>TARA_R110002003_G_scaffold296_5_pt1 | contig 18053 bp, 15 predicted proteins | sample TARA_R110002003 | Tara Oceans TARA_R110002003 (sample SAMEA4396441) | marine metagenome | biome: Westerlies Biome; feature: [SRF] surface water layer (ENVO:00010504); material: water (ENVO:00002006), including particulate matter (ENVO:01000060) such as... | depth 5 m
TCTACATCCTTGAGCACTCATAGAGCATGCCACCCAAAGTTTTCAAAGCTCTTCTTCTCATGTCAAGCCTCATGTATTAGCTGTTGGATCTGATGAGATATACTTCAGTTGTTCGTGCACGACCTGGGGACGAAACGTAAAGATTTACCAACAAGTCGTCCCTTGCCGTAGCGCCCAGGTGGGTGTTTTCAAAAGAGTGTGCAGGCGCTGCATACAGAGTGTTGATTTTCAACACTCTGCCAAAGTCAATATTGCTATAAATGAATGTTTAAAGGAGCACTCTTTTGAGGATCACACTCTGTTCTAGCTCTGTTCTAGCTCTATTAAGATAGGTGGAAGGAGCCTATAAGAGAGGGCTCTTGCTCTTACCCTCGTCACCCACGAAGGCTAGGCACGGTCTCTTCAAATGCCCATCTGCGCAAAGTAACGCCTGTCAAGGCGCAGTAGAGGATCCCTATATACTTGTCGACGCGCTACACCTTTCTATGCAGCGTGCAGAGGTGTAGAGTAAATATTTACCCCGTAAGGCTTCATCGGAGGTTTGCTAAGCCTTTGCCTCATCAAAGTTCAGACAGCAACAGCGTGCTAACAGAGCGTTCATCTCAATAGCGTGTTAACAGAGCGTTCATCTTAATATTGCGTTCTCTCAACAGGGCGTTTATCTTAACAGAGCGTTTATCTTAACAGAGTAACAACGGAGTAACAACAGAGCTACTCCTAAGTACGCTGGTTCCTTTAAAAGCGTGCTCAAGATTAATATCTTTTCATCTTAACCGTCTTAAGAAAGTATTTTAACTTTTAAACACTATGTACACATGCAACTTAAAAAAATATCGTTGCAACAGCCTTCTGAAAAAACCCGTTCGGGCGGTACGGTGCAAAACTGAGGATATCTCCCTAATCGTTCGTCGCACTCTCGTATTCATGAGGTGATTCTGGCCCAATAGTCACTATATGGTCAATGCCTTAAGCGCCATGGAGCATGCTGCCGTTCGTTGTGCCAAGCCGCGACCTATGGCGGGGACTGATCTGGTTGCCGCGCGCGTGCTGCAACACCGACGCCTCTATTTATGCCACATTGGGGCGCTTGCGAATAGGGAGGCAAGCTTATTCAATACAAAGTTCCCTAAGATGTGCTCAGAATGAGTATGATAATCTTCGCAATCAAAAATGATGAACACAAATGAACTCGTAAGGTTGGACAAAATCGCCGATTACATTAGTGGCGACAGCGATCTTTGGATTACCAGCCGATACGAGAGGCTCCATCTAATTAATCTTCTCGCTGCTCAGGAGCGGCTTTCAAGGATAGATCAAGATATCAACGAGCATCTCAACCTTGAGAATTGCCTGATCAATGGGGAGCAACGCATAGAACCTAGAAAACCCTCTGCACAGATCCTGTCGGAACTACGAGACGCTATCAAGGCGTATGGTAAGGACCAAGCCCTTCTTTAATTACTTCCAGATTAGCATCAATACTGAAACGCTCTTACAGGTGATGCGATCTCGTCGCTAGCAACACTCAAGCATAGTGAATATCCCGATCACCACGTTGTAGGAGGACTGAGGAAGACCTCCGCCGACTACATACCAAGCTCCTCAATCTTCCATGCGGCGCTCGTAGGTCGTAAAGGCGAGGATGTAACCTCAAGTCTTCTGTCAACGGTCATAGGACCCAGGAGCTGGTTCCACAGATACGTTGCAAGGCACCGCCGTCTGAGCCTTGCATTCCGAGATGTACAAACCCCACAGCCCTTGCGCACCTCTGCTAGTGTTCAATAGTGACCAATTCGGACAGGAACAGCAAGCAAAATATAAGGAGTTCACAAAATTCTCCGAGAAGAAACTCAAGACCGCCGAGTTCGCAATAGTGGCAATTTGTCTCTGCTTGGTACAGTTACTGCCAGTCTTAGCACTGACGTTAGTATCGGGCAAGGCAGTCCGGCTTGCCATCATCGTTGTTCTGATTCTCCTGGTATCAATACTCAATGCGGCGTTTGCCAACACCGTGAGAGCTACCAATTTTGGTGCCATTGCAGCGTACGTGGACACAATTGCTTCAAGATTCCTCGAACCTTTCAACGGGATACATGCTGATTTGTCCATAGGTATTCAGCTATTGTTGTTGTATTCATCAGTCAGAGCAATTAGGAGATCCCGATACATTCTTCGTTGCGCTTTCAAGTCATTCATGTATTGTGGATATGTTGCCAGTTCCTAGATATGTATTGCATGGTTGGTGTGCTTCTGCTCCAAGGTCTCTTTTGCGTGTCACTGATAGATGGTAGGCTCAAGCTGTCTTGTAGTTCGACGTCTGCGAGCTGTTCCCGCTCTGGATCAGGGAGCATTCAGATCAAGCTATTCTCAAACTTTCTTTACGACGCATCAAACAAAAGCTCAAGATCATTGTGACTCCATTAATAGATAAATCGTTCGCGTTGGCTTGCTATATCTTTCAGACCTAGTCGCACATGCACTGTCAAAGCTAACATCTCAGGCTTGCCTGGAGAAGCGGTCTTCGCCTGAGGCAGTCTTCCGGACCAATTCTGTCACAAGCTTCTCTCGGCCTGGTACGTGAAGCACCAAGTTAGACCAATCACCATCCCCTAAACTGTCGACACAAAGATGTGGTCGAACACACATCTTAACCTGATCTTTGTCAATCCAGACGAGCTCGAAATCGATGGATGTAGTGGTTCTCGATGGACCGCGAACCGTGATGTAAGTCTTTCCGTCGGTTTTTCTCGTTATTTCCAGCCATTGGCTGAATCCAACTGCTTTGTACACACCCAAAAGATCTCTGTCAACGCTAGGGGCTTGACCGACGAGTTTCGCATCCTCAAGCTCTATCTTGCGCCATTGTGCTAGAGTTTGAGACATCGCCTGTTCGACCTCGAGTTTCACACTCCCAGGCCCAGGAAAATTCCGAGGCAGTTGATGCGCGCCGCGTAGATAGACAATTCTTCGCAGTATGAGCCGTAAGATATGATCAGCGGTGTCGACCGGTCCAGACGTGTCCGTCAAGACCACGACTGAAAACAGAGCCTCGGAGGGGTAGAAAGCTGTTGCACAAGTGCACCCAAGTGCCGTCCCAGCCATGTAGTATATCGAATTATGTTTCTTGAGCCGACTTGGAAGGACTGGGTACGTGGAAAAGCGCGCATGAGGGAATTGGTGCCTATTGCTCGACATCGATCCAATGTATGAGGAGCTGAGGTTTGTGTACAAACCAACTGGGCAGAATATAAGTTTTTTCGTCACTTCGTACTGTAGCTGGAGTAAAACCTTTGCGATGTTGCGGTCGACTCCTTCGATGACTGTAATGCCATTGTAAGTGTCGATGATGAACTTGAAGAAGATATCGAGGTCCCGAACAGTGCTATATGCACCAAGTGCCGCAGCCTCCGCACCGTCTGGTCGATATTTTGGTCGTGATATTGGATGTGCCGTGCCATTGGAATCCACGACCCATCCGTGATTTTCGCTTGCATTATCTGCAGGGAATCCAATTGATGTAGATGTCATCTTTAGTGGATGGAACAATGTTTCTTCCATGAAGTCTCTAAAACTGCCACCCCATAGAGCCTCAATTGTCATTGCAATGGCAGAATAGTTGATATTGCTGTACACAGACCTAGATTTGTTGGCATGCGTACCCAGCAGCTCTCTATTGGAAATGGGACGGAGCACCTCCTCACGGAGTTGTGACAAGGACATGATTGGTGTGCCATCTGGTGACAGGAGGAGGTGGTTGGACGAAGGCAAACTCTTGCGGTGTAATAAGCAGTCATAGATCGTGGGGTTCCCGGGAAGTGCACTCATCTGGACTTCACTGCGCAGATTGTAGAGCTTCGATAGAGCTTCATCCTGTGCTACCCTTGGACGAGCATATGCGTCCTCACATGTTCCTTGCAATGACTCACTTTCGATAGCAATAATGACCGCCGCTGCAACGAGGAGCTTGGTAATGGAGGCGATAGGAAATAACTCCTCCCCTTCTGGTATGGTAGAGCATTCTTGATGATCATGTCTACTAGCCGTCACCATAGTCTTGACCTGGTGTTTTGTCCATGCATTCTCGGATCCTATGCGGACAGATATGCTCGCCATATTAGTTCGGCCAGTTGTGAGTACATCTCGTATTTCCCGTTCGAGTTCATCGTCGAAGATGGGGGTTTCTACGCTAGGATCGCGAGGGGAGGAGTTTCGAGATTGGGTGTTCCGAATTACTCTTCGTAAGGCGTTCACTATAAGGCTTAGTGTTGGTAGCTGAGTATAGTTTCTTGATTCTTGCATACTCATGATCTTATGCGCAGCAATATGGCTTGGGTAGTGAAGTGATATCGGCCAGCGGTATATCACTACCCTTGGATTCAGTAAGCCGATACGGTCGCGAAGATGAGGGGCTGCAGAGCCTGGAAGACGCTTTGGAAAGTCTCAAGCTTCTGTGAAGAGTGGCTTGGGAGACAGCAAGAAAGGGGGAGATGTCGAGAGTGAAGCAGGTCCAGAGGGCAAGAAAGGCACGAGCAAGAGTGATAAGCATGGCGGTTACTCCTGCTGATGCAACGCTAAGTGATGGAGGCGGGAGGGCAAGAAGGCGCCACTAGGCTTCGACTTCGGCATGACCATATCCCAAGGTCGTCACAGAATGCTGTCTGTGGGCCGCCATAGATGCACTTTCTAGCAGACTTCGGTGGCCGGACAGTATAGAAGAGACTGGCCCTTCTCAGAACAATTCTCACTCAATATTTGATCCGAATCTTGAAGTGTTGTTATGGGTGCCGCGCACCGAGGCGCGACAAGCTTGGTACGCTAATGTTTTGCTGGGACGCGAGAGGACAAAGGCCCAGAGACCACCTATCGACGAATGCATCCAGCCGAATCTATTAGTCCAAATTTTAGCGCTGATCGAGCAGTATGAGGAATCTGGAGAGGCCAAATTGTCCATCGCTCAACCCTCGTCGCTGCTTGCAGGCTCCTCCAGACGCCTGAACAACCTTCCACACGAACCGTGCAAGCGATCTGAGGAAGAGAACCTGGCGAATAACACTGCAGGCACAACCGATCACCTAATGCGGCTATTAAGCACCTCAAGCCGCATGCATCGCGTAAAGACGAACCGTCAGACCCTTCCTGCTGCGGACGACTCGGTATGCTGAAAGCGTCAACAAATCAGTCGACACGTCAAGATTGATCAGACTAATGGCCTGTACATTACGACTCTCTTATCAAGGTGAGGTATGTGTGTATGCCGTAAAGGCGCTCTGGTCTATTTGCTTAGCTGAACGTGCGTATCTAGGTAGTCACTGACCACTATCTCGCCTGGTCATGAATGTACGCCCTTTCGCCGCCCTCATCGATCATATCTGCGACACGAGAGCTTATACTCCGTCTGACAGCACGTCGAACACAAGCTTTGCACATCGTCCTAAATCAAGACCGGATAATATAGACTGAAGGACAAAGCCTTGAGGCATGAATCCCTCCGTCCTCCGATCCTCCGCGTTCCACGATGCAGTAAGGATACAAATTCATACCATATCGCTCGGAGAAATCATTAAGCACTATGCGTAGTGGCTCTCTCCAAAATGGCGATCACGATTCGCCAATGCATGCACGGTTCATGCACGGTTCACGCACCGCTCTCATCGGGCTAGCCGAGATGCAAGTCGAAGGACGTTGCATGGAGGCTGCAGAGACACGATGAAACATCGAATCACAGTTGAACACATCATGGGCCATGTGGGCTCCTGTGAAGAGTGGCGGCAGGCACAAGCATATAACAGCAGGTCTGCCACAAAGGTAGGAGCCTCAAGTGGTCAATCTCAACTACCCACCTGCATCTTTACCCACAATGTCAGGTTCCTTTGCTCCTGGAAAGCAGGGTAAAGAGATTGATAAGCTCACCAGGGAAGGGAGGCGATCCTTTGACTCCAACGACGCTGGACAGAAAGCGAAGAAAGCGCTGAAGAAGGATCCTGGTCTTCAAGCCGAATTGCATGGAGAACAAACAGCCGTATCGACTAGCACTCGCAAACCCAAGCGGAAGAAGTCTCGCGTAAGTTCTACGCGAATTTCAAAGATTTCAAAGATTTCAAAGAGCTGACCTTGTTCAGTGCGTTATGTCTTAAGCCCAGGTCGAGCCGGCACATGTGGTGCATCCACGGCTCCAGTCGTTGCCACGGCCTCAGTTGCGGCTCCAATGTCAAATCGCGACAACACATACGGTGGCTACACAGCCCCACTGCGCTACAATGCATAGCAAATGCACGAGTCTATAGTCACATCAGAGCTTTGCAGACACCTGCGAAACAACCATATGACACATTCAGAGGTACTAGAGGAAGAAGCATTTCAATACCTTATCAGAGTGCAGGCAATGGTGGATACTCTAAGCGTCATGAGTTCGCGAATATGGTAAATGAGTACGGCTCCAATGAGCATCAAAGTTATGCTTCACCATGGTCGTGACGGATGCATGTTCTGCATTCGTGATATACTTGACTCCCATCAATAGTGCTCTCCTGCTTCCTTCTCTCCCGCAGCGAACCCTTCCAGGCTGGAAGCAAGACGCTGTCGTGTCGCGCAATTCACCCCTTGTATGACGCTTGACCGTATGGTCGCATGTACCGGTAGCATTCAGAGTACCGCGTTCTGCTCGTTGTGTCTCGTGAGTCGTTGCGCGGTACGTACCCCCAGCGCCTGGCGAAGCGACTGAAGATGCGGTGGTTCTGGCACTCGCGAGTCGGTACGTTTGAGACCGTAGGTAGACTACCGGTGGGAATGGACGAAATTGAGCACGCAGCAGGAGATTTATTTGTGAGTGGCTCTAGGATGGTAGCTATCCGCAGTCGGTGCACCAGGGCACTCAGGGTTGCGAAACTGGCGCGGGGGATACCGTACACCTAGGCAGCGGGCATGTCGGCGGCTCGTTCCGCCGCGCTGCGCATAGATAGCGCGGAGCTGGCCCAGGGCGTCTCTCGTCCTCACTGTCCTCCTCCACAAAACGCGTAAACTTGTGCGCCGAAGGCACCCGTCTGCTCTTGTTCGTGTAAAATCAATCGGACTGTCTTGTATAAATGCGGTCCTTGGTATCAGCTTCCTTCAGCATGATATAGTCTTGAATCCACTACCCATCGTACTCGGATGCTTTCGGTACGAGAAGAGAAAACCCTCACTCTGCAAAAGATGGATGTTAGTCGAGATTTCGTGTCATATTTCACATATCGGTTCTTGGCAAATGGCCAAATTCGCATACTTCGCTTCCAAGAGCGATGCACTCGAAGGCGAGCTTTATTTCACAACAATAGAAAGGACTTCTCAGACATACAACACACTCTCATACATGTAGCGTGATCCTACTCCTACCAGCATATGCCTATCAGGAATATCATTATACATAGGGAACAGTTTAGCCATTACGGTACGCCACCGAAGATATGTCGACAAGCCTCTTAGGCTATCAGGCCGCAACCGAAAGGAACTCTTGGTATGTCTGCGCTGTCGAGGCTTCAAGCATACATGCCGACGAGTTGATTGAAGGCCAATCGAGCGATAGACGACCAGGCGATCATGTCTGAAGAATGGATCGTTGAAGACATTTAGCCAGAATAGAAAAGATACCTAAGAGCGCGGATCGTCGAGCATATCGGACTGGTAAACAATCAAACATTTGCAAAAGCGCGCGGTGTAGTCTCAAGAGGCATGCTTGCAATGCTAAAGCACTTCGTCAATCCCCTAGCAGTCCTACCAAACTGTGTCAACCCGTTTGCGCCAGCCGATACAATCGTGAGTATATACCACGCACAGTCCGACAACAAAATCACACAGACTTTCCAACTATTCGCATGCCTTACGAAGGAGCTCGTTTTCATTGAGTGGTAGGCCCTGGGCCAACTCTTCATGCACGCCGCACTACCTTTTTGGTGACACATACAATAGCGCTTAGCCTGCGCCTTATCCTATCCGCAAAGCACTGACTTCCATTCGCGACATATACCGTGAACTACTCCGGGATAACGAGAGTGCCTTCGTCACCGCTTCCGCAGCGAGTGCCGCATTGCTGTAAGCTCATTGAAAGGTAGTTCAGGGATGCGTAAGACCAGCGGAACATGTGATCCAGATATGGCAAAGAATGCGCCAAATATATGCTGCTCAGTGCGCGGTCAGAGCAATTGGCTAGTCCATTGCGAGTCCAAGCGCCGTCCTGGTCAGTGTGATAATGGGGAGTGCAAGAGCCCGTTGATATAGCAGCGCAGGTTGCAAGAGCGTCACTGGCACCTGTACGAGAAGCCGCCAGTAGCTCAGTCGGTGCCCTACTGTACTGTGCTTACCTGAACCCTCAATGCTCTGGCCCCGGCACATCTCAGCATCTCAACACGTTCAGCAGCTCTACTGGTATATCCCAAGATAGTAATACGTTAAGGCAAGCTCCACATCAATCTTAATATATCGGGACAGTACATTGAGAATGATTCCAGTGTATAAAAGTATGTTACACTCAGCCCAAAGCAAGCCCAAAAGACCTCTCGAGTCAGTTTCCAAGGAAAACGCAAGGGTGTGACTGCGTGTTAGGACGCCAAAACACCGCAAATTTCTCAATCAACCGGCCAACAGACGCCTCATTCTCACATCTAGGAAGACTTAGATCTCCAGCTTCGAATATCCCTCGCTGCCCTCGGCAACAGGTTGAACACCTCCGTCGACGCTGTCACGCTTGACGCCCATGCTGTCCTCTCCTTTGCCGACGCCAAACATCCTCATCGCCTCCGTCAGTTTCTCGACTGCCTCCTCTGCGCTCAGGCTGCCAGGCAAGCCTTGTCCGCCCATGTTGCTTGTGATCTTCTTGGTTGCGTCTTCTAGCGCACGGACACGTCTCTGGAAGTTCAGGCGATCCATGAACAGTTGCTGGCGGCGGCGTTGCAGGTCTCGTCGCTCGGCTGACAGCAGCTTTTCGAAGTCGTTGAAGTGCGCTAGCTTGAGCTGCAGTTTCTGCAACTGCAGATTCACCGTTCCAGAGACTAGACGGGTGATGTGGCGCTCTTCGTGCGAAGCCAATGCCGAGGAACGGGCGGCGGAAAGGGCGAATGGAAGGATCGCAAGAGGGTTCGAGTCGGAAGATGTGGTGGTCGCATCTTTCGTAACTAGGGCGGTGGAATCTTCAGCTGCATCAACGTCCATTGCTTCACCGGACTCTGGCTTAACCTCAGTCGATGCTGTGGCTGACTCGCCTTCCTTCTCTTTACCCTTCTCTGAGGGCGCAATGGGAGCTTTGTTGATCTTTTCTTGAAGGATGCGCTTCATCTCCGTGACGCTACGACCAGAAGCCACAGCTGCTTCCGTAACATTTGCGGGTGCGAGTCCAGCAAGGAAGCTGATGACACTAAGAATGGGGTTCTCTGCATGGTGGATTGGCAGGCGCCCTTCGCTCAGATAGTCCAGGTCGCGCAAGAATTTCCTCGACGGCGCTGCAGACTCTGTTGGCGGAAGATCGGCTTCAATGTACTTGTCCTCAATCTCGAGCTGGAGGAATTTCATCACACATTGCTCGCGTGTCTTGGTCTGGACATGGTCCGCTACCCGATTCCAATCATCATCAAACTCTTCCAGTCCCTCCAACAGCAAAAGGACCTCTTCCTCTGTCCATTTCTCCTCGGAGTCCGCCACCGTTGAGTACTCTGGGTTGGATATCTTGGCGAAGTCTGCGGAAGATGTGCCGGAGGGGAAATTGCCCTCTACGAAACACCTAGGGCAAAGGTCGCGCTTCAACCCTCCGGTACTCTTAGTTTGCACAATTTGATCGGAAGGCTTCGTCTCGTGAAAATGTACGCGCGTGCATTCAATGCCGCAGCTAAAGCAATTGATGACCTTGAGAGGCTCTTTAGCCGCGGCTTCCAGGTCCTTGACGTCCGCCGAGCTACCGTTTGCTACAGTCTCACCGTTGGCGGGCTTGGGCTCTGCCGACGCCTCTTTGCCATTGGGTTCGTAGATGTTCCGCCCAGCCAGCGATTTGGTCTCGCTCTTTGTAGTCGGCTGCTGGCTTGCCGCGCGATCGGTGCCTGCATGTTCCTTCCCGTCGGTGACCTTCGATCCTGGTCCAGGTTGGAATGGTTGCAGTCCTCGTGGTGTGTCTACGGTGACGCGGAAGTGGCCGGTGAATGGAGGGCCAATGTTGGACGGGCGCTCCTGAGGATCAACCTAACTTGATTAGTCGTCATGAGAGCAGCGCAGCGCTGATTGCATACCTGATAGTTGATCAAGCCCCATTGCTCGAGGAAAGCATGCACGCGCATGATGGCGCAAACGTCTCCAGCCAAATTCCGTCGGCAGGCTGTGACAGTGAGGTACTCGGACGGATTCAGTCGATACGTATTGATCATGAAATCGCGGTAATCTCGGTATACAGCGGGCGTCTTGCTGCGGTTGCGATTGTTGAAGAACTCTGGCAAGGCCTTGCGCTCGCGATAATCGATGTATCGCATATCAAACCAGGTTGCATAACTCGGTATAATGGTCGCATAGGTCTGTGTAACGAAGTGTGAGCGGGCAGCAGACTGCAAATCGGCCTTTGCTTGCGCTTCGGCGTCCACGATCTCAGCGCCGTCAGCATCCTTCTCCTTCTTGGTGTCATCGACGCCGCCCATCTCTTCGTCATCCTGGCCGTCGGCATCCTCGGCGTCTGGGCGCGGACCGTCCGGTGCATCGAGAGGGTTGTCCGACGCAAGGGCTGGTGTAGCTGCTGAGGGCTCGCGGGAGGACTCCTTAATGGCGGCATCCTCGAGCATGCTAGTGTCTACAAGGCTGTCAAAAACGTCTTCTGGTAAGTCGCCGGATTCAATGAGCTCCTTGATAAGATCAGGGGCGGGCGGCGTAACGGCATCATCGCTGCTGAAGAATTCCATGTTGGTGTATTCGCAGAATGCGCCGTGATGGTAATTGCAACGAAAAGATGCGCGCATTGGCGTTACGTACCTTGGTCAAGAGCACTGATGTCTGTAGCACCTTCTCCGACAAGTGAGAGATCTTGCGCAGTCGCGCTTGCCGTTGCGTCGTCGGCCATAGCTTCGAAAGTGCTCAAGCACGCTTGCGGACTGTCGGGGGCTGGCAGGAGGGACGCGCGAAGTAATGGCTCACACGAAGCGCGACGATTATTCCAGCTACGCGATCTCAGTGAATGCGCGCAAAGTGAAGGCCGTGATGCAGCGCGCAAATGAGTGTGGGGTCGTCGGAGTTGCGATGGGTGATGTCGCGTCTGAAGTTCGCGATGCTCTCGAACGCCAGCCCTGAGCGAGAAGTTACGGAGCGTGCACAACACGTGACTGATTTGCCCGCTCCGAATGCATGCAAGGCTAGTGCCGGATAACTAACCTTGCCTTGTCCAGACCGAGGTCATCGTGCTCCGCGCTTGAGGCTGTCCGCGAATTGTACTTCCACTTGCCTTCACGAATATCTTGCAACCTTCATATTCAATTCCTTTCATTCTCTTTCTGCCTCCTTGTTCATCATGCTACCTGTCGCAAGGACTTCAGTCCTCCGAGCCGCTCGGACGCAGCTTCGAAGATCCAATCCTACCGCCGTACCACAATATTCCGCATTCGCACGATTAGCCTCCACACTTGCAGTCCTAGAGCAGAAAGATGGCAAATTCCAACCAGCTTCATTAGCAGCAGTCACAGCAGGAACGAAGCTTGGAGGCTCGATAACAGCATTTGTCGCCGGAAGTGGGGTGAAGTCGGTCGCTGAAGAGATTGGGAAGGCAAAAGGCATTGAGAAGGTCATATACGTAGAGAATGGAGCGTACGATAAGGTTAGGATTCTCGTCACAATGCCTCCAGTGTAAGGCCTGACAGACTCTTATAGGGCCTTCCTGAGAACTATGCGCCACTCCTTGTAGAAAACATCAAGAAGGGTGGATATACACACGTTATTGCCGGCCACTCTGCTTTTGGAAAGAACCTTATGCCACGAGTATCGGCACTCCTAGACACCCAGCAGATCTCAGACATCACCGCCATTGAGAGCGAAGACAGTAAGTAGGGTCAATTTCTGGGTGGGGACCATCACTGACAGCTCTAAGCATTCGTGCGTCCCATTTACGCCGGAAATGCCATAATGACCGTCCAATCGAGCGACAGCATCAAGGTTGTCACAGTCCGCGGTACTGCCTTCCCTGCGCCAGAAACAGAGGGTGGTTCTGCCACATTGGAAGAGGGTGTTGACCCCAAGGCAGAGAGCCAGACGGAATGGATCTCTGAGGACCTCCAGAAGTCAGACCGCCCTGACCTCGGCTCTGCGGACAAGGTTGTGTCGGGAGGACGCGGTCTGAAGTCAAAGGAGGAATTCGATAGGCTGATGCCGCCACTAGCAGACGCGCTCGGTGCTGCTATTGGCGCATCAAGAGCTGCAGTCGACAGCGGTTTTGCGGACAACAGCTTGCAGGTCGGACAGACTGGAAAGAATGTTGCGCCCCAGCTATATCTATGCGCCGGTATCTCTGGCGCAATCCAGCATTTGGCGGGTATGAAGGACAGCAAGGTCATTGCGGCCATCAACAAAGACCCCGAGGCGCCCATTTTCCAAGTTGCAGATGTCGGATTAGTGGGTGATCTGTTCGAGAAAGTACCAGAGCTCACAGAGAAGCTCAAATCACAATAGGCGTCATGCCAAAATTCTGTATATAAGTAAAAATGAGCTTGAACGCTACGCATTGCAACAACTAGTCTTTTCATCATATCCGAAAATATGGCTGGCTGAAATATTGCCTGCTCAAATAAATCCGCCGCCATCTAGACACAGTTCAGCTGCAATCAAGCTCGGCGCACATGCAAACAAGCTCATCAGATCGGCGCTAGCATCACGCGGGCCCCACATCCCAGTGTGCCCCCAGCTGGCAGTCGCGGCCAGACGTCGGCCCATGCGACCAACGCGCCTTCCAGACCTCAGTAGCTGTCACGTCGTGCAAGATGATTATGAGAAGCACGCATTCCATCTCGCAGGACGCATTTCGATACTTGCAACCTCGGAAAAGCTACGCCTTTGACAAAGACTCTTGACTACGATAGGCTGGGACTAGCGCCGCTTCATCATCATCACCTGGGACGCTTAAACAGCCTTCAAAGCCTTCGAAACTGGATCTCTTCACAGACTTCTGTTGACTGTCGCACATTCAGGCCATTCCTTGTACAACCTGCCTGGAGGACGACGATGCCCCACGCTGTCGGCACGCGATGACGATGCCGCGTACAGAGGAGCCTCGAGAGCCGGAGGAGCCGCATTCAGCGCTAGATAGAACGAGAAGCAAGTTTGCGGCCAGCATCCGGGCGGAGAAGAGATGGTGGAATGTGTTCAAGAAGGCCAAAGAGGGAGATGGAAGTGATTGGTGGTTTGCGAGCACGGGGATTCCGTAAGTGTGACTGCGTACAAAGTTGCGAGGCCCTTTAGCCTGCGTTGTCGCCTTGATGTTCAACGCTATATGTTCTTCGAAGGTATACACCACATTCATTGGACTAACAGTTTTGTAGACTGCTGGCGGCTACGCTTGGCCCTTTGGCGAATGTTTCCAGCATTGCTGCGCTGGTGACAAGCTGGCGGCAGACAAATTATATTGATGGAGTATACGTGCCAGATTTTGATGGCGTACCGTATACAGACCCTCGCTGGTAAGTCTTCGAAGCGTTTCCTCGCAGCGTGGTGGCTACTAGTGCCTCGGCCAAGCAATCAGTACCTGCTTGAGAGCGCTGTAGGCTCCACGCCAAGCAGTGATTAGTGAAACCAACAACTTCTAGGTGCTATTGGATCAACGTCGCGTCCCTGATATGTGGATTTCTCGGCAACCTGTTTCTTCTCCTGAACTTCACACAACGCATCCGGTATATCGTCGCCCTACCCCTCTCTATCATCCTCTGGTACCTGTCATCTGGCTTTCTTATTGGTATAACCGCGTGCATGAACATATATGCTCCACCAAATCGTCCAAATGAAGGCTGGTAAGCTATCCGCTTGCTTGAGTTTCGACTGGTCAAAGCTAATCTTGCAACAGTACGTGAGCCCCTTTTGTTACTGTGCATACATCCACCAAACCCCATGACAATGATTAATGTATACTGACAATAGCGCTTCTTGAAGATACTCAAGGATTCTGGTACGCAATCGCCGCAGCAGCATTTTACACACTCTGCTCAATGCTACTTATGATCAACATGCTTGGTCACTTCCTGGGCCACTATCCCGAAAGCTTCGACCTGAGCGACAGTCAACGCACGCTAATCTTGCAGACAATGGCTTTCTTCGTATGGCTCGGTGGTGGAGCTGCAGTCTTCATGAAGCTTGAGAACGATGCAGGCGAGGACGGCTGGGGCTTTCCCGACGCACTATACTTCTGCGACGTCACTATTCTCACCGTCGGCTTCGGCGATCTCGTGCCTACCACAGACGTCGCCCGTGGTATTGTGTTCCCTTACTCCGTCGGTGGCATCATCACGCTCGCCTTGATAGTATCGTCGCTGTATAAGTTTGTCCGCGAGATTGGGGAAGACAAAGTTATCAAAAAGCACGTCAATCGTCTGCGCGAGAAAACTCTCAAGCGAACCGTCACCTCATCATTTGACTTCCGACATCTTGAGCACAGTGAGCACCGTCTCATCCGGAAGCGTTCGGTGAACATTCCACGTATTAGCACACCAGCAAATCCAAGGCCGATGCGAACCGCAATGGGCAATACTGTGCGTCGCGCCGCTACGTTCTCCCGCAACATCGTGCCTGATGTTTTGAAGATAACCAGAGAGCCTCAAACTATACTTTTGAAAGAGAAGGACCGCTTTGATGCAATGCGCCAAATCCAGGCCGATACAAAAAAATTCAAGAAATGGATGGCGCTGTTCTGGTCTGTTACCACATTTTCGATCCTTTGGTGTGTCGGTGCCGTCGTCTTCTGGCAAGCGGAGAAGGACACGCAAGACATGAGCTATTTCCAAGCCTTGTACTTCTGCTACATCAGCTTGTTGACCATTGGATATGGTGATCTTGCTCCAAAGTCGAATGCTGGACGTTGCTTCTTTGTCATTTGGAGTCTCATCGCCGTGCCCACGATGACTATCTTGGTGTCAGACTTGGGTGAAACCGTCGTTGACAAGTTCAAGAAGTGGAGTGATGAGCTGGCGGATTTTACTGTGCTGCCAAAGGAAGGTGAGTTAGAAACATATCCCTGGAGCGCTTCGCAGACGTTTCAGTTCATGAGATGCTAGTGAATCATTATTGCTCGGCCCTCCAGGATTCCCTCAAACTACGTCCACTGACCCACGTCGCTAGGAATATGGCGCGCCTTCCTGGACAAGCACCCCTGGCTTCTCGACTGGCTGCAACGCCGCATCGAGTCTCACCAGGCGAAGAAGCGTCTGAGGAAGGGTTTCGATACCATGGATCCGAGCGCGGATAGCGCCGCGAATCCATCCAGCTCGACAGACCCCGAGAATGCCGATCCTGACGTCGAACTCACTCAGCACCCTACAATACCCGAGCTCGTTGACGATATCGCCAAAGTCCCGACACAAACATCGCTCTCACGTCGTCTGGCGCTCAGCATCAAGAAAGTTAGTCTTGATTTCCGACTAAGCTCCCCGAAGCGCTACACCTACGAAGAGTGGGTTGAGTTTACACGTCTCATCCGGCTTACCACTCCTGAGCGTCTCAATCGCGACCTCGGTACTGGATTCGAAAACGCGAACGAGAACGAAGAGGGGCTGGTCAACTGGGACTGGATCGGCGACGACAGTCCTATGATGTCGGGGATGACGGAGAGTGAGTGGTTGATGGAACGGCTCTGCGAGAGTCTTGTGAGGCTAGAGAGAAGGAAGGAGCTGGCGTGTGATCAGCGAAGTATTGATGCTATGAGGGATATGGAAGATCGAGTTGTGCAGGACAGTCTTGCTAGTGGCGGTATTTTGAGTAGTAGTCGAAGTGCGTATGCGAGTCCTGCTGAGGATAGGGACCGGGCAAGACCAAGACCGTCGGCGGAAGCAGATTAGCTGGGCCAATCATACAGCCTACTCGGTGCAACCATCGTGATCACTTTGAAATCTCACGGCAATTTCTGGGCTCGTGTTGGCTCGAGGATGGGCAAGACAATGACCACACATGTACATTAGTGGTATTAGCGTCTTGGCAAATTCACCATGCCTCCCCTCCCTCTCTGTTGAAGTTCCTGATTGGTCCTACTTCATAGCAGCACTCAATTCATGCATCATAGAGTAGGCTGAGCTTCATGCCGTGCGCAGCGCATGATTAAGATAAGAGCGAGATGATTGGTCGCTCCCTGCCTTGTGGAAGGCTGAGCCTCAGCCTCGTCACATCTGCCTGGATCAGAGATCCAACTTCTCTCACACATCCCCAACCTAAATTATCCCACAGATCCGATACCAGCTGCCTTTGTTTATTTTACGCCGCGCTCGTCTCACGCACTGATTTTACAGCGGTACCGCAACTAGTCTCCCACCCTACCTTAGGACCTCCGGTCGCACACGATGGCCTCGGCCCCTCGATACAAATACCAGCCACTGAAGCCAAGAAATATCCGGATTCTTGAGCTTGAACCAGGAGGCGACGCTGATCCATTCAAAGGACGATTTTTCACTGCTTCGATCGACAGCGGTGCTGAGTACGATGCTCTGTCGTATATGTGGGGCGATTCTACACCCGTCAACACAGTAACAGTTTCGGGGCAGGTTATCCCTATCGCTGCGAATCTCGCCACCGCTCTGAAGTACCTACGAAACTGCAACACCACGAATTTTTACCGAGCAAGCACATACCGAAGGCTCAGAAAGGCACAGCCACTCCGAATCTGGGTCGATGCCATATGCATCAACCAAGACGATATCCACGAGCGTGAACAGCAAGTTGCCATGATGCGGATGGTGTACTCCAAGGCACAACACGTTCGCATTTGGATCAACGAACCTGATTTTGTCGAAGACGATCCTGCTGTTGCTGCTCTCTGCAAGTTTCGTTTGGGTTCAGATCCCGACTCCGGCCTAAATACAGAAGATGCGTACTTCTGGAGCCCAGTTTTGAGCTTATTCACGAATCAGTACTGGAATCGTCTCTGGATACAGCAGGAAGTGCTGAACGCGCAGCACCTTGCTCTACATTGCAAGAATGTTGTCGTCCCTGGACAGGCTGTTGCACATTTTCATGAGGCTTTTAGGCGGACGGCTTTCGCCTACGCGTCCTTTCAGCTCGACTCGTCAACGACATGGTCAGCCATCATAAATTATTCAGATACTATACGTACTCCAGCTTGGAGCGGCCTATATAACTACAACATTGAAAAACTCCGATCGTTTTCGTTGATCCACTTGATGGTCGAGTGTCATACGACACGGGTAACTAGAGGCCAAGACCGGCTGTATGCAATCATGCACCTGGCCAGAGACTATAAAGAAGGAGCAATCAGTGTCGATTATAGCAAGTCACCTGCTCGAGTCATGCTAGACGCGGCATCTTATCACATCAATCGAAATCGAGACCTCGGAGCAAATTTCCTGCATATCTGCAGTTGGCAGGACGACAGTGGTCCGTACGGGCGCAAATCTCAGCCAGAACCAATCCCCACGTGGATTCCGCGAGCCTGGATTGGTTACGATGACGTGATCCGGACAACTCGTGGATACCATTGGCGGATTCGCTCGCAGACCATGTGCCCGCCATTTTCGGTGGATACAGAAGCTAGGCGCTTGAGAGTTCGAGGCGTCCAGATTGATGCAGTGAGGCAGAATCTGACCCATAATCTACGCGATCCTGGGACGACTATAGCACAATTCTGGTCGTCTTCCCTGGGTGTGTATTTGGCCAGTCAAGTTGATTCCGGTTGGGAGCAATTTCCAAGGGACATTACCAAAGTTCTGGCTGCTTCTTCGAATTTCGATCTGGAGCACCGAGATGTAGTGTCTGGCTTGGAGCATCTCTTCTTAGTCAATCAAGACCCTATGTATGCAGATTGCGTCCTTGGAAATGATTCGAAGAACATCGATGATCTGCATATTTCTGACGTCGGT
>TARA_R110002003_G_scaffold702_20_pt1 | contig 18040 bp, 18 predicted proteins | sample TARA_R110002003 | Tara Oceans TARA_R110002003 (sample SAMEA4396441) | marine metagenome | biome: Westerlies Biome; feature: [SRF] surface water layer (ENVO:00010504); material: water (ENVO:00002006), including particulate matter (ENVO:01000060) such as... | depth 5 m
GGCGGGCCAGGTCCGACGGGCCTGTCGATGCTCGTTGTACCGCTGAAAGGGAACCCAGGCGTCAACATGCGCAGACTGAAGGTCGGCGGTCAAGTTTCTGCGGGTACTACATTCATCGAGCTCGACGACGTGAAGGTCCCTGTAGAGAACCTTATTGGCGAGGAGGGTATGGGAATGAAGTATATGTAAGAATACGTCTCAACGTGATAGAAAACTTTCGAGCTAACGGAAACAGCATGACGAACTTCAACCACGAGCGTCTCTCCATCGCGATAGGCGCAACCCGTCAAGCCCGCGTCGCCCTCAGCGCAGCCATGGAATACGTCCTGAAGCGCGAAGCGTTCGGCAAGCCTCTCATCGACCAGCCCGTCGTCCGACACCGTCTCGCAAAGTGCGGCGCGCTCCTCGAAAGTCAATGGGCATGGGTCGAGCAATTCGTATACCAGATGACAAAGCTCCCCAAGGCCACAGCAGACATCGAACTGGGCGGTCTGACGGCCATGGTCAAAGCACAGAGTGGCATCGTGTTGAACGAATGTGCGCAGTGTGCGCAGCTCTTATTTGGTGGGAACGGATACACGAAGAGCGGCCAGGGCGAGCTAATTGAGAGTAAGCAGCCCATGCGATCCTGAGCAGCTGAGACTAACGTGTGCATAGGGATCTACAGAGAGGTTCCAGGCATTAGGATACCAGGTGGTTCCGAGGATGTCATGATGGATCTGGGTGTGCGGCAATTGGTCAAGAACTTCAAGAACAAGACCAAGGCACTTGAGCGACCGTCTGGATCATCGAAGCTGTAAACAAAGCATAGTCAGAATAGATCAGAGGCAATGCATAGGCTTGTACATATGATTAGGACATCTCACGCATGTCGCTGCGGGTGCACGTTCCGACCCGTACTACATTGATATTCCGCTCCTCAGGCATTTGCTAAGTCCGCGCATTCGGAACATGTCATGCTTGACCCAACTGCTGAGATGTGCCACAAAGGGAGATCAAACGGCACCGCGCACCAGGGGATGAATCAGAGGGATGAAAGCTGACGTGTGATTCAGCAAGTCCATCTAACTCGGGGTCCAACAAACTTGGGGGACGTGAGCCCCCTGTTTCAATTGGTCTCGACTTCACAACACGAGACGCTCAGCAACATTCTCACACGGTCCAGTTGTCCCTGACGTCCTCCTATCGGGTGCCTACCGCATATTCCCACGTCTCTTGGCTTGCTCGTATTCGATATTGTGCTGTACGAAGCGACTGAGACAGAGCTGAGGAGCAGAGTTGTCTACGTGTTTATAACAAGGGAAGAGTTCCTCTCTGCTTATTGCACCAAGGCACCAACGTCAACTAGTTCATCATGAAGCTCACCATCGCCCTTTTAGCTCTTTTCACAGCAGCGCTCACAGCCCCGGCTGCTGTAGCGGATGCAGCGGCCGATGTCACGGCTATTCGACCGTGTATTTGCAAGGCGCCGATTTGTCCGTTGGAGTTGATTGCGGTATGATTGTTTTTCCTGGGCGGAAGCGCGGGTGGAGAGGCTGAGGCTGATGAAAGACAGGAGTGCAAGTGCAAGAAGAGCGCGGCGGAAGCGTGTTATGAGAAAGCTTTGGCGAGTGGGATTGTGTGTGAGAAGCCGGATATTGTGAGTACATGTATTTTTTACAGATAGAAGAGAAGAGAATTTGTAATGAAATATGGCTAACTTGTTCGCAGGTGTGCGGCCCGATCGCTTGAACAGTTTGTATCAACGAGAATTAGGACAGAAGACGCAGAAGACGTGCAGTTGAAGGACGAGTGGGATTGCAGCATGGTTTCGCTTGTCAGGCGCGGCTGTACAAACCAGTTGACTCTTACCTTCAACGCTTCTTCCAATTTGTACAATATTTAATCGAGTCTGGTGGGGCATTGATCTCAAATTTCTCCACGCTTGCTCAGCTCCGGTTTCCAGGGGTTGGAGAAAATAACGTTTGATTGTCTTCCTCGAGCATGCAGGAGGGCGGGATGTAGATGTCTCTAGCAGACCCTTGCCGTTCCCGCATCTCGCGTCTTGGAGAAGCCCGGAAAAGTAGTCCGGCTGATCCACTTTTTATACCGCCAAGTCGTAAGCAGAGACACCGAACTTAATCTCTCTTTCTATTTCAAGTTTGTTGACTTCAGTTTCGATGTTTTTGAATGAATTGCGTTGAGGTGCTGCTGTCGGCAGTTGAAGATGATCAACTGAAGATCAGAGGCTGAATTGGTATGTTGAGCCGGTGGAGCAGAAATCCTGGGCACCGGATACCGTTCGAGAAAACGTGCGTGCATGATGCAGTGTATCCGGGACTACATCGAAGATCTGATGGATAAGAAGCGTTTGGCCTTTCACTCGATAATGCACGCAACCGACATGCATAAACAAATATGCTGTGGCTACATTCGGGGTAGTCGTTCATAATGAAACTTACCAAAAAGATCTAAGGCCGAGTTCTCCCGACCATCCCAGTCTGGAGGATCGACACAACCCTGGCCTTGCGGCACAAGCAGATGGGGGCTTGGTTGGAAGTATTCTGGATTCATATTGATGCATCTGCTTGGTAATAGCAAGTACTGCGTACTCTCCAATGTCGAGTAAGAATATGCAAGTACTTGCTGATAACCAGTGTCGTGGCGAGCGACTCAGCACGATCCGCTGCAGCTGCATGGTCGACGCGACGATGCAGCCACATCGCACTCCGAGTCCCAAACGGAACCACGTTGCGGACCGTTTTCAATTGCCGAGATTATGGTTCGATCAGCCATGGCAGTGCAATACATGGAGCGCGGAGAAGTACACAGTGAACACCTCTCGAGGGGTCTGTATGGCTGATTCTTCTCGTCTCGAAATACGTATCTTCTCATCCAAAGGATGTGACGATATACTGATAGGGTTGATCGATGCGGCCGCGGATGATGACATTGATGGCTGCCACCCCAGGCAGGATGTGCATGAGGTGTTGCATAATGCCGAGCGCTAAGGATCAATCTGGTAGGGTGAATTCTCATCGTGGCTTCTTTGCCTCCGAGCAATCGCCGTCCCCGCAATTTCCAAGCCGCCAAGCTCCGCAGCCGTTCGCTGAGGTCCTGGCACTTTGACGTTTTCTGCCACCATTCTGTTGGGACGCCTTTCCTCCGAGCACCGATTCCGTCCTTCCAGTCCGATTCTAAAATGTTCGTAAATCGTCACCGCAAGCAGGCTCAGCCGCTCATGGCGCATGAAAGGATCGAACGCGGCAACACGACTGAAGCGTTCAGCTCTCGTCAGGCCAGCTCTGGCAAAGGCAAGACGGCAGGCACCGTGCCCACTCATACTCGGAGTGCAATTTTTTCATTGGAGTCTACATCGGAGGGTGTGGACCTCCCCCCGATGGATTGGAAAAAGCCGCAGAACATTAGGCAGCCCGACCAAGGCTTAACCCGTCACGTGGAGCCAGCGCGGCTTAACAAGTCGGCTACTAGGTCCACAAGTGTCCAAGTCTGGGGAAGCCCGCTGATCTGACACCAATCATGTCGCGCTCGGATACTCAATTCCGCACTTTGCTCAAACAGCGCCGCTCCAGACTCGCATTTCCAGAGACGGCTCCATTCGTGATTCATTCTAGGTATGGTCCCCACACCCGATCTGACTCGACTCAACGACAGGCTCCGTGGTTACGGGTCTGCTGGCTGTCCGAGAAAGTAACATTTTCACGATCAAGTTGCCTCCGAAAGGGCGCATTTAAAGATACGGCCTCAAGGGCAGAGTCGGCCGAGGGATGTCGACTAACCGCGGCACAATTCACGTGTACAAAGGAATCGCAACAGCTGACGTCGGACGTTCACCGAAGCGGCATTCATTCCGAGGGCTTCCGAGAATGACCGGCGCCTTCAGCCCTTGGCGTTGGAGCGTGCAACCCGCATCTGGGGACTGGGGTATTCACTAAGATCCCCAGTGGGGACGGAGGCGGCGTCATGAGCGTCAAATCGCACCAAGGTGAATCGCGGCTCGTCTATGTGCCCTAAGCACGCGACTAGGCCCCGACATGTAATCCACTCTGCGAAATTATTGGGGCCATACATAATCTTCGCGATGCCCCAGACCCCTCGCGCGCATGTGGTCGTAATATCTCCCTTCCCTCCCAACATCAACTCCAGTACTTGGCTTCAAAACGTCAACTACTCGCAGCCATGTCTGACTATTCTGGATCACCTTCGGACCATCATCACGATCTCCAGCCACCAAAACGTAAAGTCACCCAAGCCGGACTCGATGGAAATCCAACAGGTCGGTCAGTTAAGAGGAGGGCCTCAAAAGCTTGCCAGTGTTGCAGAGCTCGAAAAGTGAGATGCAATGTCACCGAGCATGGTGCTCCCTGCACGAACTGCCGGCTAGACGAAGTGGAATGCATTGTGTCAGAGAGCAGACGCAAAAAGTTAGTTGATCCCTCCTAGTGCAGTATCCGATGCCCCCTCCACGCCAATGCGGACTCTCACAATGAACGAGTGGAAGTTGGTTTAAACAGCTGTCGTCATACGCAAGTGGTTTTGGGATCGACCGTTCTGGACTAGCTACTTGCAGCGCGTTCATCCCATCATGATCGTTCATTCGCCCGCTCAGCCAGCAACTGCCGCTTCGCCAACACCAATATCTGGACTGGGCTAATGTCTACAGGAAATGGAGCAAAGATGACGAACATCAAACGGAATGCACGAACTCCTCCTCAAACGCCACACGCAAGCTCGCTTCGCGCGAGGCGCTCGACAGCATACAGAGCTTGACGTCAACGACGTCGCACGGGTCACATGAAGCAGATTCGCGACGTGATGAGCATGTGCCTCATTCCATATGTACGTTTTCACCGCAGTCGACTACGTGCTCAAACATGACACTGACCAAAATTAGATCAAAGTCATGGACATCGCATCAGCTCCGTCAGCAACCTCTCAGACTTCCAGCGCCGCTTATCCACTACTTCACAGATCAATGGCTTATCCACCATGCCATTCACACCCTTTAGCGAGAACAGACCACCCTTCTTTAGCAATATCCCACAAAAGTCATCTGCTGGCGACCTTCCGCGGTTTATCAAGCCCTTACCAGCGAAAATCGGGCCAGAGGAGATCTCGTACCTGGAAAAGAAGGGAGCTCTGACTGTGCCAAAGGGTATTTTGCGCAGTGAGATGCTTCGCGCTTACGTGGAATTTGTACACCCGTATATGCCCCTACTAGATTTGCATGATTTCCTTACTGTGATCGACAAGCCGGACGGGAGCAATGGTAAAGTCAGCTTGATCCTGTTCCAAGCGGTCATGTTCGCTGGCTCGGCATTTGTCGACATGGACCATCTGCGCACTGCAGGCTACGCAACACGTAAGGAGGCTCGCAAAGATTTCTTCCAAAAGACTAGAGTAAGTCACCGCCCCTTTCCAAGCACTTCGGTTGATGTATGCTTCGGCCGAGTCGGTCATTGTTGCGCTCCCGGACCAGGTCCGGACCCACCGACGTCCGACAGTCGGTGTGTATCTGGACATGTGAAAGAGCGCGGCGACATCTTCCCAGCTAGCGGTGTGAGTGACATTGCTGACACTATGAATAGATCCTCTACGACTTTGATTACGAGTCCGACCGCGTCTCGCTTGTCCAAGCTTTACTGTTATTGACATACTACTATGAAACGCCCGACGACCAGAAAGACACTTGGCATTGGATGGGTGTTGCAACATCAGTCGCACACACAATTGGCCTCCACCGCAACCCAGACAATACCAACTTGGACAGCAAACGTGTCAAGCTATGGAAGCGGATATGGTGGTCCACTTACATGCGCGACCGCCTCATCGCCCTTGGTATGCGCAGGCCGACTCGCATAAAGACCGAGGATTTCGATGTTCCCATGTTGACACTTGATGACTTTGAGATTTCACCAATTCCGGATTCGATTACCTGCATTCCAGCCGACTGCCGCGTTGCACGGGATGCCGACGTGCAAAGACAACTTGCCATAATGTGTATCGAGAAGGCCAGGTTATGTCTTTGCATTTCACACGTGCTTTCCAAGCAATATTGCGTGCTAAACAACAACCACGGGCTGCAAAATGATCGCACAACGATGATGTTGCTACCTAAGAAGCTGGATCCGGAGACAAGCGAGGTAAAAGCCTGCGATGAGGAGCTGCAGAAATGGGTCTTCGAGCTGCCTGAAGAGGCCCGCTACACAGACACGCCTAGCGGTGACCCAGCTATCGACCTGGCTCGGTCGCTGCTACACATGGTTTTCTTTACCACTCTCTCAGCACTACATCGACCCCAGGTACTCCCGAACTCGCAAGGTGGCCCGGCTAGCACTCCTGCGAAGGTCAATGTCGAGTCGGAATTGCTGGATGTTTCACGTAGAAATGTTCGCCGCGCGGCTTCAGCCATCACCTCGATTGCTCAGCGACTAGACAACAGTGGTTTGGTGAAGTATCTTCCCACCACTGGCGTCACAGTTCTCCTACCAGCGATCATTATCCACCTTCTCGACATCAAGGCTCCCGAGGAAGAAACTCGCCGGTCATCTTTGCGCGGTTTCTGCCAATGCATGGCTGTAATGGGCAAATTGCGAGATCTGTACGCCGCAGCCGACTACTCAGTCGCATTCCTGGAAGCCGCGATCCGCAAAGCAGGAATCCACGTTGCGCCAACGACTGCTCAGGCCTCACCAATGCCCAAGCCATCACCCGTTACAACAGTTGAAGACCTTGTAGACGCCGGCCGCCGTCTTGATATGGCCAACTCTGCGACAACCGCTTCACTGAATCTGCACCGCTCGGCACTGACTCCACCACCGGACAACGGGACGACGAACATGCACGCACTCGAGAAGCAGCACAATGACAACGATAACGTCACCGATGAGGAAGTCGCACGCCGGCTGGAAACGTTCCTCGCTTCGACGCCCCCGGATTCAGACCACGAGCACATGAGCATCACGATCTCAGAAGATACGCCCATGACCACCGTCACCGCGCCCTCGAATCACGCCATTGACGCTTTCAACAAATGGACCACAATGGAGCTCCCAGCAAATCCGTTCACGAATATCAATCACCACCAGGACGATGAGATGCTGTTCTCGAGTCTACCGCTGAACAACGAATTCGACGAGGGCGACTTCGACAGCCTGCTGAACTTGGACGCCGTGGGCGAGACATTCACTTTCGACGACAGCGCGCTCGACAGCACCCTCAACATGAACCTGGGTGGCCTGGGCGAGGTCGATTGGCTCGACGCCGGGCTGGCCGTGGAGGCGTAGAAGCAACAAAGTGGCATTTTGGTCACAGTTCATTTCCTTTTCTTCACAGCACGAATGATTGCATTTTCTGCGCATGGGGAAAAGTTGTTTTGCTATTGGATCTGGACCGTATACTTTGCGAAGATATCCATTTCGTCGTATGGTTTTCCTACTGCATTTCTCGGCGTCTTTGTGTGAATATTGGGGCAGAATGATTGATTGACTGGGAGAATATCTATCAGGATGGGAGATATAGTGTTTACGCAGTAATGACAAAACTACGCATTGAAACAGTACATTTTGGTCCCTTCTTGCATTCAGGACATTTCCCCCAACTCAACTCATCGAGAGCCACGGCGCGGCGAGCATGACGCTGCATTCCGTCAAGTCCACGGAACAGCAATGCCACGGAACAGACAACATCACATCACAACCAAACCCCATCCCCAGACCCCTTCCAGCCTCCAAAGTAATGCCCCTCCAAGTGGCAAACTCTTCACGACGCACCTCCATCGCTTTACCCTGTCCGTGCGCAGGGGTTCAGCCCACCTTGTAGCGTGCGTTCCCTGAAGCACAAGAGCGGGGACGCTAGGTAACCCCGCGGAAGTAGGAATCCGGACTCTTGAATCGGTCAGGGTGTCTGGAGCATCCATCGGAGCGGGGTTTCCTTACTGGTCCCCTGACGCGGAGGTGGGCCTGTGTGTGGCCGAGATTGAGCGAGGTGTCGGGGGACATGAGATGTTGCTAGGGTCGGAGGGGGATGGGGATGCGGATGATTAGAATACTTGGTACACGGTAGGACTTCACTCTTCCGTAGGCGCTGTGCAGATGCGATGGTTGGCTGCTTGTGACTTGCATGGTTGAAATGCGCTCAATTGGTATTAAGTAAGTATGGTAAAAGATGACAACATGGCCCGCTCTATGCTCAAGTTTGTAGTTGACTGACTCCCCGATGTCTTTCTATTCCACGGAGGATGACGACTAGTCTTGTTGAACTCCGAATTGACATGCTCTGCAGCTCAATCACTCTTCTTGTGCCCATCTCTTCTCTCTCTCTGTCATTTTCCCTTCTTTCCAGGCAAAGTACTCTCCTAATCTGACTTCAGCATAACTTGCATAGTCGAAGTCGATCAGAGATATCTGTGCTTGGATCAGAGCCCAGATGCCCCAGTAGAAGCCCGGTACACCTCTGAACCTGTCAACCTGCTCGAAGAGCTCTTCCAAATCCTCCTCCTTATATGTGCGGTCCGTGTGTGTGCTGAAGCTGCGTAGATACTCGCGAAGGAAGGCACGTCGGATGCTTCGTGTAGGCATTGCGCTGGCGTCACAGTCGAAGCCACCCCATTCTGCGAAGTGGTTTGCGAGGTCGAACGACGCAGGTGCCGGCGTGGCATACTCGTAGTCAATGAAGGACACGGTTGCGGCGGGTTCAGGCTCGTCGGAGTCGCCTGATGCGCTCGATCGACGAGATGCGGCGGCAGATGAGGGCGAGGGTTCGATGATCACGTTGCCGGAGAGGAGGTCGCAATGGGCGAAGACGAAGGCATTGGCGCCTCCAACACCAGGCGTATCGCGCAGCAATGTTGTCAGGCTTTCGAGCTCGGTCATCAACTGTTCTCTTCGGTTCGACTGCGCAGTGGTGCTTGTGGGGAGCGCAAGGATCCATTTCTGCATCGTGGTCCACACATTGGGGATGGGCTTGCCCGGCGTAAGTTGTGCCATGTCTACCAGTGAAGCACGTTTGTTGTGGGGTGATAGTTGTGCAGGCGCAGGACATGTGCTGCTGATACTGGATATAGGTAACGTTGCATGCCATTCACCAAGCCTTTGAGCTACCCCCCGCCATACTTCTGGTCGTCGCAGATCGGCAGGTGCGCACACACTACCTCTAATGAACTTGTATAGGAGACCATTCTCAAATCGGGCATGAAGCGTGGGTGCGAGGCCGTGTCGAGCAAGGAGCGAGTGGGACTTGGTCTCCTCTGTATGGGTATTAGAAATGTAAACTCCTGGCCCGTTCATGAACGTACTCTCGCGGTCTATGAGCACGTCGGTGCCCTTCCCGTATGCGCGCAGGAGTATAGCATCCTCGTCAAGCTCTGTCTTGGACAGGCCTGGGAGGTGGTTCACCGCCTTCAGGAGCTGTGCCTTCTTAGCCGCGCGTCCACGTGGGATATGTGTTGTTCCGAGGGAGTCCGGGCTTACATACCGTGTTTGTGATGCCGTCGGTGAACCTCACAAACTCAATCGTGTCCTTGGATTCTCGCCATTCAGGGCGCAGTGTGAGGATGAGGTTGAGTGCCGAGTTCTGCGAGTCGGAATTGTCGTAGTACAACGGTATGTGCCGCAGCGAATCGTAAGGTGATTGTGATTTACTCATGTTGCCTACTGTTGCTGTGGTCAGTACAACGGGCTTTGGCGGCTTCGAGTGCGAAGTACGGAGAGTGGTGGAGAAGGACAGGTGGGAACTTGGGCGCATGTGAGAGCGTGAGCTCCTACGCTATGAGGAAGGTGCAAAGAGCAAGGGACTTTCCATACCAGTTCAATTTCAATGTCAATGTCAAGAGCGCAAGCTTAGGGTCTGACGTGAGCAAGCACAGCAGAAGGTGGTTGCACAAGCAAAGCAGAGTCGCAACGGATTTCGTGGGGATCAAGGGTCGCGTGCAGGTGGCGCCTGCCCCTGTTGCCCCACATGAACCCTTCCTTCTCAGAGTACAGCCACAAGTGACGTTCGCAACTGCGTGCGCAACACACACAAAACACCCTTCAGTGCCACGAATAACCCAGCTTCGATCCTGAGAAGCCTGAATGCCTCTACATCTCGTCATCGCGGCTAAGTCGGATCTGCGTGGCAGACATTGCAGCGCACATATGCACGTGCGGGCCTTCTTTTTCGTCTTTAGCATGGTTGGGGTGTGGCGCCGATTGGTTCGGCACTATTCAGGAACACTGACACATGTCAAGTGCACATGGTGGTGCTGAATGACGTTTGCAGCTTCCGTAATCGCACAAAGACATCCATGCTCGACCACGGTCGGCACTGCGAGTGCTGTGTCTTCGTAGATTTGGAGAGACAAGTAAAGACAACGTCCGTACGGTCAGCTATGGTTTCAGAGTCTCCGAAGTCCCCGAACTACGGTCCGTTCCATCTGACGTGAGAGCGTATATGCACGGTTGACAACAAATCTATGTCTCGCTGACTGCCTCTGGTACTTCCCAGCAGTGGATACTCGTACCCCATGCTATGTCCGTCCGTTTTGATCATACAACGCCGTTCAGATCGTTGCTTAGCACTGCACGCCGAACTTCCTCAGCGTATCCTTGCCCGTTGTGATCTTCATTCCGATTCTGTAGTCAAGCTTATTAGCGGATATTCACGAGCATAGAGGAGTCACAAACCTTGCATCCAAGTCGAATCCATCCCACTGTGTCACCTCCTGCAGCCAATCTCTACACTTGTTCAGATTTTCCATGTCTTGGGTCGGCTGGTTGTTCGCATCCGCCTCGCGCCACAGATTCGCAGCCATCTCGTAGCGAGCACATGGCGCGGTCCAGTTATCCTTCAGATTGCCCTTAAAAAGCAACTTGTCGACGGGAAGGATCTCTTTCTCGAGTATCGCTTTGGCTTCAGTAGTTCGATTCATGTTGCGAAGTACAGAGGCGCGGAGCACATGTAGTATCGCCTTCTCGTCAAGGCTCTCCTTGTCCCAATGTGGGTTGGCAGCAGACTCGCTCCATGCGAGGTTCTCTAGAGAAGTCTCGAGGTGGTCATTTCGCATCCTGTAGTCGGTAGATTAGCATGGATATCTTCAAATGTTGCGAAGCAAGAACGTACCGCTTTGCCCCATTCCAAAAGTAAATCATCTCTTCGAGTGGAGATACACCAATCGCGTCAATAAAGTCGCACTTCCACTCCTTGGCCCTCGCCTCCCATTTCTGAATCTTGCGATTGATGAAGATATCAAACGGCAACTGGCGTCCCATGAACCTCTTCTTGCCTACATTAGGCAGCACCTTTTGGAAGAACTCCGTGGCATTAGCCGCGTACTTCTTAGCAGCTTCTGGGTTTGTGGTCCTATTCCGCCTGTACAGCTCGACGTGAGAGGCTCCGCAAATGTACAAGTATAAGCCGTGGCTCCAGTTGTTAAGGTCAACACAGGTCTGGAATGCGTGAGCGGTGGCCTCGTAATCATGCATGTACATGTTGTTTAAGCTGCGCTCAAACCAGCTGAGCGCTTCGAGCTGTCTAAGCGGTGACTCGCCCGCGTCTGTAACGAACTTGACTGCCTGCTCCAGCTCTCTCTCGGCAGCCAGCATTCGTGACTCCTCTAGTAGCCACAGATGGCTCTTTGGGTATCGCTGCCGCATGGTGCGGAGTAGCACTTGGCATCGTTCCTTGGGGTAGGATCCTTCGCCCGTGGATGGAATGATGTCGCAAATGCTCGTGAAACCATTCAAGTACCCCATTAAAACTACACCAGCCATCGCTCCGTGGATGTCGTGGAATTTGGTCGCCTGCCACAGCATCTGCATGCCACGTTCCCGGTCGCCCTTGAAGCCGACGATCTTGAGTAGTGTAGCGAAGGTGGGTGGGATGAAAGATAGAAGGAGCAGTAGCATGCCAAAGCAGAAATTCGAGCCCGCAAGGATAAAAGTGTCCACCGGATGATCGCTGAATGTGGATATGTCGGTATCTGACCCACCTAAGTCATCCATCGTGAGTTTTTCAAAATCAGCAATAGCATCCGGAACAGCATTCGAAGGGTTGTTGTCGACTGTAGGTAAAGCTGTTGCCGAGCTCGACTTGATGTCCAGCCTTTTTTCAGCATTGTCCATCGCAATTGAGCTGCCAGCTCCTACAGGGACATTCAAATGTCCCATATATTCTCCTGGGGTCTCGATGCCTTTCCGATCTTCTTCAGCGTCCACGAAATCGAAATCGTCATCATCGTCGTCTTTTTTAGGCAACTTCTTCGCATCTGTGTTTGTATTCGTCTTCAAAGGGGTATCGTCGACCGCTGGGGCTTGCTTCAGACTTGCGGTGGATGCTCCGGCAGAAGTATTGGTTGACGTAGGATGCCTAGATCCACCAGCTCCCTTATTCGAGCGTAAGGAACCCGTTTTGGAACGAAGTGGTCCTTTCTTGAACGAACTAGCAGAGCTCGCCGAGTTTACGCTGCTCGTACTTCTCTCCTTCAAGAAATTCTTCTCGTTCTCCATCACAGTCTCCAGAGCGAGGTATGCCTTCCTCAGCTTATAAAAACTCTTAATCGCTTCCGTCAAGCTCTCATTGAGCAAGCCGACGACCGCACTCATCAACTGCGCTTCTGCCTGACACACTGCATATTCGGTGCCCGGAGGATAAATCGGCGATCGATACGAATTCGGATCTTTGACGGCTCGCCGTTGCGATTCGTATGCGGCATTCTCAGCTTGGTACAGAGCGTTGGCAGCTGCATTGGACTGTCAGCATCGAGTAAGCACGTCCGTGACAGTCTGATCGAACCTTCGCGCATTGTCTCTTGTTCGAAGCCCAAGGTTGCCCTCATGAACATGCACACACCAGCCCCTAGCTGCAATCATGAGCCTTAATGTGCCACCGCTGGGAGCGCTTTGCAAAGATATGTACCTGGTGGAATGGGGAGCTGCCTTTGCTGAGATGTGCTTCGGCTGATTCAAGATCGTCGTTCATGATGTGCGTGACGGCTGTGCTCGCGTGCCATCAGTAAGGGGTTAGGTATGCCCAAGAAAGAGGGTTGGCGTACAGCTCATGGCATCCTGTACTGCGTGTCTTGTCAACAGCTGTGGAGTATCTACGACGAACATGCTTACTATGGGCAAGCTCGTCAAGAGAGTTGAGGCTCTTCGTATGGGTCACAGGCGTGTGCCCTTTCAGCCATCCTCGCAGCATCTTGCAACTATGTCCTCACGAGGCGTAGTTGGTGGGAGAAAGGCAATGAAATGCAGCCACAGAAAGGAAAGAAAGAGAGACACCGACAATGGAAAAATCGTAAGCAAGTATCAAAACGGTCGGCGTCGAATGCGGAGACGGACTAAGGTCCCAGCTGCTGATAGCCCTCCAAGCGGAGCCTGCGCATTGCTCACTGCTTCGTCCGTTTGCTCGGGCTAAAAGACGTACGTCATGTTCGTTTCCGGAGCAGATTATGTCCCGAGAAGTATTGCGCGCTGCTTCAGTAAGATCTGGCCTTTGAGTACAGGAAGATGAGACATGGTGCTTTACGTCCCCAGAGCTAGGATCGACCCGATACTCGATGGTGGTACCCCGCGGTGTCTGACCGTTCGTCCATACGTGTGCACGTGATCATGACTGCTTGCCCGCGCTAAGCTCATCGCCGCTTCCGCTGCAAGAGCCGCATCGAAGCTCCCCATCCAAGCTCAACACATCCCCATAACACTCGCAAAGTGCACGATACCCAAGTCTTCCCACCACCAAGCCGACTTCACCGCCTCCACAAGCCGTTTCACAGTCCGCAGCCATGTCGGGCAACACCCAAGGCGCCTCCAGCACGGCAAAGCACGACAAAGCCACCGTCGGCGACTCCAAGAACGGCGAGCAACCCCTCGCGCAAGACAAGAAGCCCGCTGTACTAGAAGAGGACGACGAGTTCGAGGACTTCCCGGTCGAGGACTGGACGGAGGAGGAGACACAGATTCCCAACGGCAATGCACATCTGTGGGAAGAGAGCTGGGATGACGATGACACGAATGAGGATTTCTCGGTGCAACTGAGGTGAGGAGAGCATAGCTTGTGATGGCGTTGGAGTGGGAGAGCTAATCTGGTACAGGGAGGAGCTGAAGAAGCTAGGCAAATGAGTGAAGTAGGCCAACGATGATTACGAAGCGGATGCGCACCGGCGCAATGAAGCCACGGTACTCCAAAAAACCTCTCACTATACCTCCAGATCGAGCTGTAGAGGCTGTAGGGGTGGGTACAGGATTGCTGATAGGTCGCCATTATCACAGCACGGGTAATTTGGATGGCAGCCATGCTCTATTGAAGCGAAAGAGCTATTTACACCAATCATAACTTTGAAGCTTTGCCTTCTTCAACTAAGCCTCTGTAACAATGCGTCCCCCAAGTGATTTACTTACTCGACAACGCAGATACACCAGGCAAATCCTTGCCCTCCAGGAGCTCAAGCGACGCACCGCCACCCGTCGAGACGTGGGACAGTTTGTCCTCCACACCGTACTTGGCCGCGACGGTCGCAGTATCACCACCGCCGATGATGACAATTTTGCCGCTTTGTGCGGCCTCAACAGCAGCGTCAAGAGTCTCCTTGGTGCCCTTCGCAAACTTGTCGAATTCGAACACACCCGCGGGTCCGTTCCAGAGGATAGTCTGCGCCTCGCCAATGGCCTCCTTGTACAACTTGATAGACTTCTCTCCACAGTCAAGTCCCATCCAGCCGTCTGGGATACCCTCCTCATCCGTTGCATATCCGACCTGGGCGTCCTTGTCGAACTTGTCCGCTGTGATGTAGTCTACCGGCAGCACGATCTTGACGTTGTTCTTCTTCGCCTTCTCTACGAGATCCTTGACCGTCTTGCTGCCAGCCTCATCGAACAAGCTGTTGCCAATCTTGACACCTTCCAGTGTCTTCTTGAATGTGAAGGACATGCCACCACAGATGATCAAGCTGTCGACTTTGCCGAGCAGGTTGTCGATCAGCTGAATCTTGTCACTGACTTTGGCGCCGCCAAGAATGGCGAGGAAGGGACGCTTGGGCTCTTCGAGAGCTTTCGCAAAGTAGTCGAGTTCCTTCTTGACCAGGAAACCAGAGGCTTTCTGAGGCAGGTCAACGCCGACCATGGAGCTGTGCGCGCGGTGGGCTGTGCCGAATGCGTCGTCTGGAAAGAGATCAGTCATGTCGACGCATGTGAAAGAGTTTGGTCGACCTACTGATGTAGACATCGCCAAGAGCAGTCAATCCCTTCCTGAACTCCTCGACCTTGCTCTTATCCACCTTCTGCTTCTTGCCCTCATCATCCTTGTAGCTGCCCTCCTCCTCGGCATGGAAGCGCAAGTTCTCCAGTAGAATGACCTGTCCGTCTTTGGCAGCGTTCACGGTCTTCTCTGTTTCTGGGCCTACGCTGTCCTCGGTAAAAGTCACGCTTGTGCCCAGCAGCTTCTCGAGCTCGGGAACAACCGGCTTGAGACTGTACTTTGGGTTGGGCTTGCCGTCCGGCCGGCCGAGATGGCTCATGAGAATGACAGCTTTCGCGCCATTGTCGCGTGCGTACTTGATTGTAGGGAGGGCGCCGACGATGCGCTGGTTGTTTGTGATCTTCTTGTCGGAGTCGAGAGGGACGTTGAAGTCGACCTGTACGTCGAGTCAGTAGATTGAATTAGAGTCGCATTGCGTGCAAGCTTACTCGGATGAGGACACGCTTGCCCTTCAGGTCGACATCCGCAATGGAGAGCTTGTTGGAGAGAGACATGTTGAGGGTGCTCTGGAGGTACTGTGATGGTTACGTTGTCAGTAGAGCTCGGGGAAGTTAAAGCTAGTGATATGCAATCTTGCGGCGCCAATTGCTTTTTGTGAATGACGAGGTGTAAGAAAGGTTACTTACTATGCAGGTATGGGATAGTGAAAAGCTGAGGCGTGGGAGAAGTTGCGTGTTTGTTGTTGAGCGCACTATGTCATGGAGCTCTGGCGGGGCAAGCGTGCAGGCGCGGGGTGGGGTGAGGTCAGATATTTCCTGTGTGAAAATCAACCCACCTTATCAAATTACAAAAGCAAGACACGCCATGAACACACCGGGCCGGGAAGAGAATAAAAAACGTAACACTACTTCGGGTGGCTGGTAGGTCCCGAAACATTCTGCCCGCGGCCGAGAGAGCGACTACGAAGTCTAAGAAAGGCCATGTGAGATATTTCACACTCAACAAGCGTCTAGTATTGCATCAAATATAGCCAAGTGATCCATATCTTGCCACGACGCTCACTACTGATCCTTCTAGAGAGCATAACGGTTGGCCTCGGAAGCGAGAAGGAAAGAGGGCTTATTGAAGGTAAGAATAGTATGCTTTCATGACCTAGTGAGAGGATATACACAGAGCAAAGCTCGCTGCAGTAGAATCATGCCCATCTTAACGCCATGCGATGCCCGAACGCCGATCTGCCGGACCCTAGTATGCAAAATTGCAGACCCATAGCGAGAATTGGAGTTCATACCCCATACCAGACCAAAAGTGTCCGAGGACGCGAGTGAACAAGGGGATGCGCGAAACGTTTACGAGGAGACATCTTCAGCGGAGTTCGTGAGGGAGAGGTATGCTGTCCAAGCAATACCGACGGTTGAGACAAAGGGCTGCGCAGGTGTCAGTATTGGCAGAACTGGCAAACTGGGCAAAACCTACAATTTGGTACTGAATTGGCATAACACGGAAGTTGATAATCTGCACAGTGGGCCAGACCATCCAGTTGGCCTTCAGTGCGGGAACATAGATGTCCTGGAACTTGCGCTGCACAGCACGCTTTCCACCGCCTTCGGCCACGGTCATAAAGGTGAAGAAACAGGCGAGACCTGTGATTGTCAGGACCGTAATAGCTCATTATGCGACCATGCCCTCTTACCCGCAGGAGCAAAGAGAAATTGATCAAAGGCGACGCGCTTCAAGGCAGGGAGCCAGGTAGCCGTCTTGCTCAATGGGAAAGTGGCCGATAGGAATTTGAACCATCTGTGCTGGAGCGGGGACATGATGAAACCGTAGGACATGAACCTTACGGTCCGCTCGAAATCGAATGGTGGAGGCAGTAGCTTCGAGTCCGGAATGAGATCATTGTCGTTGAGAGGGTTCCTCCTGTCCAGCTCGTGGATCTCGATTGCTAGGAAGTCATCCTTGCCTAGGCCGCCTTTCTTGCGAACTGCGCGCTGTCGAACAGCGGTTAAGGTCTGTGCTACTGTGTCTGCGATGCCACCCAACACCTGCCAGGAATGTTAGCGTGTGTCCTAATCCCATGCGCGAGTATCTAGCCCTGGGACGAAGGACAAAGGCGCTTGTGGTTCGCAGTGGTAAGCGTTGTAGGGGGGCACGTGTGCAGATGATGCTCCGTGGCGAAATGGGCTACGTACAGCGTTGGTGATCATCGTTGTGAGGACTGCGAGTGTGGTCAGTACGTGGTGCGTGTATAAGCTCTCGAGGGTTTGTTACCGGGCCTTTGCGCATAGTAGCTGTTGTATTTGCGCACGAGGAGCGAAACTGCAGCCATTTGTACGAGGAAGACTGCGGCGTGGAGTAACGGCTGTTCGGGACAACGTGTCAGTGGTAGTTCGTTGCACGGGATGCGAGGTTGCCCACAATCTTCCCGTATATCCAGCGGCTGTTCAGTTGATAGAGCACCCTGCGTCTGGTGGAATCCATCGTGGTAGTGCTCGGTAGGCGACGATCGCGGTATTCGAATCACAGGCAATGACGTTGACGAGACGTAGGCGGTCCGTGTGACGGCCGTTGCAGCCCACGACGTTTGTCGCAGACTTCAGCGCAGCCGAAAGGAGAAACTGTGGTATCGTGAAAGAGAGCGTTGATGTCGTCCGAATGTGGTTGAAGGGTCCTGCAACCGCCTGTGCAGGCGCCTCGGTGTTCGTGAAGGGCCTCGAGGCGCAGCGGGCCGGTTCGGTCGCCGCTCCAGATTCCAGGTTCCGCAAATCACATCAAGGCATGACGATCACGGTGCGTAGTTTCAGACATGCACTGTGGTGGGTAAAACTTGATCAGGTTTGCACGGGCGGGTGAACCTTGTGTCTCA
>TARA_R110002003_G_scaffold589_12_pt1 | contig 18035 bp, 20 predicted proteins | sample TARA_R110002003 | Tara Oceans TARA_R110002003 (sample SAMEA4396441) | marine metagenome | biome: Westerlies Biome; feature: [SRF] surface water layer (ENVO:00010504); material: water (ENVO:00002006), including particulate matter (ENVO:01000060) such as... | depth 5 m
CGATGAGGTCGTGTGACCGATCACGACTAGAAGCAGAATCCGACCGCCATGTATGCTTAGCGATGTAGGTAACGTGTACCCAAAATCGACGTTGCCGTCCCAGATGTTGTAGAAATGTAACCTGGCAGTGGTAGCCGAGGCGATGGAAGGAAACGGTGGCGGATGCGATGCTCGTCGTGAGCGCTCAAGGAAACGCGCGAAGAACGGATTCCAGCCCATATGCAAATTGTCCCTACAGGTGCCCCGGTGACGGAGTAGAAGTGAAGCGCTATGCTGTTAAACGACTAATGCAACTTAGGAGACAATGGGTTGTCGACATAGGAAAAGGGGCGAGGTTGTTGTCTTCAGCCGACAGGCTCAGCTTTGGGGCCATCGGATGTGGTGGGGCGAGACATGGCCGCGGACTCTTCGACGATACGCTTGAATTCGTGAACGACCTCAGGCGCGATTTTGTCCCAGAGCAAGCTTCGTGTGTAAATCTCAGCAGCCGAGTCACCCTTGTTTTGCTCACGCATGGCGGCGAGGGTTTCAGCGAGGTTGCGTCGATGCGAGGGTTGAGAGCCAGGTGAGAGTGGGTCGCTCATATCGTCGCTTGTGATGCTATAGCGAGGGCGAGTGAAGTCCAGGGAGGTCATGCTGTTGTACTGGGCGGGCGTGATCGAGAACAGCTGCTCGGCTTCCTGATCCTTGGTCGGCGCAGTGAGGTGAGAATGCAGATGATCAAGATGAGAGCCGGAGATGCCAGCGAGTTCAGAGCCAGAGAGAGTCGTCTTTGGCCAAGCGACGCCAGATGGACCAGGTTCGAAGGCGGACACGTGGTTGGCAATGACACCTTGTTCAGCCAGAGTGGTTGAAACACCAGCATCTTTGAAGATGCTGTCGAGCACGGTAGCTGACGCCGCGCGGACCTCATCGGGCATGCGAGGAATAGGAGGGGCCGCGTTGCCAGATTTGCTGGCGACGAACGCACCGCAGAGCAGAAGCATAAGCAGGAGACCAGAAGCGACAGGCTTGTCCTCGTCCTTTCCGCGAGGCACAACAGCCATGTTTTGCTCGTGGTTTTGGGGAGGAGTTTGCTCGTCGGAAGCGAAATCGTTGACGAAGATGTAGTTGTCCCAGTCGTTGCTACCCATGTGAAGGTTGTCCATCTCGGAGGCGAAATCGGTGAAGGTCGTGCTGGGTGCAACAGCCATACCGTTGCCCGTAGCATTCTCCAGACGATCAGTGAGAACGGCAACCTTCTTGCGAAGATCTCCTGTCTCCTGGGTGTGGGTGCGAACAAGCTCTTCCTTGTCGAACTGCAGTTGGTTGATCATGTGATGCATGTCCATGGACTCGCGATGCCAGTTCTCTTTCTCGGCAATCAGTGCTTCATATTCGATACGCATGCGGCCGAACTCCTCTTCCATGCCGCACATCTTGTCCATCCATTGCTTCTTTTCTTCCTCGAGCTCTTCAGTGTGCTTCTTCTTGCGTTGTCTTGAGTCAAGTCTGCGATTACGTTAGCGAGTGCACAAGGAGGGGAGCATATACCAAATGGCGGAGTGGACCAAACGAGGAACGCCAGACCAAAAGCCAAAAGGGAGTACGTACGCGGCCTGCCTGTTACGGAGAAGTCGTTTCTGTTGCTTGAGCTCCTTGAGGTCGTCTTCGTTGGTGCAGCTCTGGATGAGATTGTCGATGTTGAGCAGATTGCGCTCGGCCGGGATGTCGAAACGGGCGTTCTTCTTCCTGATGCCGCCGTCACGGCGGGGAGAAAACGAGCGAGGGGGCGTGTTGGGTCGCATGCGCTTGGGTCCAGGCCGCGAGTCCATCTCCTGCTGGTTGAAAGCCATCCAGTCCGAGTGCGTGTGCGGCGACATGGGCTGCTCGGGGGCGCTTGGTGGGAAGACAGCGCTCGGCCGGACGTTGCTGTGCACGGGGAGTCCGTGATATTGCATCTGCTGCTGGGGCTCAGGGACGAATGGCGTGGCTCCAAAGTCGCCAGGACCAAACGGGTTCAATGGCTTGGAGGCAGTCGGGGTCCGCGAGCCAGAGTTGTCGGCCATTGGCCATGTCTGTTGGCCATAGGTTGCGGCTTGGTTTGGGGGCAGACGGGCGAACGGGTTGTTGCTCTGCTCCGTGAAGAACGGATTGTTGCCGTTGGTGTTGACAACGGAGCTCGTGGCGGTCCGGTCCACGAACTGGCCGGTGGAGAAGTCTTCCCAGATGGAGGTGTCGGGCGAGAAGATGCCCTGGGTGCTGGTGGTGGGGGACATCAGGACGGGCGTATCCAGGATGTTGGAGTCGAGCGTCGCGTTATCGTCGAAGCTGAAGGTGGATGGTTTCCGGTCAATGTGGCTGAGGGTGGACGACGGGCGGTGGAAGTCCATGTGGTTTGCGTTGGTGGAGGAGGAAAAGTCCATGGCGGGCTCTTGTAGCAAAGTACCGGTGTAGCCGGACTGGCGGTGTGGATTGCTCTTTTCGGCTATCTCGATCGCAGGAGGCCCGGCGATGGAGACTTGTTAATAGAGACAGACGGGAACAGGACAGGAGACGGCAACGTGCGTGCGGGTCCAAGAGCGAGCGTCGTCGTTCACAGCAGCTACGCGTCGGCGGCGCAGCGTAAGGGCAGGGCAGGGTGGTGGTGATGGGCGAGGTGGGGAGCGGCGGGCTAGCGGTAGATAAAGCTGGCACTGCTGGATATGAGTGCTGGGCGGGGTGCAGGCATGTTTTGGCAGGTGCTGGGGGTCGTCGCTTCCGTGGGATGCACGCGAAACAGAGCCACGCCTTGTCATTCGGCGCCCCAAGGCCCGTCGGGTAGCATTGCTGCAGGCTCAGTCCCACGCACCCATCGACTGGCTGGCGCTGCACAGTCGAGCCAGCCATGGCCCGTCCCCTCCTCCGCACCAACTGCCTCTGTTTGCCCTGCTGCCACAGCTGGCCGTCGCTGGAGCGCAGCCGTCTGCGAGAGTGATGCTTGCCGTTTGCGCCCAGCCCGCTGTCACGGCGCGCGCGCTGGAATTCCTGGGGACTGCCATTCACAGCCAGGGCCTGTCACCGCAGCGCGCGCGACTGGTAGTCTGGTACGACAGCTGCGCTGCGACGCCGGCCGGTGGCTCCCGTGCCGCTGTGCCAGAGAGTGGAGTACCTATCGATACGTAGAGCCTGACTGGCTTAGCCCAGGCGGCCCGACCCTTTCACAGCGAAATTCCCCCGGGCTGGGTCGCTGATTCGCCTGGCCTGCGCGTCGTGAAAACTCTGCTCGAAACAGTCAAGACGAGCAGCGCTTGACCAGGCTCGCCCGCCATGCCGCCGAGCAGCATCGTGGTCGCTGTGCGGCATCGCGCATTCTGGTGTAATCGTGAGTACGGCTTGATCTGCTGAGTACGACGCGGCCCGCCTTCTTCCGGCTTCCTCACGACACCCCAGCGCCCTGCCTCAACACCATTCGCAGCCCAGGTCGAGCGTCTCATATGGGCCGTCAGCCGACTCCGAATCAAGTGCCCACACTCGGAAGCCTTATTCGTGTTGCTCGCAACGAGACCCTCTCGTTTCGCTCTCCAGGCCTTGATGATTGTGTCATCCGTCCAACTTTCGGCTCCCTTCTGGAGCACGAGTCATCTCACCGCTTAACTTGCGCAGCGTGCTTCCCTGCCCGTTTTGGCCTCTATGCATCCATTCCTGTGCTTCTGTGCACTCGTCATTATCGTGAGGAGGGGTCTGGTGTAAGGTACCAAGCGGCCGCATCTCCATCTAGCTGGAGCATGCTTGCTTGGGCGATACTGCGGCACTGCAGCCACTTGATGCCGTTCTGTCCCACAACCTCGCCCCAAGTCTCTCTATCGACCAGATGCATCTCCATAAGCGACGTTGCCCTGTGCGTCATTGGCTGATTATCGGAGATAATCGAGCTTGCTTGCCATTATTTGCTCTAAACAAGATCGCGCCGTTTGTACCGATCTGGTAGCTTGAAGACACTTGCGAATGTGGGCCTGGCAAGCAAAGAGCTCATCCACATATCCTCTAGCTGTCATTTCAACGACCGTAGGGGTTCTCGTTACGGCGTTTGTGCTCGCTGCCCGCAACGGTGTAACTATTAGTACCGCGAAGTAAGACAGGCTACCCTCAACCAGACCTCTACAGATCGCGTTGCACCAAAGAAAACTACAGTGACTTGGGAAAGGGAAAGCGCCATTGTTGCGAATGACAAGCCAGGGCGGCCCTAACACAGCCACCGTTAGAGCTTGCGGTTTCCTGCTTGCGCTTGATTCCGACCCGACCGTTCTTGTCGATTTTCTTACCATTGCGCGTACAGGACAGTCTGTGGCACACGTGTGCAAGGGTCATGGCAGAGCACCGGATCCTTCGACCAAGGCAATGCTCCACCCAATGTTTTCCATTGTTTCTGGTCGTTCCCATGATGAGACAATAGTCTCTTTGACCGGAAAGCCTCACCGATATCGAAGCAATGGGGTCGCATTATTGATGGCTGTATTGCACGTTGGAGCCCAACATCTAGGGCGCATAGCATAAGTCCTTCAAGTCGGCCTCGTGCTATTCGGTGGCTGTCGCAAAAGGTGAGGCTGTAGCGGTGTATGTATGGCTCGCTTGAGTCGTTCCACTTTCCGCATCCGCGCTTGCGCTTCAGCCACTTACACTTCTTTGTCATGTTTATTCTTGTCGACGTGAAGTTGTTGATATCTTGGCAGGGTGGATCAAGATTGACTTCCTGGCTATGAGTCACATGTTTTTGCTTTCCATTGCTGCAAGGTTACCAAGAGCTCGGATAATGGGCGATGACGGCAAGCGCTCAACGACAGTCTAGGATCATAGTAGGATACCTGAAACAGGAGAGTATGCCGCTTTCCGTCACGCGAGACTAAATTGAAGTTCAGGGGAAGCGGTGAAGTGACTGACTGCTGTTGTTGGAGCACCGTCTTGGCCAAGATTCAACCTGAAACAAACACTACTGTCACATTGTGAATTGCCTTGCGGTGAGGAGTAACATTGTTGCTGAGTGTTCCTGGATGCATTTTGCGGTATGTGTGAAGTTTGGCCCTTGCCTCGAGCAAGTGAGGAAATTGACCCGGTGCCATGTTGCAGACGTTATGGTAGCAACGTGATGCCCTCGTGTAACGTGTGCTGAGTAACCTCTGTGAAGCGCACGTGGTCAGAAGGAGTAACAAGCGATATGTGACGCGTGCATCTTGGATTCGTTGACACATGCATGTTGACCGCAACGTCGGTGACCAGGCGCAGGCCTTCAAGCGGATGGTGGTCAAGCAGGGTCAATGTGACGTCCGCGGCCGTTGAGTATCTAGAGACAATTCGAAAATCGATGGACAGGGACAACTGATTCGAGTGACGAAAACGGGTGCAACGGACCGAGAAATCGCACTTCCAGATGCCTGGAAACCGAGGGGTATCTTGTTGAAACTATGAATTTTTTGTCTTCGTCATCCGCGTTGCGTTAGACGCACAAAGGGCACTGACCTTGCAAACCCGAGCTCTGTCATGAATGCCGCGCTTTACAGCCGAGGACCTTCTTGTCGCAGCAAGACCCTCCCTGGCTGATGGGGTCCGACGATGTCTCTCGTGACTTGGAGAGAGTTCAAGCGGCTCAAATTCCTGCATTGTCGTCCCTGGCCCACAGCTTGACGGTCCGATCCTTTCCTCCACTGACAATCCAGGCAGCGTCACTCGTCACGTCCGTACTGAAGACAGGGCCTGAATGACCCGAGAGCGTCTTACAGTGCGCCCAGTCGTCTGCGGAGAAAATTTGGATATTCTTATCGAATCCTGATGACACCACGAATGTCGATGCCTTTTTAGGAGTAAGCTCGCCTTCGCCATTTTCCTGCATAGCAATACTGCTGTTGGGACCGTCAGTGCCTTTGAACCATCGCAAGTCGGTGACACCTCCGGTATTCGCGGCAATCGAATTCGACTCCCGCATCGCCCTGACATCCCAGCATTTCATGAAGCCATCTCCCGAGCCCGAGAGTAAGCGGTGTCCGTCTGTATTCCAGTCGAGACCGTAGATGGGCTTGATATGACTTTCCAACATGTATATGACGCGGCCAGTGCGGATATCCCAAACACGACCGATGCTGTCTAGGCCAGCACTGGCGACAAGCGAGCCGTCCCCGTTGAAACTCACTGTATAGACCTCCTTCGAGTGCCCTTCTTGCATGAGAAGCTCCTGGCCGGTGTTCACATCCCATAGGCGCCAAGTCGTGTCCTCAGAAGCAGAAGCAAGATATCTGCCAGATGGGTGAAATGCTACACGGCACACTCGATCGGTATGGCCTTCCAGAGTCCGTAGCGGTTTGTCATCGTCTAGTGACCACAGCTGAACCTTTCCACCAGCACCACCAGACGCGAAGTTGATACTTGAAGTCGACACGTTGCTGCCAGATAGCGTTGCGCCGGGCATCCAGTCAATGCCAGTTGCTCGTTCGGTATGGCCTCCTCGATATGCCCTCTTTTGCTCTAGACTGGGTATCTCTAGAAGAGCCACTTTCCCGCCCCAGGTACCATATGCGACGTACTGGCCATTTGGCGAGACGCGCACAATGCTGACCGGGCGGTCTGCGGTCTGCGAGCCGTACAACTCAAAACCCCTTAGGTGGTTCTTGATTTTGTTGCGGAATTCGATGTGGGTCTTTAATGGTATAGTAGCTTCGCGGCGCTGGTACGCGACTCGTTCTTTCGCCCGTGGCAGGGAATATCGGGCCATGTCTCGCCGGGCATCGAGCAGTGACTGCGTGCCTTGAGTGTAGAACTCCTCCTGTTCGTCCCCAGGCGCATCGTCCGCCTCTTGCATTGTCACATCAGGCGCATCTTCGCCTAGGGCTTCCGCAGCTTCTGCTAGCAGCGCTCGGAGTCGATCGCGACGATCCGCAGGTCCTTCGCCAAAGAGGGTGATGGGCTCGCCTCTCGATCGCAGGCTCGCCTTGACATCACGGTCGGCAGTCGGTACTATCAACTGCGCGGCTCTGCGCTTACGGTCGAATTCTTCCAGCAGAGTAGAGGCCTGTTCGTTGCCTCCCCCAGGCATCGCGTGGTGGCGGTCAAGAGCTATGCTGGTCAGACTGTACAACATCTACAAGAACGACACATGTTGTACTTACGGACATTGGCGAGATCAATGCCCTCCATAGCATCATCCTGCACATAAACGTTAGCACAACTTGACAACTAGCTACCATGGTTGAGATCCTGTATTGCACGTGGAAGTTCTTCAAGGCAGCATTATATGAGCAGTGGTCATGATATGGAGATGCACTTACTGCGCCATTTTCCTCTTCAACATACGCTTGCCGCGATGGATGGATATTCATCGTGGCTGCGTCGCCCACTGCGGAGAGTGAGGTAGAATCTGTGGGGTTGAACTTCGCGATGGAGTTTCCTTAGCGCGACGCCGGAGTTTAGGCGATAAGGCTGGGACTAGCGCGGTTTATGTCATACTTCATGTTTGAAACACGATCGCACCTGCTGCGTTTGGCGTTGCCAGCTGGTCGGAGCAAGGAGGGAACACATTGCCAGCAAGACCGCAAAAGGAGAACAACCCCATCAGAGTGTGCTTGAGGCATTCGAGAGTACTTAGCGCCTTCCCGCAGCCATGCTCCAGACAATTGTAAGTACACGGTCAGGGACTAAGCCGGATCGGCAAGATATCGCCCGCCAATGCGTGAATCCCTAGTCCAAAAGTCTCTTTTCATTCAACGACGTTTGTCGCAAAGGTACTGCGCCGCCACTATGCTCTTCAATCGATGCGCTATCGTATCACCACTACCACTACTACGTACTGACTTATAATCCCCAGGCTTGGGCTGCGGCCATGTCATTTGCGATAGCTAGCACAGCGGGTCTTGCTCGGCTCTCGCCCGTACCGCGTTGCGCAACGACCGGCCTGTTCCTCTTTGCGCTCTCAGCTTCCTCCTTGATCGCGCCTGCGCACTCGTCACGTACCGCCAGCCTTCACACACGGCGGACAGAATCCCTGCATCCCCAGCCGACATGTCCGCTGAATAGAGACACCTCCCCGGCATCTATCGGCCTACGAAGTTTCCACTCGACCTCGCACAATTGGAGCAGCGCGCCCCAATTTACCTACCACGTTGCTGCATCCTACTCTGCTAAACAGGACCGGTTCAATGCGGAAGCCAATCTGTTCACCAGCCCGCCGTACGACCCGAGCAAAAGGACCATCGCCAGTCTGAGAACGTGTAAAGAGTCCGTTAACAAACGCCATCGTGCAAAGAGCGGGCAGGATGCGTTCTTCTTCAGCCAGATAGGGAACACCAATGCCACAGCATTTGGTGTGGCGGATGGTGTGGGAGGATGGGTCGAGTCTGGCTTGGACCCCGCCGATTTCTCCCACGGCTTGTGCGAGTACATGACCTGCGCCGCCCGCTCGTGGCCACAAGGATCGAACACAACAGCGTTGCACCCGAAAGACCTGCTCCAGGTTGCGTACGACGAGGTCACGGAGGATGACAGCATCGAGGGAGGTGGCAGCACGGCATGTTTGGCTGTTGCAGAACCAGATGGCAACGTCGAAGTAGCCAATCTCGGGGACTCTGGCTTCATGCATCTGGGGGGCAACGCAGTCCGACATTTCACCCAGCCTCAAACGCATGCCTTCAATACGCCATATCAATTGTCCAAAACACCCCAGCGCATGCTCGTGCAGATGGCTGTGTTCGGCGGACCTACCACTCTTTCGGATCTGCCCAAAGAGTCCAGTGTTACACATCACAAAGTGCGCCATGGAGACGTGCTCGTATTCGCAACTGACGGTGTTTGGGACAACCTGAGCCCACAGGATGCATTAGGCATTGTCAGTCGTCAGATGGTGGATCTAGGCGCATGGGTGGAAAAGGATGGCGCGATCGAAGTCGGACAAGATCTGGCGCAGCTCGTACACGCTGGCTCAGCAAAGAAGGCCGGGAAAGCTTCCCTCCAGGCAAAAGTTGCCGTGGCGATCGCAAAGGAAGCCAAGGAAACTGGACTCAATACTCGCAGGGACGGTCCCTTTGCCAAAGAAGTGCAGAAAGCATATCCAGGAGAGAATTGGCACGGCGGCAAGCCGGACGACATTGCTGCCGTGGTCGCCATTGTGCTCGAAGAAACCCCGCAGTAAGCGTGATTAGATTTGTGTTGTATCAGCGTCCTGTTATTTGGGCTGCATAGTTGGCGTTTGAAGAGGGGAGTCACGACATCGGATGGGCGGCGTCTTTGCATAGACCACAAAAGGGTGGTAATAAGTGTGGCCATCTTGGCTTGGTATGGCTGATACATAACGTACATTCAGATGCATGTTCCGCAGTGCCTGTCTCACCTTCAGCTTGGTAGTGCACGTCATGACTTGGGCCTGAAGGCATCACGAGCCGTTTCTCTTGCCATTTAGTAGTTCTTCTGGTTAATTTGATGCTGCATAAAAGTAGCTGGAGGTGGTTGACGTCCATCGGCTTATTTCATTTTATGTGGGAGAGCAATGAATGCATGGGGGTTCGTGGGGAGGTTGAGACGAGGACCCTCACTTGCAGAATACGACGAGCGGTCGAAAGCCCTTCGTGACTGCCTCAACACGCGGCGAGAACGAAGATGACAAGCGTGATATCCAAATTATGCCACTTTGCTCAATGAGTTGTGCATCAAACTTTGGCTTTAACCCTCGGCGCAGACCCAGTGTTTACCCGAGCAGTTGCTAGGCAACGCGGCCACGCGAACTGCCAGGATCTGGCTGGTGCGCGTTCACAACCTCAGGACTTACCCACACCCAGCATCCCTACTACGAACAGCCGCCCACGTTTTGGTCCTTATGTATGCGCAACTAACACTACAGCCGACATTCGCTAGCCCGACAGCACTCCTACCTCGATTATAGCGACGCGCCCAGAACCCAACGCGCCGCAATGGCTACCGCATCTCCAACGCCCATGGGCGGCTCGTCCTATGGGCGCATGCGCTCGCATTCGACAATACGACCGAGGAGAGACTCTCCGCTGTCAGTGCTGGGACAATCGCAAGGCTTTTCGGCAGATGCGCCCATGATGCAGAACATCGACATTGGCGACAGCTCCGACGACGAGATACCACAGCCCATGAAGCTGAGTGCTTTGACAACAGCACTGCTCGCACAAAACGATGTCAATTCCCCCGAGAAGAGGAAGCCGAAGCTGAAAATCTCGCGCAATGGCTCTGGCTCGAACACACCGGTGCACGACACTGTCACACCGGCGCCAAGTTTGCGCATAAAACGAGTACCGTTGCGCGGCGCGCCAATGAGGCGGTTAAGACGAACGCCACAAAGCGAAGAGGAGCACCCGCCATCCCAAGATCAGGAGAACCTACCAATCTCAGTGGTAAAGGCCGTCCCTTTGAACGTGCCGGATTCTGTGATGAAGGTCACCGGCTCGGTCATGAAGGTTCAGGAAGACCGCAGCATGCTGCCACCACCACAGACACAGTCGCCCGTACAGAGACAACCATTGCAGCAACAGGAGAGGCCTGTCCCATTACAACAAATGAGCGCAAACACACCCCGACGACCAGCACCACCACCGCCACCAAAGATGTCCGTCCTAGAGACGGCTACCGCTGCTGCAGGCGCGGCAACGACCAAGACACGGGAGAGGAAGAAGCGCAGCACGCTGGCAGTCAATGGAAAACACTACTCGCAAATGGACAGGATAGGGAGAGGAGGCAGCTCGGCTGTGTATCGAGTCATGGCGGAGAACTTCAAGCTTCTTGCGCTAAAGAGAGTGAAGCTCGAGGATGCAGATGAAGCAGCGGTGCGGGGTTACAAAGGCGAAATCGACCTGCTACAGAAGCTCAAGAATGTGGACCGTGTGGTGCGACTGTATGACTGGGAAGTCGATGAGCAGCGTCAAGTTCTTAGTGTGGTGTGTACCATCTACATGGGCTCCGTATCTTGCGTACCTTTGCATATGCTGACTTGTCAAAGCTCATGGAACTTGGAGAATCCGATCTTGCCCGCATAATACGAATGAAGCTCGACCCGGCTGACGGAGACGGCAAACTGGATCTAAGCTTCACCCGCTACTACTGGAAGGAAATGCTCGAATGCGTCGGCGCAGTTCACGATCACGACATTGTTCACTCCGATCTCAAACCCGCCAATTTTCTCCTCGTGTCTGGCCGCTTAAAGCTCATTGACTTTGGCATCGCCAACGCCATTGAGGTCGACCACACTGTAAATGTTCATCGTGATTCGCACATCGGCACCCCAAACTACATGTCCCCCGAGTCTCTCGAGGACTCTTCCGGCGGCGCAAGAGGGCTACTCTCCAACGGCGCAGGGACGAAAGACATGGCTTTAGGCAAGCCATCAGACGTGTGGAGTTTAGGCTGCATCCTATACCAAATGGTCTACGGCCGACCTCCCTTCGCCCACATCGCCAACCAAATGGCCCGCGTCCTCGCCATCGTAAACCGCGACTATCAAATCGAGTTTCCAGACTTTGGCGTCGGCGACATGCGCGTCCCGCCAGGTCTCAAAGCCACTTTACGTCGCTGCCTACAGCGCGACCCCTCGCGCCGACCGAACGTTGCCCAACTACTCGACGAACGCGACGTCTTCTTGTATCCCGACGGCGGCGAGGATTTACGCATACCGCAGGATCTCCTGGGTCAGATCATCCAACGCGTTGCGGATCGCTTCCGCGACCCAAATAAACCGAGCCCAACCGACGACGAGATACGCCAGTATCCGGCGAGTTTTTACGAGAAGATTAGGCAGCTGTTGGAAACTGACTGACCTTTGTCTACACGTTCGACGTTTTGTACTTTTGGCGCTTGGGAAAAGGATGGTGCTGATGATTTGCACTTGGTGGGCATTGTTACCCTCTTTCTCGTAACGCATTTTGAGCGTTTTCTAGCGATGGCGCACGGCGCTTTCTTTTGGAATGAAGGTTCATGCCTGGCTTATGACTGGGTGTTGGGGAGTGGAGTGTTTCTCACGCGGACTTGGATTGTATATACCCGTGTGGAGATGGAAGAGATTCTTTTGATGGTGCATACATCTTTCCCTTTGACGTGATGTTACTGTGTTCTGTCCTTGGCCCTTCGCTCCTCCGGAATTCCACGTACTCCTCGCTCATCATCCTGTAACTCCTCCAAACCATGCGCAGAGAGTGGAGGAAGACGATGATGACAGCAGTAGCGGCCACGGGCCAGGCATATATCGTGCGTGTCTTTGTGATAACCGCAACCTAGGTGCTCATATTCTTAGATAGTAGAAATAAGCAGACCGCCGAGGCAGTTATCTTTCTTACAAGGAGCTGTATAACATCAGACGTCCCTATGTAGGTGTTCTAGTCCTATCGCAGCCGCTGGTAGAGAATAATGCTTTGCTAAGGACCATCGAGTTGCAGCTTAAGTCCTTGCTTACTTGCATCGTGGGTCTATTGTTGGTTATTGCGGTCCTGGTTCTAAGCGGCAATTGCGAAGTGAAGGCAGACCCTCTTTCGCTACCTGACTATCTCCCATCGTCCCATCCGTCGAGAAGTCCGAAAAACCTCGCCGGGATCTCCACTTCCAGCTCCACACCCACGTTGCCCAAAACCCCCGCCCACTGCCTCGCAAGCGGCTCCTTGAACTCCTTCACCGCCTCACGCATCGCACACACGGGAGTCCAGCCCACCTGCAGCCGCGTCAGGCCCTGCAACTCGCCCAACTTCCGCAACACGGAATAAAACGCCGGTCGCTCAAGCGCCAGATGGTCCTCAATGTCGTCGTCGCAGTCGTAGTCGCTGTCGCTGTCGTCGCCGGTAATCAGATTGTCGTTCATTTCAATGCTCAGGCTAGTGACTGCGTCGCGTTGCCAGGCCTCCAGCCGCTGTAATGCTTTGTACACATCGGACACACGGCCACAAATGACGTTGAGGTGAAATGGGAGTGCTTTTGTCTCGGCGTAGAGCTGCCGACAGGTTGCGGAGAGAGTGAGACTGCCCAAGAAATGGATTTTGTATGGCTGGGTGAGATAGCGACGGGAGCGTTTGCAGCTAGAACAGGCCTTGGTGCCGCAAACGAAGATCCAGGGGACGCTGAAGACGGACGCGTAGATTTTGTTGCGGAGTTCGGCGGGGAGACGGAGGAGGGGGGAGGAAGTGTGGTTTTTGAGGGTGCTGTGTTGTTGTTAATGGGGGAGTTTGAGCGTGTGTTGGAGGTGAGGAATACGTACATTGCTTCGAGAAAGCGTGTCACGGCACTCACGGCACTCACGTCGGATTCTATGTCGGGTGTGCTCATGCTTGCTGCTCCTGGATTAACTGCGGCGGGAGATGAACTGCGTAGTGAGGTATTTAGGTTGAGGAGCGCGGGTGTCAAGGTAAGGTATGCGGGAAGTGATGATAGAGGACTGGCGAATAGAAGGTGACCGGAGGGAGACTAATGTAGTATTGTAGTAACGCATACAAAAGAAGAGCTGAGTGAAAATATGGTGCGTGCCCCGTGCCGGCGCAAAGATGAAGTGAGACTAGGACAGAACACTGATGTCGATGACGTCAATCTGCGCAACCGATCTGTGGGCGTGAGAGTAATCGTTTGATAGACTCTGGTAATCGCCGCTTCCAAGTAAAGACGACGGACTCGTCAAAGTTGGGTTCTGCAGGTGCGTGAGAAGGGAAAACCCATCGGTGACTAGGGCTTTTGCCTCGACCTCTTTCAACACGTTACTTTCGAACGCGAAACAATTATGTCAGTTGCGTCAATATGACTGTGCCCTTTCCAGGCTTGCGCCAGCTCTTCTCTCAAGGATAATTTGAGTTGTTCCCAGCGTGCTCCACTCAGGGTTTGACCAATCCACATTAGCTCAAGACGCTGCAGACCAGAGCAGTGTAGAAGAATGCCAAAAGCTTCCGCAAGATCATCGGTCGATGTGCAGATACTTCTATCGTTTGTTGTATACTCCGTGCTCCGGTAAATGCAGATGCGAACACTCTGAATCATTGCGTCTCGATAGCCATCCAAGAGGTCGACAGCCGCATTACTCAGCGCCGTGGGAGAAGCGACGATTGTGTTAACCCTGAATGGTAATTGACGGGCTTCCATGTAGCACTGCCGGGAGACGTGAAGCAGAGACAAGTTCCGTCGTGAGTAGTGCACATGCGATCTTCGATAGGGGCCGGTGTCGGGGTCAGCACAGGGTAAAGATGAGGTCCTGAAATGACTGGATCGACGCGAGCGTAGAGCGCGCAATGACAGGTAGCAAATGCGGATATCTGAACCTCCAAAGACATACTCATAGATGTGAATTCGGAGTTCGGCTGGTAGACTGAGTAATGGAGACTGCTTTTGATTACGAAGTGAGCTACTTTTCTTTAGCACTTGACTTTGGCTAACTGACTAGTAGTTGTATCATCTTACGTCGCAGAGCGAGCTGCTCGCACTTGGTCTCTGAGGTCAGATTCGGCTCTCAGCCGTCGCACCCAGTCCGATGTGGTGACATTCGGCTCGATCATCATGCGTCGCATCAGCCCCATTCGAGGGTTGCTCATGGCTGGTGAATTTTGGATAGGCGAGGCTGAGGTTAAGTGCCTGAGCACTGGACGTCGACGTCGAAACCTTGGGTTCACGAATGCACTAGTCTTGATTGGGCTCAACCGGGTTCCACAACTTAAGCACAACGACTCCAAATAAATTTCAATCTCACGGCCTGTCGTCATTGCTCAGGTGACGTCCCTTATAAAGGTATACACAAGTGTTCAGATACTCAGCGACAACGTTTCTCAAAGTCGCAGCGCGTTACTGCCAAAAGCTTCGTTCCATAGACCCTCCCCTCCCGAAAGCGCGTCTGACCGCTTAATGCCTCCAAAGGATCAGCCTCAATTTAAACAGTCTGTTAGGCGGACTTCCCGTTCATGCAAGCCTGCGGCACAGCACAGTATGGAATCTAAGACCAACTTTGCAATCTAGCTGGTGAGATTCAATAAGTGCGAGGCAGTTTTTGGCATATCATAAAGACCGTCGCTTTTTCCTCCAGTCAATCCTTGCTGTTCCCACTGCACTCCACCAATTGCACTCATAGCTCTTTGTAGCATATCTTCCAGAGCACCATGAAGTTCACCATCGTTGCTCTCAGTATCTTCCTTTCCCTCTCCTCCGGGCTTCCCACCGAGGTCGAAGCCCATCTACAAATCCGACAGGAGCCCGAGCCTCAATGCTTCCCCGACGGCACCAGTTGCCGGATATGTGTACCCTGGGGAGAGAATGGAACGGCGTGTGTGAACAGGAGTGAAGTTTGCTGCTCCAAGCGTTGCACTAGTGTGCCTTCTCGGGGAGTAAGTAGCTTGAATGATGGCGGAGACTCCCAGTGGAACAGATCTAACCTTGAGGTAGACGGTCGAGTGCTATCCGAATTAGGAACGTTCAATATATGGATTGAGAGTATGAGCGAAGGACAGCATGAGTTTGGCGAAGTCAACCAATGCATGATCAATCGTCGCCTGCAAAGTTGTTATGAGTACGGGTCTGGGCGCCAACAGCACTTGTGCAATGAGGAGATCATACTTAGAACCACTCCTTTTTGTGGTGTTGACAGCTCAATGTTGAGAGGTGATAAGTTCGAGGAGTCTGTACACATTCAATACTGTTGTGACTCTCGTGTGATGTTACATGCTGCCGAATACAAAAGCGTTGCACGGTCTCGTCAGTCATTGGACGACCACTATCGTCAAGATTCTGTGTAATCGAACCACAATGTAAGACCTCGATGACGGGTGGCTAGACACCCTTGATGATGTTGATCCGTGAATAACATAGTCGAAAAGCATCAGCGCCTTGTCTTCTCTTTGCCAAATATGAATGATAGCGAGCTGTCACGGTCTCTACCACGTCTCAGTGATCTCCATGCACGGCGATCAGCTTCCCAAGTTGAAACTTTCGAACTATCCAAGAGGGAGCATCCCTACATACCTGTCAGCACCACCAAGATCCTTGGCAAATTCACGAGAGATTCTCCACCTGAATTCGCAGCAGATGCACTACAGCACCGTCGTTTTCAATATTTACGGTATTCCGAGACCATCGAAGAGCTGCGTCGTTGGTCAAGAAACCGGGGAAACAGCACAGCATTCAAGATCGTCTTGAGCACCTTATTCTGGAAAGATGTGAAAGTGAGAATGCCGGCGGAGCAAGCTCTCTACGACTCGATAAACTATTTCTTTCCAGGAAGACCGGATATCAGAGTCACAATCTGTGATTTCGGCGACAGTGAAGCCAGGCGTAAGGATGTACGATTAGGGGAGCTAGAGAAGGGTGCTGCATCCGCTACCTTATGACCATTGAGAACATCGCTGATTGAAATGAAGAGTTGAAGCACAAACCTTCGTGGTCAACGGTCCGATGGATGTAAGTCTGACACGAGAGTAGCTCTGAGGTGTATTGACATTCAGACAGACATGCTCCCTTGGGGGTTGGCCTGCTCCATTCGGTACTAACTGCGCGCACTGAACTTGCTGCCACTCTAACGCGACACAGTCTATTGAGGCAGTCTTTTTTCACACCGGCTCTAAGGAGATGGGCCGTCCTTTCAGCAACGCAGGTCGCGCAGGCTGGCCGTATCTTGAGATCGAGCAGCTTGACGTTCGAAGCTCCCGATCCATTCAAGATTCGCGCGACGCACTTCGCATACTCAGAACCGAAGCCAAGATTACCAATCATCTGAACCAGCATATCTTCACGGGAGATCATAACGAAAATCTTAAGAAGGACGTGACCTGGCGGGCCCAGTATGTCGGCAAGAACGTGAGTTTCTGGGACCTGGCAGAGGCTGATCTACCCTGGCAACTGTCGGAAGGTAGTCAATTCAGCATGAACGGCCCATCAGAGGGTATCAGAACGACGAAGCTCGAGCAAGTTACTCAATCACTGACCAGACACCCGCTGTTCGGGGAGGCGTACATTGCCAGGAATCCTCTGAGATGCTTCCATCGGGATGACGGTGCGTCTTCTACTTATCTAACGTATGCATGTACTGACTGGCTTAGGCTTCCTACTAACCATGTCACCAGCAGCTGGTGTCGACTACCTAAACATGAATATGCAGCACTACCTTCACATGAAACCAGATGAGTTGCACCGTGACAACTTTGCATCAGCAGTGGCCCAGATTTACCGTGAGTTCTCCGAATCAGGTACTAGTTTGTGGTTCCGGAAGACCGTGGAATGGTTCTTGGTCTATTTGACCACAGAGCTCGGTACAACGCCACACAACGTTCGACAAGGATATAGCGTCCCTTCGATCATGGATGCTTATGATGCAGTCGTACACGAGCTGGTAATTTCGCAGCTTTGAGCTGAATTTCCCCAGACTGACCATGTCTAGAAAGAGCGAAGGTACGATCGCTGGCAGAGAAATGAGACGATAAATCTTGTGCGCACATACCTTGTCTGCATTGATGAGTTGACCGTTCTGGGCGAGATCTTTTCCAAAAAACTTGACTTTTTTGAACGCCTCCAGAAAGACTGTGATCGCTTCGAGGAGCAGGACAAAAGCAGGAAAAAGCATCCAGACAACGACAACGGCGAGACGTTTTCAGAGCGCATAGCGTTTGCGAGCCACATGATGTAAGAGTCAAAAACGACACGCATACGACTTACCGATGACCTCCGAGAGGCGCTGAACTCAGTACGTAGCAACAATCGCAAGCTTGGAGCGCTTGAGATACTGACACGTGTGGAAGCTCTTCCAGCTTCGATCAATCGAGCAAAATGAATTCGCTATCATTGCCGATACGCAATATAAAGCCATATTTCTCATTACTGACTTCACTATTGTATTCCTCCCTCTGTCTTTCTTCACGTCATACTTCGGCATGAACCTCATGGGCATCATCGATACCGACAGGACAGGGGAATATGATTGGAAAGTCTGTGGGAGTGTAGCATTCGACGTAGTGCTTATGGTCTACGCTTATGCCTTTCGATATCGCATTAGGCCAAGGTAGTAGAGTATCGTGTTAGCCGGGATTTATTCACTATGTAGACTGTGAATGACCTTGAGGGTATGTGTCTACGCTGGA
>TARA_R110002003_G_scaffold121_11_pt1 | contig 18026 bp, 17 predicted proteins | sample TARA_R110002003 | Tara Oceans TARA_R110002003 (sample SAMEA4396441) | marine metagenome | biome: Westerlies Biome; feature: [SRF] surface water layer (ENVO:00010504); material: water (ENVO:00002006), including particulate matter (ENVO:01000060) such as... | depth 5 m
AAGGAAATGGTCCGACTCCAAGCGACACGATCAATAGTAGGGTCCCAGTGCTTTGCAAGAAGTGCGAGGAAGTTGTTGATCGGGTCGCTGTTGGAGAAGCTGGTGTTTGGCGACGAGAAGCGGCGCAGAGTTGTGACCGTGGTAGCGGATATGCGATAAGCGCAGTAAATTGCAAATACGAATGAGAACATGTTGACGATGCGCCCAAAGGCCGTATGAGAGCGATGCTGACTTTGCCGCCGGTTCTGGAGAACAGACATGGAATTTTGTAGCGTATGGCGCATGGTTTCGAGGCCCCGGATCTCTAGCTGTAGCGTATTGCGCTCTTGCACGTCGGGGTTGCCCCGAATCGTGCCTACCACGCGACTCATGAAGCCCCCCTGTGGATTATCGGAGAGCTTGCGTTCGACGGCACGGAGTCGGCTCTCCTTGGTGAGTAGCATGTCGTTGGTTGCCTGGATCCCGGCTTGCTTGCGAGTAATGTCTGAGTCGGTTACCTTGTGCTAGTCAGTACAAGATGCGGTTCAAAGAGTATACATAGAGAACATACTGGGCGGTACTTGACTCCAAAGGTCTGCCACAGCGAGGAGATGGCTGCAAACCCCGCAAGCGACGCCATCAGGCTGATGCCAATAATGCCGATTCTCTCCAAGCAACCTTCGCTGAACGTGTGTTCGTGCAAATAGGACTCCTCGTGCAAGTACGAGCCTAGAAATCCTCGTCCCAGGTACCAGAAGCCTGCTAGCCATATTGCAAGGCCACAGAACTCCAGCACCCAAGCCATTCTCCGCTGTCCTTTCTGACCGCCATTGACACTCAGTCCAGTGCCTGATATGACCGAATGTATCTCGAAGGCTGGTGTCGCAACGATCAGGAGGAACAGCAGCAAAGGCAGCGTGAGCTTGAGACCTAGTGTACGAGTCGCTGGGTTCACCGTGTTCGCAATCTCGCAGAAGATGAGCTCGGCAAGCACCGTGGAGAGGGCGATGTTGGTCGAGAAGATTATGCTTGCCAGCGACCTGGCACTAGGCTGCATGGTTTTGAGTAGTGACGATCTTGCTCGCGATGCGACGCCTGGGAGATGTACTGCATCGTGATGCGGCTTGCGGTCGTGGCCTGATAGCAGCGGGAACAGCTTGTGCGAGACCGCGACGGCAACGAAGAGGAAGGTCAACAGGAACGGTAGCGCGGATATGATCGTGGCCATCGGACTGCGCCGAGCCTTGTAGTCGGGGACGCACTCATCGCAGTCGTCGAGAGGCGGTAGCATAGGGCTAGGTGTGGTTTCCTTGGACTTCAAGAGGCGATCTGTCACTACCACTTCTTGTATATGTGTGTGGTGCTACATCCATTAGACATAGGTCACAGGGAGGCATTGAGTAGCGTTGTACAAGAGCGGACGTAGGTGCGAGGGAGGGATGGCAGGTACGCGGCGTTTCGTGATGCGTTCCGCCGAGCACGGTCGTCAAACGTCATCACGTCAATCAAGCACTGGGATTACAGATTGCTGTGGTACAGCAAGTCTAAGCGAGCATATCCGTCGCCGCTCATTTCTGAATCGCTGGTGTAGGCAAGTGCACTATTCTGTGACGTTTCTGGCTTCGAGATAATGGTCTGCCAAAGCTCAGCAGCTGGGCCACTTCAACTGACGAGTTGTTTTTCCACCATCAAATCTCGAGCTATGCCATGCTAACAGGGCGACATTCCTTGCGGCCATATCGTTTCCTTGGAAGGATGCATGCAGCGACCCGAATCTATCCCATGGTGAAATAGCAGATACCAACTCATGCGTCCCCAGGTTTCCGAACCCTACTTGGATCATCTGGATCTGTGACTGTGATGCCTGGCGCTGAAGAAGAATTCGTCCTTGTTCCGTCGAGCGGGTCAGCATTTGCTTGTGCTCTCGGACTGATATTCTCATCATCTTCGATATGCAAGCCTCCTCGCTCCCGAGCAATTTCACTTGCTCTTGAACCAGCCGGCGCTGTCGATACGCCCCCTTCTTCATCCTCCTCGCCACTACTCGGATCGTCACTGAAGTCCGGACTATCGAGATTCTGCAGATGTGGGCTCTTCATCATGACCCCGGGGCTGCGAGGATCATCCATAGCGTGCGGCTCCCGGTCGTCATCACTGTCTTCTGCGTGTGCAACCTGCGCTAAAGGATGCGTCGTCTCTGGCGGTTGCTTGCTTGTCATTGCCGCGGCCAGCGCCAGGGCCTCCTCATCGTTTGCGAAGAAGCTGTTGCGAGGACTGTTGACATCGATGAGGCTCTCGCTCTTCGCGAGAATATCCCTGTAACCTTGACGGTCTGGGTCATTTGCTCGCTTACTCCTGGCCTTGTCTCGCTTCGAAGTGGGTCGGACTACGATGACGGGTACAGGTGAATGCTGCAAACAGTACTTGGACACGCTGCCAGGTAGCAGGCCTTGGAAGCCACCTAAGCTCTTGCCCCTCGTCCCCACTACCAGAATAGCTGGCTCATACAGATTGATCTGATCCCCATGTTAGCGAAAATTAGCATGAACATGACTGACTAGTGCACCTACCATGTCATCGATAACTTTATTAACCTTACCAATCGAGAACTCCAGAATCAGATTGATGGCCTTGTTGTCGTGATTCCTTGCCTGTATGTCCCGCATCGTGGCCTCGGCTTCTGTCCGATAGCGGCCCGTCTCTACACTGCGGTCACCAGCAATTGCGTCCTCCTTTTCCACCACTCGTAAGCATACTATCTCGTCTCCATCGTCAACAAGTTCGTTGATGAGCCACTGCAGCGCATACACTGAGTACTCGTTCTCGTCGAAGCCGCACAGGAATGTCCGGGAGCGCTTGGTGTACTCGTAGTCCTTGTGTTTCGCAATGAGTGTGAAGGAACTCTCCTCAATGAAGTCCGCCGGCTTGTCGAAAGTGTCAAAGGAGACACGAGGTTGGAAGACGCTAGACACAATGTCAGTCACCGAAGCGAGACTTGAGGCAACATGGAGGAACATGAAGAGGCTACCAAGCCTATCGCTCGCTCCGAGAGCCGCCCACGATCTGTAGGGCATACTTCGACATGCTTGCTCGCAATGTGTGCTCGGATATGCGATAGAAGCATGATAACGGGGGGAGCGGGCTACTTATGCTCGAGGTGTGCAGATGCAGGTGCAGAACCCAATACTTACGGAGGCGGAGGCGGTGACGACAGTCGCCGTCGTTGGCGGGACTTTGGTTGGCCTCTGGGTAATGATGTGTTTCTGTGGGCTAGGAACTGTATGGAGGGTCGACGTGGTTCGTCCTGGCCGGGCAGTCCGCTGACCGGCAGCAGCAGAGGGCTCACCGTGTAGGCCGCAGATGGCTTGGGCGATGCTGGGGATGCATTTCGTGCGTGCTTCGACGTGGGGGATGCGCTCATTGCGGTATCGTGAGAGCGTCAGAGGCACGAGGGCTGTCAGGAAGCCCAATCGCAGGCACGTAGGGCTTCAGCGAGCTCCGATGGCGAGAAACTGGCTGACAACGTGGGCTCTTGCAGGCAATGAGAGCTGCTGTGCGTCGAGAATGGAGCTTGGCGCGGGGGCAGCTCGGCGGGGTACACCACGATGGAGCGATTACAGCGACAGTCAGGGCTGGCGAAAGAAGAGATGAATTTAGTATGAAGATGGAGTTGTCAGTGAAGTGAAGACCAAGGCAGCGCCGGATGCAACGCCCGCAAGCTTGGCCCTCGAATTGTCGCGCCTTCCAAGCGCGACAAGACATGGTGTTCGAGCGGAAGGGCCAGGTTAGGCGAAGTCAGACCCTGGCGTTGCGGGGCGCTCCGGGACGAGAGGCATGTGAAAGTGACGAGGGACTGTGCTGGGTGCCTGGGTATGAGATATACTGCACGCGTTTACATACGATAGAAAATTGCAGGGGTGCAAGGAGAAGACGAGGCGCATAGACAGGCCGGTCAAATATGCTTGAAACATCTTCACAGGGAGGTGGATCAGTCGAGTCTACAATCAGAAGCATCATACATTCATTTCTATGACGAGACCCTGACCTCTAAATATCTAGTGAAGCAGATGACGCCAAAGGACTACTCTGAAGCGTCTCAAGCCAAAGACTTAACATCCGCCTGTGACAGCTTGCCCGCGGCAATGAGACGCTGCGCCTCGTCTTGGAAAGCCTGCTTGATCTTGCCCGCATCCTTCTCGTTGGTGAGCTTGCTTGTCAACGCGGCGAGCTCCTCGTGGTCGATCTTGGCGATGATGAGATCGGTGTCGTTCAGAGCACTGTCGATCTGGGCTGCCGGGGCATCTCCACCAGAGTGGAAGTAGTTGGCATCCTTGACGGCACCACGAACAACGCGCTTGTTCTTCTTGGCGGCGTTCTTCGCAGCCTCCTTGGCCTTCTTGCTGTCTGCCTTTTGAGCCTTGTCTGCAGCCTCCTTCTCAGCTGCGAGTTTAGCTTCCTCTTCCTTCTTCTTGGCAGCCTCCTCTGCAAGTCGCTTCTGCTCCGCCTCCTTCTCAAGGCGACGCTTGTTCTTGGAAGCATTCTCCTGCTGGCGGAACAACTTGATGCGCTCGTCGAGAGCCAGGGCATCGTCCACCAGCTTCCTCAGCCGGGCGGTGTCCTCGGTCTTCTTCTTGCGGCGGGCGGCTGCATTCTTGCGCTCGACATGACGTTTCTGGTCACGATTCTCATTGTCGTCTGGCACATCCTCGTCCAAGTACTCGAAAGTCCTCCAGCTGTCAAAGTTGTACCAGAAGTTGTAGAAGTGCTCGACCTCCTCCTTTGAGCTCTTTGCGTTGCCGAGCTTGGGCACGGGCTGCTGGTTCGAGAATCGGCCCTCCGCCTCAAAGACCTTGCCCCACAGCTTGTAGAAGTTCCCCTTTTGCGTCTCCTTCTTCGATGGTGGCTCAACCTCAGCGCCCTCATCGACGGAATCGAACTGCCTTCTCCTCACAGGGTCTGAAAGCACCTCCGTAGCCTTCTGGATGCACTTGAAGAACTGGTCGCCCTCATCGCCTCCAGCGGCAGCCTTTTTGTCGGGGTGATGCTTCAGCACCTTCTTGCGGTGGGCGCGTTTGATCTGCTCTTCGGTGGCACGCCAGCGCAGGCGAGTTATGCCGAGGACAGCGTAGTGATCTTGGCTCTGCGGACGTGTTAGCCTCCCTATGTCGTGATCTGGTTGAGCATGGTCTCACCTTCCAGTCCTTGGCCTCGCGCTGCAGCATGACAGGGTCCTCCGGCTCGTCAATGTCGTCTGGGTCCTCATCCTCGACCTTCTTGACGTTGGCCTGGGCCTGTATGCGCTCATCCTCGGAGAAGGTGCGCTTGTGTCGCTTCTACAAACAAGTCAGTCATTGAATGTCTTCGTGCATATAGTGAAGTGACGCACTCTGCGAGCATAGGCCAGGAAGTGCGGGCCAACAGGCTCGATGTTGCGATCGTTTGCGCTGCTCAGCTGGCCGACAGACTTGAAGTCCTTCTCGCCAGCCCAGCCTCCAGGAAGGACGGGCAGTGGCAGTGAGATCTGCACGTTGGCCGCCATTGTCGTGTGTAGTGTGGTGGTGGTGGGGACAAGACGAGGCAGATAATAATTGGGCTGCAGACCAGATACGAAGACCCCAGCCTAGCGTGTCGCCGTTACCGAAGCACCACCCCTGCGGACTTTGGACCCCAGATGCGTCGCGGAATAGCGTTTGGCTGATGCATGGTTACATGTGTGCATTACGGACATGAGCGTTCATTAGCTGTCCTTATTGATTTTCTCTTCTCTTCGCATCATTTCCTTCACCATGTTTCAGGGACTTCAGGTAATAATTCTGCGCGCAGATAGACCAGAGCGCGCTGACTGTATGCAAGCGCATTCGCGGTGCCATCGACGCACGAATAGCTGAGGAACAGGCAAAGCAACGAGCCACACCCTCGGCACCCTTGCGATCCAGTTCCACGTCGAGACGATCAAGCTCACGCAACCTGTCGCCGTCGAAAAGGACAGCAAGGTCAAAAGATGGCGACAGCAGCAGGGCGGCGCCGACGGGAAAGGGCCCCGATCCCTCAGAGTTCGATCCGGAGTTTGTTATAGGGGACGAAAGTGAGGTGCCGAGTCGAACAGGAACGCCGCGACCGAAGGAGAAGACCCAACCTGCGGAAGGCGCGACCGAAGATGGCGGCGAGAAGGAGGACGAGAAAGACGCGAAGCTCGAGGAGAAGCCCGACCAAGCGCCAGAGATACCGCCAGAGATACAGCTCCGACTGCGAAAGCTGGACAAACTCGAACCCAAGTATACCGGCAAGTGACAGTGTCCTACCTGGGGTGCTACGCTGATTCCATCCACAGAATTGCTCCGGTCGTACCGCATCGCACACGCTCGAGTTGGCGCAATCGAGGCGTTCGAGGGGTCACTCCGCGAATACACCCCGCTTACCTCCATCAGCGACTCGGCTGCCTTCGTCGAATATCTCGGACAACTCAACGTCAAGAGCGACATGCTCATGGAGGAATTGAAGCGAGTCTCCAAGGAGCGCGATGAGCTCAACAAAAAGCTAGAGGACGCCGAGAAGCGCGCAAAGGATTCTTCAGAGGAGGTTGAGGCGCTGAAGTCTAAGGCATCCCCTGCCGTTGAGAGCAAAGACGACGACACAACCACTCTTGCCGAGTCTGTTGCGCCGTCGTCGACCTCGAAGGACACGGCGGCACCGGAGGCCGACGAGGAGTTCTTTTCCTACGACAGCGAGCTGCACCGCCTGCAGTCGCAGCTTCAGGAGAGCGAGGAGAAGGTTGGCAAGCTGGAAGAAGAGAACAAATCTTTAAAGAGCGAGTTGTCCTCGGCACAAGAGTCCGCCGAATCTTTCATGAAGAACCTCGAGACTACTTCCAACGACTTGAACACATTCAAGGAGACTCACCAGCGCCTGCAGAGGGAAGCTGATGATCGTCAAAAGGAGCTCCACGACCAGGTCTCGGACCTCAAGACGAAGCTGGAGACATCCGACCAAGATTTGGCCAAGCACAAAGACGATCACGCGCAAGCTCAAAAGACAATCGAGGATTTACAAGTCAAACTCGACTCCACTACAAAGGAGCTCGAAGAGCTGCATGCTGCCAAGGGCGAGGACCTCGTCAATGAAGACCAAGTGCGTGAGTTGCGCAAGGAGGTCGAAACCCTTCAGGCAGATCTGACACAGATGCGCGGTAATCACACGAAGAGTGAGAAGCGCAGTGAGACGCTCAAAGGGCTGCTGGAGAACGTGCGCAGTCAGCTCCAAGATACTGAATCGAAGCGCGACCAGGCTATTAAAGACTTCGAGCAAGCAAAGAGCGAGTTGGAGGCTGCCAAGAAGGTGAAAGAAGAGAGCAAACCAGACACCTCCCTGCAGCCGCCACCGACCCCGAGTTCGACCGCCGAGTCTGCGCCCTCCAAGAAAAAGAATAATAAGAAAAAGAAGAAGGGTGGCAAGGCGACAGAAACGGTGCCTTCTGCTACCCCTAGCGAGGCTGGAGACGCCAACGGTTTGCTCAGTCCAAGAGACGCGGAGTTTTCGCCGTCACAGCTCGAGGAAGCACAGAGGACTGTTGCAGAGCTCAAAACAGACCTTGAGTCCAAAATCTCAGCAATCGCGAAGTTGGAGACCGAAGTCTCCGAGAAGGGTTCGTCTCTCGACGCACTGAGGAAGAAGATGAAGGATCAAGATGACATGCAAGAGGAGATTGACACATTGAGACAAGATCTACTTGACTTTGGCTCCGAGCATACAGAAGCAAAGGACAAAGTGAAGCAGCTTCAAGCGGAGAAGGTCGCACTGCAAGAGAATGTGGCCAAGTTGGAAACGGAAATTGCGGAACTCAAAACTGGCAAGGCCACACAGGAAAACTCAGAGCAGGAGAGGAAGGCACTCACAGCCGAGTTCGAGGAGCTCAAGGCAAAAGCCGACTCGCTACAGACGGACCTGTCGGTTGCAGAGCAGCTTGCCGCGTCTCGCTTCAAAGACCTGACCGACATGAGGGAGATACTTCAGAAGGCGCAGCCCGAACTGACCTCACTGCGCAAAGAAGTTGCAGAGCTGCGCAGCACCAGAGACGAACTCTCCAGTAAGACTACAGAAGTGCGTCGTCTCGAAAATCGCGAAAGGGACCTCAGGTCTGAAATCGTAGTCTACAAATCGCAGGTCGCAGACAAAGAGGGCGACATTAAGACCTTGAACGAAAAGATCAAGCAGGAGACGACACAAAGGCTCGCGTTGGAAGAGACTAACAGGAAGATTCAGCGAGACCTACAAGACTCTGAGATCGAGCGCAAGGATGTTATTGAGAGTCGTGACAAGCTGACCAAGGATTTGGCCAAAGCACAAGACGAGCTGAAGAGCTCTCGAAACGCGCTACGTGAGTTGGAGGATGAAGTCGCTAAGCTCAAGCGTGAAGCTGGCACTCTCCGCGATGACATACAGCTCAAGTCAGCTCAGTACGCAAGCGCACAAGACCTCATGAATAGCATGCAAGATCAGACACAGGAGATGGGTACACAGGTCAAGGAAATACGTGCCCGCAGTGAGAGCCTCGAAGAGGAACTCGCAGACGCCCATCGTCTCCTCAGCGAACGTGGCCGTGAGGCAGAGACAATGCGAAGACTGCTGGCGGATGCTCAGGGACGGGCGGATGCGCGAGTGCGTGAGATGCAAGAGCGTCTCGACCTCGCAGTCGAAGAACGAGAACGCGCAGAGGAACAGGCCAGCAACTTCGGCCGTCGTCGTGCTCGAGAACTCGAAGAACTCAAGCAGAAGGTCCGCGATGCAGAGCGAGCGATGACTCGCGCAGTGGAGGATAAGGACGATTTGGCAGCCGCAGAAAGAGAACTTCGTCGGCAGAAGGAAGAGTCTGAGAAACGAGCTGCGCAGGCGACTGAAGAAGCCTCCGAGGTCAAGCTCGCCATGAGCCAGCTGCGGGATGCTCTAGACGAAAGCGAGAAACAAGCTCGTGATCTTGAAAAGGAGAAGAATGACCTTCGGCGCGCATTTGACGAAACTCAGGCCCGACTGGAGAAGGTTCAGAAGTCGAGCAAGGTATGCTGCACTGTTCGGATGGAGGATGAAGTACTAATATGTGGCAGACCATGTCAGAGGAGCTTCGGTCTATGAAGGCGCGTGGACCAGACTCGAACAACCAGTCGTCACGGACGTCTATCGAGTCGTCACGATCACGGCTGGCCTCTCCTACGCCCAAAGCTGGCGGTGCGTCGTCACAGGCGAGCGATGCGATCGACTACGTGTATCTGAAGAACGTGTTGTTGCAGTTCCTTGAGCAGCGAGACAAGAAGTACCAACAGCAGCTCATCCCCGTGCTGGGCATGTTGCTGCACTTCGACAAGAAGGACGAGCAGAAATGGATGGCGGCAGTGTCGGCGAAATGAAGCGGCTCTGCGCGAGGTGGGCAGACAGATCGGGATGACTGCGTCTTGGTGGTACCGCCTGATCGGCTCACACCGCTGCGGCGGCTTCAAAGGGGAATTTTGGTACTTGCATAGCGACGGCGTCGACTGGGATGTTTGTACATATATCACTATAATACCGGTAGTCTGATGTTGCGTCTCACGGGAGATGGGATGGCAACAATCCGATAAGCACACTTATCTACGTGGTTCCGCAAGCGTGACGATGAAGCGAAGTATGTCCGAGAGATATCAATATGTGCAAGGCTGGTGCACCGCGCCTGGACGAAGGAGATGACTGCATGCGGTGAATCAGCAGCGTGGTATGCAGCGATACCACAGCGCCGTGTGTGGACGAGGGCTATTCTGAGCGGCGCAACAAGCTGGCGGCGGCCGACGTCATCGTGTCGGGGACCCATCACGAAACGAAACCGCGCTTCCCGGAATCAAGGCCGTCAACACCAGACCTACAGCACTGCAGGCCATTGCAGCACCGATTGCAGCCATCACTGTGCCCGTCACAATTCTCCGACAGGCAGCGCTCGACCAAAGCGCGCCCGCCAGCAGCAAGCGAGCGGTCACGTCTCAGCACATCGCATCGGTGCAAACACCCCCGCGGCTGCGCCAATCAGGGGCCCGAAGTCGACAGGCCCGACGAGGCAGAGGGAGCGCTAAGCCGACCGACCAGCAATTGAAGAAATCGCCGCGCAGTGCAACCACAGCCACCCTGCGCGGAGCCCGCGCATATCCTCCTCTCTAGCAGCATCCCGCGCCGCTCGCCGATGAGCGCAGCAGAACGCGTCCGGAGCGCCTGACCGCACACGCAGCAGCCCAGCACCCGCGCCCGCACCCGCACCCTCGAGCCTCATCTGCAGCCCAGCGCGTGGCGGGGAAGCCGGCCATCATGAATGGCACCGACATCAAGAAGGCCGCCATCAACAAGGCGAAGCAGGTCGCGCAGGCTGCCAACGGCAACGGCGGCAAGAAGAGACGGAAGGGCCAGGACCTGAAGCCCATCATCACCACGGAGCAGCAGGCCAGCCAGAATGCCTCGCCCTCGTCGCCCGCGTCCTTCCAGTACAAGTACGTCTGCCCTGCCCACCGCACCACCTCCGCCGCGCAGCACGCCTCTGTGCCCCACTGCGCCTGCTGCGCGCACACCTCTCTCTGATTTTGCCCGTGATATGCTTGACACGCCGCCGCACTGTGCTAACGCGCAACCCCGCAGTGTGCAGAATACCGCCTCGCCCCTCGCCCAGCACAAGATGTACGCGAACCAGCTGAGCCACTCGCCCGACTCGTCGTCGTCGTCGCTCGACGAGGCCGAAAACACGGCCGACGAGGAGGACTCGGAAGACTACTGCAAAGGCGGCTACCACCCCGTCCAGGTGGGCGAGGAGTACAAGGACGGCAAGTACACCATTGTGCGCAAGCTGGGGTGGGGCCACTTCTCCACCGTCTGGCTGTCGCGGGACAACACCACCGGCAAGCACGTCGCCCTCAAGGTCGTGCGCTCCGCCGCCCACTACACCGAGACGGCGCTGGACGAGATCAAGCTGCTGAAGAAGGTCGTCGACGCGAACAAGGACCACCCCGGCCGCAAACATGTCGTCAGCCTGCTCGACTCGTTCAACCACAAGGGCCCCAACGGCGTGCACGTGTGCATGGTGTTCGAGGTACTGGGCGAGAACCTGCTTGGCCTGATCAAGAGATGGAACCATCGAGGCATTCCGATGCCTCTCGTCAAGCAAATCACAAAGCAAGTCCTGCTGGGTCTCGACTACCTCCACCGAGAGTGCGGCATCATCCACACCGATCTCAAGCCCGAGAACGTCCTTATCGAGATTGGCGACGTCGAGCAGATTGTGAAGACCTACGTCAAGGACGACCCCAAGAAGAAGGACAGCGACGACAGCAACCGAAACGGCAGGCGGAGACGGAGGACCCTAATCACCGGCAGCCAGCCGCTCCCAAGCCCGCTCAACGCGAGCTTCAACCACGCAGACCTCCAGCACTTCCCGGGCATGGGAGGCCCACAGAGCCTCAACAAGGTGGTCAACGAGAACACAGGTAAAGAGTCCCCCACGACCGTTCCGAGTCATTCTGTTTCTCCAGACGGAGTTGTAATGAGTGGTGCTTTAGCAACATCAACACCCGCCTCATCCAACCTCTCCATGGCAGAACGACTCGGCCTTAAGCCGGCCAGCTCCGACGACGACGTGCAAAAGCAACGCGAGAAGACTGCGTAAGTTCCTTGCCGTGCTCGAGTAGATCTTCACTAACATGTGCCAAGCGATCTCCTCACCAAAGAAGTGTCCGGCATAAGCCTCGACAAGGGTAGCAGTACATCGTCAAAGACAGATCTGGAGCAGGCAGCAGATGCCGCTTTCGAAACGATTTCAGTAAAGATTGCAGATCTCGGAAATGCATGCTGGGTCGGACACCATTTCACAAACGACATCCAAACCCGGCAGTATCGGTCTCCAGAGGTCATACTTGGCAGCAAGTGGGGCGCCAGTACTGATGTCTGGAGTATGGCCGCGATGGTGAGAAGATCCCAACTTCTGCAAAGTCACGCACTAACTCTACCAGACATTCGAACTCATTACAGGCGATTATCTCTTCGACCCACAATCCGGCACAAAGTACGGCAAGGACGACGACCACATTGCCCAGATCATCGAACTTCTGGGCACATTCCCTAAGCAGCTATGTATGTCCGGCAAGTGGTCGCAAGAGATCTTCAACCGGAAAGGCGAGCTTCGGAACATCCACAGGTTACGACATTGGGCGTTACCAGACGTGCTGCACGAAAAGTACCACTTTTCGAGCGAAGAAAGCAAGAAGATCGGATCATTTCTGTTACCCATGCTGGAACTGATGCCAGCGGATCGCGCAAACGCAGGCGGGATGGCTGGACACGAATTCCTCAAGGACACCAAAGGTATGGAAAACTCGGATCTGGGCATCCCTGTAGGCAGCAAGGGCGAAGGTATCGAAGGCTGGGCCACAGAGATCAAGAAAACGCGGTAGGCGTGGCGAAGTTGGGGCGCGGCGATCTGGGCTTGTCACTCGTTGATGAGATGTTGGTTGTAGAGCTGAGATGGGAAAGAGACGGACTTTGATGTCAGTAACGACCAATGACATCAAAAACCCACCATTCTTCCACTCATTCTTACCCGATTACTATGTCGTTGCTCTGCATAAGAGGAGGTCGAACATACTTTGCAGCTCGTTCGTGTAGACTGCAACTGAGCGGGCGTTTGGCTTTGGCGGTTGTCGACGGTCCTATAGCGTGGTTTGGGGATTGCATAGAGCGCTTATGATATTTGTTATGAATGATCTGGAAGTAGACTCGAATGCTTGTTGCGAGGAGCTTGTGTGACTGATGTTCTATTGTGGCAAGGACGGTGGCGGTGGTAGCTTCTGGGACTACGCCGTGTGGCTAATTCTGAACTCCACTACACCACTACATCAGCACCGATCAACACACATAAGTGGCCTGCGCCAGCACGTATGATGTATCATCTTTTCGAGCATCGCTCGCAAGTACAAAGAGTACAGCTGCCCACTCATCCTGCGTCTTGCCGATCTAGCATCAGCCACCCGCACCATCGCACGTGTCGCAACGATTGGCCACAAAACACTCGCACATCCCAGCGTCATCCAATATTGGCAAAGCTCGGCCTCGATGCAGATACACTATCTATACCCCGGACGGAAATGTGCGGATTCTCGTGAGTACGTACACCACGATGATGCATAGTATGTCGAGTAATCCGTTCCGGGAGGCGAAGAACGAGAGTGATTTAGACGATGCGACTTCGAATGGCAATGGATTGATGGGGACAAATGGCATAATGCATAAGGGAAAGAGCGAGGGTTTAGCAGTACATGCGACTGCGGTGCAAGGCGAGGACCTCAGGCGTAACGGCGATGCGGAGAAGTTGGGAGGGATTTCTGAAGACTGCGAACAGCACTATCAGCATCTCGGCTCAATAGGTCGAATTGGAGCAGAAGCACATGTCACGAACGGTGTGTATTCTCAGCATGCCAGCAATGGTCTCGCGGTGCAACCAGTCTTGCAACAAATTTTATCTGCGAACACTTCGACCGGTTCGGACGCACGCGCTCATGAGAGCAACGTCGACTCGCTCTCAGAAGAGGTGGAGGGCTTTCAAATCGAGCAACGCCCCGATGCCGTCATCCAACGAGGCCACGCCCACGTTCCCTCAATCTCACACGTCAGAAAAGAAAGCCTTACCCACTCACGACCAATATACGTCCGAGCACTTTCAAGCCAGATCACCGAAGTTCAAGCAACACAATTCACGCCGGGAGAGGCACACGCTGAAGCCATTCGTCGACTAGGAAAAGTAGACCGGTCATCCAAGACACTGAAACGGCGAGGTTCGAATGAGTCGCTCTCTTCCCTGATCAGTTACTCCATCAGAAGACCAAGCATACCTGCACGCCCAGAAAGTGGATACTCACTAGACGCCTTGGCTACTGTTCTCGAAGATGCGGCTCAAGAAGGCAACCTTGCGCTTGTCGAGGCCGTGATGGCTCTGGGAGCCAATCCGAACTTTCGATCAGTCAATAGGCTCAAGAATCGCAGACATGATGCTTTGAACAAAGCTACTGCGGCAGGCCATGTCGACGTCATTGACTACCTGCTTCGACAGGGCGCAACTTTCACATTGAGCGACATTTTGAGGAAGGAAACTTTTACGCCGATAGATCTTAAACTACTCGACGTCGCCTACTCAGGACAATGCGAAGTCGCACGCTACCTCATCTCCAAACACAACGCAAACCCTTTCATCGAACAGTGGCCCAGAGAATACTTCGATGCCAACCGCACCATCTATCGACGTGTCGACCCCATGAAAGTGTATCAGAGAAGTGTCCTCGACGCCATTGCAAAAGTCGGCGATGCATCGCAAGACATGTCCTTACTTTCAGAAATCATGTCCCTCCCTCCCTTCGACCCCAGCAGGATCTGCACCCGCATCTACTCAGACCTCCCCTACCTTGGCTCCAACTCCCGAATGCAGCAAAGCACATCCGACTACTCCGCCCTCGCCGCCTTCGCCCAAGCCGGCTGGGCCGACGCCGTCCAGTCCATGCTCGCCCACCAACCCTCGCCAGCAGCATACGAACACCCGGAAACCGTAACCACAGAAGAAGGCCAAATCCCCAGCACGCATATCCACCGCTCCATCTTCCCCGCAAACGCCCTGACAAAACACACATACCTCGCCCACCCCGCCGCCGCGCACAGTATCCTAGCCCTCCTCATCAACCACGGCTTCGACATCGCAACCCCCCAACAAACACCCCACGACTCTGCCCCCCGATCCCCCCTCGGCCGCGCCATCGCCGCCAACGCCGCGCCCGCCGTCGACCTCCTCCTTCAAGCTCGCCCCGCCCTCGTCCACGTCCCTGTGTCTTTCCGCCTCCGCAGCGCCACCGGTACGAGGGAAGCGGAATACGCAGCAACTCCGCTTGCTGCCGCGCTCGTACAGGAGTGTCTGGAGTCCGCACGCGTGCTGCTGCGACATGGCGCGAGGCCGCAGGACCCGGCGTTTGGGCACGAGAGTGTGCTTGTCTGGGCGAAGGGCTGGGGCGGTAAGGTGGCGAAGGCGCTGCTGGGGGAGATGGTGGAGGAGTTGAGGGGGGAGGTGGTGGATGGCGTGCTTGAGCAGGGGGGAGGGGTGCGGTTGAGTGAAGATATGGTTAGGAGAAGCGAGGGAGGAGGTGATGAGGCTGGAGGTGGGGAGGTTGGTGGGTGGTGAAGGTGATGGATTGTGGGAGTATATTCGTGAATGAAGGTGGTGCCAGCCCATCGGCGCCGATTTATTTTTCGCCTACTATTGTGTTATTTTATTAGAGGGACGACGAGATAAGAACGAAAACGACGTCTTCTGTTGACTAAGTGTTACTCTGGCATTGATGGGGACATTACGGCGCGCGGCAAGACCGATACCTCGATGAGTATGTTGAATGATGGGGATAAGGTTAACCACGTGGACTGATCATGAGCAGGAAGCATACTTACGACGCCATGGATGCTGAAGACGTTAGAAACGTATACTGACATGCTGTAGATTCCATCGCTTCTCGACACCCCCCTTCAGCCAGAGGACATCCTATGTGCGTTGCATAGTGCAGATGTGGTGCAAAATAGCAGGCGTGAGGGATACAGACGCAGATTTGGTAATTCAGATATCTGGTTTGACCTCCGGACTACCTCTTGCTGCGACAAGTATCGAGCACGATCTGGCATGGGAGGGTTGATGCATTTCGTGGCGCCGTTTCGTGTTTTGGTCACTATTCTGCGGGCGTTGGTAAAATGGTGGACTGAACACGCCCGTACGATTAATACAAGGCTAGACTCACTGTGTAGTAGCTTGGGCGTGCGTTGTTCAGATGCGTGTTGGCGGGATGCATGCGCGTTGATGGAGCCCATACGAAGGAGCTGGGGTTTAGTCATGCACCGCGCTAGGTAGCTACTGAATTAACCTATATTGTCAACTAGTTATAACTCTACTAAACTATAACTACTTTTTTATTGAATATACATTAAACTTAGCGCAGAAAGCGCAAGCTTAATAGTAGCTGTTCGTAACGTAGCGTTATAGTTATAAGTATTAACTATATGCAAGTAGTATAGCTGTTCTGTAATGTGCTAGTGGGGTGGCCAATGCGGTGCATGACTTAAAAGCAGCAGCTTCCTTCGTAGTCCTGCACACATATCTCTGTAGCATGCGCTGGTTAGTAGACTATCTCCGATCCACTTATCTCGTGCGCCTTCTCTAATGATATAGCGCCGTGTTGCATCTTTTTTGTCACTACAGTTCAACTTTAGCTCTCACGCTCTGCTTAGGCCGCGCTGCCACTGCCCAAGAAAATCACCTTCAGCTCACCTTTCTGTATAGGATCCGCTGGCCAGTCTAATTATGATGCATTTCTAGCTAGGTAGTCCTTCTGCTTTCGAAGCTTGGAGGTAGTGGGGGGGGGAAAACTACTTGAATTTAGGATATCAACAACATGCTGTCGGGTTGGACACGACGACTCTCTTGACTGGTGTCCATGGAATAGTTGTACGCGGTCCGAGCGGAAGAACCCTGTCCACAGCCACGACAGCGTAAGCAGCCAAGCGAGTTGCAGCAACCAGCCCACTTTTACATCTGCATCAAGACGCAAATTGACAGAAAATGTTGCAGCTATCGCACCAGCGGTACAGCGACCAGTACGGCCGGATGCCAGCCACTACGAAGTACTCTGCCATTCGACCAACCATTGGCGAAAGTGGAGACCGCAGGGCTACTTGCTATACGGGATGCCCGATGCTGAATTGTGAAGCCGCCCGGGCTCTCTCTGTCTGCAGGAGTTCCATACATTTTAAACAATCTGCAGTCCCCGATAGGATTTGAGCAAGACGCTGACCGCAATCTTACACTTCAGCCTCGTCGCACTTAGGCCTCGTTGCAGTGCAGCCTTCCCTCATTCCCACTCAATTTCTCGTACTATACTTCCATCTTTTCTCTCGATCGCGAGTAGAAAAATGACCGGAGAATGCAGCAACCGAATCTCAAACCACTCGGAGTCAAATATCTTACCAGGAGGAAGCCAGAGCCTTCAAGAGGAACCGAATGAGGCACGTCAGGAGCCTCTCGTTATGAACGAGGTCGACTCCCGCAATTCTCTTCTTGGTGGGTCTTCTTGCTAACTCATACTCCGATACTTTTCTCTAACTAATCGATACTAGATAAGGTAAGGCCGGAAGAGTGCATCTCAATGCCTGAAGAGGCAAAGGAAGAGTCCAGGGACCCATATCCATATGTATCTTATGGACACAAGGGTACGACCGCAAGTGTCAACGCGTATGCAGACATCATGCAGATCACTCGGTTCCTCGATTCTAGTCGCTCAGGTTTCTTCTCTGTGGATCTCCCTCAAGTACTGGAACCGTACTTTGTTCAGGATAGGGCACAAACACTCTTGGATATTCGCAACCGCGATGGTGAAGGTATCTATGCCGTCCTAGATGTAGAAGATGACTTTCCCGAGATGTCTTCAGAATCAAAGATCGAATTCATTCACAATCAGTGGCCACTCTTCACAACAGAATACGACTATATCACAATCAAGAATCAACATGTCGCATTCCAAGACACAATCTTTCAGCAGTACTATTGGTCAACGAAGAAAGAACCTATCATATTCCCCTCAGGCTTGAAAGTCTCAATCTCAGCAAAGTTCCAAATACGAGACTTGGACTTTACCAATCCTCAATACGAATTCAACGAAGAAGATCTGCAGTCGGAAAACTATACCCATCATCTCAGCAAGAGTAAACACGGGTTCATTTTGAAGCATACAGGCTTAGTACTAGACGAAGAGTCCGAACAGCAAAAGGAAATGTTCGATTCCGTGGCCCTGGCCGTCTCTATTTTTGTTAACGGCAAAGCGCAGGAGCTTGAGCAACGTGATGAGGATTTCTATGCCACCAAGCCTGGGCAGAAGTTCACTGTGGATTCGTCTGAGCCCCTCCAGATAACAGTTGCCTACAGATTGCTGCTGTGTGAGAAAGATTGTGATGGTGACGACTTTCCGATCACACAG
>TARA_R110002003_G_scaffold41_12_pt1 | contig 18002 bp, 20 predicted proteins | sample TARA_R110002003 | Tara Oceans TARA_R110002003 (sample SAMEA4396441) | marine metagenome | biome: Westerlies Biome; feature: [SRF] surface water layer (ENVO:00010504); material: water (ENVO:00002006), including particulate matter (ENVO:01000060) such as... | depth 5 m
GTGGGGAACTCCAGTGCGGCCGTCCAGCGTCTCGCGCAATACCAGCAGATGCTCCACCAATCGTTCGGATGACTGCAGTAGTGCAATCACCATATGTTTTGGTTCAGTAAGTCACTCCTATGGCTTTGCGAGCCTGCTGATAACCATTGCTAGCTTCTCGATCTCCCTCTCCAGGTTAGGGTGGATCCTTTCCTGTCTCGTACACGGTTACAGCCTTCAGAAATACTTGCTGGACATGTTACGTTGACTCCCGTGTTCAAAAGTGGGTTCTGTTGGCTGAAAATGCGCGACGGTGAACCTTTTGGGTGTCTTAACGCGAGGAATTCACGCGATCTGAAACGGCTGTGGGGCGACTCATGTGTCAAAATGGACTGCATAGTGTCTGCTTCGAGTCTCGACACAGCCAGGTCACAATGGAGAAAGTCTGGTAAATCTACCGAGCTGTTCGTGTGCTTCAACATCTATGGCCACGAGCATGCAGCACAAAATGTCGGCGATATGCTGGCCGCCACGAAGATGTTCCTGCAGTTCCCCGAGCATGATGGACGATCATTGCCATACGCCAATCCGCAATACCTGAATCTGCCTGATGTTGAAAACATCACATTAGACGAGTCACCCAATAGTAATCTACCAAACACTGCTCTGAAAGTGAGAGAAATTTCGACCTTGGATCTCGAAGCAGTGCTGGACCATATTCCACAAGCGAAGTTTCTAAGAGAACATGTTGCAAGCAGCCGCGTACGCACAACCCTGAAAAAGTAAGTTATAGGGCAACGATGAGCTTCATGAGCGCACGCTAAACCAGACAGACACCAAAGCGAAGCTGTTGATTACATCATGCGAAGGGAGACAGGGGAGCTTCCTTCATCGTTACAGTTGTGGAAGGCCGTTATATTGCCAAATGGCTTACTATGGTGAGCGCTGATTGCTGCCGTGCTTGTTTTGTGGCGTGTCCGGCCGACTAAAGACTAGCTAGTTACAAACATACTATCACGGGTGTCAAAAGTAGCGAAGGAGAAGAAACTTCAGGTGGCATTATTGGCGATGACATGGGTCTCGGGAAGACCCTATCAATGTTGGCCGCCATTGTGGAATCGCTTCCAAGAGCGCTTAAAAGCGCCTTCTTAAGCACCCGAGCCCCACTTTCACAGTAGCGGGATGCAACTCCATCCAAGAGTACATTGATACTAGTACCCTCGGCATGTAAGTTTGGCCTAACCATATCCCGGTTTTCATCCGAGTAACAGTCCCAGTGCTCCTTGAGAGCTGGATGGAAGAAATTGCCAGGTATGGTGTTTGGCACGCAAAGATCAGATACTGGCTCTAAACCATGTAGGCATGTTGCACCAGATACACTCGTTACTCATCGATACCATGGAACCGGAAAGGCTCTTTGCATCACCAGACTGCTTCAATGCGACATTGTGCTTACAACTTATGCAAGCGTCGCGGCGGACTTTTGCCGCGGGAAGAGCACACTACACCAGATCGAGTGGTACCGCGTAGTCCTAGATGAAGGTGGGACCCTGAATGCCATGGTAGTCCTTGTGCTGACTTATTTAGCTCATTGGATTCGTAACTCATCCACTAAGCAATTCCGGGCGATTCATACTCTACCAGCAAAGATACGATGGTGCATGACCGGTACACCCATACAAAACTCATTGGACGACCTTGGCGCACTCGTGAAGTTCTTGAGAGTCCCTATCTTGGAAGAACTCGTCGTTTTTCGGAAGCAAATCACTATGCCCATCCTGGCTAACACAGCAGGGCGTTTTGCTAACCTGAGAAGACTGCTTGAGGCACTTTGCTTGCGACGCACGAAATCTCTATTGAACCTTCCCGAGCCAGTGACAGACACTCATATGCTCCAGCTCTCGGCAGAAGAGTCGATGACGTATCGCGACTTTGGCGAACTCTGTAGGCATGAAATCGATCTTGCCATATCAGGTCACAGCATAAAGAAGGCCAATCAGCATGTCATACAAGCCATCCTCGGAATGCGACTCTTCTGTAATGATGGTGAGGTCGCATTGGCGAAGAAAATGGGCGCCCATGGTCTGCCTGCGGATGCCGAGGAGGCTCTAAGCTATTTGCAAACATCTGCAAGGTCAGGCTGCGTCAAATGCGACACGGATATAACAACAATGTACCAAGATGATGATCCGAACACCGGAAAACTTACCATCTGCCAGCATCTCATTTGTGGTGAGTGTCTACCAACATACGAAGGCGAATTGGACAGCAGCGAAGAGAATGGGCGCACTCAATGCCCTGGATGTGGTCTGTATGGAGAAAGGACCTCCTTTATACGTCCAGGGGCAGTCTCCGATCACCCTGAGATCCCAGTAAAGGGAAAATACCCTACAAAGCTGCGCGCGCTACTGAGCAATATCGAGACTCAAAGCATGTATGACAAATGGTACATTTTCCTCCCGATCTTGCTAAGGTGTACATTAAAACCTTCGCTAGTATCGTGTTCTCGTTCTGGAAGACCACCCTGGACATGGTGGCGCAGATGCTTGACGAACATAATATGCCGTACTGCCGCATCCACGGTCAAATCCCAGCTAGCAAAAGAAGCAAAGTTCTTTCGGATTTTGAGAGGACTACGAGCGTTCGCATTCTGTTGATAACGTTGGGGACGGGCGCAGTCGGGTAAGTTTGCCTGGGAGTTGGCGACATTTCATGCTGACCGCGACAGACTCAACAAGCTGAAGGTGGCCAACCATGTTCACATCCTCGAGCCGCAATGGAATCCATCAGTCGAAAGTCAAGCGATCGGCCGAATACTCAGGCTGGGACAAGAGAAGTCTGTTGAAATCATCCGGTACATCATGAAAGACACCGTAGAAGAAGTAAATTTGCCATACGATACACACTTTGCGCAGTGCTGATTATAATCAGGCCGTACAGTCTCGACAACTGCGCAAATTGCAGCTAGCACGGGGTGGATTTGGCCTGACGAAAGACGAGCATACTGCGCAAAGAGTCAAGGAGATAATGGTACTCTGCATCAACCCCGCTGTTATGAGATCGTCCTAACTTATTTGCAGGGCCTCTTATGTCCTTCGAAGACAGACAGCATATCAGTTCCCGCTATCGGAGATACTGATCCTACTGTAATCGGAGACGCATGAAATCGTTACACAACTGCGGACGAGTTATGTGCGCTACGCCGTGACGCTACAAGCACTCCCTCCAAGAAGTCATTCTGAGTTGCGACTCAATTCAACCAGCTTGGGTTACGAAAATTCCACATAGCAACATCAGCTTACAACCTGAATTTATTACACAAAAAAGTGCCTTGCTTAACGTGTTTTGTTTTCTCCTGAGCTCACATCCAGTGTAGTTGCTATTGTAGCATGAATTGTCGGATTGAGCCTAGCCTTAAGTCGACTCTATATCACAGCCTCTCAGAATTTGCATCGCCGCAAAGTGTGACTTTGATTGGACGTTACCACGTAGACTGATCCTGGTGTGCAGCAATAGGGCGAAAAGGGCGCCGGGCGTGGGGGTGACGTCCTATGTAGTGTACACGCTTCGTAGCCTGATCGGTGACTTCACACGGACGCTTGTATTACATTGGTGGGCACAAAGAGACTAGCTTATAGCACTGGTAGCACAATTCCGCTGCTCTGTAAACAGGTCAGACGAAACATTTGGAAATGCGTACACAAGCCGACTACACATGTGCCCATTCGACTAGTTCGTCTGTGCATTGCTTGTGAGCTGTACAGACAAGGAGTCACCTGAGGTACGATCCAAATTCAACCAGCTAGTTCTGACCGTTCAAGCTGATCTAAAAGATGGGGTTACCTCTTACTGCAGTCGGAATCCGTAGACTGACCTAGATTTGATGCGCAGCTCGGAGTTGCGAACGGAATGACGTGCAGTAGCTGTAAGCGAATGCATTGCAAAGGCGCCTCTACGACTGATTTTGCTGAAACCGTCTCCATGCGTTCTGGACATGTCTTCAGAGCACGGCAAAGTCCGATCCTGTCAAATGTTGCCATTTTCGAGGAATCAACCCAAGATACTATCACACCGGCATGTTTCAGTCGAACGAGGGTGACACAAGAGTCTGAGGGACAGGGAAGAAGTGCTTAGAAGTCAGCCTCGTCACGTCCTGCTGAGCGCGCTAACTCTCTCATGGCTTAGTCCCAAACGGTTCTACATCGCGGTCGCTCAGGTCTTGCATCGCCGCAATTACTGCCTGGCACAGGCCCTGCAGTGACCGGAAGACAAATTGCAGCCAGTAACATGCTTTGGTTCCGGCCCTGCCTGTAAGCACTACTGTATAATACATGCCCCATCGGCGCCCATATTCACCGGCTACTGTGCACGGTCGTGTGCAGTGCAGCGTGTCGAGCATCTACCAATGCTGTGAATGTCCATTAGACATAGAAACTGGGTGCGCCAGAACCACGCCCAGGTGGCTGTGATACAAAACTCTGCCGGCATTTCTTCGACAGAGCTCAATACAGAGAGTGCAAAAAGGAAAGCAGCACAGCAAGAATGAAGATTTGTTTGTCACACGGTATCGCACAGCGCAAAAAGAAATTTCGTGTCCCGTGCCAGACTCGAACTGGCGGCCTTGGGATTTCTACTCTGCGAGTAGTCATACGTGAAGATATGAGACCCACGTGATAACCAACTACACCAACGAGACTTTGCAAACTGGTCGTTTGCGTTGGTGAAAGAATTTTCAGATTACGACATAGATAGAGCAGTAGCAAATGTCACGGAACGGACCGTGAAAATTTGCGGACGCTCTATCCTGTCCCTAGGAGCTAACGTACCGATATTACTTTGCCAATGTTGTGGCAACACTCATACGGGATGGTATACTCAGGTTGAGGGGTAAACAGCATTCATCCCATCTTTTCCCGTCGCCGACCTCGGCGCTGTGCACGCCTTATCGATAACAGCGACAGGCAATGTGACGTGACTCTACAAAATTTCGAGTTGCGCCGACTCATCCAGGCAGTGGATAAATACCACTCATTTCGCGCCCGTTGGATTCTGGAGATCCGAAAACCTCACAATGGCACTGCGAATATCCTCCAAGCGTGTGTGCGTCGCATTGCGAGCGCCCCGCATCAATTGCGTTTCTGCTCGCTTTGCTTCTGCAGCGGCCGCCGCAGTCAAGGGTTCAAGTTTACCACAGGATGTAAAGGATTCAATAGCTGTGAGTGCACCCCGCAGTGTACAATGGTGTCTTGCTAATACATCAAAGCGTGAAGCGTCCCTCCCAACGCCCGATCCGCCCTCCTGCTCCAAGACCGCCGGCCTCGTGAACCAGCAACTCCCGTACATGGTCCCAACGTATGTCCGTCCACCACCAATGTTCGAAAAGGGCGAGGGATGTTATATGTGGGATGTGGAGAATAGGAAGTACCTGGACTTTACGGCTGGGATTGCTGTTAATGCGCTGGGCCATTGCGACCCAGGTGTGTCCGAGGTGCTTGCTCTGCAGGTATGAGTCCAGCAATTGCATGAAATTGCGCAACTTACTCATAATCGTTTAGGCAAAGCAACTCATGCACACGTCAAATCTGTACCACAACCCCCACACTGGTCTCCTATCCAAACAGCTCATCCAGCTCACGCACGCAACCGGCGGCTTCGAGAGCGCAAGCCGAACATTCATCTGCAACAGCGGCTCCGAAGCCAACGAGGCTGCGATAAAGTTCGCGCGTAAAGTGGGGAAGTCGCTCTCGCCGAACAAGGACAAGTACGAGTTCGTCTCCTTCCACAACTCGTTTCATGGCAGGACCATGGGAAGTCTGAGCGCAACGCCAAATCCGAAATACCAGACGCCGTTCTCGCCAATGGTGCCGGGATTCAAGTACGGCAAGTTCAACGATGTAGATGCAATCAACGACTTGGTGACAGAGTCGACATGCGGTGTCATCGTTGAGCCGATCCAGGGTGAAGGTGGTGTTAATGTCGCGACGCCTGAGTTCCTCCTCGCGCTGCGGAAGCGATGCACAGAGGTCGGCGCTGTTCTCATTTACGATGAGATCCAGTGTGGACTCGGCAGGACTGGCAAGTTCTGGGCCCATGCTGGCTTCCCCAAGGACTGCCACCCGGACATTGTCACCACGGCTAAAGCGCTTGGTAATGGCTTCCCCATCGGCGCAACAATCGTGAACGATTTCGTGTGCGACAACATCAAGACGGGCGATCATGGTACGACGTTCGGTGGAAACCCCTTAGGTAGCCGCGTGGCGTCGTACATCCTGTCTCGCCTCTCATCTCCAGAAATCTTGGACTCGATACCAGTAAAGGAGGCAGCATTTCGCAAGCACTTCGAGGCACTACGACAGCGGTTCCCGAGCCAGATCAAGGAGGTTCGAGGCAAAGGTCTGATTCTAGGTCTACAGCTTGACACCGACCCGACACCCATCATTACCGCTGCCCGTGAGCGAGGTCTGCTAGTCATTTCATGCGGGACCAACACATTGAGGTTCGTGCCGCCGCTTGTGATTACAGAAGCGGAGATCGAAGAGGGTATGCAAATCCTGGGCTCGGCAATGGAGAGTGTTTGGCGCAAGGGCGAGGATGTAGAGGGTACTCCAGGGCAGCAGGAGATGCAATAGGGTACGCCCCTGTAACCTGAGTTATCGTGTGAGCATTAGCAAGGCGTTGTCGGAAATCATAGATTCTGCATGGGATTGGATATGGCAAAAGTACATAGAACAATCACTACTGCCTCCTCACGAGTGCCTTCGGGAATTGAAGGTCGTCCTTGGAAGTATTGTCATCTGATAACTGTTGGAGTCGCGCCTCGTCACTTCTCCGTCATCGTCCGATTCCTACTCGCCAATTGTACATGGTGGGATCGTTCGGAAAGGGATTTGGCGTCCGGATCGCGGAGCACTGTGAGGGTTTGTATCATGCCCAAAGTGTCGAACTTGACGTTGAGCGAAGGGTGCACCGTTCGAGCATCCCCTCTCTAGTCGTTGAGTTATACACACAAAATACGTAAGCCACTCGCAATTAACCACCACAATCCGCAAACCCAAAGCTCTCGTCATGGGTAGAATGCTCTTTTATTGCCACAAATAGCCTAGAATACATTCGCACCGCGCCTCGTCTCCCAATACCAGTAGCCTCCAGGTCATGCGATTGCTATATTTACAAAGTATCTTTGAGGAGCTTGTTCATCTTGGACATCTTGGCCGCGACGGACAGATCGATGGTGCGGTCGCCGATCTCGACAATGAGTCCTCCGCGGATCTCTGGGTTGACCTTGGGGACAACCTTGAGCTTCTGGCCGTTGGCGACGTATGAGGACTTGTGGATGGCGGACTCGAGGCGGCTGAGGGTCCGGTTGTCGAGGGGCTGGGGAGTGTCAGTGGGTGTTCATATGATACCATTCTCTAAAGTTGAGTGGGCCTCCAATTCTTGGGAATGAACGTACCGCAGCGCTGGTGACAGTCAATTCAATCTCCCCTCGGTGCGCACCCATCAGCACGCCAAACTTCTCTACAACACCCTCTAGCACGCCCAGCCTGTTGTTCTCCGCGAGCGTCTGGAGGAAGTTCTTGACGATGCCCTCCTTGTCCTGCGACCCGAGGTGCTTCTGGAGCTCTTGGACGATCTGCTGCTTGTCTGAGACAGACAGTGTGGGGGCAGTCAGGACCTGCGCGAGCTTGGGGTCCCTCTTGAAGATGCCAGCGAGGTTCTCGAGCGACTTTGCGGTGGGGTCGAGGGCGTTGGTTTTCGCAGCCGCCGTGTACTGTCCAATTGATTAGCCCAGCTCAACCACAGCCATTGCGCCCGCATTTCATCCTCCCCCATCCTCCCACACCCAATGCAGGTTCCGGGAAGCGTACCAAAGCGCTGGCATATGTTCCATCGACGCCGAAGAGGGCAACGGGCGGCTTGTTCTGCGAGCCTGTGGCCGGCGCAGCGGCTGCATAGCTTCGAATGCCGGCGACACGTGCAGCAATGGGGGCGCGGGGCGCAGCTGCCCGGAAAGCGGTGCTGAAGGCACGGGCTGCGGACATGGTGGGCAAAGAGGAGATGGATTGCGGGATGGGGAGCTTGCGGAGCTGGCAGACGGGCGTGTTGAAGGTTGCCATGAGCACAGTTTCTCCCGGGCTCGGGCTGGGCAAACAGCTAGGCTGCTTTGGGCCGTCGTAGTCTGAACTTCTGCCATGCTTCGCCAGAACCACAACCAGAACATCAACATTGGAATTCTTGCTTGCCAATGCCCTTCGTCAGACTAGACACGGCCAGGAACAGTGGCTTGAGTGCCATCAGTGGCATGAGGTCTGCCGGTGCGCAATACCACCAATCCAAACACGTGGCTTTACTTCTTGACATGGAAGCATTATGGGTCGCATCGGAATGAAAGTTCTTTGGCCCATAGCTCCTCAAGCACGCATAAGGACCACAGTAAGAGTCCCTGCGGTAAGAGTGATCACGGGTAGGCCGCCTGCCCTCCACCACCACTGCTACCTTCATCAGGCTCACGGCTCGGATTCGTTTCTTCCCTCGACGTCTACCAAGGCTGTCATGACATCTGCCTTATTCCGATTACCCTCCAGCTCGCCCTAATGCACTTCTCTTGAGACGTCAATCCGGGTATATCTCTGTTGTTTGCCAACCGCGCCCATCACCAACAGCCTCCAAAGCCACCTTCACTTCTACAACTCCCTTTCCTAAATGTAACCCTGCGTCACCATGAGTATGGAGTTCCATCTACTAGCAGATCCGGGCAATCCAACTTCACCTTCATACCTCTTTGCATAATATCCTCACGTAATCCCCTCACTTCTTCAACCTCCACGCAGCCGTTAAGCAACCCAAGCGACTCTACCAAGGCATCTTACGACTCTTTACCGACACTTAAAAGAATTCTGTATACCGGCGATGATGGATCGACCGTCGACTCCACTTCCAGAGGCATATCTGCTCACGCCTCCGCCCACTGGACGTTTCGACAAGCAAGAGAACTTTACTGACAATAACATCAACACCAAGATCAACAAGGAAAATCCCAACTCGAGACGCTCGACGAAGGCTAAGGAGGGCGAATCGCCTACGGCATTCTTCGAGGATACCCAAGAGAGCTCCGACAGCGATCTTGATGGCCTGCTTGACGCCGAATCCATTACCGCGTCCGACGACACTGCGCCTGCGTCTCCAGTCTTTACAACCCCCAACGTCCATAGCCAGCAAACTCTGGATCTCTTCGCACCTTTGACCTTCCTCAAATCCCCTGTGCCCACCGAACCCTTCCCCTTGCTCTCCCTCCCCATCTCCATCCGCAACAGAATCTATACCCACCTCCTCGTCGTTCCCGGCCTAGTCTGTATCCGCCAAAACCAGACCGCCATTCCCACCGAAAATGCAACCTTCCTCCATACCGAGCGTCGCTCCCGTCTCCCAGGATTCAGCCACGCACTCGCCCGCCTCACCGTCTCCGGCTCCAGCATCCCCTTCTCACGCTTCGCCACCACCAACGTCGGCATCCTGCTCGCCAGCAAAGAAATCCATCTCGAAGCGCGCGCAGTCCTGTACGGCAAGAACATATTCGCCATTCCCAAACCCAGCCTCGAACTTAGCCCGCCTGCGGACTTCAGCGTGCGCTTGTTTCCTGCGGGATGTCAGCGCCTCATCACCAGGCTCACTATCTGCATCCGCAGCTTCTACGACTTGACATGGCTTCTCAGCAAAGGCTGTGTCGCAATCAAGAACTATTACCGTGGATTGAGGAGCCTCACGCTCATTCTGGAACTCGAGTCTACCAACAAAGGGTTTGGCAAGATGTGGGCTAGGAAGGACGAGAAGTGGGAGGTGTATGTTAAGAGATTGCAGGGTGGTGTCGCGAGAGACTTGTGTGGAGAGAAGGTGTTGAGGACTGGAAGGATGGTGCCAACATGGATTGACCTGAGGGTGCTGTTTGCTGGGGAGGCGTATGATGAGAAGCTGAGGAATGGGGTTTGCGTGGTGAACGGGACGACGGATCAGGACAAGAGGGAGGATCTGAGGGCGGCGATGGTGGAGGCTTGGGAACTGTTCAAGAAGGGTGGTCGTTGAGGATTCGTGGCACTTCTTGATCACGCTACGGGATTGTGGTATGCCGAAAGCTACGCTCGCCCGCTACGCAGTGTTATTGTCACGGATATCATCTATGCCTTTGGGGGCGTGGTACTGCTTCAAGAGTGCGATTGGCAAATACTTGGTTAAATGCAAGACATTATAACCGACCAGGAGACAAGCACAAGTTTGGGAGTACAGCTTAAACTATAGCCAGAGAATCTGAGCCATTGCAGACAGCCCTGGGAGGACAGGGTAGGGTGCAATCGAAGTTCATATAGGCATTGTGGTCATCGTGAGTGCGTATGACTGTAAGAGGATGAAGTGACGGAAAGGGCACATGTCGTGAAGTTGTGAAACCGTGATTCGTAGTTTCGTGATATCTAGAGAAATGGCCTTGTCATGCCCAGTGCATTTCAAAGCCCGGCGACTATGCAGACCAGATACATGACTAAACTCCCATTTTGACCTGACCCATGCACCGTAGAACAGATGTCATCTCTACTTCCTGAGCGAGCGCTGGTAGAAAGCAAGCTCCTCACCCTCGAGGATGTATCCGTCGCAGCGACCGCTCTGGCCGGGGCGCGAGGACACGACGGCGTACAGACGACCGGCCTCGAACTGCTTCTCGACGGCGTTCTCAACCTTGCCAGAGGTCTTCACACGCTCGGCCTGCTTCTTGGCGACCGAGTTCGACTTCTTGATGTCCTCTGCCTTCTCACCGGCCTTGACCTGCCTCCTGCGGCCGAGAGAGACACCGTAGTGGGCCTCGAACCATTGTCGGAAGGGAGCGGCATCGATCTGAACGACGGCGGAACGGGTGAGGGTGTTGGTACGGACGAGTTCGTTGTTGGACGGGTGGTAGACGACACCGATGACACGGGTCTTCTTGGCGATGCCCTCAGAGCCCCAGGAGAAGTTGCCGGAGTCGAGACGCAGAGCACGGAACTTGCGGTTGCCGCCGCGGGTGCGGACAAGATGGACACGCTTAGCGCCAATACGAGTATTGGCTGGCTGGCGGCCCTTCTCGAAAGCCCTAAAGCCATGTTAGACATGACTGGAGGAGCGATCGGGTTATGCATACCTCTTCTTGCGGTAGTATGCCCTCTTCGCACCGGAAGCGGAACGCTTGTGGCGAGAGTCGCGAGAGATACTGCGAGAGTTAGTGATTGCTTATTGTGAGGGGTGGAGAGTATAGATACCCCATGATTGCGATAGATCAGAAGACTGCTGTCCACAATCATATTAGCCTTTGTCCTTTCAAGATTGCAGTCCCAAGCCGCAGCGCCGTTTCCAAGACCGCCCTCGCACCACCCCGCCATTATTGTCCGTAGAAACGTATGAAGCTTGGTCGCTGGGAGGGCTTGCATGCGATAATACGTTGGGCGGAGCGTGCGGTGCATCGAGGTATTCGGCGGTCGAGGTGTCGCGATGCCGTTGGCTTCGGACCATTGCTGGATGTATATTTGTAGAGCGCGTACCTTTGTCGTGCCTTCTGTTGCAACCTGTGTTGTCGTGGGGTTAGTTGGGCGTGTCAATTGAGAACGAAATTCGCCAGCACCACAAGCGAGAATAGAATGTGTGTGCCAAGCCACTAGCGTCATCACGTGCTAGCGCGCCTGAGATGTCCCGGCTTTGGCACTTCCATCATATCCAGCACTTTTCATCACTGCCTTGTTCGCTTTGTTCCATTGTCATTATCGCACCACTTCGCTGTGAGATGGGCTACCCAGCCGAGGCAGTTTTGCCTCTCTCCGCCACTTGCATGCTTGCCACCGAGTTCTGCCTTGACGTTGGCTTTCGCAGACATTTCATCCAAGCGAGCGGCCTGCGTGACACTCGAAGGAGAGACCGAGCGTCTTTGCGGCAGGCAGAGCTTCTCATTGCCGATTCGAAGGATCAAGCTATTTTGAAGCTGCAGCTTTATCCACCCAGTCTTGCTCGCGACTTGCAAGACATTACATCGTCCACGGGACGGCCGGACGCAGCGGCCTTGTGGGCTGCGTTGAGGCGCGCTGCGATGATAAACTCTACTAGCAAGTGCGTGAGACTAACACTGCACACCATTGTATGCAGACTCGAGCGAAGACATAAACCGTGGTTGTACTGTTACCGGCAAGCTGCAATTCTCGAGACACCATTTGGTAAGTCGTCAGAGGCTCCTCTGATAGAGCTTTGCACTGGACGTTGTAGCACAACCAGATGCTCGCCAACCATTTGAAGTCAGCCGGAACCAGAAGCGAATTGCCGGCAGTGCGCATTAAGGTTCTTTCCGCTGATCCACTTCGCCGACCGCGAAGAAGGGAATGCTACTTTACAGGCAAATATGTACGTGGTGTCGTATTATACCGCGGCCCACGAATTAGAGAGGATATGGAGTGGAACGCATGCTCCAACTGGATCCAGAATCGCGAGACAAACCCACGACAGCATACATGCTTGAACCACGTGCTTCGAGCTTCAAGCGAAGCGTTCATTGGGCAAGCATTACCGGCTGATTGTCATTCTTGTCTACGGACCGCACCCCCGGCAACCGTAGCCAACGCTCCGAACAGTACGCAACAACATGGTTCACTGCAGCCACTGATTTGTCTTCTACACGCCAGAATCCGCCATCATGTCTCAATTGTATGGCATAGAAGGTTGAGCCATCTTCGAATGCTTCTTCCCGCGTGGCGCTTGCAGGTGGTATAAGCCGCGAGCCTATAGAGGTTCTTGGCTTGTTGCAATCAACTATGGACACGCCTTCCGTGCGTAGTATATGACAAAAACTCAACATCTAACAGCCTACGGGTGCTCAGGCACTAGATTTATTATAGCGTACTATGCCGGTCGGATAGCTGCGCTTGCGGTGCGGAAGTGCTCTTCAGTCAGCTTGACCTGAAAGGCTTCTGGAACATCATCGACAATTATCTGCTCACCTGTCGCAAGCGCTGTCACTGATGCAGCAGCGACTGACATTTCGACAGGGTTCAACGCTCGCTTAGTCGGCCGGAACTGGCTGGTTTGTGGTAAACACCCAGTTGGCGTATCACAGGCGCATACTGGCCCGGCTACAATTTATCCTGTGCAACAGCGGGCCACCTCCACACTCGGAGTGATTCCAATCGGCACAATCGCGTCCCAGGATGCTAAGGTACACTAATGAACAGCAATATAAGTAAATGCTCTCTACCACTTTTCTCCTCCCCATTTCAGTGATCAGCCGCCTTCACGGTATGAGGAGACGACGGAGAATTTGGCCCCAATCTCGGTGATTGCTTGGTTGCGACTCGGTGCCTGGTACATTGGGTCGCATTGCCACTTCAACTTATAGTAAGACTGCACATTCGCTACCTTCTTAATGTTGTGCGTCCTGCGTCATGACTTGGCCCGAAGCTCATTCTTTCGACATGTTCGTCTTTTGTTCTAAGCCCGAGAAAAGGGCCATTATACTTTCGTTATGTCGAGCTCTGTATTTTTGTGCAATATGGCCACAGGCTGCACATGCTCGGCCTCAAGCGGGTATGGCAATGAGCGTGGTCTGTCAGCTGTCGCATGTACTGCTCGCTAACACAAGAGCATAGGGCCGGACGATTATGCACGAGTCGCGCGTGGGGTTTTGGATCTAATACCCTCAAGAGCAGGTGTGTGAGATTTGAGAACTCGACTGTTGAGACTAGAACTGACCGCGTTCGTCACCGCTTACAGGCCCGATACCTTCAGCGGTCGTACAGTCACCCGCCAAATCAGGAGCATTGGTGCCTTCACTGGTGATTCCCTCTGGACTTAGTCCATCTCAAGCGCCTCCACTTAGCCTACCAACGCCATCACCATCTCTGGCCCCTGCAATACCTTCAGCCCCAGCGTCTTCCGGGCCGCTTTCGCTGCCACCTATACTCTCTGTGCCATTTACTTCAGGCCCAAGACCCATTCCTTCGGCGGTACCCACGCCAGATGCAAGCATCATTATCAACTCGTCCCACTCGGACATATCAGCATTACCGGGGATGACCTCGACGGACGAGGGCCTCAAACCAATCCCACCAGCAGCAACTCAAATCGGCGATCCGAACGGCCATCATGAGATCACGGAACCAAACTTCAGCGCGACCAAACCATGTCGAGGCTGCTCTCCAATCGTGGAGATCACCGCAACAGGCTGGCTGGATAGTCCACCAGAAGAGGTACACGAAACCTCAGTCGAGCCGATCAGAACACGGATATCCGCTGGGCCTTCAAATATACTGATCAGCCAAGTGCCATCAGGGGGAAACTTTGTGATAGGAGATTCGACGACGGTCACACCTGGCCAGACGATCACCTTAGATGGCACACCTATAGCCATCCAAACCTCAGCGGGCAGGGTCGAAGTCGTGGTGGGCACATCAGTGGTTCCATTAGAGCCAGATGAAGTCAATTCTAGCAAAGGGCCACGAGTCACAATTGAACCAACCCCCCTGCCGCCTGTGCTCACAGTCGGCTCAGAGACGATCATCGCGAATTCACAAACCCAGTACATTGTATCAGGGCAAACCTTATCGCCTGGCGGTGCGGCAATAACAGTCTCCGGCTCGACTATATCACTAGCGCCATCCGCAACGGCAGTCGTCGTCAATGGTGTGACTTCAACCCTTGCGCCGAACTTTGGGAATATTTGGACCACTGCAGCACCAGCACTCACATTGAATAACCACGTCTACACAGCGAATCGCGCCGGATATATAACGATTGGACCTGGTACCGTGCTCAAGCCAGGAGGCGACGCTGTGACAGTAGACGGAACCACACTTAGCCTGGACCACAGCGGGACTGCAGTAGTGATCCAAGGTAGCACAAGCATATTGCAGCCGGTCACAACGGTTGTGACGTTGACAAGGAGTGTAGGAGCTGGTGGTATCGGCTATGCAGGATACTCGAGTGGTGGCACGTGGGTCCTGCCAACGGCAAAGAATGTGCCAGACATACCGGTAAAGCCGATAACCGGTGCTGCATTCAGAACAGACTTCAACGGAAGCGATAGCTGGATTGCAGGTGTTCTGCTTCTGATATGGTGGGGCTTGGGTTACTTGGCTGTTGGCATCTGAAGAACGCGTCGTGGATTTTAGAGGCATTTGCATGGCGAACAGCGTTCGTTCGATGACACCGAAGTTAATAGCTCGAACTAGGGCTCGATAGGTGATATACCCACGAGGATGGAGGTTGAAGTACGACGGCGACGAGATGGTGCAGAAGTCGATTGCAAGGTTCAAGGCGCAGAATCTCGGGCCTTGAAGAAGCCGAAACACAGCAGAGAAAGAGCGGCTTTGAACACGATGACCGCTCGCATGTAAGAATCGAAGCAATATAACCAGCATTGTAGCAAGAACCTTCTCACTCTCAGTGTATGATCACGCGTGCTGTTCAGCATGATAAAGCTTCTCTTCAACTCTTGATTGCAAGCCGGTGAGGAATGATTGCTACACGCAGTTCTTCATTGTCCTTCTACAACATTCGGCAATTACCGCACGCACAAAGCAAACAGAAAGATCAAGCACTATCAATAACCTGACATGGCAAAGTCAACATCGTGGCGCATGTGGTGCCACGCGGGGCCTGCCGTGCGAGCCGCACCTTTTCTCCGCACCCCATTACGTCCGACTGCACGTATGTATTGGATCCACCTCGTGATACGGGACTGGGGGCCGCATCTATTCTGTTACCATCATTTGGAGTCATCTTCGTATCTCCTGTCCTGTTATAACCCGTTCTTGCAGACTCAATTCATTCGACTAAACTCGGTCTTACGGTTGCAGATCGTCAGCAGTGAAGAATGGGAGAAAAGAGTCGTTGCACCACTACTATTTGGTCGCTAGTACACTCATTATACAGGATCATGAGTAGTCTCGTATTTGCCCCAGATGTTGTTCCGCAGGCGGAGTGGAGATGACTCGCAAACCTTGAGGTTGCGATCCTTCCTTCACGCCTGCAAACCACGACGGCTCTCGCAAAAGCACAGAATGCGACCTCGACAGCGTGCAATGACACCAACCACCGGGCAGCCCACTCGGATCTAATGATTCAAGCTTTGACGATGACTAGGAAATGTTTGCGCAAAGTCCTTTCGCACCATCCCTTCGATGCTGACGCCGATCATTCTAAAAATACCCTCAGGTTCCTGCATGCGGGCCGAGGGGCAAATCACCCCGAAGCACTCGACTATTGAACAATGCCGAAACAGGAAGTCGACTCGCATAGTAGCATGATGATGGTGCTTGTAGTCATAACATAACATGAACCTCGTATTCAAAATGGCGTGAGTTGTATAAAGCAAGGTACTCCCGATACCAACTTACGACACCATCCACCAACATACACCACTCGCTCATACAACACTCGCTTCTCCAATCCAAAATGCGCTTCACCACCACCTCCCTCGCCGCCATCCTGGCATTCACAGCATCCGCTTCCGCCTCACCGTTGCAAGCCCGCCAATCCACCCTCCAGGACTTCCAAGTCACCGGCGTAGCCGTCTTCACGCCCTCGGGCCGCCCCGAATCCTACCCCTGGGCCACAATCACAGCGAACGTAACGGATCCGAACGAAATCAATCTCGGCCCCGCGAGTTCTGACGGCACGGACGTCATTGTTCCGGCCGGGAGTAAAGGCGTGGTATGTTTCCCGGTTTCCTCTCTCCAACATTTCCTGCTAGGGGAATATGCACTCTAACATGCCACCAGAACTGCGTCGCAAAATACTTCACCAAAGGCGAAAACCCGACCGGTCGCACATGGCCGTGCGATGCGACTGAGAAGGGGTACTGGACTATGCAGGTCCTGCCCGGGTCGTCGGGGTCGTATGCTTCTGGCGACTTTAGCTTGAAGTTCACGCATGTTGCGGACGTGCTGTATCTGGGGAGTCAGTATACGGCAAGTTATGTGGCGGAGGGGCAGTTTAAGGTTGGAGATAATTTGTCTGGCACCTGTGGCGGGAGTGGTGTGTGTTCATGGGGTTTGGCGGTGGGGAAGAACCCGGTGCTGATTGCGCCGAGCAAAGTTTAGACGATAATGATTGTTGGACGTGTGTAGTGCTGTGTGATAGCTGATGAAGTGTTTTGGGAACTCATATCCCGTTCTATCTTAACATAGAAATAAGCTAAATCAGGAACCATCAGGGTGCAGGTCCCGTATGCAAAGTTGTCCAAACTTTTGTCAGGCTTCAATCCGCTGTCGAAAGCATGTGTTGCTATCGCCTTCGCGGCTTGAGCCATAAGCGCCATGTACCGACCTTGGGAACCATAATATCATAAGAGTGCAAGACAACTCAACCATCGCCAAAAATACTACCCAGAGCTAGATGATGATTCTCAGTCTGTGCTCGCGAGCCTTCATCGATCGAGGTAGATGTTGATGAGTCTGCTATTGGAGAAGCGTCCATAATCACTTGCTGTTGGAATCTGACACTCTTCTTCGGCTTCATTGTCCGTGCACCCTTTGCAGTTTTTGGGCTCATTCCCGTCTTGGTCTTCTTCTTCGGCTTATCTTGTGTCTTTGCATCGGAGACACCATAACGATGGAATTTGTGACGACCCGGACGACCAAAGACTTGTTGCGGTATTTCGAGCTTCGCAAACATGCCCTCTCCCTCTGCTTCCTCAAGCAGAACTGGCAAAACCTGCGCGTTCTGTATAATCTCAACTATTCCTGCATCGTCCTCTAGCTCCTTTGCCTCCAGATGCTGGCTGCGCGACATTTTCTTCGCGCGATTGAAGATAGCGTGCTCGATCGTGTTCTCCAAGACCAAAGTTTCCACAGTTACGGGTCTCGTCTGCCCAATTCGATGCGCCCGCTTAATAGCCTGAGCTTCGATACCAGGTCGATTGATTGGATTGACGATAAGGACTACACTTGCTGCGTTGAGATTCAGTCCCAAAGCACCGCAAGCGACATCAATGAGGAGTACCCGAACGTCTGGATCCTCGTTGA
>TARA_R110002003_G_scaffold1035_10_pt1 | contig 17997 bp, 24 predicted proteins | sample TARA_R110002003 | Tara Oceans TARA_R110002003 (sample SAMEA4396441) | marine metagenome | biome: Westerlies Biome; feature: [SRF] surface water layer (ENVO:00010504); material: water (ENVO:00002006), including particulate matter (ENVO:01000060) such as... | depth 5 m
CGCTCTGCCGCTCTTTGTTCTTGCTCGTCCAGGTCGACTCCTTCTGTTCTCCGCGAAGTGGGCGCGCGCGATGTAGAGCTCTTTCGGCCTTCGGGATCGGCCTTGACCGATATTGGAGTTGGCCCATCACGTCCTTCGTACTTCAAGCCTTCGAGGGTCTGCATGCCCAGATCCTGTGCCATTCGGATGGCGATGCCCAAGTACATCCAGAGCCCACTGTCGCGACTGGCGCCAAACTCGTCGTACGCGAGTAGCAGTGCGGCTTGAACGACAGCAACACTCGGACAAGGGAATGCGTCGGGAATGGCGGACTTTGCACGTTGGGCAAATGCCTGGCCGTATTCCGAAGGCTGAATCTTTGCAGACTCCTGATCGCCCTCTCGTGCTTGCTCGCCATTGCCAATCAACATGGGATGTGAAGAGAAGCGCGCGGCCAGTGCGCACACGGCGTCAACCAGGATCGCATCAACCTGCTTTTCCTCGAGGTCGCGCATGAAACGCTCTCGTTGAAGGAATGGGAAGGAGCAACCAAGTTGCACAAAGAAGAGCTTGCACAGGTGCGTAATCAGAGGACTAGGCGACATTGATGAGGCGTCGTAGACGGGGATTTCCAGAGGCGTTCTCGACTCAGGCCTGGGTGGGGAGTCCAGCGACGGAGGTTGTGCGGGTGAAGATTCCATGGCATGTTCTGCTCAACTTAGTGGTTGTCCGCAGCTTAGCTAGTCGAGCGCGACGATGCAACACGCGCAAGGAGACTCACGATCTGACGTCGTCTGGGCGCTGCTGTGCTGCTTGCCCCGAACCTTGACCACCATCTGCTTGAAGCCGGGCATGATGGCCGTGGGCCCGAAGTACCTAAAGTACGGCATTCGATTCCGCGTGCTGAGGCTAAGCACGCCATTGCTGCTGCTGCCGTCGTCCTCGCGCTTTATTGCATGACTGTTGGTGGTTGAGTCGGAGAGTTGCGACACGGTCGAGACGGTGTGGTGCAGTGGCGGGCGCGTGAGCTGCGGGTCGATGGGCTGCTCCAGCTTTCGAGGCGGCGCATTGCTGGCGGGATGGCTTTCCCTGGGCAGCGACTTCTTGGTGTCTTTCGCCTCGCTTGTGCTGCTGTCTTCGCCATAGCCGGCGCATTCGTGCTTGTTGTTCACACACGTCGAGCATACGGGCCTCTCACCTAGACGAGACTCAGCAACCACGTGCAACGCACTGGATCATCTGCAGCGACTCACCCGAGCAGCGCGTCTTCTTGCGCCGGCACGTCAAACACGCCGAGTTGATCCTCCGCCGCTTTGCGTATGGGCCATCGTGGTTCGTCACGAAGCGGATGGGCTTCGACTGGGGAGCAGCATTCGCGGCAGCCGTGGGGGCACTTTGATTCATGGACGGCTCGTGTGAGGTCGGCGAGGGCAGTTCAGGGTGCGCTCATCGGGGACCCCAACGCGGAGGCGGAGAGATGCAGGGGGGGCAGAGCGCGGGCGGGGCACAGGAGCCGCACGTCAGCAGTGGCAGCGCAGAAGGGCGGGTGGAGCAGACGTCGAGCACAGGGAGCAGCGGTGGAGCAGCGCGAGCATGTCCGCAGACAAGGGCGAGATCGACGGGTTGATGCATGCAATGTTGAACGGCTGCGGAGAAGCTTAGTTGGTTTCTTAGTACAATACCGGAATGACGCGCCACCGAGACCTGTGCGGGCCGCCTTGACATTTTTCGGAGCTTCACGTTCACGTCCACACCTCCACCGCCATTGCCCGCCATGGAGTCGCTGCGGCCGGCCCTCGCGACACTGCGCCTGTCTGCACCGCGCAGAGCAGCCCACCGCCCTCTTTACCAGTGTCTGCACACGACGGCCACATGGCAGGCCACGCCGCTGCCACACCCCACGGTTCCTGGCCCGCCGCCCGCGACGCCGACGCCGCACCCTTCGGACGCCGCAGAGAGGGTCGCGCGCAAGAGGCGGCAGGCTGAGCTGGTCAAGCAGGCGCAGGACGTGCGCACGTCGTCTGTGCCGTCGTCGAAGCCCAAGGCCATGCTGAAGAAGCGGTTTTGGAAGGACGTGATTGTCAAGGAGACGGACGGTAGGCATCGCCAGCAGCACCGTCTGGGACGACACTAAGACTAACACTTGCAGACGGCCTGCAGGTTTACCTCGACAGCCGGCCTGTGCGCACGCCCAACAAGGACATACTCACGGTCCCGCCGTCGAAGCACCAGCTCGCGACGGCGATTGCGCTCGAGTGGGACCTCCTGCTCAGCGCGCAACAAGCCCCCAAGACGCACTACATACCCATGACGTCGCTCGCGGCCCGCGCGCTGGACATCGAGAGGGCCGACGCCGAACGCAAGGCCCACGTCCGGAACGACGTGCTCACGCTGCTCATGCGCTACCTCCACACCGACACGCTGCTGTGCTGGGCGCCCGAGAAGGTCATGAACGACTCCCTGCGCAACGGCAAGACGCTGCGGCAGCTGCAGATGGAGACAGCCACGCCCATCATCACCCACCTCACCACCCACATCTGGCCGGGCGTCGAGATCAAGCCCATCCTCGAGCCCGACAGCATCTTGCCCGTCGCACAGCCCGAGATGACGCAGCAGGTGATACGCGGATGGCTGGCGGGGCTCCCCGCCTTCGAGCTCGCCGGCCTGGAGCGCGCGGTGCTGGCGTCCAAGAGCCTGCTGGTGAGCGTCCGACTGATCCACGACTGGGGCGAAGCGTTTGCGCAATCGCGGCGCGCTTCTGACGCGGGCCGCTTCGGCATCGAGGAAGCGGCCGAGGCGTCGAGCCTGGAGGTCCGCTGGCAGACGGGCCAGTGGGGCGAGGTGGAAGACACGCACGACGTCGAGAAGGAGGATCTGCGGAGACAGCTGGGGAGCGCCATCCTCCTGGTCAGCGGCGACTCGTCCTAGCCGCTCTGGTGCAGCGGTCCAGCGAGTGTGTAGATTAGCACGAATAAGCCGTACGAATATAAGTATTGCCGCACCAAACCATGCATGCCGTCCCCGCCAGATCCGCGAGCGTTGACCCGGCTCGCCTTGACGACGTACCGTAGTCTGCGCGGGAGCCAGCGGTTCGGCGGAGGAGCGGCGCTGATTGGCTACCAGCGCGGCCTGAACGCGCCCCTGACGAAGCACGCAGCAATCAAGCCCCGCGACCAAATGCATACAAAAAGTACGTCACAAACAGGCGCTGCTCCATTCGAATTCGACTTCGATATCCGCCCTCCACGGCCCCGCCTGGATACTCGGATCCTGCGCCCGCTCCCCTGCCATCCCCATCCCTCCACTCCAGTCTGACATACCGTAACCTCGCGCTGCCTGGCCGCTGCGTGCCAATCCCGCAACCATGGACGGGTGAGTGCTCTTCTCCGTGTGACCGCCGGCAGCACCCGATGCGGCAGGAGGACAGCGTTGCGCATGGCCTGCTAACGTCGACAGCCACAAGCGCTCCAAGTCGCAAAAGGTCAAGCACATGCTCTCGCGTGTGTCTTCCAAGAACGACGTCACCACGGCCGACCTCAGCGACTCGTCGCCGCCGAGCTCGTCTGCCGCCAACTCGCAGCATCTCTCGACCAGCTCGCACCACATCCCCGGGGGGCACCACCGCAGCCTCTCCAAGAAGCACGGCCCGCACCTCTCTGCGAGCAATTCCAACCTGCCCGCCAGCACCGACGCCCCGAGCCCCTCCTCGCCGAGCTACCAGCCGTCGCCGAGCTCCCCCACACCCAAAGCCTCGTCCATCGAGCAGTCGGTGAAGCTGTTCAGGGTCTTTGAGTCGCTGCGCAATGGAGACACGGCCGCCATATCCAAGGCTATACGCGAGCAGTCGGCCCCGTCAGACAACGAGGAGGGCAGGTCGTCGCTGTCGCTGCCGAGCACCCGCACCGAGGGCACGTCGATACTGCACCTGGCCATACAGTGCGCCGAGCTGCCCGTCATCGAGTTTGTCCTGTCAAATGCGACCTCCGGTGCCGACTCGCCCATCGACATCAATGGCCGCGACCGTGACGGGAACACCCCCCTACATCTCGCTGCAACCCTGGGCCGCACGCCAGTGGTGCGCATGCTGCTCGACCAGCCCGGCATCAACGACTCCATCACCAACTACAACGGCCAGACCCCGCTGGACCTCGCGCGCACGCCCGACATCTTCCAGCAGCTGCAGTTGGCCAAGTCCATCTTCATCGACACCAACCTAAAGAAGATACATCAGCTGGTGCTCTCGGGGGACCTAGTGGCCCTGGAGCAGGTCCTGCAGGATGGCAGAATCAAGAGCACCATAGACGTCAATGGTGGCGAACTGGCAACGGATCCTGTCGTCATGGACGCTGGGGGCACCCTTCTTCACGAAGCTGCAAAGAAAAAGGATGTGAAGCTGGCCCAGCTACTGCTCCTGAACGGCGCCGATCCGTTCCGCCGCGACCGCAAGGGCAAGCTTCCCCAGGACTACACCAAAGACGACCGCACGCGCGCTATACTCAAGCGCTCACCTGCCGCCGCGGCCGCACAGCGAGGCATACAGGAGAAGACGATTCTCGCAGGAGGCTCGCAGGGCACAGCCGCTACGGACAGCGGCATGGGTGCGAAGGAGTCCCGCGAGATGAAGGGCTACCTCAAGAAGTGGACCAACTACACGAGCGGCTACAAGCTGCGGTGGTTTGTGCTGGAAGATGGCGTGCTTAGCTACTACAAACATCAGGGTAAGTCACGTAACTTTGCCACTTTTTTGCATACTAAATCATCCAGACGACACGGGGTCGGCTTGCCGAGGCGCTATCAATATGAGGATAGCCAAGCTCTACATGGATCCACAAGACAAGCAGCGCTTCGAGATCCAAGGCAAATCCTCGGTGAAGTACCATCTCAAAGCGAACCACCAAGTCGAAGCCAAACGGTGGTACTGGGCCCTCAACAACGCCATCCAGTGGGCCAAGGACGAAGCGCGCGAAGAGGAGAAACGCGCCACACAAGATAATGAAGCGCTGAAGCAAGCCAAGATTGAACAGCTGACGCTAGGCGGCGATGCCTCCAGCATCAGCAGCTCGAGAATGGCCAGTTCGCGGAATCTTGCTCCAGGTACGCGACTTGTCCTATGCAGAGTCGCCTTTGCTAACACACACAGCGTCTTCGTCCCTCGGCGTCCCGCCCATGCCTCACGACGCTTCTTCGCGCACCGCGGTCAGCATTCCAGAGGACAATGGAAGCGCCTACGAGGCTAGTATGCCTGGGCAGGATTTGAGCAGAGTTGCCAGCCACTTTGGTGCTACGACCGTTGCAGATGACATGGACGACGATGACGACTACGACGACGATGAAAGCGGCGTCGAGGTCAAACCACAGAGCAAGGACGCATTCAACATCACGGCACAATCTGCAAAGCTTCAACTTGATCTGCTGACTTCAGTATCCGCCGCTCTACAGTCGGAGAAGTCGAGGAACCCCACCCTACAAATATCTGATCCAACGATGCTACAAGCACTTGCGTCGTACGACTCAGCCATTGGGAATCTCAAGGGCTTGATTGGCGATCTACTACGCATCTCGAGAGACCGCGACGCCTACTGGCAGTATCGACTAGACCGCGAAGCCAACGTACGGCGCATGTGGGAAGAGAGTATGGCTAAAGTCGCGAAAGAGCAAGAGGAACTCGAGAACAGGATAGGAGAGTCGGAGCAGAAGCGGCGAAAGACAAAGCGAGCCTTGCGTGAGGCTCTGGAGGATTTTGAGCTGGCCGGGTCAGAACCAGGCCCCACTCTCAAAGATGGCGAGGATCACTTCGTCGAGGCAGCCGAGGAGCCTAAACAGGAGGAGTTTGGACGAAAAGCGAGCTTCCCCCATCGATCAATCAAGAGGAAGGCTACTATTGCAGACATCGCAGCAGACATGTCTGAGTCTGATTCTGAAGATGATGAAGAATTCTTCGATGCGGTAGGTGCTGGCGAGGTCGAGATCATCGAGCTTCCTCAAGAAACGCAAGATAGGAAGGAGTCAATACCGCCCACATCGACCGACGATCCTTTCGAAAAGAAGCATGCCGAAGTTGCTACTGGGTTCAAAGGCTATGAAGACGGACCACGACAGAGACTCGCTATGGATGCCGATGACAGGCCGAAGATTTCGCTCTGGGTACGTAAATCGACTGCTCGAGGTAGAAATCGTGCTGACATGTACTAGGGTATTCTCAAGTCTATGATCGGCAAGGATATGACCAAGATGACTTTGCCTGTCTCGTTCAACGAGCCGACGTCTCTTCTCCAACGCGTCGCAGAGGACATGGAGTACACAGACCTTCTTGACACAGCAGCCGACCGTGCCGATTCCACGGAACGGTTACTGTATGTAGCCGCCTTTGCTGCATCCGAGTATGCTTCAACCATTGGACGAGTAGCCAAGCCGTTCAACCCCCTTCTTGCCGAGACATACGAGTACGCACGGCCAGATAAGGGCTACCGATTCTTCATCGAGCAAGTCAGCCACCATCCGCCAGTTGGTGCTGCGTACGCCGAGTCGAAGAAATGGGACTACTACGTAAGTTTATTAGGCACAATTAAGAACATGTACTAAACGATTCCAGGGCGAGTCTGCAGTCAAGTCCAAGTTCTACGGCAAGTCCTTTGACATCAACCCTCTCGGCACCTGGTTTCTGCGTCTTCGCCCCACAGCCACTGGTGGCAAGGAGGAACTCTACACGTGGAAGAAGGTTACCTCGTCGGTCATCGGTATCATCACGGGCAACCCAGTCGTCGACAATTATGGGCCCATGGAAATCCGCAACCACACCACTGGCGAAGTGTGTCAGCTCGAATTCAAGGCTCGTGGCTGGAAGGCTTCGTCAGCCTATCAAGTCGCTGGCAAGGTCCTCGACGCAAATGGTCGCGTGCGCTGGTCCGTCGGTGGTCGCTGGAACGACAAAATCTACGCGCGCTTCACTCCGGGCTTCGAAGACGCGGACATCGAGAAAGGAGGCAGCAAGAGTAAGCACGACGAGGACAAAGCGTTCCTTGTCTGGCAGGCGCACGAACGACCCACTGGCATTCCCTTTAATCTTACGCCATTTGTGGTTACGCTAAATGACATCCCCGACAAGCTGCGACCTGTAGTAGCACCAACTGATACCAGGCTTCGTCCGGATCAGCGGGCCATGGAAGATGGCCAATACGATTTTGCCGCAACAGAAAAGAACCGAGTGGAAGAGAAACAGCGAGCAACTAGGAGGCAAAGAGAGGCAAATGGGGAGCATTTTGTCCCACGATGGTTCTCGAAAGGTAGATGTGAGACTACGGGTGAAGAGTACTGGGTATTCAATCACGAATACTGGAAGATCAGGGATAAGGTTGCCAGGGGCGAGACCAAATGGGAGCAGGAAGGTCTCGAAGACATATTCTGATTGGCTTTGGCCGTCCTCGGCAGAGTTGTTTCTTGATTAGACGGAAGTCCTGCACCAAGTCATATGCAGTGACCGAATTCGATCTGTACAGACCTTTACACAACCATGCGCACCACCAACTTGTCTCCTTTGACGATTTCATCTTTCATCTTCTCTAACGTGTCGACGTCCCATGTCGCACTGACATACCGCCCAGCCAGCCATGTCCTTGGCTTCGCAGTCAACCAAACCACAAACCCACCACACAGATCCGGTGTGTCGTTGAGGACTATTCTCTTGATGTCAGCTACCCATGCATAGCAATTCATGCAGAGATAAGGCTCGCATCAAAGTGTGCACTTACACGGACGAAGGCGCTCTTCCTGTTCCGACAGAGACGTTAACACTCCACCAGGATTCACTCCCACCACGTTAACACCCTTGGCGCCGTACTCGGCGTGCACGAACTCGCCCAATCTTAGCAGGGCAAGTTTGCTCGTCTGGTACGCTGAGGCACCAGGCGCGATCATGTGTGCGCCCATACTGGAAATATTGACCACGTCCACCATAGTCTTCTCCTGTTCGGCTGTGGCAGTGAGAAGTGGCAAGAAAGCGTGCAAGAACAAGAATGGGCCCTTGAGATTGACTTCGAGCGTCTTCCACCACGCGCTAGGATCGGATGCCGCGACGGGGACCCAAGGTGCGGAAGTTCCAGCGTTGTTGATGAGGATGTCCAGACGCTTTTCTTTAGTTTGAACGTCCTCGGCAAGCTTTCTGACTGCTTCTTCGCTCGTTACGTCAACTGAATACTTGAGCACCCTGATACTGCTGTTAATTTCTTGGATCTTGCCTTCCACCTCGTCCAGCTCGCTGGGAGTGCGGGCGCACAGGACGATGGCTGCAGCAGAGGCGTGAGCGTACTGGAGCGCGATCGCGCGTCCAATACCGCGACCCGCTCCTGTGACGAGGACGACTTTGCCGGACTGCTGAAGTGCGGGACTGGAAGATGCACTGATGGATGGGTAGATATCGTTATGGAGATGTTCGAAGCCGGTGAAGGCGTAGCCAGTGTGCGCGGGAGGTGCTGACATTGTGGTGTGGACGGTTTGATTCGTGCGAACGTTGATGCGATGCGGATGTTCCTTCTGGTGCTGTATGTATGAGTGTGGTGTCTGCGTATATATACTGTATCGTGCACATGGCTGACTACTCATATTGGTAAGGCATCTCGGGCGTACTGCACCGACCTCCACCCTTGCACTGCCAGCTCGCTCGCGGTCGTGTGTGCGGGGCGTACGCTGCACAGCTTAAGTCCGTCCCTCTTTCTGATCACAGCAACCTTCTGCCAAGGTAGTAGTATGACACCGTCAGCAAATGTCTGCCTTTACAGTGGCCAGACGGAAACCTTGTTCTGGTCGAGACTAGTTGTAAAGGTAGGCGACAGAAGTAGAGTCCGTCGTTGAACGTCGAAGCGGTGTCCATCGTCTCCCTTTGTGGAAAAGATGCAAAGTAGTCTCGTGCACGTCAATCCGAGTAAGCGTTCATAGTAAAGGAGACTACTTTGAGCGGAGCTGTTCAGATAATCCAGCTATTCGAAGGTCAACTATTGGCTGTGCAGATCAGGCTTCCCATCCACCGGTCCAACTTTACTCCTCCCCGATCCAAGAGGAATCTCCGCCTGCCTGACTTTTGTCACGATAATTCCATAAAAGTCAATGGTTCAACAATGTTGTTGTAGGCATGCCTCGACATTGTCACTTTGACGATAACGCCGTCAGTCTACGCTTAGCCCCGCATCTTCTTAACTCCTACCTGAACGTAGTGGGTAGAGTGGCAACAACTCAGTACCTAATGCTCATATCAGAAGAAGAACATGGGGCCCATCTTTGAGTCCCTCGATAGTGAAGCTAGGCGAGAGCTGGGAGAAGCTTCGGCTCCCTCCAACGCCATCGTACATCTAATATGATGCATCGAGTTGAAACGCCCAATGCAGTACTTGCCATCTCCCTTCGGATACTAATTAATATCTCTCCTGCTACATGTACCCGTAGCATTGATCTTTACTGGTGTAAGACTCACTTCTGACGGCATGCTCGTAAAGACTTCGTTCGGAGTGGTGGTGGTGGTGCCTTCACCTTCGCGTTTGCTTTAACGTTAAGCTATAGTGCGCTGCTACTCTGCTCACTCTCACTCTGTTGTTCGGTTACTTCCCAACAAACTATCAACAGATCGTCAACCTGTACCTCTGAATAATATTTCACTTTGATCTTTGCACCGACTACCTTGCGAGGTCGCGATGAGATTCTTCAGCACCACGTCCGCTGCAGTTCTCTCCATATTCATCGTGGCCACGGCAGGATTGCCCGAACATGCGAATGATAAGAACATCATTCTAGTGGATCCTGCCACCATCGGCGACAACACTCCCACCATATCCAGCGCTTCACGACCTCATATCGCAGTCTTTGATGACGACACCGCCAGCGCTGCGGACTTTGACAGGTTTGCGCTCAAAGGAGGCGCGCTCATGTGCGCTCTAGAAGGCACCGATCAGACTGCCGGTCGACAGCTCCAAGACACACGGAACCCACCATCGGCAGCGAGTCTATGGGTTGGTGATCTTCGGCAAGACCTGCATGAATGGTACTGGCGTGAACGTAGCCCTGGGTCCTATTCATGCCAATTCAACGGCCACTGGCAATTTGGGGACACTTTACGTAGTCTTGGTCTTGATGGGAGATCGACATTGGAAGGTGGAGACAACGCTTGTTATAGAATTGAGCACTGGGATCCGGACAAGCAAGAGAATGGCCAACGAGTTCCAGTGATCAATCAGTGGTATAGAGCCCAAAACGCTGATTTTCGGGTACGTTTATAGCTCCACAACTTCTGCTCACCGACTGACGCCTCGAAGGCAACCGGAGGGTTCTACGAGTTTGGCATAAATACTAAAGGCGGAGGTTGGTAGTGCCACAAACACATTGCGAGCATGGAGATTGTTGACTATCATGCAGCTATCTTTGGCCTCTTCCTCGAAAGTCCAAAAACCGGCGCAAGGCAGAACTGGTACGCCAACAAACGCGACCCTGATCCAGCCTTGCTACCACGGCTTCGTTCCCTATCGGACGTCCTGTGGGGCTTTTGGAATCGTGACAACCCCAACATCAAGAACATTCGATACTTCTTCATGCTTGGAATTTCCAACGATGAAACAAACCAGGTCATCGCGTCATGTTTAAAGAAAGCAAAGAAGGAACTGAGCGAGTGGCCTGGGACTTCATTCAAGACCGACACAGACGAAGGCCATGCACTTTTAGGTATGTGAGTTTCGTTGCGAAACACGAATGCGACTAATTGTCTAGGGACCCCAAATGGTGCTGTTTTCGCCTACTTCCTACTGCAGCACAAGGCTCAATTGGGATACAAGACTATCACGAAAATCACCGTGATCCGACCCGAGAACGAAGACGAGAACGATTTCGTTGACGCTAGCTTGGTCTTTCATGTGGATACTGCGCCCGACCCACCGCCACATGACGATGGAATCGCGAAATTCAAGCGACAAGTCGAAGTTGTACAGCATGGAGCGGATGATATCGTTCGAACTCACAAGTTCAAGATTTGAGACGGGCCGTGTTGGCTATTCGCTCATGACAAAAGCTGCCAATCCTGCAAGAACCAGAACGCAAAGGAAAAACAAAAGCTCAGTTAGACGAATGCTTGTACACCAGCACCTGTTTCCGGTTTACAATAGCGAATATCAATGTGCTCGTTTCGAGAGAAGCACAGCTTCAATCAGCCTCAGTTCTTCGTTTTCGAACCTGCACCTCCAGACGAGAGTTTCTTTTCGCCATGGCTGGCATAAGAGAGGAAACCCCACCTGCTCTTCTAAGCCAATGCCTTGTATATTCCTCTGTGCATGATCTTGAGCCGCCGTAGTAACCATTGCTTTCGAAACGATAAGGGTTGCCGGCAAAAGAATGCTCAAGCATGTCATCTACATTCGCGCGGTTTAGCCAGCATGTAACCACATTCCATGCAGAAGTTTGCGCCTCCTTGTAGGGAAAATGGAGCCGCAGACTTTTCCCAGCGCTGCGAAGGTCTTGGGTTTTCAGAATGCAGAACGAGTGGGCTCTATGACCGATCAATGTCCGTGCAACTAATCGCCGGCGACGAAGAGTTGAGTCCAAGACACGCGAATAATCCCGGGGAGAAGTCGCCAAGGCGGGGGTATCCCTTGACGGGCACCGATGTCAGTGCTCATTGAAGTCTGCCCACGATGACTGTCGCTCCATTGTATGGAAAGCCCTGATGATTCGTAACTGGCCAATCTTCGCTTTGCTGGATTGTCATGTCTTCCGAAATGCCATGTCGGGGTATTTGATTGCCGATTGATATTCGATGGCTTGTCGCAACGCTCCAAGCTTCTCATCTTTAGGCGGTGGAGGTGGCGGTCTATCGCCTAGCTCCCATTCTTCGTCCACTGTCTTTACGCTACCTTTGAAGGTGGATGGATGTAAGCTGATGAGCATGTCCTTCGCCGTCTGTAGTATTGCCACTTTGCTCTCACCAGCCCACTGTCCTCCTTTTTGATCATCATACTTCAACAGTGCGTGCTTGGTTCGGTGTCTCTGTGCTTTCGAAACAAGGGGCTTGAGCGTTGGTATCGATGCGCACAGAATGCCGATATTGACCTCTACCATTGACCACGTGTTTATGGGCAAAGAGTCGTAGAATGGGTCGTTGGACAGCGTGAAGATGCGGAGAGATTGTAGGCGAATGATGGAGGCAATGGTGCTTACGATGCCGAGCCCAAATATGATGAAGACGGCAATCTTCTCACGTGGTGGCCGGGGTATGCGCAGAATCAACTTGAGAGGAAGTACAAGGATCCAGAGGTCCATGACAATATGAAACACAGATGTAGCTTGGCAGTATGAGCTCAGTCGGGATGAGTGGCTTGGTTCACAACATACCGTGATAGAAAGCGTTTGAGTTGATGCAAGTACCCGCCACCTGCCCAGTGAAGTCCCAGAGTTTGTGCAGTGGTGTGCACTGCGCGGGTACTACGATAAAGACGATGACTTGGTATGCCATCAAAAGACATATAGTGACCTTACACAGACGCTCGAATGTTCGGGTGACAGCTGAGGGCGGTTAGCTTGGCCGAATTTGGGAGCAACGGACCTTACCCAGTTTGAGGTAAATCATGAGAATAGATATCTTGATGAGCGTTACGGTCATCTTGTACACTACGATCACAGCGAGGATTAACTACAGGCAAGGTGAGCTTAGCCAAGTCATGATAACAGCAGACTAACCTGGAGATTGCTGACCATCTGATCGGGAGTCAAGTTCATAGCACTGAAGCCAAGCTTGAACTCCTTAGCACCAGCTATCACCTCGAGTAGAAAGACTATGGTGAGGGTCTGATACGGTCACACAGTGATCCTGCAATATGATTCTTGAGACTCACCGCAGCGGCAACCATCGTCCAGTCCTCGGTTCCCATATTCTTGACAATGAAGCCGCGCGTGTAGACTCGAAGCCCAACGCAAGTGACTGGCCGGGTTAGGAGAGCTTGGCGTGGCTCGCTGGACTGGACTCACCTCCAATGGAAGTCATGGCGACCGAAACTCCGACCATGACATCTTGTCTTGCTTGCTCAGCGCCCGGCGCGTATTTTGCATCCAACGGATTTGGACCATCTGCCATGTTGCGTCGCGGAATTCTATGAGATGAAAGAGGTTGCCGTAGTGACTATGTGAAAGAAACGAGCAGGCGCTGGAACAATAAGGCACCAAGAGACGCACCAGGAACGTCGCATTCGGGTCCTTCTATAGCACCACGACTAATCCCGCTTCAACCCCAAATCCCATACTTGCTCACGACTCAGCATTAGCAGCCCTTGATACATGGCTGTATGGTTCATGAAACGATATTGCGCAAGCCCTATCGGAATCACACACACTGTGGCCATCAGATGCAGGTGAAGAAATCATGTCAACGGATACTTCGGCTTACAAAGGATTGCTAGCAGAGACCGCATGCGTGTAGCACCGGTAAATTGGCCGGTTCTACGCAAGACGGAATCGAAGCGGCATGCATGTTCCTGCATGCCATGATTCCTGGAACCTGGGCACCGTTTGGGGCGCGCGAACCTGGGCTTCGGTAATATGCGACCGGATAACCCTCTTTGTGACTGATTTTCGCGCAGTAAAGACGTATCAATTGCTCTGTCACGCTCGCGATATTCGAAGCCTTCTCATAGGCACCGACGAGGCGATGCGGCATGTCTTGGTAATCGAATTTTGGAAAGCATGCTGTCAACGTTCAAAGTCATGTACGAATTTCCTCGCAGATCGGCAAACGCCACCCTGTCGGCGTTTCAACAAGGCAGGGCCACTGGCATGCAGAAGATGGGCCGTTACCGAAATGTCGTTGTGCCTGAGGTTGGTAGTGTTGGAGACTGGTTTCACACGTTGCGCCGACCCTGACATTGTCGCGAAGTATGCGTGCAACACGCCCGCGGGCTGAGACAGCTGCGTCATGGGTATAGATGCAGAAGATGCGACGTTGTAGAGCTCATGCGTAATTAAGCTGGCCGAACAGGATGTTCTGCATGTTGTTGTCACTGCTGGTGAAGTATCTTAGCGGGTGTCCAGGCGTCACCAGTCAGCGGCACCTTGCTTCCGAGGTCGTTGCTTGCCCCGCCCTTGGCAACTCCTGAACAACCACAACACTATGGGCGACTTGTCGCCTTCCTCTATTTTGATGAAGGGCTAGTAATCGATCCAATTATGGAAATTTCAAAAAGCAACCAGCTCAGGACCTGATATGATACAAATGACGCGCCTCTTGTCACCAGAGAACGTCATAGTGAGACTTTCACCTATTTAGACACTGCTCGCGCAGTACGTTTAACGCCCGCGATATCGGCTCTCACATGCAGCAGTCAAAATCTATTCAAGTCTGCGGTTCATGGACATCGATCCAAAGACACGCTCGAGGGCGAAGTAGTGCCGTTACATCACTCAGGTCTGCTTACCACTTCAGCAAGCGGATCGAGCGGAAGCCTCACACAATGCTGTGTGCATTGACTTGCTCTCGACTAGCACGTGAATGGCTAGGCTGTTTCGACTACTGGACCTGAGTACAGCGTGCAGACCAGTCGTCACAATCATTGCGTCGATCGGGCAACCATGCTGCCACAACTCCGACCAGTATTGACGCCTACTGGCCGTATTGCGGCACCGAGTCGAGTGTTGCGGGATCTATTCTGTTCGGAAGCTCTCGACAAAGCTGCTCATAAAACGAATCGCTCAGGCCAGAGCACATTTATTCTGAAGAAAGAGTAGGAAGTAGGTCGTGCGACTTGTTGTAGGTACTGCTAGCATAGACAGGAGAGGATTTCATTGGACTACATCGTCGGAAAGATACCTACTACAAGGCATGCTTAACAATTATTACGACATCTTCAGATCCGATACTGCTCAAAGTTGGAAGTGTGTGCCTTGCCAAGTTATGAACGACTTAAGTGGATCTCCACGCGGCTTAGCGTCATCCAAATCGAGCACTGCCACCTCCTTTGTGAGGCATCATTGGTTGCGGGAATAGACCCTAGTGTAGGATGTGTCGAACTTGTCGGGCGCTGCGGGCAGTCAGTGTCAAAGTCAAACCCTCCATTGGAACGACTGGCAGTTCGTCTTCTTAGGCGTGCTGCGCCGCGTACGCGTCTTTACTTGCCGTGCGACCTTGGCGTGCTTCTTGTTGTTGCCTGGGAGATCTGGGAATCCTTCGAAGTTCCTGATGGATGATATCAGTTTGGTGACCCCCAATGAACCTCTGCCTGCATAGTCGATACTACAGGTTCCAAGCACACGACCCTATCCTTCGATCAACATGGCTTACGAACGCGCTCTCCGTGTTCTCACATTGCTCACCACCGCACTTGCGACTCCACTGCTAATCGCCTGCACCATAGTATCCTTAGAACAAAGCCAGAGTCCTTGGTACTATCGCCGTCGTAGGGCCACAGTGTTCTGTTTTGCCTTCATCCCACTCGCATTGACGGCTGCCACTTCCACAATCGGCCTGGCATATAACCGCAGGCATGGTCGAATGCCCAATTTCCGATACGCTGTTCTCGATCTCGCGGCGACCATCGTCTATCTCGGCCTCTTGATCCCAATCTGGGCCGTCGAAATTGGAGCTTTAAGAGCGCCTGGCTATGGGCTACTAGCTGGATACACTACCGCCCCAATGATTGTGAACATGTACGGATCCGATTTCTCTCATTTCGATACAACCCCAGTTTTCGATGACCTAACACATATCTAGGTTTGCCCACATGTACATCTTCTTGTGCAACGCTAGATTCATTTGGTCTTGGCTTTTCAGCCAGACGGAGCACGAATGCCCCAACTGTCGCAGCAGATTTGTCACTTCTGCGCCCGAAGTGCAACAGGTCACAAACGTCGCGGAGCGCTATAGCCTTTTGCGTGGCGAGGACTACCTGGACGAGGACACCGTTGCATACGTTGATGCGAGGACGTCAGAGGACCAAATCGGCGTCAGAGGCGGTACAGATGCTGAGGACAAGGGAAAGGGGTCTATCAAGATCTAAAGACTCGTTTGGATCCAACCCTCGAGTAGACATGGACTCATACGGTCTTTGTATTGCGCGGTCTCAACTTGAAGCATTGATGGTGGAGCGAAAGGATAGGGAGGATTTGACGAGGGCAATCGACTTATATAGGTGAGCCATACTCGTAGGGAGGTTTGCATGTCACTCATAGGGCGCATATGTATTGATGTTTCTTCCGTGGCACTGCACAACTTTGGTTACCCAAGCGGCGTTGTCTATAGATTCCAAGCTTCTCAGGGATTGTTGCAATCGTTTACGATAACGTATAGCGATGACCAGTTGAGCTGTCAACTGTTCTGTTGCAGTCCTCCGATCTCATCAACGCTTTTTTGCTTCCTGCCGCTCACAAACGCTTCATCATGTCGGAAACTTCTCTCCTTGATCCCACTGCCACACGTCAGCCAATTCCCAGCGGTGTAGTAAGATGCGCAACTCACATGCTCGACAATGCAACCACCCTCCCATCGATATCGATCCACAACCTCTCCAAATCCGCTCCGATAGTTCAGCCAGCTCTGGGGATACTTGAAGGCTGTCCTCAAGGGTGTGATGTTTTGCGAACCCCAAATGGGCGAGAGAATGTTCCATGCCGAGTCAAAGCCATTTTGGGCGGCGGGGTTGTGGTTGATGTAGTCTTGAGAGATGTATTCGAACGCCTCACTTATATTTTTATCGTAGATGAAAGCTTGTGCGAAGGCATCAGAGCGGATATTGGTCTCGGGCTCTGTGGTGTTCATGCGGCGAACGCATGGTGGTGGCTTCTGTGGACGGGCTTGTCGAACAGCAAGTGCTGCCACGTTGCTGCCAACTTCGACAGGTGCTGCAAGAACACCAAGTGGCGCGGGGAGAATGGATAGTATAAATTCTATACGCATGTTGAGTCGTGACTTTTGGCGGCGGCGGTCGTTGTTCTCTATGTAGTCTGGGTTCGTATTCTGAAATGTTCTGTCTCCCAACCACTTATATTTATGCAGAACAGAACACCAGCCTATATCTCACTCGCAAATGGCAGTAAGGTGAGTAGCCCACCAATCGCCCCACATTGTCGATACAGGTCCAATCTCGGTAGCACTATAGCAGGCGGTCTAAACCTTGTGGCCCCACCGGCTGTATTCCGGCGCATTCACCAAGTACAGCGCTATCTTCTTGATACCCGTGTATAGGGTCTTGGGAAGTTATGTCGGCCTTATACAGAGCCGGCAGTTCATTTAGCACGTGCTGGCAAGGTGGGAAGGCCCATATCATAGCTAAAGTCGAAAATGGTACTCATGGTTCCACGAGGAACAAGCGAATTAGGTATGGGAGAACTCAAATGCAAACGGCTGAGAATGTCGCGTATGCCACATATCTTACTAGAAACTAGTATTCAGAGCCTGACATTGAGCAGCCTCAATCTGAGTACCTATGTACTGTCTCTTCTGCTTCCGACCAAACAAATATGTGAGATCCCCTTAAAGGTATATCTTCCGTCCAGCTACCAATTTCTTTGTGCATTGCTCCCTGATAAGTTTCAGGAGCTCATCTATTGTCTCATCCTCGGTTTCTTTTGCCAGAGTTTCCTTCAGGACTCCATTTCCTTCATTGTTCGCTGTTTTCTTGTCTACGAGGTACGCTTGATAGCAGTATTCGTGGACCACATCATTTCTTGTATGACTGTCACTGCAGTTGATCGGAAGACACAAAGATCAGCTTCCGGAAAGAGAATTTGAGCATCATCTAGATATGTTTGTTAACATAGGCGAATACCTAGAACCTCATGCATACTGAGTATTTCCTCCACCTCGAACTTGTATCTCTGCACGTTCATCAGGTCCTCCTGGTGTGCGATGAATATCCTCTCAAAATCCATGATCGAACGAGCTTTCTGTGCGGTGTATCTCTTGTAATAGAGTTATAAAGTAGTGGTGTTGATTGTGGTATGTTGTATTGTGCCAAATTTGAGAAGCTTTATATGCGGGAGATGACGCACAATGAAAGGTTTGACTCA
>TARA_R110002003_G_scaffold58_12_pt1 | contig 17991 bp, 13 predicted proteins | sample TARA_R110002003 | Tara Oceans TARA_R110002003 (sample SAMEA4396441) | marine metagenome | biome: Westerlies Biome; feature: [SRF] surface water layer (ENVO:00010504); material: water (ENVO:00002006), including particulate matter (ENVO:01000060) such as... | depth 5 m
CGCATGCCACAGGTCCAGGGAATTCCACCCCAACGACCCCGAAAAACAATCCCTCGCCCGAAAAATCATCCAGAAGAAAGCCCGCGACAACGCCCGCACCCCCATGCAATGGTCCGCCGCTCCACACGCAGGCTTCACATCCCCCAGCTCAACGCCATGGATGCGCGTGAACACCGACTTTCCCGCCTGCAACGTCGCGGCGCAACTCGCCAGCCCGCAGCCCACGCCAGGCACGCTCTCCGTGCACGCGTTCTGGCGGCGGGCGCTCGCGAGTCGCAAGAAGCACGCTGATGTGTTTGTGTACGGGGATTTCGAGATGCTGGATCTCGAGCACGACAAGATTGTAGCGTTTAGGCGGTGGAGCGCGGAGGAGGCGTTTGTTACCGTGTTGAACTTTAGTGGCGAGATGGTGGGGTGGACGGGGTTGGGGGATGTCAGGGTTCGGAAGTGGGTTGCTGGGAATTACGACGAGCGGGAGTTGGAAGGGCGGAGGGTAGATGGTGTGGTGGAGTTGCGGGCTTGGGAGGGTTTGCTGGGGGTTTGTGAGTAGGTTGGATGGAGTGGTTCTGATTGAGTGTGAATGCCGTAGGACGGTAAATACGCGAAGTCTTTCTGGGTATCATGGCATATATCCTTATTGGGTCCATCAGTCCGGCGCTCCAGTGACATTCTACTTCCTCCTCCGGTCTCTCTTCTCCCTTTCTTTCTCCCTGCCCTCGACACGTCCCGTGATCTTCTTCTCAAACACCTCGGGCGCGATCGTCCTGCCTGTCTTGTCTTTGAACCTCCAGCTGACCCGGTTCCACACCATCTGATAGTCCTGCTGCAAGATTCTCGCAACCAGCCTCAAGTCATCTGCGGAGAAGACGTCATCAGGCTTGACTTCGAGTTCGACCGGGGCCGTAGTAACGTTCTCCGCATTATGGTGATGGGATGACTTGTGTGAAGCTGGGCGATGCGTATTTGCTTTCGAACCAGCTTTCGACGCGATTTTGGCGGGTGCTGCTGCGCCGCCCCAGGTGTCATTTCCTCCGGCCCAGGCGTTCTGACCACCTCCGCCAGTGTTGTTGTTTTGGTTGTTCGAATTGTCGCCCCAGGCCGGGGCTGCGGTATCGTCGGCACCATCTCCACCAGAGGCACCCCAGTCTGCGCCACCTCCACCATTGCTGGCTGGTTTCTGGCTGCCTCCACCGCCCCATCCTGGGTTTCCTCCACAATCACCTCCAGCTGCGGGTGCGCCCCATGCATCGCCTCCCCCGCCAATGTTGTTTCCTCCTGAGTTATCGTTTCCGCCGCCTCCAGTACCCCATGGAGCATCCCCTCCACCAGTGGCGTTGCCGCCCGGATTGTTGTTGCCACCGGTCATTGCCCCCCAGTCTCCATCTCCTCCACCGCCGCTGTTGTCCTGTCCGGTGGTGTCGCCCCAAGCATTGTTGGCGTTGTTGCCCGAGGTGTCACCGTTGCCACCGCTATTGTTGTTGCCCCAGGCGCCTTGGTCCCATGAGGTCTCGCCGTTTCCACCGCTGTTGTTGTTGCCCCATGAGGTATTGTTGCCAGCATCACCGCTTGTGTTGTCGTTGTTTGTGCCTCCGGATTGATCATTATTGTCGCCGAAATATCCTCCAATACCGCCGAACGGATTGTCATCACCACCACTAGTATCTGTGCCGGCCATAGCAGCCTCTTGCTTCTTGTCATTCTTGTTCGACTTCTTGTTTCCCTTCCCACCACCACCGCCTTGACTTTCTGTAGGCTTCCAGTCACTCGGCTTTATCTCTCGGAATCGCTCTGCGCATTGCTTGTGCGTCTTACCAATCTCGTCTGCAAACTCCGTCCACGGCTTCTTGGCATTTTCGCTCCTCCATTCCATCATCCTTCTGTCTTCTTCCTCGGTGAAGCCGTGTCGATTAGCCCCGGCATCATCGTCGCTCTTCTTGCCACTAGTAACGCCGCCGCTGCCCTGGGCTTTGCCGGGGTTCTGATCTCCGTCCTTAGCTTGGAGTTGCTTGAAGCGCTCCTTGCATTGGACATGAGAGCGGCCAACCACCTCAGCACAGTCCTTCCAGGGTTTACTGCCGTGCTCGTTCTTCCAATCCAACAGCTGCTTGTCCTCTTCCTCGGTGAAGTTGTGTGGATTGTTGCTGTCTTTCTTGGCAGCCTCATTCCTCTTCCCATTCCCGTCCTTGTCTGTTGCGGTCTCTGTGCCCTTTGCAGCGCCGGAGCGCGTCTTGCCCGTCCCCTTCAAACTGCCCTTGCGACCGTCACTAGCAGCCCACTCAACGATGCCGCCTGGTGTGGCCAACTTGCTACAGTTAGCGGTGGGAGCTATGGAAGCGGGGTATCGCGCGCACTCACCAACTGATTCAAGCTGCTGGGCTGCGGTGCAGGCGGTGGCTTGGGATCCTTGTACGGCTTGCTGCTAAAGCCGAGAATGTATGCCATGGAGACGCGGCGAGGAGATCCATTCGAACCGGCCATAATTGCGCGTCTCAGCAGAGCTGTGCAGGCACAGGAGTATGCTAAGGTGGCACGGAGAAGGCAAGAGTCGCTGGTTGAGTGTGTGCACGAGTTTCAATCGCTGTGAGGGGGATGTGTCGACTTTAAAAATGGCCAGAATAACTCAATCGATGAAAGAGGTGTAGTGCAGGGTGAAAGCAGCAACGTTCTGTGTCGCTAAGGAGATCTGTGGTGAGAAGTGAAGCTCATGATTGTCTTGGCGACAGGCCGACGCGCAGAAGGGTTTTGGTGAACAGCTATGCTGACTACCCCTCCACCAACGCGCAGCAGACAAGAGGATAAAAGAAACGAGACCATAGTGTAAAGTAGGAGCGAATATAGAACAAGAGATGTAACCTTGGCTGGAAGCAGCGATCCATGTGCGGGGCATTCCTTGCACTGTCAAGCACATGAAGCCAGTACGACTAGACAGATCCTTTACATCGTGGTAAGTGATACTTCGCATGGATACCATGGCATAGACGGTACTCCTATGGGTTCAAAAGTCCCTTTGGTTGCTTTCGAGCACTTGGTATCTAAATGAGAGGTGTCGAAGGAACAACGGGTAAGATTAGACGTGTATGCATAAACCTATCCTTATCTTGATAAGCACACAGCTACACCTAGAATAATATTATGATGCGGCCAAAAAGTGTAAGTCATGAATAGTGTGCATGTCGTTCGAAGGGAGTTCAGACGAAGTCGCGAGCTAGCCCCGACGCACAGACGTTTGACCCTTGCTTGCGGGCAACCTGGCCTCCTCCGCGCTGCATGCCAGTAGCTCGAATTCATCCCTCGACGTCGAACACAACAGAACAGCACACGACCACCGCAACCATGCTGTTCCACTCCTTCGCGCTCCTCGCGGCGGCGAGCAGCCTCTTCTCTCTCACAGCCGCGCACAACATCCAAATGAAGGCCCACCAGCGCGAATGCTTCCACGAATCGCTGCACAAGGACGACAAGATGACCGTCACCTTCCAGGTCGGCGACAGGGAGTTTGGCGGGAGCGGGAACCTGGAGATTGACTTTTGGGTGCGTCAATTGCAGCCGGAGCAGGACTGAGGCGCCGCTGGACGAAACTAACGGTTGCACGTGCAGATCGAAACTCCGTCTCGAAGCTACCAGATCCACGAGCGCGGCGTATCATCCGGCGACCACTCCTTCACCGCCACCGAAGATGGGAAATACACATACTGCTTCAACAACGAGCATTGGGGTGCGAACACGAAGGAGGTATCTTTCAACGTCCACGGCATTGTCTACGTGCCCGAGTCGGAAGCACCGCAAGATCCATTGGAGAGGGAGGGTGAGTGAGACCGAGGGAAACTAATAAGGATAGCTGCTGATGTATTGACAGTCCGCCAAATGTCGGAGCTTGTCGCGCAGGTCAAGGACGAGCAGAGCTACATTGTCGTCCGCGAGCGAACACACCGGAACACTGCCGAAAGCACGAACTCGCGAATCAAGTGGTGGAGCATCTTCCAGCTCCTGTTCTTGATTGGTCAGGGTGTGTTCCAGGTGTGGTGGTTGAAGCGGTTCTTCGAGGTGAGCCATCTGCGCCTAGAGAGGCTTAAGATTAGTAAGACTGACGCAACGGGTTCAGGTCAAGCGCGTAGTGTAAGAGATGAATACACGATTTCACCTCATGAGCATTTCTGCATGATTCGTGTGCCGCACATCTACGCGGTATATCCTGCATCCTGGCATTCTTGCTTGTTGGGCGTTTGAGCGTATGCCATGGCGGCACGGTAAAACATGGAGTCTGGTGGTCTCTGTGCTACATGGTAGAGTTTTGACTGCAATCAACGCTGTTGCGACCTCCATTTTTTATGAGCTCAAATCTCGGACGCCCTGCTTTCATCATAACTCACTGTAGGTGCTTTTGGTTGACACGGTCAGCTGCTTAGGCAAGCCAACTTGTCACTTCAATAATCGGGAGCTCAGAGACGCATATAACCGCTCCCATGGTGAAGTGCATCGATTGCGCCATAGGTCGGTAAGTCAAACATCTTCACGACACTGTTCCGCCGCTGCTATAAGACAGCCACGTGCCCACCTCTGGCGTCTTGCTGTGTATCAACTTCATGTCCTTACGTATCTCAACACTGACTTCACCGTCACTTCTCATCTGGCCACCGCAAGCAAGATTGACGACATTGCAACGTATGCTTTTCGCTACTAGCCAGACAAGCACGCGATATCACGAAAGTCGGTGAAGGTGAGTGACGCATTTCCCGCGTGTGTTTCGGGTAGCTACTGCCTTCACTTGCCCTTCGCGTGTTGCCACGGCAGCAGCTCCTGTTCCTCATAAACACCGCCATTTCCACCTCAACACCGCATCAACCATGAGAAGGAAAGGAGAAGTGAGCACATTGAAGCCCAATGGAATCTTCCCCATACAACGCTGGCCTGGCTGCCGATGCCCACACATGCCCGCCGACTGCGGATGAGGCAACAAACGCGAGTGCCAAACGCGTCCTCTCGCACCTTCCACCACAACCCGCTCTTGGCCACTTCCCCGCCATTACGTCGCATGGGTTGAGTCCACCACAAGAGTTTGCCCATCCGCATCTCAGTCATGCTGGAGACGCTGCTTCACAATACAACCACTTTCAGCAAACCTTTGGTTACCATGCCGTCCCAACTCCTGCCAGACTCAACCCTCCACCAACCCCGCCGAGGCAGTATGACGAGTCTGATATGCTGCGCGGATGGCATGCGCAGCAAATCATGCAGGAGCGCCGTGCCAGAGAGCTGGCTGTGCAGCAGGATGCGACGATGGAAACCAGTACAGCTTCCATTCCTCGTGGCTATGCGAGCACGTTCAGCTGGCCTCAGCTCTCGCAAGGCGCCCGTCAGTGGGATCCAAGTGCTGTTACGTCTTCGATACCGCAGTATACTTCATATGTCGCCCCGAACACGCACATCCAGTCACTGCCAAATCATCAGTGGGCTGTCCAGCATCAAGGACTCTACGGCAATCAAAAACAGCAGATTCCCGCACAACTCCAACAGTATGTAGCGCGAGGCCACGATCCGCGTATACAATCACCCTAAGTTAATGCGTACCCCAGGACGGTTCCGCTCCCTCCCCAGTTGCAGAACACTGGCGCCCATTCACCATATCAGCGGGTCCCCGTGCAAGCGCCTGCTGTTCAGCAATGGCCCACGCATCACCTGCGCCAGGCTTCCATTCAACAAATACCTCCCCACTTCGATGCTACCCTGCACGGTCCATCACCTGGAGACGACGGACGGTTGACTCTAGATAGGGAAGCACAAAGGAAGAAAGAAGCCTTCCACAAGAAAGCGGAACAAAGGCGGCGTCAACGACAAACCGCGGCCACTACTTCAGAGCCACGGGCACGTAAGTCGTCCATGATGGGAGGCACGAAGCGAAAAGCCGCAAATCCTATCAGTGATGCAACCACGCCTACCAAGCCTCCACCTCTTCGCAATCCAAGAATGCCTGGACATCACCCTTCGCAATCTCAAGATCATCAATCCACCATGCCACCAAGACGGCCTGGCCAGATATCGCCATATGCTCCGATGTATGGTCCAGGTCCCTTCGGTGTACGATCACCTTCACCACTTCCGCCGGCTCCTCCTCCCGACTATGATAACCTCCCTCAATTCATCGTCCCAGACTACGAAGACTACAAGTGGTCCGTCATGCTTTACGAGGTCGAAAACAAAGACCAATACGACTTCGCACAGTCCTGGGTCGAAGCCCTCCTAAAAGCCAACTTGGCCTCTACCGAGCACAAATGGCACACGCACTCTTCCGAAGGCTTCATCAGCACCGGGACACGGTTCTCCTTCATCGTGCTGCACAATGCCGTCGACCCGTTCGAATGGGGCGCAGCTAGCGAGTCAACGACGACGATTGGCGTGTACGGTGCACATTGGTACGAGCACGAAGAAATCCACTGGAAGACCGTTACGCCGCACATAAACTACCTGCTGCAGTGGTCTGTCGAAATAGGCGCCATCAGCATCAAGAAGAAGTGGCGTTGCGACGAACCCAAAGCGAGCGAGAAGCGCTTCCACCGCGCGTACTGGCTGGCGGCAAATCTGCGCGATCTCAAAGGCCTGTTGAATCACGGCACGACCAATGACGTCGCACACGATGCTGTCGACACGGACTGGGACGAGGAGTTTGAGGTTGCAGAGCAGGATCTGACGGCGGGATGGAGTGAGGACGCGCTGGGAGACGAGGAGGGCAGAGAGGCGTGGGATAAGATACTGGCTGAGAACGAGCAGAATGGCGATACGGATGGGTTTCAGCATGTGCGGACGGGGTGCTCGGAGTGGATGTAGCTGAGCTGGTGAAGGGAGGTGGGTGGTGATGTTATGGACGGGCGTATCTGGGACCGGAATGGAAGTTAGGCTGGGAAGTACAGTACATGCATGGCGAGGTTTGTTCGTCATGGTACGACTGTACTACCTCAGGAGCCATGTAACGACAGTTCATGGCCAAAATACACGATGTAAACATGTACCCATGGCATCAAACCCGTTTCTTTTTCAATAACAACACCACGCTAAAATCCTCCTCCATCAAACACTTCCCCTTCCCACATCCTCCTCCCCTTCCCTACTTCTCCCACCAAACAAACTCCTCACTCAACCTCCTCCTCCTCCTCCCCCCTTAACTCCACCCCAGCAACACTCTCCGCCAAACTCAAACTCGTCATCCCAGAACTCTCCCCCCGTCCCAACCCGATCTTCCGCGCACCCTTCCCCTTCGCGCGCCGCTTCCGCGCCGCCGCACCCGTACCGGAACCGTCGCCCAGCAGCGGCGCCGCCTCGCGGACCCAGCGCGAGATGGCCTCTGCGCGCTCCGTGGAAATGGGGTATTCGCGGCCGTCGTCTTGGGCCCAGCGTTTGGGCTGGGGCTGGGGCTGGGGCTGGGGCTGGGGGTGGTGCGGGGAGGATTTGGGGGATGGAGGGGGGTTAGGAGAGGCGGGATCTGATTCCGACTCCGGGGAGTTAAGTTCCGCGTCGACCTCATCGTCCTCCTTGAAGCGTCTTTCTCTCGCCCTAACCGCCCTCTGAAACGACTCCTCATCCACAACGCGTTCATCAGCCAGCGCTTCGAGGATGGCTTCGTGTTTCCTGCGTTCCTGCTTCTGCTTAGGCGATTCGGCTGCTTTCCCCGGGGCGTCGGGGCCGGCGGGGTCCTTGGCGTGGCCGGGCAGCGGGGCGGGGCGACACAGGGCCTCCCAGGAGGCGTCGAGGCGGATCCAGTTGGCGGCGCGGCGGAGGACTTCGATCCAGTCGGCGCGGGCGGGGGAGCGGGCGGCGAGGAAGATGGGGTAGCCGTCGCAGATGCGGGCGAGGCGGGCGGCGTTGTGGGCGTGGCGGAGGTGTTCCTTTGCGGGGGTCTGGAGCAGCGCGTGGCAGAGGAGGAGGCTGTGGAGGGCGTCGGTGAGGAGCGGGTGGTAGGTGATGCTCTCGTGGCTATCGGCGAAGGCGGAGGCGGCGGCGGAAGCGGGCGACGAGGGGTTGGTTGGTGGGTAGGGGGGGAGAGATGATGGGGGCGCGGCGTCGAAGAGTTGGCTGACTTTGAAGATCTCGGGAGCTGGGGGTTTGGGCCAGGTGCTGCGGTCAGGGTTGTTGGGGCGGCGGTGCGGGACGAGGGCTTCAGATACTGGTGAAGAGGCGTGGTTGGAGGATTCAAGAAGGCGGTTTAGGGGCGTCTTGTAGGCGTCTTTGGGCAGGCCGTTGCCGTTCGCGGAGTGTCCCAGTCTAAGGAGGAACTCTTCGGCGAGCTCAGCGGAGATGCCTGGTGTATAATCGAAGTGTGAGAGAAAAGCATTGTAGTCGCGGAGTGCGCGTTTCGCATTTTGTCGGACCTGTTTCCGGGCTTCGGCGCGTCGGCGATGTCCTTCCAGTTCTTCTGCGGATTCTGGTGGAGGTTCCTCGCCCTCTGCGACTTGGCCATCTCTCCGTGCTTTCGCTTCTTCTGCTTCGCGCAGCCCGTCCAACGCCGCATGGACATAGCCACATGCTATGGTAAAATACACTCCCGCCCTGTGGAATAACAGTTGCGTCTCAAGCGAGCTCGGCTGGTCTTCTTCTGGGATCTTGACCTCCTGTCTCCAATCGCGTCCATACTGCTCCTGGTATGACTTGGCAAGCACCAACTGATCCTTCCCTGCTCTGTGTTGCTGCATCAGAAAGCGCGCCGTCGACAGCGCCTCGCTCAGATCCTTGGCCGAGTTGACATAGTCGTCCTTGAAGATCCTCGTCAAGGCGCGCGTCCGCAGCGGGCTCCCGTCGTTGGGCCGCTCCGCTATGATGTCGTTCAAGGTGTCCAGCGGCGTGCACTGCGCCATCATGCGGCTCGGTATCTTCTCGTGGAAGAAGTGCACGTACTTGGCGTCGACGTCGTTGGGGTTGCGCTGCAGGACCAAGTGCGCCACGTCCTCCAGCGTGCTTGCGCTCTGCATGGTCGCAACGCTCGCCGCGATCTCGTCCAGGTGGTACGCCTGACTCAGTTTGCTGGTGGCCAGCTCGCGCATCCTGTGTTTCCGCTCTCTGCTCAGCTTGCTGGTGCCCCCGCCCCCATAGCCTATCCCCAGCGCCGCCGCGCCCCCCAGCATGCTGTTGCCCGCATTGAGCGAGTTGCTGAGCGCGGCCGAGGTCAGCCCCGACGTGGCGCGCACGGCGAGATTGGTGGCCTCGTCGACGGCGCGGCGGATCTTGACGAGGTCGTAGAAGACGGCGGGGTCGATGGGGTGGGGGCGCGGGGAGAGGTAGTTGGAGTGGGCCAGCGACTCAAGCACCTCGGGCGGGAGCTGCAGCCAGGGGCCGTGGAACGACGAGATGTAGCGCCAATGCCTGCGCCAGACGGTGTCAGCGGGATGGACAAGCACGGTGAGGCAAAGGTGACTGCTGGGACGTGCCTCGGCCAGAGCTCCAGACTCACTTGTTGCGACAGATGATGAGCGCCGATGTCGAGGGCTCGCTGGCCGCCTTCTTCCCTGCCGCGCTGCCATTCACTGCGGGCGGCGGCGTGCTCGAGGCGCTGCCGTTGGGCGCCGCCTCCGCCTGCGCGCTCTTCTTTTTGCGCGTCATCATTCAACAATAAATAGACACGTGAGCGAGAGTGAATGGCGAGTTCTGCTTTGTCGTGCAGCGTCCAAAAATTCGGCTTGGCATTGCGGGAGCTTGTGGTAACGTTAAAGCCGAAAGACCCTTGCGTCATGCATCAACACCACAACTCATCTTCCTTTCTACGCGTCCCTCACTCCACCCCGACGCGTCACTTCTGAATCGGGAATCAGTATATGAGCAGAGAGGAAGCATGTTGCGCGGGGTGCTCAAGTATGACGGCTCCGTCCTTCGCTACCGCACATGATGTCGAAGAGCTTCGGCGCGATCCTAGCACCGGAAACCAAAATCCTCTAGAGCTCCCAGTGTGTGACTGGGTGACAATATCGGTGAACGCATGTTCGCATATCTGCAATAGCTCCCCGGCACTGCAGCCCAACTCGTAGTATCCTGCACGGCTCAGGCCACAGTGGCGCCACGCTGCTTCCTCGCTCGCTCACTTCCACCAAGTCTCTCCGAACCTGTCGCACAGCCCATGCGTCCATCCTCCTAACATCCTAACATATAGCAACATAACTTTTCCTCGCTAATGATCCCTGGGCCATCCTAACCGCCACATTGGGCACCATCGGCACTTGTTCGACTGCTTACGACTTGGGCGAGCGGATGCCGGTGCTTCGGTCAGCCGATGCGCTTCTGTCCGTACACGCGACTGGAGACCACATGTTCCTGCCCTTAAAGGTTCCGAAGCTCCGCGTCTTCAGTGGACTTCCGTTCGAGAGTAACAGCCTGGGCACCGTCCAGTATGCGGCAATGACAAGAGTAATGGAATGGATTGGCAGTCCTCACGTCACACGCGGACGTTCCGACATTTTACAACCACCCAACCTTATTTTCAACTGTCTTGCCTTTGTGCTATGACCCGTCGCCGCGACCTGTGTGTGCCGTGGACACCTGGACCCGGCAGTTCACTTGCGGATTGGCGTTAGACATGACACAATTGAGGACCATTTATGGCTATCACAGTCAGCACTTCGGTACTCCCATGGGCGAACATGTTGGCCAGGGACGTTTTCGTGGGTTCAATCGACCATACCGTCTTCTTCCTCTTCAGTCTCCAGGAGGCGCAAATGATCTTGACAGGTTGGCGCTGGCGGACTCCACCCAAACACTCGAGCTGAGAGAGAATGTAGCATTTGAAGTTGGTGTACTTCTCTTCCATACATCAGGGGCGCCTCGCACCAACGCAATTTGCTCGCTGAGCATCCTGGCCGCTAATATCCGCGAGAAGCCAGTCGGCTCTCATTCGGACCTCGCGGCAGTCTCGGGCGTCCTTTCATGACTCTTCACCGCAATACTCCCGGTATATTCTCGGACCCACTCGAGCTTCGAGGAAAAGTCCAGAGCACACATACTTAGTCCTGCCCAAGTGCTGTCTTCCATAAGTACTGCGAGGGCCAGCAGAGGTTTTGGTCTGCCGTGCCTGTTCAATTGCAATTTCGAGGCGGATTTCAGCATACCGCCGCATGGTATCCCACCACGATGGCGCCTTCATCCGCCAATTCTCATGCTGCTACCGGCCTCTCCACCCCGACTCGGCCACCTCTCACGCATCATGGTCACGTTGCAGCGAGCTTTGATCATGGGCACGCAAGCCAGCGTCACCCTACAGCGCTTGGCCGGATCGCAGGATTCCTTGACTTCAGACATACACATCCACTCCAGGGCTTTCCCGCCGTCCCAATGACAGTCATTGTCCAAGGGCTCTGCGGCAGAATCAGCTGGTGTCGGGTATCCACTTGAGACTCGACCAGCAAATGCATGGCGCCCTTAGGAGCTGTCTCGACTTTCGCACGGCTTGAAGCGGGCGTCGCGACATAAGCACGGATGTCAAGATGATTGGCCATCCGGATGCAAAGATACCGCCCACTGCATCTACCTCACACATGCCTGTCAAGCCTGAACCTAGGTTGGTGGAGATGCGACGAGCCCAACAACCACGGGTTTGCCATCCGAAATTGGCATCTGGTGTGTGGCGAACTCACAAGCTGCTTTTGTTCACTCAGGACCAAGCCATGCTGTCTAGCGAGATACAGTCGCTGACCAAAGCCCGCTCGGCGATGTTACCTTGACGCACAAGCTCTGCTTCTGCTGAATTGGATACAATGGCCTCGCAGCAAAATACCTTCCTCATGAGTACACTTACCCCTCCTCCACGTCATTGACGGGGGCTCAATAGTCTCTCTACAGTACGCCAAGTACTGCTCTGCACACTATCACTTACCCCTCCTGCCTCCAAACACGACTCATGGAACTCACGGAAAGCTTAGTCGAGGAAACACAGTCGGCATTCTTAGCATGCCAATCCTCCTCATCCGTTACTGCCGTCTTGTTGCCGTTGGTCTAGATGGCGCAAGGAGAAGCCACACGGCGTCGCGTTCTCGTGTGTTATTCGACACTATCTACGGTCCCACGTTTGGCACCGACTGGGACTACATCAACTGCCGAATATACTTGACACGCACACTTGCGATCTGTGCCGTTTCGTTTCTACGAACCCATGGCCGCTGCGAAACGGGGCACCTTCCGCACGGCATGTCCTCGACAAGGATTCTTGGCCCAATCACTGGGTGGAGCTTATCCTAAAGCTTGATCTAATGCACTAGCGCGGCATTACGGAAAGGCTTCGCGGGGGAGGCTGACGGAAGCTAACAACAATGCTGATGCGCGCTGCGGGGTAACACCTAGTACCACTGACACTTCCATGACATGGAACTCGTCTTCGCTCCAATGAACTTCTGGCCATGTTCGAAAGGTAAGTATACCGAGGGCACAGAACATTGCCACGACGAGACGTGCTCTCCTGCGTTTCGAGGTGATGATGGTTTCCAATCACCAAGTACAACGTCGATTGCAGGCTGAACCTGCTTAGCAACAATCACGGTTGCGCCGCCATGTGCAAGCGAACCAGGTAGCCTGCACAGCTGACCACGGTGACTAGCTTGACGACCTTACACTGCAAGCGCCACCTAAATTGCGCCCGACGTATTGGTTCCACTGATCCTACGGCTCGTGCCTCGGGGTTCTCGACGTGGAAGGTCGGTCTTGAATTGCCTACTGTCAAACGCAGCTCCTTTCCTCATCGGCCATGGTCCTACCGGCTGGTCAACTTCCTTCACTGTCCATTGGTGATTGCCTTACCGAGAAATCCATCGCCACGTTCCAAGCATGTTTCTATGCTGGGTGACGGCTATCATGGTGTACTGCTAAACCGTCTGGTAGGTGCAATAATGCCTATCTCGCCCAGGAACACAAAAAGGGCCAGCGCCTCGCGTGGTGGCTTCGTCGCAGTCTCGGTGATTTCGCAGTTCTTCAGGATATATTTCGTTGAGGACATATTTCGGTCCTATCTTTCATCTCTTCAAATCTAGTCTTCATGGTGTGATCCACCGACTTCTCCACACTCCACTTCTCGTCTAGTCCTCTTTTCTGTATTCCGAGTGAAGACCGCTTTGCCACTATGGATTACTTCAGAAATGCACCCGGTCGTGCGAAAGAAGCAATCGTCAACGACGTTACGCTTCGACGAACTGTGCGATATGGTGGCAAGGCCGTCCGTGCAGCCCCTTCGGTGGCTAGCCAGTATCTCCAGGAGAGAGTACCCATCATTCACTGGCTTCCAAAATACAATCCCAGATGGCTCCTGAACGACACTCTCGCGGGCATCACGGTCGGCGTGCTACTGATTCCTCAGTCACTCGCATATGCGAAGATTGCCACGATTCCAGGCGAGTATGGACTCATGTCCAGCTGGCTACCAAACTTCCTGTACTTCATCATGGGATCTTCGAAAGGCACGTCTCCAAGCCAAACGCTCGATTCTGCATGCTAATGGTCACCATCAGATATGTCCACGGGTCCTACTTCGCTGATGGGACTTTTGACGGCTGAGATCATTCGCGATGTAATCAAAGACGGTTACACTGCGCAAGCCATCGCGTCTGCCGTCGCAATGTCTGTCGGTATCTACGCTCTGGTCATCGGCATGCTCAAGCTCGGCTTCTTGCTAGAGTTCATCTCCATTCCCGTGCTCAGTGGCTTTATCAGCGCAGCCGCAATTGTCATTATGCTCGGTCAGATCCCCTCCCTGTTTGGCGTCTCTGTCGGTACAGGAACCGCGAAGATCATCCACGACCTCTTCGCACAAATCCCCGACTTTGACGGACCGACCACTGGCATTGGTCTTGGCGGTATCGTGTTGCTCGTCCTGATGCAGAAGATGGGGCAGCGCTGGGGCAAGAAGTACAAAGCCGTCTGGCTACTCGCTTTGGGCAGAAGTGCCGCCGTGCTCATCCTCTTCACCGGCATCTCGTACGCCGTCAACAAGAACAGAGTCGACGACCCTGTCTGGGCGCTCAGCAAAGTCAAGTCGAATGGCATCAACAGCCCCAAGATGCCCGACTCCACGCTCATCCAAAAGGTCTTCCCTAGTTCCATCGCCCCGTTCATCGCCGCATCGATCGAGCACTTGGCCATTGCCAAAGCCTTTGGTCGCAAGAACGACTATGTCATCGACCCAGCACAAGAACTCGTCTACCTCGGCATAACAAACTTCTTCAACGCCTTCTTCTCCTCCATGGCCGTCGGTGGCGCCATGTCGCGTACAGCCGTTAATTCCGACTCTGGTGTCAAGTCACCCACCTACGGTCTCATTGCCGGTGGGGTAGTCATCCTCTCCATTTACAAACTCAGCCCGGCACTCTTCTGGATCCCCAAAGCCACCCTAGCCGCTATCATCGTCACGGCTGTCTGGCACATCCTCGTCCCTCTCCGTGTCTTCTATGGATACTGGAAGACATCGCTCGTGGACTTCATCTCCGCCATGCTAGCCTTTTGGCTTACCCTCTTCGTCTCATCCGAAGTCGGTATCGGCACGGCGGTTGGCTTCGGTATTGCTTACCACCTCGTCTTCATGGCATTCCATCGCGTGCGCCGCGTCACATCCATCGATATCAACAACTCCCATCGCGCTAGTGGTCCGCAACCCATCCCACTGGACACACAAGTATTCGCCATCCAGCAGTCCATGCTGTTCTACAACGCCTACCACATCAAGAACCAGTGCCTCGATGCCGTGCAGACGTACAACTCCGGCGACGTGCAGACGCTTGAAAAGGCAAGGCTCGAACGCAACTGGAGCGTTGCTGGTGAGCGGCGCGCACTGAGGTTGAGAGGTAAAGCAGCCATCATCGATGAACCAGTGCAAATCCACACAGTCGTTCTCGACCTCAGCAAGATGCACAACATCGACACTACAGGCCTCACCTCGCTCAAAGACCTCAAAGTCGACATCGAGAAGTTCGGCGGTAAGGGCACGCACTTCCGCTTCGTCGGCCTCAATGACCGTGTGCGCGCCCGTTTCGCGCGCTTCGGCTGGGCCGTGTATGATGTCAATGAGGTTAGTGAGCGCAGCAAGAAGGCCACGGCTGTGTACGCTTGTGTCGAGGACGCCGTCTTCAGCCGCGGACGCAGTGCGAGCGATGCGAACGATGAGATTGTGCCTGTTGAGGTGCGCGTCGTGGGAAGTGAGAAGGAGAAGGTGTAGAGTTGCTGGGTGTTTTCTTTGCGGAGATTAGGGTCGGTGCGGTGTTGGCGCTTTGGTCTTGCGTTTTGCGATGCGGTGGGTAAGGATGGGGGATATGTGGTGCTGGTATGGTTATCTCTCACTCACACTCACACTATCACAATCACTATCATTACATTATATTATATTAATTATCCCTGCCTCCACCCATCCCTCCCTCCACCCATCCACCCATCCTTCAATCCCTCCCCCCATCCATCTCCACCGAACGTTCAGTCGTTAATCCTGCCAGCAACACACACACACACACATATATATATACTACACGCCTCGCCTCAGTTTCGTCCCAGACCGTTCCGTTCGCAGATATACACACTCCTACACACACTCCTACACACACTCCACTCCCCCCCCTTCCCGCACTCGTATCATCTTTCTCTCATCCCAAACCTGATCTGACCTAACACCTCTACCCCGGCAGCACTTAATTATACAATGGAATTGACATGACACGAAGCGAAGGAAATCGTGCGGAATGAGTTGACGGTAATGGGAATGGGAATTGGAGTGGGAATGGGAATTGGAATGGGAATTAAGGAATTGATGGAATAGGGAGTTGGTGGATAGGGAATTTTGGGGTGAGGGTAAGAGTAGTCCGTGGGGAAAACGATGAGTTTCGCATACGCCATGAAGTGCCAGATTCTGTCCCAGCCTTAACTTGTGCTAGCGTTAATATTTCGGACAACGCAGTGATGTCGCTTCCCTCTCGCGGGATTTCGAAGCTTGAAGTAGTGTTGGGGCATAGGAGGGGTCGAATGGGGGTGGGAGGTTGGAAAGCCTCGCTGCGGCGCGTGTGTATGTGCTGGCGGAGTGTGTGGCGTGCGGATGGGTTGTGGTATGTGTTGTTTTGGGATGGATAGATAAAGCAGCGTGTGTTCTTCACTTGCTGCATTGAATGAAAGGAAAGCTTCTAGTCCGCCAGGGGAAGACTTCGAACGCTATTATTACCTACCCCACGACCCATCGATCTAGAACGGCCTCAAATCTCAACTATCGACGGCACTTTTAATTATAATTTGCCACGAAAGAACAACGATCCGCCTAGCTTATCTAAGACTGAGCTGCTGGCTGCCTAGACACCCAACACTCCGCATATCTCATGGGATTCGTCAATATGTCTAGAGGCTGAAATAATTAAGGAGACTATTACAGACACTTATGTTAATAGCCTTGGAGTAGAGCTATCTGCCGGCCAAAAGCCGTACGTCCCTTATATCGCCTGGGCAGCCATTAACGACCTCTGCACCAGAAGGTCTAGTCACAGCACTGCATCAAATTCGAGCGGGCATGCGCGTTGAGGGCAATGGCAAAGCTAAGCACATTATTGGCGACGATGTTCGCCATGCTGCCTTCGTTGCACGGCATGCATCGCTATCGAACTGTCGAGCATCGTGTTGGGTATTCGAGCACGCTTATTCATTCTATGTCAAGAGAAGTCGTTGCACATTCGACATTGCCGCTCTAATCAGGCATATTTACCTGAAATAACGAGGGATAGCCTCGATATCAGCAAAGTCTGTGCTCCGTGCAAAGCTTTCCCACCCTTTCAAGGATTGAAGTGTCCCAGTACATTTCAAGCGCATTATCTCAAGAGCATCAGAGCCCACCGGAATGCGAAATGGTAGGCGCCGCTTTTGGTCTTCGCTCAACTTATCCAATCTGGCGATGTACACAAACCTCTCTGCAGCGACTTTCGGGTCTCCTGGCTGCTTGCCGTGTGTTTCCTTGTGTCGATCAGACATCTCAGTCTTGATGACATCATATTCGGGCAAGCCTGTGGGACTTAGATTACCGCCTTTGCGGCTGTCGTCGAGAATTTGTGTTCGAAACTGTCCAAGAACCAATACATGCGTTCGGATCCTAAGATGTGTCGTCTCCTTCGACAAGGATTCCGCAGCTCCTGTTCGTCACATCAGCTCCGCCTGGCCTTGGCCTTGGTTTGGGACTTGGTTGCTCGGCACGTACCTTCCAAGGCAAATTTTGAGGCGCTGTAGGGACTACCGCACCCAACTCCATGGCAGCCGGATATGCTTCCAATGAATAAAATTACTCCAGACTGGGCGACGCGCATGTGCGGAAGTACACAGCGTGTTACGTTGAAAGCCCCGAAGAAATTCGTATCTAATTGGCGGCGCATCTCCTGGTCCCTATTGCACAATCTAATGTCAGACTTCTGTAGTTATATTATCAAGTTGCTGTCACTGAACTCTGAATAAGAAAATGCAGTCATGGCTTTTCATACCTAAGCTCTTCCCACACTCCCGAAACAACAAATCCAGCATTATTGACCAAGACATCAATGCAACCGAAATGTTCAATGGCGTGCTTGATCTTCGCACATATCTCATCGTAAGGCGCGGTAACATCCAACGTTATGCAATGAGCGCGATCCTTCCCCCCTTCCTGACTGCTGACATAATGCAGGTCCGAGAGTCGTCGAGCAGTCGCAATCACACGATCACCACGGGCGAGAATTGCGCATGCCAGATGGCGACCGAGACCAGAGGAGCATCCAGTTACAAGCCACACTCGAGAGCGTCCAGAAACATCGGATTGGGCCATTGGTGCTGTAAGGTTGCGTGCAGAACGTATGTTTTACTTGTCGTTGATTAATCTGTGATACTTGCAACCAAATTCACACCATCGCAATGGTGGGGTGGACCTATCGTGGGGTTGCCCAGGTTGCGGGGTTGCCATTTTGGCCCGAACTACACTAATAGGCCTCCGTGTACGGAGGCCGAATAACTCTGTTCGGGCCAAAATTATCTTAACTCTTAAGTCTTAAG
>TARA_R110002003_G_scaffold214_28_pt1 | contig 17917 bp, 22 predicted proteins | sample TARA_R110002003 | Tara Oceans TARA_R110002003 (sample SAMEA4396441) | marine metagenome | biome: Westerlies Biome; feature: [SRF] surface water layer (ENVO:00010504); material: water (ENVO:00002006), including particulate matter (ENVO:01000060) such as... | depth 5 m
TCCAATCGCAAGTAGTGGTTGCGGCAAGTCGGCACCGGTTGGTCTCCTACCGGGAGGTGCATCATTTAATTTCACTGTGCACTCGGAGGAAGGCGCAGGCCAGCGCAAGTACCTACTACATCTGCCCTTGAGCTACACGGACAATGAACCCGCACCCGTCATTATAGCTCTTCACGCGTTCGGCCAGACCACTAGCAGCATGGAGGAAATCACTCGCTTCTCGGGTGCGGATACGAACAAGCGATACGTTGCAGTGTATCCAGAGGGCATCAATAACCTCTGGTTGGGCGATCCTGGCGCGCCAAACTCTTCTGTAATTGATGACAGGCCATTTATCCAAGATCTGCTTGATACGGTTGAGACGACCCTCTGCATCGACAGATCGCGAATTTATACGACCGGCTTCTCCAATGGCGGTGGTTTATCTGGGCTGCTGGCGTGCTATCCGCCCACTGCTGGTCGCATTGCAGCATTCTCAGGAATTTCAGCAGCATACTACACGAAAGAGAGTCTCGGCTATTCGCTCTTCGAGATGGAGGCATGCAACACGGGCGCTCGTGAGGGTCCGGTACCATTTCTCGATGTGCACGGCGATAGCGACGGAGTAATAGCCTATGACGGTGACAACTCAAAGTTCGATATCGATCAGGATGGAGTTCCAGATCCGGATACACTACCGATACTTCAATGGCTCAATGATTGGGCAACCAGGAACGGATGCTCAGCTGCAGCAAATAACACACTGGAAAACTACCTAGTCACTGGTGATGTCGCGAAAAGTAGCTCATGGATCAAGAATGTCTCTATCGAGCGAAGTGTCTGGAACTGTGGTGGATGGGCCGAAGCTGTGACAGGATACTATGTGAGAGGTCTTGGTCACGGATGGCCGAGTACTGTGCCCTTGGACGGTATTCTCGAGGAGTACCGTGGAGGTGTGACAAGCTGGAACGCAAGTGCGCTTCTGATGGAGTGGTTTTCCAGATGGAGTTTGCCGGCATAAGTTCAGGTCAATAACGACATCAGTCGTTTTGAAGATGTCCATTGTGGCATTGGAGGCGTTGAATGTTTTGCGGAGTCGCGTGAATGGCAAAATCATCTCTAGAGCATTTTCGTCATTGACTGCCCTCACTTTGTGGAAGTTCTCCAGGTAGTCGAGAAGGGATTTGGTCACCCCTTAGTCACTCTCCTTTTGTGGATTCCGCCTCAGCTTTCACAGCAGCGCACGTGTGAATATGTGCCCAACTCTACATAATAGATAATACCGACCATCATCAAATCATTCTCCTCACCACCGCGCTAATCAACTGCGTAGTCAACCAAGATGCCACTGTGTCCCTCCATACTTTGCCGCTGGCCCAGCAAGATGTTCTCTCGCAATTCTTCTCCACGAGACATATCCGCCACCAGCAGGCAAAGTTCGAATCACATCCTCGACCCCCACGAACCGCTTCACACTCCCGAGTTCACATGCCCGATTGCAGAGCGACCAGAGCAGTTGACACAGAAGCACGCAGATACTGTGAAGGCTGCCGGGGACTACGAGCGCAAGAACCCTCTCCTGGATTTGGATCTGCTGGACGTCAAAGAAGAGGATCGGAAATGGTTCAGGAACGTCAACATCGCAGTGCGCGACATCATGAACGGGCCCAAGTACGATGTGTCGCATAACTATCAGCACGCGCGCCGAGTCGTTGCAAACGGAAAATACATCCTCGAACAGGAGTCCAAGCACCACCAATGGGCTCGGGACATCGATCCTCTCACAGTCTACCTGGGCTGTCTCGTCCACGACATTGGCGATCGCAAGTATCGTGAGGCGAACGAGGAGCGCGGTCAGTGTGCCATCGTCACCGATTTTCTTATCGAGCACGGCGTCCCTAGTCTCACAAGTCGTTTAGTTGCTCATCTTGTGAGCCACGTCTCTTTCACCTTGGAAATGCACAGCCGTGAAGCCATTGCTGCTGTTGCCAAGGAACATCCGGCATTCCGCATTATTCAGGATGCAGACCGACTCGATGGCCTAGGAACAATTGGTGTAGCTCGAATGCTCATCTACCGCGGCGTTGATGATAAGCTGCGTCATGAGTCGATTGACTCCGACATTGAGTTGGTGGAGGGTCGCTTCAGTCACTATCCGGAACTAATGAAGACGAAGACTGGGAGGAAGATTGCGAAGAAGCGGTACCAGTGGATGGTAGATGTGTGGCTTCCTCCATTCCGAAAGGAGACGATTGTACGGAGGGTGTGAAAGTTTGATCTGGTGTTGAGGATGTCGATTTAGTTTTGGCACAAATATATATTCATGTGTAGGATATGGAATCCATTACCCAAGCGACCCGAAGCCATGTAGAGCGCTTTGCACGTTGTTCATATGAGCCGAATGGCAACACTGGGTGGTGGGTGAAACTGTCGCGCCGAAGTTCGTGCCACTTGTTAGTTTGTGAATGGTAAGCTTAAGACCTCATTACGTCATAAGTACAAGATCAGCACATAATTACAACAAACCACATGCACAAATAAAGCCACCATTTCCAACCGCCCTTGGGTTTGGTATCAAGATGAGCGCGACCAAACTGCGCGTAGGCATCATTGGCGCCGGCGAAGTTGCCCAGGTGTGCCATCTACCCGTTCTAGCACTGCTGGAGCACCTCTACAGCATCTCCATCATCTGCGACATTTCAGAGAAGGTTAGTAATCTCAGGACCTGTCTTACAGCCCAAAGCCGAGACTAATTGAAGACGAACGAAGAATGTCAAACACTGCGCTGCAAAATTCCACATTCCAATCGCATCTACCAACCCCACCGAGGTCTTCAAGAGCAAGGACGTCGACGTCGTCTTCGTCCTCACCTCTGATGAATTCCACGAAACATACACCATCGCCGCTCTCGAAGCAGGCAAGCACGTGTTTGTCGAGAAGCCTCTGTCTCTATCCATTCCCTCCGTCGAACGCATCATTGCAGCAGAAAAGAAAGCAAACGGCCCACGAGTATTCGTCGGGCACATGCGCCGATACGCAGCTTCTTTCACCAAGACGTTCAAGCGCGAAGTCGAAAGCATCCCCCGCATACTCTACGCCAGATCGCGCGACTTCAGCGGCCCGAACGCGCATTTCGTCAATTCATCCGGTACATTCCAGGTAAAGAATAAGGATTTCCCCGCCGATGCTGGCAAAGTGCGCGATGAGAAGCTCGACGTCTTATATCGAGAAGCGTTTCCGAATCAGGACATCACTCCAGAGAAGATGAAGTACTGCCGTTTCCTGGGCGGACTGGGATCGCACGACATTTCGCTGATGAGAGAAGTCCTTGGGTTTCCAGACTCTGTTGGCGGTGTCTCGGTGAACCCGCCTTTCTACTCGGCGATCTTGAACTACAGGAATACATCAGGTGAAAAGGAAGCGTTCTCGGTGACGTACGAGTCCGGCATCGACGCTGTGCCGGACTTTGATGCGCATTTCGCCGTGTATGGGGAGAAGAAGCGCGTGTTGATTCAGTACGACTCGCCGTATGTCAAGGGCCTGCCGATCAGGGTTGTTGTCCAGGAGCTCAATGACGCGGGCGAGATTCAGAAGAGGGAGATCATCGGGTCGTATGAGGATGCGTATACAGCGGAGTTTCTTGAATTGCATGAGTGTCTGGTCAATGGCAAGGAGATCAAAACGAGTGCGGAGGATGCGCTGAACGATGTCAGGATATATGACTTGTTTTACAGCGCGTGGAATGCATCGCGACCGTAGGCCTCCGTTGAACTACAGACATTGAAGGTACTGTAGAATCATATTTCAGAAGATGCAAAGCAATTAAAGCAAATGTAGCCTCAGCATGCACAAAATGAGCGCAATATCTTCGGCCAAAACGAGTGCCTTTGCAATACGACTGAGCGTACCGATGGCCAGGCCCGCCGACATGCGCTCAGATCGCCTTCGCAGCAATATCGCAATCCATGTCGCCGCCCGCGGAAGTGAAGTTGTGCAAAACAAACGACAATCCCAACAACAATCTCCACTGCGGTCCACTCTCCCCAATCACCTCACACCGCACGTCCCCTCCCAGCCTCCCTATCCCGTGTGTCCCTTAGCGTCCCTTGGCGCCTCCAGCAGGTATATAAACGGCGCTGCCCGCCGCCAATACCACGGTATACTTACCTTCTTGCGATGACCCGGCTCAAAGATCGGGCTCATCTTTCGAGATCTGCTGCATTGCACAGCGCGGACAGGTCTGTGAAATCAATCTCCTTCGGGGGCTTGAGCGGGGCAATTTTTGCTGGACTGCAGTGTTTGTGCTGTGCTTTTTCATTGATGCTATTCGCTTTGCGGATGGGTTGAGGAAGAAGAATTTGCTGGCGCACGGTCGGGATGGTGCGTGCACGAGAAAGACCTTGGGGTTCGTTAAAGTGACGAAGGCGCATGGTGTTTTGTGATTGTGCACGTCGAGTTCGTATTGCGGGCGGAGCGGGCGTTTTCATTGGTGGGAGGGTGTATATTGTGTTGAGGTTGGCGATCTCGTTACGAACAGCCCGAAAACGCGTGGTGGACTGAGCACCTGGGGCAAGCAGCGCATCAGTCATAACGAATGACAATGCATTCCTCAGTCGTACCTTGCAGGTGAGGCTGCAGACTAGCAGACGGCATCGTCGAATAGATGAGGATGTGTAATCGAGAGCTATCCGCGGGCTTCCGAGAACCTGACGTAAGCGTAAAGGTTCCAACCAGCATATCTTTGCGGGATCCCCTCGAGTCTCGATGACGGTGCGCATAAGCTTCACAAAAGACACCGATACCGACACCGATCCAGGACTACTTGCGACATTTGATTCAGCATCCTGGCACCCCAATATATGCAGAATGCGCCGGACACTAAATTTGGCAATGGGAGGACGCCCGGGAAAGGAGGAACCCGCCTCGCAACGCTACCTTCGTGAAAATCAGGGTCTTTCAACGATGCGCAGACCCTGATGTAAGAACTCTATCGTACTCGTACGGCAATCACGCCCTCCAGCAGGAGCACGCTGCTCTTTACGGCCGTCATTGCGCCGCGCGTCAGTTTCAGAGCTGTTATACGCGTATCCACAGAGCGAGCGACATTCGTACAGTTGTGGGGTCTGAAAGAGAAAGTCGAGTATTGCCCTGCTCCAGCTTCGTCTGAGCGCGGCCACAACGGTCCTTCGCGTTGCCTTTCTCACCGTCGCCCCTTGTCCGTCGCCTGTGTATGGCTACGCTTGTGAGACCGCCGCGGGGTACAGCCGATGCCACCGCCAAGGCGGTAGCCGACAGCGTATAAAGAGATTTCTGCGGGCTGAGCTGAAAGAGAAGGTCGGAGAGACTGCACAGGGGGGTTTCAGATTCACGATTATCATGCGTCCAAGGGGCGGGCGCATCTTCAGATCTGCAGGCAAGATCTCGGTCGCCGTCCCTCCATATGGAAGAAGGGGAGATTCGTCGAATGTGGAACGTTCCACCCGGACACCTGTGCCGCATGTCAGACCGGGGCAATGAGCCGCGTTAGACCTAGATGGGGGTGCATCTGCGCACTTTGCGCTACCTCCCGTCTGTAAACCTTGGCGAAGTCGAGATCCAGCTAGGCAATCACTTCATAGGACCCGGCAAACATGTCCGGGCTGGAGGAAGCTTGGTGTTTGTTGTCGCGTTGGTGTCCACCGTTTACCTAACTCGCCTTCAGCAGATGAAGTTGCGGCGCCCAGCGGAGCTTGATTGGATGGGATCGGCTCCCACCAATTAGGCGGGAAAACACCACAGGACTGCAGCATTGCGGACTGGGAGCCCGGAGCGAGCGCGCAAAGGAGCTAGGCTTGGACCATAAGAGCAGAGACGATGGGCAGGCGTCGCATTCGAGGCGCTCGCAAAACCCTCGCACCTGAGACCTCGGCGCACGCGCGGCGTCAGGCGCAGCGTGCCCACAATTCCTCGTTGTGTAGCAGTCGCGATCAGCGAGGATAGGAGAACTTTCTCCACCACACTATGGGGCATTGGGGCAGTGTTACCCGCAACACGCGCTCAGACCCGGTACAACCAACTCGGGAAGCTAACGGCTGTTCCAGAAACAGGGTCTCGAGGTGATAGACGACTGGACTACGCCACTGGTGACATTGGCGCCCCCGAGAACGACAGCTGTTTGGCACGGCTGCCAGGCGTCGTTTGCAGAATTGAGCTTGGACGCAATTCGGGATAGTACACATAGGGGTGACGTGCGCCATGCCGCTGCATATATGAACCCTGTGTTCCCGGACGCCTCTGGTCAGGTACGAACGAGCCCGCTACCTCAACAATGTCGCAACTCAACCATGTTTCCCCGGAGGAAATTGGCCGCCTGGTTGCGCAAGGCCAAACCGTTGTGATTCACGAAGGATACGCATTGGACCTGGGAGAATGGCTCGACAAGCACCCAGGCGGCCGCCTTGCTATTTTGCACATGGTGGGCAGGGACGCAACCGACGAGATCAATATGTAAGTTTACTTAGAGTTTGGATACTTTTCCGCTTTCTGTAATGTCAGCACCATCAAGTAAGGTCTTGTTAATCAGGACTGACCTCGGCCTATCAGTTACCACACCAACAAGGCGCTCCTCATGATGAAGCAGTACCGCATTGGGCGCGTGCAATTACCCTGGGCCAATCTCGACCCTCCGATCAGGTCGCCAGACTACTACAAGAATCTCGAACTGAAGAAGGCGAAGGCGAAGGCCAATGGAAGCGACAGGCGGTCGAAGAAGAGTATCGATCTAGGCTCAGTGGGTACACCCACAATTGTCATTGGCGCAGGCCAATGCATTCCCGGATTAAGCTGACCTTATTACCAAGGCCGCCGCTGTTATTGGGAAGAAGTTGAGCTCGACAGGAACCTGCGTATGCAGGACAGCCGTCTCACCCCGTGTCGATATCGAGAAGCTGCCACTCTCAGAAACGGACCCTCTAAGCACTGCACAGGAGAAGATCAGGAACCGTGAGCGTCATGCCATTGACCTGGAGAAGAAGGAAATCGAGCAAGGCCTCAAGGAGTATCCTCTAGCACAGGACGTAGCAACACAACAGGCCATTCTACTGGACTACCGGGCACTACACGAGCAGATCAAGCGAGAGGGCCTGTACCAATGTCGCTACTCCTGCTACGCGAAGGAGTCGATACGCTACGGCATACTATTCGGCGCATTCCTTGCCCTGCTGTACTGCAAGTGGTACCTCACCTCCGCCATATTCCTGGGCTTGTTCTGGGTAAGTCGCCAATCCTCTGCAAGCAACAATCTTCTGACAAGTTGGCCTAGCAACAAATCATGTTCACAGCGCACGATGCCGGCCACCGCGGCATATCGGGCAACTTCGTCATTGACACACTAATCGGTGCCTTCATTGCCGACTTCTGCTGCGGTCTCAGCATCGGGTGGTGGAAATCCAGCCACAACGTCCACCACCTCGTCACCAACATGCCCGAGCACGACCCGGACCTCCAGAACATCCCGCTCTTCACCACCACCCCGACGTACATGAAGTCCATCCTCTCCTCCTTCTACAACTTCCAGTTCGTCTGGGACGCCGCCGCCGACGTCATGATCCCGTACCAGAAATACGCCTACTATCCCGTCATGGCATTCGCGCGCTTCAACCTCTACATGCTGAGCTGGATGCATCTCTGCTCGCCGCGCGCCGCCCAACTCGGCGCAGCGTGGTGGACGCGCCACGTCGAACTCGTCTTCATGGCCTGCTACTGGTACCTCTTCGGGTATAAACTTGTCTGGCTTACGCTCCCGACGTGGCCCATCCGCGTCGGCTTTGTGCTCGTCAGCCACCTCGTCACGATGCTGCTGCACGTGCAAATCACGCTGTCACACTGGGGCATGCCGACGTCGGACCTCGGGCCGACCGAGTCGTTTCCCGCGCGCCAGCTGCGCACCACCATGGACGTGCAGTGTCCCGCCTGGCTGGACTGGGTGCACGGCGGCCTGCAGTTCCAGGCGGTGCATCACTTGTTTCCGCGCGTGCCGCGCCATAATCTGCGTCGCGGGCAGGAGCTGGTCAGGGAGTTTTGCGACAAGACGGGCCTGAGGTATCAGTGCTATGGGTTCCAGAAGGGCAATCAGATCGTGCTGAGCAGGCTCGAGGAGTTGGCGAATATGGTGACCATGATGGTCGAGTGTCAGAAGAGCATGGCGGAGACGGGCGAGAGCGGACTGCATTGAGCGATGGAGTTTGATGGGATGCATTGCGCGGCGTTGGACGGGGGATTCGAAAGTAACCTGAGCATATAGATACAGGGCATATGAACGATAACTTCGATTGACGTGGACTTTGTGCTTGTTGTGATTGTGAGCTTGGTGGACTCAAAGAAACGGTACGGCGGCATGGAGCAGCTCAATTTGGCACGTCTGTTCAAGCCAAACCAGCCGAGTATAGTTTTGACTTGGAAATCGCATGTATTCATGCTCCCCATCGATTTGTCGACCCCCAACGCACCAGTTTGCCAACACCAGTCACCTCGCTACGCAGCGAGGGAGAACATGGCTCACCTTGCCGCAGCTATTGCTTCATCTTGAGTCCAACGACAGCGCGCCACCCCGTGTCAAGCTAATCCTCCAACCTCCAACGACGAACGAAGTGGTTATTTCGTGATGCCTCAGGAAACACCCCATGTTGCCCTGCGCTATCCAGTCTGAACGAAACCAACGACTTGGATTCAAGGCAAGCGGCATAACAATGTTGTCAATGCACTTGCACCAAAGCCTCATGGCAAGGTAGTGTGTGTTTTGATTATCCCGACAGCGAGTGCAGAGTCCCTGCGCGGGATTCGATCGTGGTGTGTTGTAGCAGAGCGACATCAGGATGTGTCGAATATCCGGTACAGCGATCGCTCATGTATCCGTCTTCTCCAGCGTGCATTCACCTCGGCGTATGTGCTCATCTTGTCAACCTTCCGGCTTGCGCGCTTGCTCTATCTCGTCCCCACCAGCCAGCTTCTCAACACCGCTCCCATCCCCATCCTCTCCCTCCTCCTCCTGTACCCCGCCCTCCTCCCCCTTCCCCCCCTCAAGCGCCCGATACTTCCTCCTCGCCTTCTTCCCCGCACTCTTCTTCTTCCTACTCTTCTCCCTAGCCTTCACCCTCGTCCGCGCCTCGTCACCCAACTCCAGCTCCTCGATCCTCTCCTGCAGAATCTTGCGCGCCATGGCGCGATTCACAGCCCGGCTGCGCGTGTCCTGGTACTTGACCACGATGCCCGTCGGCTTGTGGATCAACTGCACCGCCGACGACGTCTTGTTGATCTTCTGCCCGCCGGGGCCGGAGCCCTGGAGGAAATTCTCGATCAGGTCGGCATCGAGGAGTTTCTTGCGCGGGGGCAGATTAGCAGGGAGTCGAGGCGTGGTGGTGAAGGCGCGGAGGGCGTGGTGGGCGATGCGTGGGGGTAGGAGGGCGCGCGGGAGGAGAGACATGAAGATGGAAATGGTGTCAAGGCGGGAGACGATTGGGTGTGCGCATCGCGGTACCATGGACGACTTCTGCGAAAACTGACTGTACCCGCGTCGTTTTGGAGAAGGATGTCGCTCGTGTTCTAGCCAAAAAGTCCAAAAGTGACGTGCGTGCATACGAAGTACAGTACAAGTACACCGGCTGTCGCGGACCGCGGCATCCCTGTTCCGCCCCAAAAAGTCACCGTCCCTGAACCACCAAACCACTCCTCCTAACACACAAACAACCACCACCGCCTCTCCGCCACGCCGTCCAGTCCTTACCTACGCGCCGACTGTCGTTCTACCCTGCGCGCATGCTCGACACAACCTCCCTCGCAAGCATCGTCCTCCTCTTCCTCGCCTCCGCGCTCCTGCTCGCCGCCATGCTCTACCCAGCCGCGCTGCTCCGCTGGTTCCAGCGCAAGCGGTATCAATACGAAGTCACCTTCTCACTGTACATGTTGACGTCAACCGAGAAGTTCATATTCAGTACGTAACATACACACATACACGCTATCCATCCTTTCCCTGCTCCCATCGCATCGTCCCTCTTGCTTGCACCGCCCCTGCATCAAGTTGCACACTCAACACTCATGCTAACAACCTCTGCTTGAACCAACAGACTCAGTCCTCTTCCTGCTCCTCTCGCTCCTCATCATCGCCGCGTCGCTGTACCTACCCGACCACCTAACCGTCATTGCGAACCGGCTGTTTTACTACTTCTCGGGCAACGAGGAGACGCTGGCGGCCAGTGCGCACAAGGCGGGGCAGCAATTCATGGACTCGAATCCCGCGATCTTTGATCGTGAACATGTGTTGGGGGGAGGACTGGCGGGGCCGGGGCGGGGTTTGATGGAGAACTAGGAGGGTTTGGAGGTCAGGATATGAGGCTTGAGGCATTGGGACGCGCGGCGCGAAGTCACCAATAGCGTCGTTCTCGAACTTGACAGGCCCCTTGAAGCAGTCGCCACAACAGAGATATCCGCAGTCGTCAAAGATCCACACAGGCGAGTTGGGATCTGCCGTGTGGAGCTACGGCACTTTGCATATGCAGTGTAGACCTCGTCTCGTCGTGGCTTGCAGTCAGGTCGACAATCTCAATTAACTCTAACAACCTTAACTAGCTCCATACCCTATATGCGGTGTACTTTTAAGGTTGTTGAGATTAATCAAGATCGTTAACCTCACTACAAACGACGACGAGACGAGGTTTACATTGCATATGCAAAGTGCCGTCAGTCCTACACGGCTGACTCCAACTCGCCCGTGTGGATATTCGCCGAGTGTGTACACGCGGACACAAGGGTATGGCGGGAGTGCATATCGTACTGATTTGCTGCGGGATTTGCTCGCGGTTCAGCCTGAGGCAGTGAGTGCGGGCCGTGCCTAACGATGACTCTGAACACTGGTAATATAGCATGGGATGGCGTTGGAGTTCTCCAGGTGTGCCATTGAGTGGCTCCCTCTACCACGGTTCCGTTGGTTTCGAGTGTATATACATATACTACCTAATGATAATACTTGCCCAACCTCTCCGACGCACTCAATGCCAGATGAGATAGGCACGTTAGTGACAAGGTGCATGGCCGCGTCTCACGTGAGTCTCGTTTCATGCGTATCATCCACCCCTGTCATACACTACCACGTATGTCATCGCGACGAAACACGCACGAAGGAAGGCGTATAGCCCAGCGTCAAGGTTCCGATATTGAGGCTGAAGCACCGGAACCAATTGGTCCGGCCAAGCGGTTCGGCAGAATGCGGGAGAAGCCTTCTAGAAGACCTGTCCCTGCTTATGATGAAATGTTACATTGGTTATCGACAACGAACCAGCCCTGACCATGATAATACGGATCCCGATTGGAAATGTCTCCGAAGGTGAAATGTCCGAAGACAGCGGAAAGGAGATACGCGACGCCGGACCAACGTAAAAAGGGAAAATGTGCCGAAAAGTGCGACTATTGTACAGTATTGTATTCTGATCAAGCCGTATATGCTCGCATATGCGTGCAGTCTCATTCTTTTGCGGTCCAATACTCGATCATATGAAATGGATGACGTAGTAACCGAGCACCCGCAATGTCAGCAGAATATACTATTCATTACCCGAAGAGAACGTTGACGGCAGCTACCAAGGCCTCGGTGGTGTAGTCGTTTGTCGAGACGAGCGCGGGAAAGTTTTGTAAAGCGTCTGCGTAGGCACGCGACGCAGCTTCACTGCTGGCCAGTAGGAGGATGGCTGGAATGCCGGCTATCGACTGTGTCTCACCGACCTTCCTCCATATGTTGATGACAAAGTTGACCTGTTGTTGGAAGGCTTGAGGGTTGCTGCTGAGAACATTGTCGGTAACGCATATGACAACCATGACGGCCCCGCTGGCGGGCAAGAAGTCGGCGTGCAGTTCAGTCATGCCATACTCGAGCCGAAAAGGCACATGTCGTACCTGCCGTGGCAACGCGCGCCCTAGTGGCTCGAAGGGATCCATATTCTTTGCGAGTTCAGTCGAAGGAGGGTGGGGTACGAATGGTGTGAAGAGAGTGATGATCTCGGGTTCATGCAGTCTTCGTAGGCGCAATAGTGTGTCCTCAGGACATCGTACTAGCTTCGCACTTCCCGATATCGACCCAGGTGTTGAGGTAGATCTTTTCGACGTCGTTGAAGTCATTTTTGAGCGGGATCCTGTAGTGCTTTTCGATGATGTTTTGATCTTGCGTTCGACCATGTCGATTCTAGGAGCTCTCTTGGCGCTACGAGTAGAGTACGTGGGATGCTAGTCGGTCGAGCCAAGCGTTGCCGCGCGAGGTAAGAAGTGCTTTGGTCGAAGAAGCAAAGGACGACGCTCGACAGGACGGCCCTTTTAGACCCTCAGTGAATCTGGCTCGAGCTTGTCTTCATTGTTTTGAGACTTGGACCCAATATCGGAACTTCTCCACTTCTGTGACTACGACGTCGAAGTACTTCTCGTGCTTGGTAGCGGCCCGACTGCGTAGGAAGGTTTACGACCAGACTCTTCTGGTATGAACAAGGTCAAGCGTTGCGGATATAAGCAGCAAGGAGTACGATGATGTTGCTACCCACGTTGGCAGAGATCATCCATGTAACCGTTGGGCGGAGCGTTATTGCGAAGTGCCTGGCGGACCGCGATGTGAACCGTGAACCCTGCTTATGGTGCCTCAATACTTTTGATCTCCAACGTCTGTTAAGTGTGAGCTTCTAGAAATATATCCCGTAAACATCAACATCAGGCGTGATGCCCGACGTGGCACAGCTTATAAGAACGAGAAAGTAGTACACAACCTCGGACCCCCATGGTACCAAGGCCAGCGAGGAGAAGCTGACTTTTCGGATGCGCCCCGCCTGGATGACTTCTTGTAAGCCTAACGCTGCTGCTCACACGCGGGAGGATGCTGAATGTTACACAAAGTTGAGTGGTCTCGACGGATATACAGCCGTCTGGTTGCGGTCGCGTCGGGTAGCTGCAAGCGGCGACTGTTGACCATGGCACAAAGGCAAGTGCAGCCATCATCAATGATCGCAGAACACGCAACCTCAATTCGCAGCAAAGTAATGAGGATGTCCAATTTGGCAGGGTCGTAGGTTGTATGATAGTACGAAGCTGAATGAGCCAAGCTCCTCCTGACCGAGTCCCCTCTTGACCGGCCCGGCGACGAGTCTGGCTGCGCTTTGGGCCAGAAGCCCAACCACTAAACTCGATGCACCAGTAGCCGGGAATGCGAACTTGTGCGGGCAGCCGCCACATGCACATCATCGATCATGATGTACATGGCGCGGGGGTCACTACTCATTGAGCAGGCTGTGCAGCGGTGGACCATCTGAGCTGCATTGCAATAGTCCAGCGACTCCCTTCAGGACTCACAATGGATGCGCGAGCCGCCAGGTCCCTGAATAGATGCTTGCTGTGTAACGCAAGCTCAGGCATACCGTGGCGACTGAAAGCAGATGGGATGCATGTCCAGTGATGAGGCACGTATGCGGGTGACTCTGCAAGATTAAGTGCATAATCGAGGGTTTGACCCGTGGACCGTGGCAGGCGGCGCTTACTTTTTGAGCGGGCAGGGGAAGGACGGACCGAGGCGTGTCCAATGGTGCATATGCGATGACGAACCGAGATAGACTTGTCAAAGTTCGAATGCGACGTCTGAGCACAGAACGTGGGTGAAAGGTGGGTAGCAATAGCGGCTTGGGCAGCGTGAATCTGGTGCACCCTCGCTTACTTAGCGTGTCGAACAGGGGAAGGCGCAATCGAGGTGTAAACACCATGCGACGCGCCCAAGTATCGATTCGCTCTAGGCACCTTCACTGCTGACCAAAAGTCTCACTGCATGCATGGGGCAAGAAGAGCGTGATGCCTTCTGCTGTTGGTAGGACTGCTTCCGTCGCGACCCGCGCTCGACTCAACTGATGGACTCGGCAGAAGAGCGGCCCGCGCTGCACGACGCGCTAGAGTTATTGCATAAGGGTACGTATTGAGTTGGGTGCGCCTGGACTATACCGATCACTGCTTACCGTGGGTCACAGCATCAAGGACACCAGCGAAACAGCGTACAGTCAAGGTCTCCAGTGTGGTTGATGCTATATGCCGACACGCTTTCGAAAATGGACTTCATGAGGATGCACTCCGGGACGTCATACAGCTGGCATCCGTCAAGACGAATCTGGACCAAACAAGCGTCACGACGTTAATCAAGAATCTGTATCCCGCCAAGCGCGTACCCGGTGATGTTGTTGTTACCGTGGTTGGGGCGCTCGGTCAGGGCAAAGGCAAACCTTCGCCAGGTACGCAGGAATGCCTCGTAAAGTGGCTTATCACCGTCCACGAGATCATCGACGACTCGAACGTGATGTCTCGACTTTACGGTGTGCTTTTCAGCATGTTGGATATGATCAGCATCAGGTGCGCATGGTCGAGGCCCGTTCCCACATAAGGTTATGCTAATATTAGCAGAACGTCCTTGTGTCATCTGCTATCATTGATAACACGCAGAAAGCATGTGAAACCGTTCCGAATCCAGCAGATGTATGTTCAGGCGATAGTAGCATGAGTTTGGACACCGCAGCGTATACTAACGCAACGCAGCCTCGAGCTCTCCCGCGGTCTTGGTAACGAACCTGCACTTCAAGGCCTTCTCCGCATTTTCAAGGATTATTACCCTGACATAATTCTCGGGAGCACTTCCACGAGCCGGAAATCGTTTGCTCCGGTGAGTTCCCGTGTGCTGTGCGACAGCAATGATGCAACTTCGCCATGTTCCCATACATCCCCGCCACCATGCGTTACACCGTTGAATCGCTCACTGACCTCCAAAGCAACCCGACGCGGAGTGGCAAACCAGGATCTCCGCGATACTTGATGCTAGCACAGCAGCGGAAGAAACCCTGTCAGATCGGCACAACGGGTTCAAAGTGTCACGAAGGGGACCGAAAAGGACCAAAGCTTCGGTCATCCCCGATGTGCATACCTACCATGCGACGGAAGCTTCTGTGACCCTCGAGGGCATCGACAATGTGGATGACTTTGTTGGGAAACTCGACCGGATCGAGCCACCAGGGCAAATGATCTCGATTCTCACCGACCCGCTCCTCCAGAAATTTGTTGAACTGCATCCCTCACCAATCACATCTGCTAGAATTGATCTATGGCTTTCCACATGTCTCGAGGACCTATATCGAGACGAGAAATTAGGCTCAGGAGACTACTCGTACCTGAAGGAAATACTCAGTGGGCTACTCAAACACGCCCAGTATACGAAGGTAAGTCCGCATCGAGGTCGTGCGGTATGTGAGCTTACTTCTGTAGACACTACACCCAATTACACTTGACTTTCTCAGGGCCTATTTGTCTATGTGGAATGGAGTGGAGAACATCGATATCATACTTGGACTACTCCCATACGTACCGATCAATAGTTGGGATGACGCTTACACATCTTACTTTATGCGAGCGGAGAAGGGCATAGCAACACAAGCCACGATCTTATACGACAGACTCATCGACATGTACGCCTCGCTTCTACAGAATCAAGCGAGTGCTGCTACGGCATCGCCCAGCGCACTCAGCACAACCGAGCACCAGATATTCTACGACCTCGCCACGCACGTCTCAACTCTTTCCATGTCCCTAATCCTCTCTTTGGCCCCCGGAACAGGCCATTCTCTTATCTCTTCAGTCCTCACTTTCTACGAAGTCCTCTCCACAGTCTCCAAACCACACGCCGTTCCCATCATTCTCCCACCAATGCGGCTAGTCTACCTCCTCTTGCAAGACGCCTCGCCAACAACATTCTCCCGCGTCTGCGGCATCATCGGATCCTACAAGCAAGCCTTCGATGAGCACCCGAAACCAGTCAAGGATCATTACCCCACACACGTTACTGATTCGCTGAATTGGTGTCTGCGCGATATTTACCACCTCATCTGGATATCGCGGGCCCTTGTGACCACGGACCAGAGAGCGGTGGGATTCCATTGCGATACCGCTTTACGTACTCAGCTTAATGATTATCTACATGGCTTGGACCGCGAATATGCCATCGGTGCTGCATTCCTCCTGTCCAACTATGCGTGGATGGCTTCCATGTCTGCGGCGGCGTGGCGTGCTATGGAAGAGCGCGAGATCAATCAGGAGGGCTTTGACAAGGACAACATCAGGTATCACCAAGGTCCTGTGAGCCAGCGGAGTCTGGAAGTTCTGAAAAGGAAAGGTGGGGTAAGTGTGGATTGGGATGGTGCGGGTGGGTATAAGGTGTTTGTCCTGGAGTGGATGGCACAGAGGGGGCTGGGTGGTGTAAAGGAGTTGATGTTTGCGACTGTGTCGGAACTGAGGACTAAGACTTGAGGAGGACTGGATTGAATTCAAATTATAGTTACGGTGCACGACTTGGCGTTCTCGTAGACACCGCCGTGAGGGTCGACAGACCCAATACCGCCCAGTGTCTTGATCGTCCCAATACGCTCGTAACACTCCAGCTTCACAGGGGACTTCCTCAACACAAGCGACACCAGGCAATCTTTCGTGCCCTGCCGCAGCATACTCATCCGCAAACAATACACCGCCGCCCCAGCCCTGATCTGATTCTGTCCCTTCTCATCCAACAGATAATCACTCATGATTCTCACCCTCTCCTCTCCTACCTCAACAGAATGCTCAATCCGCTCCTCTCCGTCCTTCACCACAACGTCCCTTCCAAGCACACCCTCCATCAACAATCCCGACGCCACCAACACCCCACACTCAATGGCGCCAAATTCATCCACCGCATCTTCAGCCCGTCTAACCTCACACCTCTCGATGCTGCAGAAATGCTCACACACCGGCCTCTCCTCCCAACTATCCCCATCCTCCTCCAAACTCGTGTACACGATCCCATTCGCATAGTCCACACCAGCTCTGACCTCGACACTCGCCCACGACCACGTCGGCGCATTCCGCGGCTCTGGTCGTGCGCATTTAAGTCTTGAAATCGTATTCACAGACCACAGCAAATCATCCATCAACGAATCCCCCCACAGCCCAGCGAGATACCGCGCCTTCCTCGCCGCAGCCATCTGTCTCGCCAGGCCGCCAAACGCAGGGAGTCTATCCTTGGATTTCGTAAGCCGGAGCGCGGTGTAGCAACACACCATAGTGCGCCAGAGCCGCGCGGCATGGTACTGCACGCGATCCAAGGCCGTGCCCTGGAGTTTTTGCCCGACGGCGTCGTGCAGATGGGCGAGGCCGTCGGCATATTCGATCTTGATGATCGCGGCTGGGAGGTCCTCGCCGGCGCCGTGGAAGGCGATACTCCCGCACTCGCACTGGATAGCGGATTTGCACTCGAAGAAGAGCTCGTAGCGACCGAAGTGGAGGACGCGTGGAGAGAGCATGCGTTCTTGGTACACCCATGCGCGACTTAGTAGCGGGTAGTGTTTCTCCGTCGATGTCGATGTTGCGGTTGCCAGGATGACGTCGAGCTGGTGGTCGATGCGCTCGCGGAAAAAGAGGCAGTAGGCTTCGCCCGAGGGCGTCTTGCCTGTGACGCGGTAATCGGGGGTTGGGGCGAAGAGGCCGCCGCGGCCGTTGGAGGACTTGGTGCCGGCGATGGTGAGGTGGGCGTTGCTGTATATGGATGCCATCTTAGAGGATTCCATGTGCCAGTCTGTGGCGGAATCTTGGAGGATGCACAGGGAGTCGATCCAGATGTGTTGGAAGCCTAGGGTTCGAGTGAGGGTGATGGCGTCTTGGAAGGTCTTGGAGAGAGCTGCCCAAGGGATTGACTTTTTGTGCTGCTCGATATTTGCTGTTGTCGTCGTGATGATTTGTTCCAGGCCCCAGCAGTGACTGAGGCAGATGTACTTGCCTTTCGCTCCGTTCGGCTCAACCAACTTGACTTCGCCATCTTGTGAGCCAACATCTACAACGCGTTTCGGCAGCTCCGGATCCTCGATAGTTCCGCAGAGAT
>TARA_R110002003_G_scaffold702_17_pt1 | contig 17912 bp, 19 predicted proteins | sample TARA_R110002003 | Tara Oceans TARA_R110002003 (sample SAMEA4396441) | marine metagenome | biome: Westerlies Biome; feature: [SRF] surface water layer (ENVO:00010504); material: water (ENVO:00002006), including particulate matter (ENVO:01000060) such as... | depth 5 m
GTCACCAATGCCGAAACCAAGGCTTTCGACCTTCGCGTACCTGGGTTGGGAATGATGAGTACAGATGGCCCTGGGAGAACGACGTACCAATTCAAAGCCGAGGATTGGAGTTTCGAAACCAAAAGCGAGACACACACAGCGTGGTCGAACGGTAAAAGCACCCCAGAGGGCTGGCTGATCAACCTCCCGCTCCCACTGCACTGGCACGTGCATTCGCTGTGCTCGCCATGTTCATTCGAGCTTTCGATCCCATCCTTAGGCGACGCCTTGCCAGTATCAGATCGCTCAGGCCACGCAACCTTCCACCAGGAAAAGAACTGGGCCAACAGTTTCCCCGAAGCGCATATGTGGGTGCAAGCCTGGGACGCGGCCGAAGACAAAGGCGTATGTCTCGCCGGCGGGAAAACCATGGGCCAGACTGCTTTTCTGCTCGGCTACCGCTCGCCATCGCTGAAGCTCGATTTCGTCCCGCCGTTCTCGGTATCGTTCATGAATATCTTCAGCCCCTTCATGAGCGTAGATATCGACTATCCTTCCCGGTCTTTCGGCCTGTCTGTGAGCAATTACTGGTACAAGCTCGATCTCAAGGCACATGCGCCCAAGGAGCCGGGCTGGTTCGGTCTCGCGGCGCCGTTTGCGGACGGACATAGGCCGAATTTCTGCCGCGAGAGCTTTCTGGCGACTATCGAGGTCGGCATTAGTGAGAGGGCTGGATGGATGCCGTGGAGTAAGTGGAGGCAGATTAGGACGGATAAGTTTGAGGGCGCGAGTTTGGAGTTTGCGGGAGGGTATTATCCCGAGAGGGGGGAGTCGAAGAACGAGTAGATACGGGAATGTAACCGTTTAATTGTATGTACATGGATCGTGGGAATGGTGACGTGCGGTAGTGCTCATTGCAACGTGCCCGATTCCTCTGGTAATCCACACAAAGCCCTGGGAAGGGGAGGTCCAACCTTCCTATCCACACCCAAATGCATTGCGTCCAGCAACTTCGCACGAACATCCATGACCTGCGATGGATATGCCCAATTGCAGATTGCCTCTGGAGGTAATGACTCCAGCTTGTCCTACGTGGAAAAAGGCTGTGAAGCAGAACTAGACTCGGTGTTCCAGTCGTGGGTGCCGAGATGGGATCATGCGTGCGCTCTTGGGTGCAAGAAGCAAGTGCATTGGTCGCGAGCCTATCCGCTGGGCGCGGCGAAGCAAGCATCTGGGACACGCCCGCTGCTCGGGAGGGAATCTTACGTTTAACGGGGTTGTATTCCGATGCGGTGGAGGAAGTGAATGCCAGGCTGCTGGGGATGAACCAGCTTCAGCACGAAGACGAGTTTGCTCAGGTCTCTGCGGCCTTGTGGAGAGAAACAAGTAGCAGTGTGAAGTCCATGTACACGATTGCATATTGGAGCCGGAATTTGCCATGACGCTTACCAACGGCTATCTTGAGCATGAAGATGGCCTATTCGAGGACGGCGGAGCGAGGATAGAGTACTCCAAAGTTCTCGAAGATATCGTTTCACGACTGGACATGACATCCTTGCAAGTTTCCACGCATTTGTTTGGTTGAGGACCGTCCCAGACCATGGCGCTGCATCGTAGAAACGAGATGGTCGACACTATACAGCCATCGCTGGCGGTGCATGCTACCTACGACGCATCTTCCGCACCGGGCTCGGGTGGCTTTTGTGCTGGATGGAGGAACCGCACCATATATGCTGCGGCCACATGACAGATCCAGACAAGCATTCCTAGGAGGTGTGTAGTGTATGCAAAATGAACAAGCATGTCGCAACAAGAATCCGGTCTACCTCGAGACTCATCGCGCGAGTTGCCAGACATCGGTAACGTGGCTCGAGTCTTAATGGATGTGCGATGTCTTCGCAGCGGCGGATTATGATACTAAAGCGACCCCATGGGCAGTTGCGGAGCACGATCTTTCACCCCTAGATACGTCTCACGTCAGGAGCGATCCGACTTCCTACGCAGTCAGTCAGTCTACAGGGAAAACAGCGGACATCCCAAAGCTTCTGCGAGGGCAGGTAATTTAGACACGCCTATCTGGCCTCATAGCCATAGCAGGACGACAGGAGTGGGAGACATTGCTCAACGTTGTTTGGCAGCTGGATCCGCATATCGAGGTTTGCCAAATGTGAGATCGGGTGAGGATGTTGTAGTATAGACAGTAAAACAAGATGAGGTTCTTTGTGATAGGAAAGAATGGGTGCAATGGAGCAGCATAGCCAACATGTCAATTTTTTCCTTAGAAACTTATGGGGTGATCAAGGAAACTGGTGGTGTCGTAGTAGCTATCAACGTGACAAGGTGCCAGTGAGATTTGGTTGAGGCTTGCAAGAATCATTTGGCAACAGGTCTTGTCGTGTGTCTGAAATGGAGATTCCGGACCACATGATTGTCAACTCCTACCATAGCCGCCGAGCTCCGCAAGTCTGCGCACAGTTCGAAAGGGCTCTGGCTTGTCGGACGCATTGGCTTGAGGAGGATCGAACAAATAATGAATACTCATCAAAGCCGACACGTTCCAGGTTGCTCGCGAAACGCACGTGTGCGGCGTCTGCTCCCATCCAATTCGACAAGGCTTGCGAATCAAGTATCGCACCTACTTTACGCAACGCAGATCCCCCATCCCACACCGGTGTATCTTTACACATACCCTCTAATTCCACCGCACTCAGCTCGCACATTGTCTCCGCAACCGTCGAGTGCATGCGTTGTAACACCAACGCTCTAATCCGAGAAGCTGAGAGGATCTCTTGCAAGGCAGGGGCCAAGAATCGAAGCCTGATGATTGAGCTGAACTTCGCCGATTAGCTGCACAGATCCTGCATGCATGTTGATGTGGAGCGCCATGATCGTGCTGCCACACCTGCAAGAATGCACGTCCGGGCGGCAACAACTGAGGTCTCGTGATGATTTGAGAAAAGGCTCCAGCCGCGACCCACACCAACCCACACCGGATCGCGATTGCGCGTCCTGTGTCGTCCCCCACTCGAGGCGTTCGTATTGTGGCTGCCATGCCGTATTGCGCATTCCTCTGAAACGCGAACGTGCAGGCCCACGCGCCGGATTCTAGAAGCCGAGGACGCTGAGCGGTAGTGCACGGCACGGCTAATATAAAGGACCTCCCAAACGGTTCCTCGCTCACCCTTGCCTGCGGGACGGGTGCAAACGTTCACCGGCAATTTGAGTGCTGCGGTGATTGGGTAGTGGAGTCGGCAGAACGCGCCCATTGGCTGATTCTGACAGGGCTGCGAGGTGCATGCTCGATTGAAACGCAATTGGGTAGGCAGACTCGCGAGGACCAACTGGCAGGACATTAGCCGTTGCGGTTGGGCATAGTGCTGTTGGATATAATACGCCCACGCCGCAATGATTGGATATGTCGAGTACAGTGGCCTTCTAGAAGTCCAATCATTGTGGACAGTGAAATAGAGTTGTGAGTGATGAAGGCAGCAGGAGTGCAATTACGATGCGAAACCGAGGCCTTTGACCGACGCATCGTCCCCAAGTGCAAGTCGAACTTCGTCTTCACCAACGCCTAGGCGGACACGACCGACACGCTCGCCGTGCCGGGCCTCCACGCCTATGATTCCTGCTTCTGCAAGTTCAGTGGCGGCGAGTGCAAGTCCTAGCGCTCGCGCTGCCTTGAGCTCTGAAGCCTTTGAGCCAGTGCTAGCTGCATCGCGATGTTTCGATGGTGTAGTTAGCAAGGAATGTGTGCCGTTACTGCCTTCCATGATGTACTCTTTCTCGGGTAAGAGAAGGTACTCGTAAACAGGCTGTAATTGGCTCATGAGCCCCAGCCTCTTAACCTCATCAACGACGTCGCCGAGCACGGCTTCTCCGATGCCCGTTCGTCGGATCCGTGCCAAGAGTCCCGAGAGGAAGACCTTTGATGCCAGCGGTAGCGCCCGTAGGGCCTGCTGCAGGGGACTGCTCGTGGCCTCATTGATTGCCTGTTTAATGGTTGTGATCGTTACGATACCTTTACCCCCGCTTGGTGCCGCAGCTTTTACTGTCCGAGTGTCCGAGTCCGTACCCTTGAGAGGCCGAGAGTCTGTTAGGGGTTTTGATTTATTACCCCGCCCCGTTTTACTCGGGGTAGCTGGCTGCGCCTCGTTTTCGAGATCCTGTGATGTCTTTTCCGTTTCCGCGATTTCCACAGCGCGTCTACAGATATCCAACGCGCGTCGAGCGTCGCCACTAACGGCTGCGACTTTGCGTGCCGCGAACTGAACGGCGTCCGGATTCACTATACTGCCAGGCACGCCTTCAAGGCGGGATTGGATAATTTGCATCAATTGGTCGTGGGTATAACCCGGAAAGGTGATGCGCGTCAAACCTAGAGGTATCACTTGTTAGCCTTGCCATGAAAGTACCCGAACAAATCCGGACCGCCGGGTCTCGTGAGCTTAGCACAATTTCGACAAGCAGATCGTTGAGAGGCATCCGTGCTCGGTAAGGTTTGGGACGTGTTGAGATGACGATAGTTGATATGGAGAGCATATTACGACAAAGGAGAGGCGTAGCTAAGGAAGTGGGATGCCTGTACGTACCTAACCGACTGCTGATCTTATTGCTTAATGTGCGCTCGGGCAGATCCATAGTGTTTGCTACGGCGAGCACAATTAACCTGCTGTGCCGCAGGCCAGGCCAGTTAAAGAAGTTGTACATGACGGATTGGTTCTTGGTAACGAGTTGGTCCAGTTCATCCATGAGCACAACGCAAGGCACCCGGCGCGGACTAGGAGTTGAGAAGTCGCGCTCCAGAAGCTCGAGGGCATGCGAGGGGCTGACCCTGTCTCCACGTAGAGCTTGCCATAGCAGTGAGTATGACTGATGGGGATCAGTGACCTTCATGCCATTGATCTCGACGAATATGAAATCATCTAGTTCTTCAGCCTGGACCGAAGCGTGCAACTGTGCAACAACTTCTCGGACTGTAGCAGTCTTGCCCGTGCCTGGGGTACCCGAGATATAGATGCAGGATCCTGATCCCTCGGTGATGGCCGCCTCCAAGTGACTGTAGACGGTCGAGAACTCCTCCTCGCGGCAAGGAAGCGCTGCAGGCACGGATGAAACATGGAGTTGGTTTCGGGCAATTTGAAACGGAGAGTTCAGAGCCGAGGGAGACAGGACACGCGTGCCCAGTGGCGTGAACTCAAGTTGCTTTTTGATCACAATCCTCTTATGTGTGGGCGTGAGAAACTTTCGAGATGCCAGGCTCTTCCTGGTCGACGTGGGAGTTGTGGCACCATTTAGTTTCCGCCGCTTCCTTGGGGTTTTGGGGATGCCATCGTCGTCCGAGTCGGGCACCACGAACTCGTCCAGACCTTGATGGGGCTTCTTGGGTCGACCCGCACCCGCTCCTCTCCTAGTGGCCTTGGTCTGGCTTTCCACAAGCTGGACCAGCGCATCAATGTCGTCGGCCCCTTTGTAGACTTCGCTCCACACGAACTCAGGAGTATACGTAGTTGTTCGGGTGTTGCAGCCTCTCCTGCAGATGAAGACCTTGCCGTAATCCTTTGATGATTTCTTGACCTGGCCCGTGGGATACAATCGATCGAAGTCGTTCACGGAGAGTATTTTGGCGGTGCCATTGATCGATGCGAGGGGATTGTCGTCGAAGTTGGCAGAGATGTACAGCTCGTTCTAGCAGCCATTAGTCGGGCTCAAGAGGGCAGGGCTGACACAACTTGCAGGCAGGAAGTCGGTGCGCTTCTTGTTCTTGTTGCGGATCTCCTTCTCGGAGGAAAACCACAGAAACTTGGCCATCTTCTCATCGTCCTCGACGTCCTCAAAGAAGTCGCAGATGATGCCCACCCATGCTTGGTTGCCCTCTGCCTTCAGCAGGACGGTGTCTCCCACTCTACATCTGAAGCTGCCCATGCGCGCACCGATTATGCGCTTTCCTAGCGGAGCCGGTGCGGCTTTGCGTTTCCTTGGTGTCGCGTTCTCTTTCGGCACATGTTCAGCGCCTCCATCTTCGTATATCCATTCCCAAGGGTGGTCTTCGTAGCCAAGCTCGTCGTCGGAGTCTTCGCGGAACACAGCGCCGCCGGCGAGGAACTGTCGTGCCTTTTCTGCTCGTGAGCGGTTGATGGGCGCCATAAACTGGCAGTTGTGGTTGCAATCAGGGTTTTGTTTGCTGACGCTGGTGCGGAAAGTGGAAGGTGCGACGCGACGCGATGGCCTTGGCGTGGCAGGCGCGACAGAGCAATGATCTCACCGCTCACCACGACTTCCTCCCTCGCCCAGCAAGCAAAGATATCAACAACTTTGCGCTCATCAAATCACATGCGCATCACACAATCAGGTAAAGCATATGATGCGGATGGTGAAAATATTCATTGTTATCATACCTCAGGCTCGCACTGAGGTCGCTGAGGTCATGTTGGAGCAGGCATCGCAGACTACCCGTGCCGGGTTTCTCGCCCGGTCGTATCCAACACCCACGAAAATCAAACGCCGCCAGAGCCCAATCGTGTGGGCAAGCGAGAGACCTAACCAAACAACCAATCGCTGAAATGCTGTACAAAAAAGTGGACACAAAGAGGGTGGGACCAAGGTCGCCAAACGAAGGTAAGGTCATGAATGTTACACACGCCAGCCACTCCTCACATGGTGTGGATGGGATGAAGAGGAGGGGTTCGGGGCATTGAGTTGGGAGTTGTCGGGTAGCCGAGCTCTGAGTGCTCCAGTGGTGGCGTCTACCGTGAGCTGTCAGCTGTGGCTCGTCGAAAGAGTGCAGCGGCGAGGAAGAGTTGGGTGTTTATGCGAAGTACGCCTGGCGGGTGGGGAGCCTTACATGAGCGGTTGAGTCTGCGTAGGCACCCGGGGGAGGGATTTCAATGCCGCCAATCGCAGCGTAGCCGACTCCGAATGGGCTGAGGTCCTCCTCAGCGTAGTACTCGCTCTTCATGCTGGGCACGAGGCTGGGCAGCGTCGTGGGATAGGCTGACGAGAGCGGCGGTGGGAGGTAGTGGTAGCTCGACATCTCCGGTGTCATGGTGGTTGGTATTGAGTGGTACGGTGAGTGTGTGGAGTACGGCATCGAGTAGGTGACCGCATCAGGAGCTGGGTAGGTCGAATACGACGCTACGGAGAATGGCGGTGGACTTGTCGAGAGCTGGCGGGTGTACTGGTGCGAGAACATGCGATCCTCTGCAGGCGGGGTGGTGTACGAGGATTCCGAGCTGGACGGGGAAGGAAAGTCCTGGCGCGGCGACCGCTGCGGTGGCTGCAGCTCGGCGGGCTTCTGTTCAGGCGAAGCTGAGCTGGAGGCAGCACGACGCTCCTGGACGCAATTAGTATGTGCTTCCGAGCTATACGAGGTACGGCTGCTATTCTAGGGACGTACCAAGTCTTCGAGCCTCTTCTTGAGCTTCTTGCGGTAGTTGCGCTGGGCAATGCGGTTCTGTATCCGCCTGCGCTCCGCAAGGTCTGAGATCTTGGTCCAGTCCTCGTTGGGGTTCGCCGAGGCCGAGAAGGCCGACGATGTGCCCGAGTATCTGGTGGTGGTGGGTGCCGCAGTGGCATACTGGTAGCCTGCGTGTCTGTGCATGGTGGGTGGGAGTGTGAGAAGCTTGATCAGTGACGATAGATGGGATGGAACGATCACTGAGGGAGTAGACAGTGATATACAAGGTGGGGTGTATGGCTGGCGGCGGGCTGGATGGGAGGCTCAAGCTATCGGGGATCACAGTGTATTTATCTCAGGACGACTGCATGCGCAGTCGTTCAAGTGGAGCACAGACTGCCTAGTGGTGGTCCCCAGCTTCAGGCCCTCGCATGCCATGCACCCTGCTACGCCAGCAGGCTCGAGCATACTTCTCAATTTGGTACGATGGAACCCTGCCCTTTCACCGACTGCGGCCTCGTAAATTTAGGTAGGCGCTAGCACAAGGCTCGCAGCGGGCCAGTGAGCGTTGGGTGCGCCAGGGCTCAGCGCGCTGCTCAGTGCACGGGAGAGTCGGGCGCCGTATGCATGGGCGTGGTATATTACGCCGGGCTGTGAAAGCGCTGTATTGGCGAGCGGTGTCTTTCTGCACCCCTGCGAGCACACGAGCATGCCAGCCCTATGACTCTTGGCTGGACGGACGTACAGGAACGCACGCGGCGCCGGGTCTGCTATTATCTCCGCGTCCTACGACGGTGAATTGCAGCGGCTGCTTCATCATCACGCGTTCGGCTCTCGTCCGAGAGTGTTGGTGCTGGCCGCTCCCCCATGCGCCCTTCGCTCGACGTTTCCACGCCGCATGCCAGCCCGTCTGGGGGCCACAGGCGCGTGCACGCATTCGCTCGTGGGTAAATTGAGCGCGCTGCCTGCTCGAAGCTGTTGGTCCACCCCACACTCGCCCTGGAGCGGTGTTGGTGGGCACCTCGCAACATGTGCTGGGCCACGGGCACGCTGCGTGCACCAGATCGCCGTGTCCTCTCTCGTGTCGTGCGATTGGGCCGTCCCCGCCGCGTCGTCGCGCATGCGCAACCTCGCAGGCTGCTGCACACCGCGACTCATCGGGCAGAGTGACGGACGCTGTGGATTTCAAATCCCTAGCGCAGCGCCGTTGAGCCGTTTGGCCAGCACGCCAGCTCGCGGTCGGAGACGGCAACGCCTCTCCACAACCTCTGCTGTTCCGTGCAAACAGGAAGGCTGCTGCTTTGGAACACCATATCCTGCTTGCAGCCTAGCATGCAACACTCACCCTGCGCCCTCAACCGTGGGACCGTCTTAGCATGCTTTGTCAGGAGGTACCTAAGTAAAGTACACTGCCATTTGCGAGCGGCCGCGTGCGTCTCCGCTCCGTTTCGTTTCCACCGCCAGCAAGCCACTCGTTGAGCCCCAGGGGTCCTGTCGAACAAGCGTCTCACTCCACCAGCCCTACGCACTGTTCCCACGCTCTTCCGCCGCCGCATCAGCACCTTACTGCGGAGTCGGTGAGAGCAGTGCCCCGACGCGGGTAGCGTCAGGCAGCCCAAAGCTTGTCTGCGGCTTCTACCATGTTTCCCCCATCGACCACCAATGACCATCGGAGCTGAACGACCTGAAGCAGTCGACAGATGCGCCTCAAGCGTTCATTAATCTGCTCTGGCGTTTCATCGCGGTAGCAGTGTTGCAATCTATCCAACGGTAACGGGACGCCCTACGCCCGGCGGTGGAGGCGCTGGCCCGCAGCATGGTTGCCGTTGCTGCGCCATCACCGACCCATCACTGAGCCACGCATCGACAGCCAGACAGCTGTTTGAAGAAAGAGTCTGGTAGAGTGCCTCTAGACAGTAGACTTTCAAGATAAACCGCCATCTGGTGCTTCTGCGCTTACACAAGTCGTTTGTTGCTGGCCGTGGCTGGCATCTCAGCGGATGCTCAATGCGGCATCGCAGCTACTAGCCTACACATGGTCCCTGTCGACGGCCTCAACGGCCTGCTGCTCTAAAAGTGTCTGACAGGCCTGAACTGATCTGCTCCTTGACTCGCAAGAGACGGGTCACTGCGCGATATCTCTGGAGGTCCATACTTGGACACTGAAATGCAACATCTGCCTATTACCCTGTAAGGCGAAGCCAGTGGCCTAACGAGCAGATTGTCTCATTCCTCTCGCACCAGAAATAGTCGCCCTTGACCACGGGCCATACGTGCCGTGGCTCCAGTAGCTGGTGACGAAGAGCAACACGTAGCGGCCTGGGTCATGAATAGTGCTGCTTCTGCTACACAGTGCATGGAGATCGAAGGGGTTGTTTCAGCAGGGAAAGGAGGTACACGCCGAGTCGAGGTCGGAGCCAGCTTTACGCCCGTTGCTGATGCCGCTCACTGCCCCTTGAGTCAACTTGACGAACATCCTCATGTGCACAAGTTCAGAAACTCAGTAGACGGGCACGGCAGTTTCCCTTCGAGGTCTATTCAGTCTCACACAGTGGTAGGGCTGATTGCCTCGACGTTGAGTCTGCATGTTGTGGGGCATCGAGCCGGTCTAGATGAGTGCGTAGAGACTGTCGCCTCAAACATCTGCAACCACTTCCCCGCATCTGGAGAAGATACTCCACTTTGTTATCGAAGCACTTTTTACTGTCCTTGATGCAGACAATGGTCGGACCTTCAGCCGGTCATGTCGCTTTGAGAGCCAACACCTTCAGCTCGACCGGCGACATTCGCAACTACTCGCTAATCTCTCCTATTGGAGTTGTCTCAAAGTTATCAATTGGAAGTATATCGGCCGTACGGGGAAATCATTATCAGGCAGGGTGCAGACAGCCGGTGCCTTCTATCACCTTTCCGCGTCAGCAACCCAAGCCTAGCGAACAGGCCAACGGTCTTCGGGAACGCAGCCCTGTCCACATTCGAGTAGGTTTGAGCCCTGAGACCCTCGCCAGCAGCGACGCAACTGCCCAGCGCTGCGGAACCGTAACTAGGATCCCCTCATCTCGCCTGATACTTCTAGCGTCAGCAATTCAACATGCTAAGTCACTGACTCAAGATAGTCCTTATTTTGACAACTACAACCAAGAGGTAGACAGAGCATCAGCACTCGGAGTTATCACGGCCGGTGTATGCGCAATGAGTCTTGGTCGGGAATAAAGCTCAGGCTACATGGCTATGCTGCGCCCTGCAGCTGATGGCGGAGTACACCACGGCCACGAATCAGTGAATGGCGCATACCCGTAAATCGTCAAGCGTCAGGAGCCCCATAGATTACGTGGATAGCTTCTTCCAACTTCATGTTCGAGCCGTCTCGCGAGATGATCACCAAATAGGACAAAATCCTGGCGACCTTCAGCCCTACTAGCATCGTTCCTGCATGGAATGCAATCCTACGGTATCATCTTGCACTGACCACGATCTTTTCGTTTAGGGGGATCTCGCATAGGGTCCAACTGTAAAACTGCCCGTGCCAACTCCCTGAATGCCTAGTGATTTGGCATTGCTTCCAAGACTCAAGCATCACCCTGCTGCGACGAACAACTGGCCAGACGGCACGTAGTAGCACTCTCCACCCAACAACGCAATTTGCACAACGCATTGCCCGACATTTGACCTAGCGAGGACGCCTTGCGTGCAACAGCGCATTTTTCCGTTTCGGTGGCAGCACATATCTCGCTGTGTACATCAGTGGGGAATGTGCCGAAGGATTCGAAGTTCTTTGAGCGCGGTGAGTGGAGGACGCATGCACCACCCCAAGTGGCTAGCATCGCAAAGAATCCCTGCTCATGAGCGCTCTGATTGGTCGGTCGATCTCGGCACAGATGGCTTTCCCAATCAGGAGCATTAAACGACCGCACGGTCGGCTTTTCCGTCCAGCCTTCACCGCTGCCACCGCTGCGTGCAATACTCCCTGTAATGGCGGAGGTCCCGCAGAAAGTCATGTGAGAGCAGATTGATCCAGCGCGACGGTTATCAGATTGCAACGCAATGCTGCTTAGCCGGTCCTGGCCATGGTTCTTGCCTAGTGAAGAAGGAGCGACGGCGGCCACTGCAAAAACGCCTGAATTCAATACAGCATACCAAGAGACTCTGGTTATCGTGTTCGGCGACACCGTCAAGCATCGCCAGCCTGCCTACCAAACTTCACACAATAGCGACTGCTTGATAGCCGCCGTGTATATGCTATCTCGTCCAATTTTACCTCCATCGTCTACAAGTAGAGCTTTGCGACGGCTAACGAACGCAGGAGAAGGGCCTATTTTTAGAGGCCGCTGCGCCAAGCGAGCCACACGGCCTGACAACAGCACCTTGTTCGCACCTCCCCACCCACCTTTCCAGCCCTACAGCCCTACGACGCACGCCAGCGAATAAACACATACACCAACAAACATGTGCAGGCTGCCAGCATAGATGCGACGCATCGTCCCCTCTTTGTGTGCCCCGAGCGTTTCTGCTGGCGTTGGTTTGTGACACCCGACGAATTCCAGCGAGCGAGAACTGCCGTTCGTTCACCGTCACTTGAAGCGGGGGGTTTCGGAACTCATGACCTGTATCAAATATACTGCAACCTTTGTACCGTCCACACCGTCATGCCGGGCGTACCGGTGGGCGCGAGTTTCGCAGGGGACGACCACAGCGCTGGAGCTGCGCCGCACCCCATGAGCAATCAGATCAACCTACGAATTCCAGTTTCCGAAGCGGACGAACAGCTAACATGCGCTAATCGCATTGCGAGCAATGTACAGTGTCGCTTCGAATATTACTACTGCAGTACACTTAAGCGCCGCTGTTATTATCCAGCTTGAAGTTCACCGATGGGCGACCCCGCGCTGGCCGCCTTGCGTACACAGACGACAGTGAATGTACTGCATGGCAGGACGCAGGGTGTCAGACCTCGTGGCATACCTCGCTGTTCGAGACCCTTAGGGGTTTCTAATGCAATATGTGCGAATCACAGAGCGCGTTGGTTTCCGTCATCATGCAGCTTGTAAGGCAGACACCCACACTCATGGCGGCGCGAGCTTGAGATCAGCCGCAATATGCGGTTTCCGACCATGAAACAATACCATGGATCAATCACATACTGGAGCTGCGACAAGCCATTTCCAACACACAAGACATTGCCCCGCTCGCAAAAAGGCACTTGTGTTTAGACAATAATCAGGAATTGTTCTATCGTTGGCGAACGGCTTACTGATTGTCCTGGATACAGCAGAAGCTGTGACTGGGGTTGCACAGCAGTACCTGTTCCCCTTTTGGCAAGGCAGTTCGGAGCGAAGCCCTACGGCCGATTGCCCTTCAAAGGCGTTTTCTGCCAAGCAGCAGGCCGGACCGTTGAGAACGTTTGGCGGGATCGGTAAGACCCCTCAGATCCTTCATAGCCCTGTGTCGAAGTGCTGGGCGTCACCGTGGTGGCACTGTGCGGAATGAACTCGATAGTAGCAGCACTAGCGCTCTGCATAGACTTACATTTGAAATCCTGGCGATGGAGAAATTCGACACGCACATCGTGTTGTGTACAGGCGCAGCGAAAGCGAGCAATAGACGAGTGATGGCGCAATTGTTCTTTCCGAAGATGTTCTTCCTCGAAGTAGCAGCAAGTCGCGCCATGCCGATGACTGATCCCCACGTATGCCGAAAGGCTTGCACCGGCACCACTCTGCTTACTATGCCTCGACTTGGACATCCTGAACGGGCTTGCAAGGCGGCAGCGGAATCACTCCACGATCTTCTATCGAACACTGCCTCACGCGGAAAGCACCGTTGTGAATCAGACCCACAGCAACAGCATGATGGCAAGCCACTCTATTGATGCTGATGCTCTCGCTCTCCATTTGCTGATTCAATAGCTATCGGATGGAGAGAGCCGCATGGTGATCCCCAATATCCTTCCACTTTAGCGAATATGATCCCCATGGTTGAGGACAGCTGAACTCTGAAGACGGATTCGGGCCAATTATGGTGTGATTCATCCACAGAATCAGCGCGACGAGATCCGGCTGATCGAGAACGCTAGATATTACCATCAAAAACAGCAGGCAAAGTGCAGATCCGAACATTCTCCTCACAGTTGCTATATGGTCAGGGTCAACGAACAGCCACTTTCAGCCAATATGCAGCCCTAATTCAGTCAAGTGGGTCTTTACTTCACATGTGCAACATCGAGGCAATTATTCAGCTAATCTCGAGTCCAATCGAGGGGCAAGCTACTTCCTTCGTCTTCCAGAAGTACGGACGGACGATAGGGCTGAAGAGAGCAGGTTGCTGAACGAGGCTAGAGCTCGGACGGGTTACAAAGCAGCACCTGTGCTCCCGAATATTCCTGGACAGGTTGCTCAGCAGCAGCCGGCTTTTGCCAACTCATACATTGCTTCCGTCGTTTCGTCCTGCCTTCGCCCTCCCGCCTCAATAAGGTCTCAACGCCAATGTCTCCACGATAACGAACGAGCGACACGCTGCAAGCGCTGGGGCGTTCTGCACACGATCGGACCCCTCGGACATATACACCTTTACTCCGGCGTGCACCCCGCAACTTCTTGGCCGACTGCTCTGTATTAACAGTCATTGGGGAGGTTCTGGCGCATTGCAACATGGGTATATGTCGCGACCAGTCTTGAAACTCATCCTGCTCGCCCGTTGGAACATGGAGATAAGCCGCCTTTTTGCCAATTGATCCGCAAGGGAGGCCTTTGCCTTGCGCAGGACCGCTCGGACGAAGATGCACTGCGACGGCGATAACAAAGGATCTAGACGAGAAATTACGCGATGGATCTTTCAAGCGCCCTCGGACCAATACTTCTCATACGCGGAAACATAACCATAGTCATTAACAATATAATGGCATTAGGGCGTCCTTTCGAATAGTGAACATGTCGATCGCTGAATCATCATTCACCCGCATACCCCGCGTCGCTCTTCCAACGGACCGACTCCACCCACACAGTCGGGTCTCCGATGGCTGTCACCACTTCTCTGCGCCACCTGTGGAACACTGCACAGTAAACTTGCTCTTCACCCGCACATGGCGTTCCTCGACATGCCGCTAAAAGCGCCTATCTCAGAAACCACTGGAACGTCAGGTCAAGCGTTCCGAGACCACTCACTTCATCTGGGCACGTTGATGTCGAACAGGACCAATGGCGCAATGCTGCTGAGAAATACTGATGTGAATACAGTGCATAAACAAGGCGAAAAATGACCTGGTTCATACTAGGACCGCAACTTTACTAATCGAGCCATATTGTGCGAGCAATAAGAAACAGGGTTCACTACGACGTCCAGGACCAAGGCCATGGTGTACACTGGAAACTAATACGTCAAAGTCATTAGGGAGTATGTCAGGACCGAAACAACCCCATACACTTCATACAAATACTAACCAGTGAACCACACATCGAGAGGCACGCCGGCCATGTCGGCTCGCCATCCGCGCCACACAACCATGCCTCGTCGCGAACTGACTGCATCGGCCATAGCACCGCAAATTTTACCACACGCAGCCTAGTGCGACACGGCTCGGTCGCCGGTACCAGTCACGTGCAGCGTCGGAAGCGACGCCGCATCCTACGACGAAGGAATGCCCAACAAGGTAAGGAGGCTGGTGCGATTGTCAGTGGCCGTGCTTCCCGGGACCAACCGCAGCTCGCTCGCTGGTTCGTCCGCGCGTCGCAAAATGGCTATTCTTGGAGAGAGCAACTGAGGCCTCCCAACGTGCCCTGGAGCCATGCGAAATGTCGATCTGCAGACAGATTGTGCTCCACGTCAATTGTCTCAAGGCATGATCCCATCAGGCCAGCAATGATTTGAGTTAAGGACTCGCAACATGCCACGCCACCGACACCACCACGCCAACGAGTCGTCGCACGCTTCCCTCTGCTCGCTGCAAGCCAAACCCTCGATTGCGCTATCTACAATAGGTAAGCAGGGCGCCTGCTTGGTCATGTAATTTTCGAAGCGGTCTAACTCCATGACATTGGACAGGCGATGTTCTAGCGCCGGTAACTATCTGCGCCGCTAAGCACCTTGTCCAGGTCCCTGGTTGGCCTGTCAAAAAGGCGTCTTGAGCTGGTAATAACATGGTAACATGGTAACATGGTCGAGCTCCACCTCCAGGGCTGAACATGTTTCCCAAAAGAGCGCCATTCAGCGCGACATGCGTTTGAGCTGTCGCATCTGATTTGGCTATGCCGTGGCCTCGATAACAACAGTCCCATGGTTCGAAGGTGACGTTGACAGGCAACCCCGGCTGCCTGGGATGTGGAATCAGCCTTGCACTACGGTGCTATGTCACATGCTAGCGGAACACGACCCGCGAATGGGATCGGGTTTGCGATGTGCAAGATGAAGCTCGCTAGCTGCATGGAGACTTTTCAACGCAAAGCTTGCCCGACGCGGATTCCGGAGTTGCCGGCGTACGAGGGGAGGCATCGGTCTGTTCGTACAATATGCACAAAGTACGAAAGCTACCATTGAATCAGAGATCATCGCGAGAAGTCTGCAGGCGTTATCGCAACATCAAACAGCCCTGTTGAAAAGTGATGTCATGTTCAGTAACCGTTGACCCTACCCCAGATCTTCGATTCTGTCAGCACTCAACTCCGCCAAGCATCTGATGTGGACGCTCCATCAGCACAAGGGCTGACGGGCGATACGAAGCGGCTGTCCTCGTAGGGCTGTGCCCCTCCACGCGGGGTGTACAAAGATCAGTCAGACTTCCATCTCAATCTCAACGTCAAAAGCATGCGCCCATCGCCAGACCTCCCGTCACTTCAAACAAACCTTCTCAATCTCCCAGTCCACGGCAAACGCGGAACACCGCACCCAGCCACCAGCCTGCCTGCCCGCGCACCCTCCCCACAATGCAAGCCGCGCAATCCGCTCGCCAGCCTGCCCTGCAAAACAACACAGAACCGCTGTATTGACCGCGCCCCCGACTCACAGTGACTCTGCACCCTCGTTCCGCGTGGCCTACGGCAGAAAATAAAACGGACCGGTTCGGCCACTGTGCTGGCTCCGGCATCCGTGCTCGGTGCTCCGAGCAGGTCCGTTTGCGCCCTTCTCAAATTTGACTAATCACGAAAGGGAAATCTGGCGAGCGCGAATGCGAGTGGATCGGGACAAATGCTTCCATCACGTTGCCAGTTGCGTAGGCTTTTCAAAGTTGAACGGTAGCATTCCTGCAGCTGGCTGTTTGTTTTCACCGGTTCGATTGCTGTGGGAGTTCATCCATCCCGCTGCGTGAAATTCGCGCATGCGCGAATTCGTACGGCGAGAGCGACGAGGCCGTGGTGTAAGTTGCCTTGGGGGCCGAATCGCGTTGCGCGCTAGGCTGCATGGGGACTTTGGTGTGGTGCGGCGAGTATGTGAGTGGGTAGTTCGGTAGCCGTGAGGGGTTGTGGTGTTGGGGTGTTTGGTTTGAGGTGCGGATGTGGAGTGGTGATTGGATGGTAGTAGGGTAAGGATCAGAATGTATGAAGGTCAGGACTTACACCGGTGTAGGAAGGAACGCGTGCTGCTGTTGTGTTGGCGGCACGTTTGGCGATGGCAAGGCGTAGCTTGGTTGTTGCGTGCGATTCGTTACCTGGACTTGTTTCCTAAAGGGGATAACAGTTAACAAACATCATGCTCCTTCTCCTCCATTAGTCCTCTACGAATCACCACGGCTGCCCATTCCACCACGTCCACAAGCAACATGCACTCCCACCAACCCCATCGCCTGTAATTCGCCCCAAACGACTCCTCCACTGCCCAGCCCAGCCCGTGAAACCTCGCCACAAGCCGCAAACCACGTTTCCATGTCTCGTTTCATCTCGCCTGTGCCACAGGCCGCAGCCGTTATCTTGGCCGGTCCCGTTTCAGGCCACGGACCTGCACATGCGGTGATCCTTTTCCGTACGTGTCCGAGACTCGTCCATGGGTCGCTAGAGGAGAATGCACGTTGAAACAACGGACCCTGAGCGCAGTGCAGTGCACAACAGTAGCTGGCGATAGGATACCGTACATTGATTTCCCCGTGTTCAGTAAATCATGCCAATGAGCGGGCTAATCGTTCGCCCGACTCGCGTCCCAAAACCCCTGTCTAATCTCGACGCGAGCTTCAGGAACGACTCGGTAGGGCTGAATCCTTCGCGCGGACAGGTGTGTTGGCCCCTTAAGGCTTGATGCCATTGAAGGACCTGGAGGATGGAGCGACAAGCAGGGCGTTGGGCAGTGTAACAGTGCCAGGACGGTACGGCGGAGCGAAGGATTTGGGGGCCATCATGGGTAAGCGAGAGATTTGATGGTGATAGCGAAGCGGGAGTGGTGGCTTCAGCCCTGTTGATGGATTCAGGGTCTTGGGCCGATGCAGTGGAGATGGAGATCGGATTGGCGAAATGCGTTGGATTGGTTGTCGCGGTAAGCCATTGTGAAGTTGGAAGGCATGTTCAGCTGAGCGCAGAGGTTTTGAGGATACGGTCGAGGCACGTGTTTGGCTAGTTGA
>TARA_R110002003_G_scaffold97_1_pt1 | contig 17898 bp, 16 predicted proteins | sample TARA_R110002003 | Tara Oceans TARA_R110002003 (sample SAMEA4396441) | marine metagenome | biome: Westerlies Biome; feature: [SRF] surface water layer (ENVO:00010504); material: water (ENVO:00002006), including particulate matter (ENVO:01000060) such as... | depth 5 m
GCGAGCATTACCCATACGGGCTCGTATGCCGCCGTAGAGTATCAGCTGACTGGCGGTTACATGAAGCTCAAAGCGGTGAAGCTGTGGTAGAATGTCTTCGAAAGCCTCGCGTAGGCGGAGAATGTCTTGGTTGCGATCGTAATGCTCAGGGTGTGGGCGAACATAGAGCTTCAGGACCTGAAGCTTGCCGATGGTGGCAATCTCGTGCAGGAATTCGTCGATGTAGTTTAGGGAGGTTACAAGAAGCTCATATGGACGGCGCGGAGGCGCGGAAGAGTTGATTGGGTAGTCCTGCAAATCGATGAGGGAGTAACGGTGGTCGATGCGAAGTGTGCGGATCTGGAGCGGCGAGCATGGCCAGTACATCTGCGAATCGAAGACACTGCTAGCATACCAGCTAGCGTTGTGGAACTCGAGGTGGAAGGAACAGATGCGCTGAAAAAGCTCGATCCCTTCCTTCAAGATAGCTTGACTGCTGTAGAGCCAGCGTGGGTAGGCTCCCTCTGAGCCATAGTAAGGCAGCTCAGCCCGCAACGTCATGTTCTGATCGGTGTGCACACAGACACTTCGAACGTCCGCCCACAGGTAGGTGTAGATGTGGTCTCGGATCTCGAGCGGCAAGCTGAAGAGCGTTGGCGACATGGCGATGGACAGGCAGAATGTATGCCGCTGAACTGAGTAAGAAGGGGCGGGGATGTTGCGTTATCAACGTGGGGAAGGAACAGGAAGAAGAGGAGTCGATCGAATAAGCAGCGGTCTTTTCAAAAAGAAACATTCGAGGTACAGTGGGCCACGTGTGCGAGCGATTGCTGTTAGCGCGGGTGAGAGCGAGAGGGACTGCCCGAATACGGTAACACACTTCCTGAATCATAAAACTTGTTCGTAGCTCCAGTTCGGCTCACAACTTAGCTACTACTTTCGACATCAACCGACAGCTGGATATACGCCAATACGGTCGAACTCTTCACCATTTGCCAGAGAATAACATCATGGTGGCCACCTTCTTCCACCTCCCGCGCGAACTTCGCGACGAAGTGTACAGCTACCTCGTCTCTGGTATCGCCCCCTTCCGCTTCAGCAGCGACGACAACATCACGCTCCTCGCGAAATGCCTTTTGGAAGCACCTACCTCAACTTACTCTTCCTGGCTTCTACTCAACAAGGCCATCCACCGCGAAGGCATCGAGTACCTGCAGCAGATTGGAACCGTCGAGCTCGTTATCAAAAAGAAGGCCTGGTAAGCTGACGATTTCGACGCGCAGATCTTCGCGCCGTTCCGACCAATCCAGATCCGCGAACTCCACATCGATCTCCTGAGCCAGGAAGGCACTTGGAAGCTGGCCGTTCTCGGCCCCAAGCTTCGACGGCATCCTTACCAGGTCCGCGTCAGTGCGGTGGACTACATGACACGTGTGGTCGACGATATTGCGGACCTCGGAAAACTGGAGGTGCTTAGACTGACCACGACGTCGATGCCAGCAGGGTCGAGTCCCAAGGACATTCACCGAGCTATTTCCCGTGTCTTGCCCCAGCTGCGTCGGTTCGAGTACGAGGTCAAAGACGCGTTGCTGAGGAGGCCCAGTTCGTGGATACGCGATCCTCTTGTGCCTCGTGTGACTTCACAGATTAGAATATTCAATCGCCACGATATGGCGGGATTGGTTCTGCAGAGCAAAGGCGACTTGGCGAAATCTAGATTGGAGAACCAGGCACCTGGCCGAGCTGCATGGCGCTTCGTCTGGCTTCGAGAGTAGAGCATGATGTGAGAAATACGGGCCGGACTCCGCTGGCAGCGTCGAAGGTAAACCATCTGGACATGCTACCGTATTTGAGGGTAGGTAGCTAAGGGTGTTCCTAGACAATCTGCTAGTATCTATCGTCGACACTTATGTGTTCTCAAGCAACAACTCAAACCTACTCAAATTCCACAACATGCTCTACCCGCCTCATCCGCATATCCATCCTCTACACTCCCTCGTAGTACATCTCCATCACACCAAGATTCCAACACCTCCACTTCATCTACTCCCCCAGCTTTGCTCAGCGACTTCCTAACACTTCGCACAACAACACTCTCGACTACATTGCGCACCTGCTCGAAGACAGGTAAGGACTTAGCGATCTCCCGGTGTGGATAGTAACGGCTGTCGGTCGACGAAGGAAGTGTCTAGTAGCAAAGCTGCAATGTATCGAGGTGCAGTAGATACAGTGTATTGTTAGCTTACGACAAATAGGAAGGTAGTCAGCGTAAGCCTCCAGTAGTACAAGGGTTTAAGAGTGACTCAATAGGCTAGGCGATGTTAGTATTTGCGAGATGTGATGCGTGAGATAATGTGCCCGTAACCTCAATCCTGGATGTATCTTGGCGTACGGTAACGCGAAGATAATTCAGAAATGCTGCACAATGTTTACACGACTTCGGAAGTAGTTGTACTCCTTTTCATTTGAGCTCTTGCCCTTCAAGACTTTTCCCTATCATACACAGCATCTCGTCCCAGCATGCACACCCCCTACCATCTAATTCCCACTCGCCGGCTTATCCCCCGTATTATGAATCGCATTCGGCACCGCGCGCTCCACGCTCTCAGGCAGAATCTCCTGGACCTTCTTGGGCACAATCGAGTCCTCGCCATCGTTCAAGGCATGTGTCTTCGACGTCGACTGTGATGCGTTGCCGCCAGTGGGGTGAACCTTCCAACGACGTTAGCATCCCTTATACCTTACACACATCCAACAACACAACGCACCTTATCTGGCAGCGCCTCCTCGAGGCCCTTGGGCGCAGCATCCTGGACCGACTTGGGGACGGCGGAATCGCCCTGTGCGTGGGACTTGCCCTGGCCGTACTCGTTGGTGGACATTCTGGTGGTCGTGGTGAGCAGTCTTGATTGGTGGAAGACGGGGCGTGTGATTGTGCGGAGTTTGAGAGCAAATGGCATGATGAAGGTCGTTGAAGTGCGGTTGTGGTTGGGTATAAGTATTGGACGAGATTTGGCTGCCTGGAGTTTATGTACGTATCGATGACCCTACGAGTAGTGCGGGTGTGGAGGCACGTGAGGCGGGCGCGTCATACTTGCTCGTTGACTTTGGCCGCTGGCGGAGAAGACGGCGTTAAGGGCATTGGATGTCGTGAGATCGAGGCGGGTCTGTAGATCGGTGGTAGACAGATTGATGGCGTTGGCGTATGCGTTGCTGGGCATGCTCGCAATCATGCTGTCATGTTCGCGGACTAACCACGCTAACGTTCGTACCAGTGGGTCCGCGGTCGCTGGAACGCCACAACCGCAATCGATGTCGACATCTGAAAGTATACATTAGGCCTCCGATTCCCCGATATCGAAGATGTAAGCCTGGTGCATTACGATCGCGAGCACGTTCGATACGAAAACCTGTTAGATGGAAGGACACCGTGGCTTAGACAAGAGCGCACGGAGAGCGTGAATGTGGCAATGATGTGGATATGTTAGACGTCTACTTCATCGCTTTTTGCTTGGCCTTTCGCCGTCGGATCTTCTCGTTGTACTCCGCAACGAGCTCAGCAGCGCCTTCGAGATCTTCTGATGGTAGCCAATCGTGGCTATCTTCATAGCCCTGCCACTTGACAAGGTAGTATGTTCTGCCTGCTTCACGATAGTGCTCGATGATGGCTTCTACGACATACTCCTCCGCGTCGTCTTCAATTGCGTCCTCGGCTTCGTCTTCGTCTTCGCTGGGCTGCTGGCCAAGTGGCGCACCACCTGGGGACTGCGGCCGAACATGAATGATGTCCGACCCAGCCCCAGGACCACTTCTGGGCTGTAAGCTGCGATATACTCCTGTGAGCGGCTTTGCAGGCATCGGCACTTCAGACTCGGAGGCGTCGGACTCCGATATTGCGTCCTGAATGGGGCGAGCGAAAGGAGTTTGTTTATACATGCGATGTGGCTCGGACGTAGGCAGTGTGGGCCTAGCCTGAGACACGCGCTGCTGCGAGGTTGTACTCTCTGCCCTCCGTCTCTTGCTTTGATGTCGATCAAAGGACTCGAGTTCGCCGTCTGGAGGACCATCCGAACGCCCGCGAAAGTCAACCTCATCGCGCAGTTGCATGGCTGCGCTCGACATTGACCTGGCGTCTTCATCGATGACGTCGATATCGGAATCATCGCCTTCAGTGTTTCCAGGACGCCCGCGTTGCGTGGTCAAAAAGCCTGAAGGACGACGTAGGGACGCGACAGGAGAAACGGGTAAGGCGCTGTTGGCAACGAAGGCGGACCGCGCGATTCCGGGCGACATCTGGGTGCGCCTATCCACCTCAGATTCATCCGCCTCAGAATCCGTCTCCGCAATGATCTGTTGGAGCGCTTCCTCTGTGCGGAGCAAGGCTTCAGCAGGTTCAGCATCTACCAACTCCTCCCGCAAATCCTCGTCCAGAATTCGACTGTTCATGACCAATGCGCCTCTCCCGCGCCAACTGGTCCTTCCCCGGCCCCTTCCCCGACCTCGTCCCCTGCCTCGTGTGCGCATCTCAGCATCCAAGCCCAGCCCGCTGAGCATGCGACTACCTTTGCCTGTGCCTGGTGCACGTGCATTTTTCGCAAGCCTCCTGCGCGCGACTTCTTCTGCCTCGGCACGCCTGGCGACTTCCTCAGCCTCCGTTTCGAGCTTGAACTGCTCATTCTCGAAGCGCTCGAGCTCTTCAGGTGAAACAAATTCAAGTATACGGCTGAGGTCGACATGCACGATTTCTGTGCTTCGCGTGACTTCATCCGCTTCGCTCGAGACGGAAGCATCCCGTACGCGCGAATGCGTGACCTCGACCACATAGAAGTTGCGCTGCACGTGCGCTTCCGTCTGTCTGCGATCCAATATTTGTGTGCGTGCGTTGGGTAGCGGGCATTCGGTAGGCAGAAACGGTGTGACGGTCGCAGGTTCTTTGCGAATGTGCCAGAGCTGGTCGTAGACTTCTGGTCCAGGTGTATAGCTCTCCCACTCCCACTTGGTTTATCAGCATCATGAAAGCACCCACATTATGCACATATAATCACTTACGATCATTGTCTTGCCGCCTCTGCCACGACCGCGCCCAGAACCGCGACCGCGTCCCCGGCCGCCGCGTGGGCCCCTCACCGACATCCTTGGTGTATGCACATACACAAGCTTAGCGATGTGAGCACGTGAAGAGCCCGTGAGCTTATAGCAAGCTCAGCTCGTGGGCTGTGACGCGTCATAATGGGAGTTGGTGTAGAGCGTTGGCGCCAACGCGAAATCGCTCTGAAGTCTGCCGGCTTAGCTAAGCGAATTGTCTTCAACTAGACCGCGTTGCGCCAACACCCACTCTGCATCCTCGACATGCTCAAATATATATCCATTACGATGGGAAAATTGTCAATATGCGAGGCAAGGTCCAGGTGATTCTTACTCATCTTTTTGGGCTCTTGATAGCTAGATGACAATCACCTGCACTTCCCTGCTCTGAGCGCCCCTTCCGCCCTCTGTAAAGCTTAGCGTTCACTCCCTGGTCACGTCGACCAATAACCTGCTTCGTCATTCGCTAGCGCCGACCCTGCATGCTCAGTCAGCACCATGCAGCGCCGACAAAGGTTTATCGATTGGCTCCTCGTCTTCTCTTAACTGGCGCAACATGTCTTCTTCGCAGAAGACACCTCCAGCATGACAGGAACCCCGACGCTTGGGTGCCAGATCGCGCCTTCGTACGATCATGAAGAATGGCCATACAACTCCGACAGCTCGAGTGAAGAAACACAGCAAGATGAGGGTGAAGCACCTCCGACTAGGCCAGCCACGCTCCAACAAGGCCGTACAAGGAGCAGCAGAAAGGAGCCTCCTCTGGAACCAGTGGGATTTTGGCATTGGTCAATGGCAGGTGTCCGGCTTCATGTCTTGAAGCTTTGGTTACGGACAAATGCAATCCTCGCAGTCGCCATCATGGGCTTTCTTTGCTTATTCTGGGGCGCTCTCTTTCGACAAACAGACAATATCGGCGCTCTCAGCGTTTGGGTTGTCGACTTCGACGGTCAAGCGCCTTTTACGTCTACTACGCCCTTTGTCGGGCCTTTTGTGAAAAGAGCTATCCAGGAGATCGTTGATGCAGGTGGCGCGCCTGGCTATACCTTCGCTTCACCAGGCGACTTCGACAACGACCCGCTGAGGGTTCGGAAAAGCGTGTACGACTTTCATGCGTGGGCCGCAGTCGTCATCAACCCGAACGCAACAGCTCTGCTCGAAGCGGCGGTCAGAAATGGCAACTCGAGCTATGATCCGCTCGGCGCATGCCAAATCATCTACAATTCTGCGCGCGACCAAACGACAAGCTCCTCCTACATCGTGCCCAGCATGACGATCCTGCAGAAACGCGTTGTGTCAGACTTTGGCCGCGCCTGGATTCCCCATCTCCTTGATTCCAACATGACCACATCCGACATGAATATCGCAACCTCGCCCCAGGCCATCTCGCCAGGCATCGAGTTCTCAGTCTACGATCTGCGTCCGTTTGGTCCACCCATCGCGACACCGGCCGTCAGCATCGGCCTCATCTACCTCATCATCATATCCTTCTTCAGCTTCACCTTCTTCCTGCCCATCCACATGAAGTACCTCTCGCCCAAAGGCCACCCGCCCCTCAAGTTCGCCCAGCTGATTGCATGGCGCTACATCGCAACAGTGAGCTCCTACTTCCTCCTCAGCCTTGTCTACTCGTTCGTCAGCCTCGCGTTCCAAATGCCCATGGACCGACCGCACGGTTCGCACATCTGGCCAACACGCAATCCCAACCGCTACGGCCGCGGCACCTTCGTGGTATACTGGATGCTCAACTGGGTCGGCATGACTGCCTTCGGCCTCGCATCCGAGAACATGGCCATGCTACTCGGGACACCGTGGACGGCGCTCTGGCTCATCTTCTGGGTGATAAGCAACGTCGCAACCGGCTTCTACGCGCTCGAACTCGCACCGCGGTTCTACTATTGGGGCTACGCATGGCCCATGCACAACATCGTCGAATGCACGCGCGCTATCCTATTCGATCTGCATCCCCGCATTGGACTCAACTTCGGCATCTTGTTCGCGTGGTGCGGCATCGGCACGATTCTGTTTCCGCTGTGTTGCTACTACATGCGCTGGAACACGGCGCGGGTGAAGAGGAACGCGGCTAGGGCGGAGGAGGCGTGGCACCAGCAGATGGAGAAGCAGAACGAGACGCCGACTCGGCTGGCGCGCATCACGACGCTGGGGAGTCGGCGGGAGGGCGAGACGATGCGCAGGAGGGAGACTGGCAATAGCGGCGCACTTCCGCGCAAGACTGGGTCCAAGATGGAGAAGTTGAGGGCGTTTCGAATCTGCTAATATGGTATGGTGATTGGATATATTGAACAACTGATATGCGAAATTCTGGGTCGTGATATTGTGGTTGGAAGAGTCTTAATAAAATATCGAGTCGAATGTTATCCTGATACGCATTCCAGTAAATCTAAGCTCCGAGGGTTTGTCTGTAGTGACTAAAAGCAAACATGGGAAGAGTCGGAAAGGGGGTGGACGAATAGACGACCTTTCCTAATCGCAACAAAAGAGCCTCATCAACTAAGCAAACACCTCTTTCCACGAGGTCTCATCCTTGGAGACCCCAGTCATTTTCGATCGCAGCCGATCAAAGGCAGTACTGTAGTTTCGCAAGCCGGCTGCACTTGCACTTTTCTGAAACGCCCATTGTCAGGGGTTTCCCCGCATTGAACTCTGCAGCACCCATCCACCAACCATCACCAACATCCAACACGCCTCGAATTTATCATATTGTTGTAAGAATTAGATGATCAGATGCATACAAATCCGTGCTCTTAGCTTTTTCTCGCGCCCCATTTACCCAACGAGGGTTGGAGTCGTGGTCCTAATCCGGCGTGACTATTTCGTCGGTTGGCCCGGAACGCTTGCTGCCACACCATCATGTCTCAAGAGCCGTGGAGTGAGACGCATCGCTAAGAATAGTCAGAACGACGGTTTTGGTTATGGGCTTCGTTTTGCGACATGTGTTCGTTTACTTCCTCATCCCATCTATTGTCGCGCGTCTACGTTCATTTGGCGTCGTCTTGCCCTCTTTCCTATCACTAGCTTATGGGCCGATCGTCGTATCACATCATACTCGAAGGGCGGTTGAAAGATGTCCCATGTCCATAATGCAATGGTCGATGCGCCGAGTGAACTTGACGATGTGCGGTACGAACATCATCTGAAGCACCGAGGGCGGGCGAATCATCGCATCTTCTGGACGGTTTGGCTGGCCATCGCGGCTGCTCTGTTGGTCATTGTTGGATATAGAATGTACCGCTGGGGAGGAAATCGATTGTAAGAGTGCTTCACAACTTGAGATTATCGCTGACTCGGTCCAATAGCCATCGCACACATCGCTACCAAAGGATACAAAAGCAGGTGGACAACAGCGTCTTCGATCGAGCGAGAAGTCTCTGTGGCGCCTTTGCACTCCTTCGGTCGTTCAAGAGTTTCGCATTTGGTCTGCCTGCAGGTAAACTCGTCCTCTTGACCTCCTATGTCCTTCTCGTCACCCTTCTTCTCCTCGCTGCCGATGCGCCGCTTAAGTCCCCACACTTCCTCGACGATGTAGCTTTCCGCGCTGCATGGCTCACACTCACGCAACTACCACTTGTCTATCTTCTGTCCGCCAAGCGCGGTCCGCTCAACTTCATCGCTGGCCTGTCGCACGAACGCTTCAATTACATCCATCGATGCGTCGCGCGAATGCTGTTTCTATGTGCAACTGTGCATGCGATGATTATGAAGAGTTCCATATCCGCGGCTGATATCTTCCACTCGAAAGAACAAGGGATGAATATTGTGAGGTACGGGATTGGCGCGTATGCCACGCTTGTTTGGATCGTGGTGAGCAGTATTATGCCACTGAGACGATGGAGCTACCGTGTGTTCTATGCGAATCACTATTTCAGTACGATTGGACTTCTTGTTCTGGCATTCCAGCACGTTCCGACGTATGCGCGGCCATCGATATATCTCGCTACCAGTATAGTCGCACTCGACAAAATATCCGTGGCGTATCTCTTCATTCGGAACAACATCTCTCTTTCCCCACCTCTACGACGATTCGCAAAGTTCAGACGGGGCCCAGGACGCGGAAGATTGATCATGGGCTATCCCGTGAAATTGTCTGCCCCATCGGCATCCGCCGCCAGTCTACCATCTCAAACGAAAGAGACAACAACAATCTTTCGCCTCGCGAACATCCCATTCACATGGAAAGCAGGCCAACACATCCGGCTATACATGCCCATCCTCGGGCGTTGGGAAATGCATCCATTCACGCCGGCAAATTGCTCCGTGGTACAACCACCGCCATTGCCGCCGAGGAAGGATGTCGAGACTGGGGCCTCCAGAGATGCACCAAAGCAGACGAGCGAAATGCTGCTTATCGTCAAGTCGAAATCAGGGTTCACAACAAGACTCGTGGAGCATCACAGAACATGGCTCAGGACACCATGTCCGAACGCCACACACCCACCACCTGAAGAGCTGACTGCATATATTGACGGACCATACAGCACAACACCCAGTTGGGAGAGTTACGAAAGTCTCGTATTGATTGCAAGTTCGACGGGTGTGTCGTTCACACTTTCGATTCTGAATTACGTGGAGCAGCTCAGTTTCCTCGGACCCGAGGAGATGAAAACGCGACACGTGGAGTTTGTATGGGTGATGCGACACACCGACCCTGCGTTAGAAGACACGGCAGCAGAGATGCTGAAAACATGTGGGAAAGGTTTGAGAGAGGCTGGAATTCGAATGGATGTGGTATTTTACACGACATGTCCCGAGTCTCTGATCAAAGAGGACTCGGAACCGATGCAGCCGGATGTGTTTGCGCATCTCAGACCACGCTCAATGAGACAAGTGAGCAGTAAGCCGGAGCTAAGGATTCGACATCCTGATGAGATTGTGGAGGAGTGGACCCAGGAAGCCGCAAAGGGGAGCGAAGAGTCTGATCCTTTTATGGAGTGGGACGAATATGCCAGCCCGGATTCCGACGAGAGCGAGAATAACACGCTTGTCAATGGGCAGGACCAGAGAAAGAGCGGCGATGAGGTGGAATGGATGGAACATGTGGAGGACGACGAAGGCGGGGATGACTGGGTGGAGGAAGGGAGGAGGGAAGACAATATATGGCGACCACTACCAGTTTCAGAATCAGAATCGAGTCCCGAGGTTGAAGGACAAGCGGACGGATGTCAGTGTGGTCTGATACAGCATCAGCGGCAGAAGTTACGACACACTTCGGCCTTTTCCTCGCGCGTGCATGGGGCGCGGCCGAATATGAGGGAGCTATTGAGTGGTATCACTGACGAGGGCACTACCATGATAGCGATGTGTGCCAATACCGGAATTGCACAAGACGTCAGAGCCGCAGTTGCGCAGCTGAAGATGTCGTACGCGCTTAGTCACCGCAAAGGGAAAGTGGACCTATGGACAGAGAACCAAATATGAGTCCTCCTTCCTCATTCACCTGCGGCCGCACAGACCACGCACTTTTCCCCTCCTTCCCAAAAATCTCCCTCCCCCCAAATCCTCTCCAGACACCACGACACATCTGTCCATTGCCACTACCAAAACTCAAAATGGCAACATCATTCTTCTCTCTCCCTCGCGAACTCCGCGACAAGATCTACAGCGATGCCTGGTCGCTCACGCCGCGCATCCGCCTCCAAAGCCACCCCTCCATCCGCCTCCAAGCCTGCTACGGCAGCACCGACTCCAGCGCCCTCGACAAAGAGGTCCCGCTTCCGCGCTGGCTTTTCGCCTCCAAAGCCCTCTTCGCCGAGGCCGTCGAAGAATGGACCAGCAAGGCCATTCTGCGCATCGAGCTCGTTGGCGCTCCCGCGCCAAACGGCCTCGGCTACCAGCCCGCGGGCACCTTGTCTTCGGACACGGCGCGCGAGGTCCACCTCTGCCTTGCTCCGCGCGTGAGCGGCGGCTTCGGAGAGGCGTACGAGCGCGGCTTCCTGGGCGAGGATGGGGCGTGGGTGGAGACGCTGGTGGACCACCTGGCGAAGTCTGGCCCGCCCAAGCAGGACTTCAAGGTCGTCTTGAGCCTGCGCGACATCGGCTCGGAGAGCGAGCCGCAGAGTCTGAGCTTGGGCGGGCTGGCGGGGTTGAAGGTGTTTCCGGCTTTCGAGCTGGTTATCTTTGACTTCGAGACGAGTCAGGTGGGGAGGTATTGCTTGGAGATGTTTGTGTTGGAGGAGGTGGAGAGGCTGGGGCAGGGGATGGGGATGGGGGTTAGGGCGGGCGCGGAGAGTGTGGAGATGGGTGGGGTTTGGTGCGTGAAGTGGTGGTTTGGGTTGAGTTGAGGGGGAGTAGGGTGGAGGTAGTCGGCATCAATCATGATATGTTTTCCTTTCGTCCTCATCACGTCCAATCTTATGTGCTCACTCCTCGCAACTACTTTGGTTCATGATCTGGATCTGAGGCGTTGTTGAGAGCCTACGGGAATCTGTATGCTAACTGCTCGCATGATGATACTGACGATGGATCTATCCAGCATTCGCTGTAACTGAAATACCAGCAATACTCTCCTTTGCCTGCACAATAAGCACACTCGCACCAAAGGTACTAGCCTTGATCTTATTAATTACATCGTTCGTAGCAGTCCCGAGGGTACGGCCTGCATCGCTCGATTTGACGCGCTCCAGCATCGATGTGTCTGCTACAGACCGTCCTACAATGTAGATTGTATTCTGCGCGTTCCCAAATGCATTATCAGGCAGTGTGGAATCAGACACCGTGTTGAAGTGACCTTGTTCGGCGCGAGCGATGCACCATGTGACTTCACATCCTCAAAGGATGTGTCATTGACGTGCGCCATGTCCGACGACACTGAACCTGCAGGCGCAAGCTTGGAGATGCTCAGACTAACCGACGGATTTTGCGCGAGCTGCAACGCCAGCTTGACGGCAAACAGATCGTCCATAGTCGATGCATATAGTACATGGAGATGCACTTTGCCGTTGTCGCTTGAGTACGTGACCTGGTGCTCATCGTATACCGAAGCACTCTCAACGCTCGGAGATGATGCTGTTGCACTACTGCCGACCTTAAGTAATGTCTTGTCAATGAATATACCGACGCTTGCAGTGCTTCGCGCTGATCGAAAGAGGTCGTCTACGAGCTTGGTGAAGTTGCGGTTGTTCAGTGGGTCGCGTTGAGCACCGCCGACGAAGTAGGATGGGAGTTCTGAAAGGGACCCTGTTTCACTCCATGGCACAAGAATGAAGTCTGAATGCGTCTTGGACGCCTTAGAGATAAGTGTCTCGGCGAACGCATCAGCTGGTGCGACAGCAACATGGCCTGAAATCACGACGTCACGAGCGCTGGTGGTGTTCGCGAGGGACCCAAATGCCTTCATGATTGGATCATTGCCAGCATATTCCTCCTGGGGCTCGGAGACTCGCATGACTGAAGAGGTACGCTCGCTAAGCTCGGTGAGACGTAGACTGTGTATGCGGAGGCGCTTGCGCTGCGTCCCCTCCGCGGACGAGTTGTCTATGGAGTGTCGAAGACCCGTCGTAAATAGACCCTTTTCGGGTATCGAGGTGAGATGCGTTGTGGAATTTGTCTGGCGGGACGCTGCGCTTGAAAACAGATTGACGACAGAGAAGAGAGATGATAGACCATCAGCGCGCAAGTAAACAAGCAGGCGGTCCGCCACATCGAGTTTCTTCTTGAGACCAGCCTCGCTTATCATCATCGGCATGCAGCTGATTCCCATTCCAGTCGATCTTGCCTTGTTTCCACAGCTCGAGCTTGCGTTGGTATGAAGGCGGGTACAGGAAGCTGATGATGGGCGTCGTGGCGAATGCGGTAACAAGCGCCATGACGACAAACATGGTGAACGTGCGGGTGGACAAGATCTTCGCCTGTAGACCAATGTTCAAGACGATGAGCTCGACAAGGCCCTTGGAGGCCATCAACACACCAATTGTCGGAGACTCACGCCAGACAAGTCCGTTAAGTCGGGCGCCCATTGTTCCGCCAAAGATCTTGGACACAAACGCGACAACGATGATGGCAATAACATAACCCCAGGTCATGCCAGAGTCGAGGAGCCCCAGGTTGGTGTTGAGTCGGAACGGGCGAAGAACAGCGGCAAGAAGAGCGTCGCGACAATGTCTTCGAGTTTCTCGGTAAGCTTGATAGCAAACCCACCTTCGTGGGGGCACATGAGACCAATCATGAATGCTCCGAAGACCGAGTGCGCCCCGATGATATCTGTGAAGAAGGCTGAGATGAGGACCATGAATATGGTGAGCGCAAGGACACCCTGGGATGGCCCATTCTCCATCGACCCCGTCTTGCGTAATACCCACATAAAGGCCGGCCGAACGGCGAACGCCAGAAAGAGCGCATAGCCAGCTGCTTCAAGGAGGACGTAAAGCGCAGTGATGCCGTTGCCAGCATTTACGAGAGTAACACAAAGGGCAAGCAGGACCCATCCAATGACATCGTTTGCGATACCGGATGTCAGGGTGATGACACCGACGTTGGCGTTGAGAAGGTTGAGCGACGTCAAAATGCGACATAATACGGGAAATGCCGTGATAGCAATCGCCATTGCAACGAACAAGCCGAAGGTTGCGAAGTTGATGTTGACTGTGTCGGGCTCGCCTTTGAACTGGTTGTAGATGCCGTACGCTAATGCATACCCCATGCCAAAGGGCACAGCAATGTCGAGGGAGGCTACGCTAACAGCGGTTCTCCAGTTTCGGACTAGGAGGCGGAGATCGATTTCAAGTCCGACTAGAAACAGATAGAAGATTAGACCGATGTTGGCAGCCAGCGTAAAGCCTGCCATGCTTTCCTTGGGGAAAATGGTCGTTGTGAAGTGCGGAATGCGCCCCATGATGGATGGTCCAAGGACAGTGCCCTGCAACCGTCGTTAGCGCAATAAAGTAACGATGTGTCCGACATTGTACTTACCGTGATGACCTCCGCAATGACCGGTGGTTGGCGTATCTTGCCCAAGGGCCAGTACAAGGCGCGACATAATGCAATGACGATAGCAGCTTGGATGATGAACAGAATGATAGGGTTGTTTGCGTTGTACTTTGCGGGGTCCAGTCCTTCGAAGATACCAGCCTGTGGCGGGGCTTTGGCAGCCGCAGTTGCTACTACAGTAGCGGCGACTGTAGACGCTCGGGCGATCAAGGGTCTAAACTGAACGGGTGCCAATGCGGCGGCGTCTTACGCCCAGTCGCTTCTGACCCGTGGAACGAACCATCCGCCGTCCCCCGCATGACTAAGCTTCTGCGCCGCAGAAAGGCGGCATACAATGAGGGTGGCGCACCTGTATTGTTTCAATGCCAGTCGTGCAGTCTGCCCCACAGACATTGCGCAAGTGGTCGTGTCGGGCTGAAGATGCTTTCAGAACTCTCCGCCGAGATCGAAAGCCCAAAAATCTGGAAAGTTCCACTCTCCTAGATCAACTTGCATATCTTGTAGGTTATCGAAAGTGCCGTTCATATCCTTCATTCCAGGTTCTACACCGACACCCATGCCCATACCAGGCATTGCCGAAAATGCAGCATTGTTGACAGACGGAGAAGTTTGCACGGGACCCGGTCCCACGGCGGCAACGCCTGTCGCCGCACTCTTTGGTGTTCTTACGTCGGACGGCGAGACGCTGGCCATGGTAGTTCGGAGCGAAGAGGCGAAGCTGTTGTCTGGATCCTTTTGCAGTGCGAGGACCCGGAAAGACAAGCTCTGGAACCGATCTAGTGTCTTCCTGCACCTCACTTGGATATCGTCGCTGGCGGTGGTGATGTGTGCGATCGAGGTGGTGGGTGGCTTTGAGGAAGACGGGGCCGGTAGCATTCCGATGGCGGCGCAGAGGAGCCAGAATTCCATGTACCCAGTACCCATGCGCATGACCTTGTGTTCGAAAAGCTGCCCTGCAAGTTCGAGGAGGTCCACAGCGGAGGTGCAAAGCGTGCGTGCCAAGAAAGGACGCTGCGGCATCATCGCCAACGATACCTCGACGCCTGGTGCCCATGTTTTCACGGATGGCAGATCAGCGAAATGGGTCTGAAGATCTGTAAAGTGCGACGTCTTTGGAGGTGGTGGCGGTGCCGAAGGGGTTATTGGTTCACTACGAGTGCAATTGTGGTACACAATCTGAGACATTACCAGGCCAACTCTAATAGCGTCGTTTCGCATGTTGTTCAGAACGAAGATACCTTTGGATACTAGTTCCTCGTGAGTGGCCACAATAGAGCCTGCAGTGTTGATACAGGTAGTAAAGGAAGTGAGGTATCGATCGTTTCGAGGTGCCAATCTTGCAAAGGACTGGTGCAAAAGAAGCAGGAATTGCCGAAGTTGAAGTTCAAGTAGTGCTGATGGCATAACTGCACGTCCATCCTCCCATTTAGGAAGAGCAGATATCATCTCATGGATCTGCGCGTCGTAGCGAAGCACCTCGGAGTACGATAGCCTCTCCGACGGGTCGTTGAGAAGCTGCAGGAGGTGAAGTCGAAATGGAATTGACGACCTTGAAACACGAAGATATGAAGCCGACGTGAAGTGATCTGCGGGCCTACTGGCGGGCAATTCCTGGATGTCCGCCGAGAATGTATCGTCAGGAAGATTGGCAGGGCTTGGGGTGTCCCAATACAGTGCGGTCATTGAAGATTGAAGACCTGTCTCGAGGGATGACTGCATCTCTAACTCCATGATGGTGACCCACAAACGCTTCTTCATCTCCTTTTCGAACGGAGATATCTTCCCTGTGGACAGCAGCGATGGATCTCGGTGCATACCAGCAGCCAAAGCCAGTCGAACAAGGTCGCCTGAAGTAATCCAGTCTACTCAATTAAGTCAGGTCAAATAAAATTACACACGCCCATATAACGCACCTTGCTTCAATTTGACGCAATTGACTCTCTTCGCGAGGAGAGACAGGCATTGTATTTGGAAGAACTGCAGTGTCAGTCTTTTGCGAGACTGCCTAGTGATCCACGCATCACAAACGTCAATCAGATCGGAGGCCTTCTGTCTGTCTGCAGTCGTGTCGCCAAGGAACACGTCGTCCTTGGGATTGAGGCATTGTGTAGTGGCGACAAGGAGGATGAGGATAACTGCAAAGCCGGGCTGACTTGAGCCTACAGCCTTTTCTTCCCAAAACTTGTGATACTCTTTCCAGAAAGACGGCTCGTGCAGAATACGATAGGTTGTTTCGCAGGTTCTAAAGTACTGCGCAACCTGCAGGTCTACAAGATTACGTTCGGGTAAGGCTGCGTACACTTCTTCGTCTGTACCACGCATTCTGGCACCCATTTCCTTGAGCGCGGCCTTCCGGCGGTCGCGAAATGTTTTGAAATCGATTCTTACCTTCATGATAGAATGATCGACAGTCAGTGCCTCGCGGGTGAATGCCTGGAGCTCGCGATACTAGCCATAATTAACAAGTGTTGTGGGCAAGACTTTCCTATCTTTACCTGTGCAATCGTGCTCATCACGCTCGTTGAACCATGAAACTGAGTCTTGAAGCCCTTTCCTCTGAACATCATCTCTTCCTTCTGGTTCGGCTCTTCTGGGTCAACATCCTTGAATCGTGATGGGTCGCTGTCGTTCCCCTTGCCTGCCAACTTGCGCTCTAACTCCGCGATCCTTCTCTCCTGCGCTCGCGCCTTCCACTGAAGCGCATCCAGAGACGTCGGGACAGCATTATGCTCTTGAGTGCCATTCTCCGGCCCAGGGAAAGTCGCGGTGGTCCCATCAGCGTGGAAACCATTGTTGTTGGTCAGGTCATCCAGTAGGCGCGGGTCGTACGTGCACTGATCAGCCCTACCTGTCTTTTGACAGCGTGAACAGATAGGATAGACGCGGTCACATTTCATTTTGCGATTGCGACAAGCGTAACAAGACAAGACCTTTCTTTTCTTGCTGGTGCGCTTAGCTCCGGGCGAGCCGTCACGGTCCGGGGACACCTCTCGTGACTCAGCCTCTGCGCTTCTGGTAGACATATCGAATGAGGAAGCAGGGGCGTGTTATAGCGCGAATACTGCAGCCTTCCAAGGTTGTTGTGCGATGTAGATGGAGCAGGTCGGACAAGACGGAGATGAAAGGAGATCTGACGCGGCCTCGGCATGATCACCGAAGCTTGGGCGCAAGACGACCTTAGTCAGCATATTCAACCACTTTTCTGCTTGCTCTAAGCCCCAGACACTGGTTTGTCTATACATGGCGGGGTGCGTATATCTTCGAATAGGCCAAGCGCAGGAAGATTACGCCACTTGGAAGTCGAAGGCATTGCTGTAATTTCTCCATGCATGGCCTGTCTCTTTTTTTTCGCGATTGCGAGGACGGCTCAGAATCCTATCATTTTGCTAAAGTACCTCACATGGTTTTGTCAAAGACATGGAGCGGGTCTGAGGAGTTGTGAAAACAGGAGTTGTACAAAGGAGCTCGTAATTGTCATGCACCGATGTTGGTGCACTGGCCACCGAGATGGGTGCAGGTAGTGTGGGCTTGCTTACGTACAACTAGCGCGTTCCGGCAGCCGGCTTTCGCGTACCCCAGATGCACACAACTGGATGCATCCTACACGACAGGCCTCATTATCTCGAAGTCGGCGGAAATCCCATAAGTCGCCTCAGTTGAGCCACTGCGCCATGTGCACGATGTAATCGAGACATCTTGTGACCTCGGGAGAGCTCAAATATCCATTGGCGTTGACTGGTCGCCCGTCCTCGAATGATTTCCACCTGCGCATGGCGTTCCTCGTCGTAGTCGCACAAAGATAGACACTGTCCCACACCCTGGTCGATTGGCCGCGCTGCAAGGAGTTCATATGTCACAGGTCCTTGTCCGCAATATGCGGCTATGGCTTGT
>TARA_R110002003_G_scaffold44_6_pt1 | contig 17895 bp, 19 predicted proteins | sample TARA_R110002003 | Tara Oceans TARA_R110002003 (sample SAMEA4396441) | marine metagenome | biome: Westerlies Biome; feature: [SRF] surface water layer (ENVO:00010504); material: water (ENVO:00002006), including particulate matter (ENVO:01000060) such as... | depth 5 m
AACACCATTGTCTCGTACTAGGCAGTTTCGACTCAGCTCAAAGTACTTTTCGGGAATTACTTTTTCTCCCCCTTTCTGCTTGACTATCTCGGTCGTTCTCGCATGTCTCGATAGGTCAATGTTTGAACGACCCCAACGTTCTCGTTGACGTCTTCAGAAGATCTTCTTTTTGACTTCGTCTTCATTTCCTTGGCTTTTCTTTCCTTTTGTATGTCGCGTTCGAGATCGTTAACTTCTGATCCACGAGACGGTGTGACACGTTGGCGTGAGCACGTAGTTGCGGATAAGCAAGGGCCTAAGCACATCAAGGTAGGAACAAATTGCACCGTAGCCTTCAAGCACCTACCTATGATTGGGCTAGACAGACTCTGGGGGCGATAAATGAGCTGAAAAGCCACCTTCAACGGCCGTTTCGATCCACAACTTCAACCGTTGCTGGCCATTCAATTCTTGGGAACCTCTCGACAGAAATCATTAAGACATTCAGACTATCAAGGATGACTGAGACACCCACATATCTCAATCTCGACTGAGACTCACACACCACTGCCCTCCATTTATTGCTACAGTCGGCTTAAAGAAACTCTTCAACCACGCCATAAGGTGCATTTCAGTCTGCTCACATGTTGAGACGAATCGATAAGTAAGTAGAACAACCTCAAGAAAACTAAACATAATGCCACGAACTCCTCATTACATAGGACAAGATAGAGTGCGATAAAGGAACATTAACCGCTGCTGCGCTTTTCATTTCATTCTACGATTTGCTATACTACTCCTAGTCAGCAGTTCGATCGTCCAATGCTATACAACGCCTCGATTGTTCGTAAACTACTTACGTAGCCACTGCATCACACGCCGAGCAACATTCTGAATCCGGCCTGTGACAGACGTGTACTCCTCCACAATACCGTACCGCGAGTAATCCTCGGAATTTCGACCGAGCACTCTAGGATCAATGTAGGTCAATGACTTGCGCCCCTTGCGAGGCCGACGGCCATATTGCACATCAAGCAATTCCCGGTGGTCAGCGAAGCGAGTTAAGTCGAAATGCATGAGCTTGTGATGCATAGTACCCCAGCGGTTGGCACGTGCAATTTGTTCTGGTGGCGGAGATGCAGGACCGCAGAAGATGAGAGGGTATGGAAAGTGTTTTGCGGCTTCTGACTTTTCGTGTGAATGCAGGTTTTCGATGGTGAGAGGGGTTCCTTTGCCAGTAGCGACACTGGAAGTATCGTTGTTTTGGTATGACTCCTTCTCATATAAGGCATCGTCGTCAAGATACTCATCGTACTCGTAAGCATTATGCTCAACTTGTTGCGCAGCTCGTGGCTGATCCTTCCCGTGACGAGGCTGCTGATGAGTACACGCCGCATACACTGCAGATTGCAGACCTGGTTTGGGAAAGGCAGGTTGGGACATGTGATGAGATAGAATGACAACTTTGTGATCTTGGTTCAAGATTTTCAAGATGTTTGAAAATGCTTTCGCAAGGTTCTATGCGGTGTGTTGGATTGATTTCTGCTTTTGCGCTTGGTCGTACTTTGGTGTCCAATGCGATACTGGCTTCCTCAGGGACAGTCTGGAGGAGCGCTCATATAGTTGGACGCATACATTGTGTCCAGGGAGATGCCGCCGTGCGCATTCTGCTGCCCGTGCGACTCTAAATTGTGCTTGAATATGGTATTTCGGAAGGCGCTGGTGAATAGGTCTATTTGGTGGAAGGACGGCTGTACAGTGCGAAGAATATGTGTCTCGCGATCGATGATGGAGGGAAATTTCTCGTAATACTAAAAGGATGGCATCTGCCGGTCTCTCGGAGTGTACCTATGATCGAGATGTGGTAGTCTTGAAGCTTGGCAGTCTTCCCACCACTGCCTGCAACCCCGTACACAGACCTTTCTATTCTCTCTCTTGGTATGTTCAGAGTGGTATGAACGGCTGTAATAATTTAAAAAAGTACTGCGAGTCTCTTGAGTCAGGCGAAGCTGTTTTTGCCATCGTTCACTTCACCTTGGTATTCGACCATCTCGAAACTAACCACCCCGACTGCACCTTCAACGCTCGGACCCCTACAGCTATGTGCAGCCCATTAGTGCGCGTACAGAGTACACTGTCGTTCCACAACTACGACATGTGATATAAAGATGAGGCTGCGGACATGCCAACCGTCATGCTTCATTCGCATACCTTGGTGCACAACACTGAGTTCAACTTCCGCTTCGCAAGCATCTGCCACCGTTGAGGAATTGTTAACAAGCTCCAAATACTCAAGAGAATTCAGCCTGCACTCGAAGGTACCACCGAAGCCAAGCCGAAGTCGCACTGCTATGTCTCCGACCCAGTCTTGCCACCCGTCGAACCCATATCAGCAAAACTTTGCATATAAAGCCCTCAATCCAACAAATTCTAACCATCTTCACGCTTCCGGAGATCTTATGCGAGCTCGACATGCTCGAAATGGTGCCGAGGGTGCATGGAGCGCGAATTGGTATCCTGGGCGTGAGACATATCGTGCACAGATAGCGCCAGACTCTGATCCTGATGAAGAGTCGAGCCAGCGGAACATATTCGAGCTAGACGCAGCGGACACTCAACGCTGCCCTGGTCCTCTACACCCGGTCTTGGTTCTGGCTGCGCCCTATCCGCCACCAACGCAGCCGCTTACTCCTCCTGCTCAAGCTGGAACGCCGTGTCCACCACGTGGACAACGTGCTGTGCGGCGCAAACCTCTCCCAGCGGGTGTACAGGTACCAAATTATTTCTTGGGGCATTCGAAGTCGTCACCTGAGCCGCTTCCTTCAATACCTACCATCGCATCCTCATCGTCAACATCCTCCACACTGTTGTCCTCCGCCGCCTCCACTACTACCCCACGCTCTTCCGTTGTCCCATCCCGATGCACAGCTTCAGAACCCGCCAAAATCAATCACCTTGCGCGCGTGATCGATCATAGTGGGAACCGGCCCATTGCCGAGCTCACGAAGATCGCATCGCGATGCGAACGTATGGCTTCAGCTGTATCGTCGCGGCTACGAAGGGTAGCATCTCTGGCGGCTTTAGTATAGAAGAAGCAGGTGCAAGGTAAAAGGAAGTGATGGAGAAGGGAAGATGCGAACACTGGGGCATTCGTATGAAACCCTGTCTTAGCATCTGTCTCTCGAACTCCTGGGAATTATTTTGCTCCATAGTATCAATAAATACGCAGTGAATGTGAAACATGTCATCATCTTCCCGGTATCTCAGTATCAAAGTGACTCACTCACAATCATGAATAAATGCGTTATCATTCGCCTGCAATTAATGTACTCCAATACCATTGCCATCACTGGGCTGGCATGCATCTACCTCTATGCAAAAGTGCTCAAGTAGCCTCCCAGTCCTGTCTAGCAAGAAGTGCACATTCAAAAGATCCTCTAAGCACCCATAGCTGGCGGCGGCAACCCAGCAAGCTTGACCCCGTCTTTCCTCTCCTCTGTCTCGAGTGATGTATGCGGCGCAGCTACGTTGCCGTTCTCATCTGCACTTGGTATCTTGGTCTCGTCTTTCCTTTCTTCCGATCGGCCTCGTTCGCCCTCATCGAATTTCGCGTCGCCGTTCTCCTTACCCTTGCTACTGCGGCCATTCTCGCTCAGGTCGATGGCGACGAAAGATTTAGGCAGTTTGACACTGCAGGCGCTGTTAGTGAATGGCAAGACCAGTAATTCGCAAGAAACGTACGTGTGAAACTTTGCGCGAAGTGTCTCAAGAACTTCCTTCCAGTCTTGATGAGCAGTCAGGCTGCGGCGTGGCGAGAAACCGATCATGTGGCGCGAGTCGAGTTGTCTGAATATATTAGCAAAGGGTAGCCTATCGATCGTACTGCGGATACTTACACGTCAAGCGGCGCGAAAGCATGGCATCCAGGCGATAGCGTAATGCGGATGCTATAGTTGTACGTGTGTGGCTGGTTGTCCAAGCTAGTATTCTCAGACTCGTACAGTTCAAAGTTGATCTGCGACAGGTAGTCCAGCTCTGGAATGGCGTTGCGCTCTATCTTCGTTTTGATGCCGCCTTCCAGAATACAGTTGAGCAAAGTGTAGATGTGTGACTCCTTGGTGAAGTAGAAGAAACACTTTGGCGTTTCGGATGCCTGCAGTTCTTCGAGGTCCATGACAATCTCTTTCAGCAATGGCAGCGAGGTAAGTAGACCAATTTCCAACTTCTCTTCGCTTTCAATACCATACTCTTGCGGGCCAATATAGTCGAATAGCACCTTGCAGAGGTGATACATCTCGCGAAGCTTGACTAAACGCGCATCCATCTGCGCCTTCGACGCAGCAGTTCCCAAGCCAGTGTAGAGCTTGAAGTAGGACTCGTTGACATACGACGGCGGCGCAGGAGGCTTGATCGCAATCTCGGACTTGCGTCTGAAACCCATCCGGTGGCTCAGGCTGGCACGGTGCTCTAGAGGCTTCTCTAGATTGAGATTGAGATCCTTAGCATCGGGTTTTGAAGGAGGCTCGGAAGGTGCTGGCGCTGGTGATGTCTTTGCTGACTGCTCGGGTGTAGGTCTCAATGTATCTATGATGGACTCTTCATCGATGAAAGTAGCGTCAGGTGTGAAGACCCACTCAAGGAACGCACGGTTGTGTAATGCGTCAAACTTCATGGTGTCGTAAAGCTCCGAGATCTTACTAGGATCGACCTTATCCGCATCGGCAAACTCTTTGAAAAGCTTTTCCCACCGCTCTTTGAATAGTTCAGGCCCCTCATTGCAGCACCAGCGCGATTGAATGTGATTCACGTTCGTATGTTGGTGCAGGGACTGCCCAGGAGTCGTTGGCTGACTCGGGGGCGATGCTATTGCGGTGAGGGATGATACAGCCTCAGAGTCAATTTTTTTGAAGTTGTGGTTCATGACACGCTGGTGGAACCTCATCAAATCGACAACCTGTCTGGCAACGATGTAGGGCTCAGGAGTGTCCTTTGGCCACGCAAACTGCGGAGGCGCTTTGTTGCCTGCACGGAGCAAGGTTTTCAACTTCTTCTTAACTTTGTCCATGACGTCCTTTGCTGCGTTGGAGTCGTCAAGCAGATCCTTGCGGACGGAGATCTGCTCTGCGAGGTATTGGTCCCTCTCGAGGAAAGATGCGCCGAAGATTTGCGCACTTGTGGTGACCCGTCGTTCTGAACTGCTGAAGATATTAACATCATCTAGGACGTCCCGGTTCATGAGAAGAAGATCGTTCCGGAAGTTCGCTCCCATATCTTGAGTTTGGTGGCGAGCCGAATGTGTTGGCTCTCCTCCCCATTTGATTATCAGCTGCAGCTTGTCAAGCACCATGTTGTGATCTTGCGCGGTGATGCGCGACAGAGTAACTCCAGACATCGAATCGCTTCGGTTCTTGAGTCGGTCGACTTCCGCCTCGTCGCCAGCAGCAGGAATTGTCTTGTCGCTTTCGACGCCGGCCGATGCCTGCTCTGGCTTCTTCGGTGAGTCCTCCGGCAACGTCTCCCCAGGGGCAAGTTCTTCTTTTCTCCTCTTGCGGAACATGGGCTTGATCTGAACCTTCGTGCCAGGCCAAGCACCTTTCTTGTTCAGGTAGAGCTGCAGCTCGCGGAGCTTCTTAGGATCTTCGAGTCCTTCGTCCATGGCCAGTTTGACTGCATCGTTCACACTCTGTAGGGCAGCCTCGCCAATCAAGAGCACTTCAGCTTGGTGTCCCTTGAGAAGGTCGACAAATGGTTTTGTATGGAAGGTGTATTTGAACTTCTGCTTCGGAGTGCGATCAGCATGTCGTATCACAGCAACCACGCCCTTGAGCTTCCACTGTGCTGCGGAGGCTGGGGGAGGGACGTTGATATGATCATCCGAATGAGAGCCTTCTGCTTCGTGTGGTAACTCGAGGTCATCGATAGTGGGGGGCAGCGTGATATCCGGTTCCGATAATGACTTGTCGGGGGGAGAAGCGGTAGCGGGCGGACTCAATAGCGCAGTAGGGTTGGCCTTTTCGATACTCGGTGAAGCTGCAGTAGGGGTTGCTCAGTGATGTCTCAGGTGAAGAAGGCATGGTACTAGCATGCCTCATGTGAGGGAGATGGGAGGAGTTGTGGTAGTGGTTCGCCATTTTTGACATACTAGGGCTCTTGAAGATCTTTCCAAACACCTTGCGATGGTCGGTCTTCCTTGACGCTCCATTGGTCTCTTCCGCCCCTTTCTGAGCATCAGCTGCGGCGGTTTGGGCAGCGTCTTTACGCTGCCTGCGTTGAATGTCCTTGACGAACATGTCTTTGAGGATATTCGCGGCCTTTTCGTAGTAGTCGCCATTGTCCTTGACGAAGCTCCAGCCATTGACGTCGATGACGAAACTTTGGCCGTCGGTGCGTAAGAGGTCGAAGCCGCAGACACGCTGACCAAAACCCTCGGAAATCCTTGATGCCATGGCAGCTTCTGTCTCGTTTAGCTTCGTTACATAGCGGACCTCTTTTCCGCTAGGGTTGCGCTTAACAAGGCCGTCGACAACCGGCGACTTCCTTGTCTCAGCGTGGCAGAAGTTGGGCCCAACAGTATAGGCTTTGACGTCTTCGGAGTTCTCGGTCTGGAGGAACTGTTCGTAGATGTAGCTGCTTGTGGGGTCGGTGATGGACCTGGGCATCTCGAGAGTGTCGTCCTTTTCGGAGCTCTTGTTGTTGACCTTCCTGAAGAGACGGCGACCGCCGCCGCCATCTTTCTTGTGGAAGTAGATGTGGATGTTGTGATCTTCACCGCTGACGGGCTTCTCGACAAAGGGCTTTGTGAGCGTGACGCCGTCGACGAGAATGGTGTTGCCATCGTCGATGAGCTCGACCTGCTTCGGAGCTTGGGCACCGCCGCCGGTGCCGTCCTCTGCTCCTTCTAGCCTCAGGCCTGTCCGGTCGTAAAGCGACTTGGCAAACTCTGCAGACTGGAGCTTGGGGCCGCCATCGCGGCTAACATCGATCCGCCGCGGCGTAGGAACATTCAGCTTATCGAGGATACCTAGACACAAGCGGCGGTCCCATAGCACCTGTTGCATTGGCAGGTCATTGACGCAGAAGGGCTTGCGCAACTTGACATAGGCTATGGCCTTGTCTAGGGGGAAGCCGTCGGAGAAGAAGGAAATGAGAAAATCGCAGACAGGCCAGTTCTCCACGGCCTCGTCGAGAATGATCTTGTCGCCAAAGATCTTAACCTCAAACTCCTCGACGAGCTTGCCGAAGATGTTGCGCGCAGGCTTACTGCGTGCCTTGGACTCGAGCGCGCACACGCCGATGATGCCCTTGGTCGGCTTCTTCTCCCGCATGTCGCGGCTCGCTGGGCTGCTGCTGGGGGCGGTGCTCCCGCTGATACGCCGCTGGGCGGTGCGGCTCCGTGAGCGACGGGGCTGTGAGGGTAGCGATTGTTGGTGCGCGGGCGTGGTAGAGGTGGAGGAGGCATGGGCGGGGGCACTGGGGTTGGCGATCTGGTTGCTGAGGGCGGCTTGCTCGTGCGGAAACAGCAGCTGCGTCGGCGAGACCTTGGCCACGCCATTCTGGCTGCTTGTGGTGACGGACAGCGCAGTGGTCGCGGTGGTCGTGTGCGGGGCGCCTTCCATCTTCACTGCGTCTGGTCAGTCCGATTCTGCACACCAGCGCTCGATGCCTGACGTGCCTGACGTGCCTTCCGCTTCAGAGCCCGCGATCGAGCTCCTGCCGCTCCACGTGTTGGCGTAGATTGCAGAGCCGATTGAGTACAGCGACGAAAAAGACAGGCGTTTGTTCTCTGCAGCATCGACGTCAGTCCGGGGAGGTCGGAACGCTTCCGGCAGCATGAGCGCATTCACTGGAACAAGCCCAGCGCGGGTGCCCTCTAGCGTAGGCGTCGTATCGACCTCGTCCAGCGCAGAGCCGCTCACTCCAGCGCTCCGTGCCTGGCCAAAGAAGTCGAGGATGCTGCTGTCGGACGCTCGCGAGGGCCGCCGCGAGGGGATCTGTCGCATCGCTTTTGCTCCTGACGGCGGCTGCGACACGCTCGCCCGCCCAACAGCGTCCAAGCCCGCCTCGGGCTCGCTCGACCGTGCCTTTCTGTCTGCTGCCGACGATCCGCTTGCCGTCGTGAGTTGCTGCCATGATCGTGCGCTCTCCGCGCTCACTGTGCGCGACAGCGTCTGCTCCATGGCGACGGCTCTGGTCTGCGTGCGGCTCTTGTTTGTTCAGAAATTGCTTCTTTGGCAGGCGAGCGCGCTGTGAGCCATGACGTATGCGAGGGCACTGCTTCACCATGTGTTGCTGTTGGGGGACCGAGGGCACTCAAGGCCACTAATCTACAATGCCATTGAGGCGGCAGAGGTGTCTTTAACACGGCGTCATTGGGCGCAACTTGGCAGAGCATGGTCGCGCCGTTGGATGTGAATGGGCAAGCTTCCTGCAGTGCGCCATCACGAGCCCCGGAATGCACCATGCCAGCATGTCTTGCATGGACACAGTAGCGTGTCGCCTCGTGGGGTGTGTAACACGGCAGCCCCGGTCCAGGCACGATATTCCTTGCAACTTCGCATGCAATTATAATCTGCCCCCCAAGACGTGACGCGCTTCTCACTCGCATGAGCACATGAGCAGGACACGCAAGCTCGGGACGATTGGCGGTGCTCAAATTCACATCAGCGAGAACACAGCCCGGGCTCCTTTCCAGGTGTATCCTGCTGCACGACAAAGCTGCCATGGCCATTTGAGCTCCCAAGTGCCACAATCACATCCATGATGGCTCTTTGCTGTGGACGAATATGACTGCTTATGCAACGCACGGCTGAGCTACCTCTTGCAGGAGATGGAATGGGACACAGACCCATGTGCAGATCGCTTGGCATGCTGAAAACCAGCTAATCCTATCTAATTGGATCTAATCTAATCTCATCTCCGCTGCCTCCGCAAAATTTCTGGTGCAGTGCAAGCCTGGGCCTGGATATTTGGAGCAGCGCAACCCGCCGATTTTCTCGTGCGCGTCAGACCAATTCATACTTTGCCATGGCTGGTCCCGTCGTGCTGTCTCATGCGAGCAATGGTCCAGTGACCAAGCGACAGAAAACAACAGCGAATGGCGACAAGAGCTCGGCGCCAACTGTACGCCAGTCCAAGATATTTGCGCCATTCCGAGTACGTTGCAATCGCTATCCCAAGCAGTAGCGGATTTGACTGACCCTCATGGCTTCAGACAGTAGGCCTAGTCTCCCCCACAAGCGTACCTTTTACCGCCCTTCCACTCGGCAAGACCACCTTCCAGATCACCACCTCGGTCGGCCGGTCGCTGCAAACGTATGATTTGAAGCGCGGCCTGAACCTCGTCTTCATCACTCGGCCACAAACACCAGAAGAGATCAGCGCAACAGTCGCATGGAAGAAGCTCGTCTTCGCAGCATGGGCTGGACGTGGGCGCAACACCACGCGCGGCGTGTGGGTCTTCCAGCGTGGAAACAAAGTCGCCGAGCTTGACTTGCCTCCAGGCGGCATCGAGAAGATCACAAGACTTGTTGTCATGGGAGAATGGATTGTCGGCTCTGGCACGAAGAAGATTGAAGTTTGGAAGACAGCGACTCTGGAGCACTACACGACCTTGAACAGCGCCTCGTCGAGCACGCTCTCAGGTGGTGTATGCAACATGCCTACATACCTGAACAAGATCTTTGTCGGTAGACGCGACGGTTCTGTCGAGATTTGGAATGTCAGTACCGGAAAGCTGTTGTATACACTTCTCCCTCCCGCCGCGGACTTTGGTGCCGTCACCACCCTGCAGCCGTCGCCCGCCTTGTCACTTCTCGCCATCGCGTACGAATCCGGTCCAGTCACGATACACAACATTCGCACGGACAAGGAGGTTCTGCGCCTTAACACTGGCAGTTCGCAAAAGCTGCCCGTGACATCCATATCATTCAGGACCGACGGACTCGGTGCTGGCGAAGACGGCCGTGAAGATGGTGTCATGGCCACTGCGAGTAAAGAGAGCGGAGACATTGCCTTTTGGGACCTCAACAAAGGTGGCCGCAAAATGGGGACTCTGCGAGGAGCGCATGGTCCGCCTCCTACTGCCAGTGGAGGCGTTGGCGGTGGTATCAGCAAGGTTGAGTTCCTCGCTGGTCAAGCCGTCATCGTCTCGAGCGGCCTCGACAACTCGTTGAAAAGCTGGATATTTGACGAAACACCCTTCTCGCCAACACCACGCATACTGCACTCTCGTGGTGGACACGCTGCTCCGGTCTCGACTCTTCGTTTCGTGCCATCTAATTCTGATGGCTCAGATGATACTGGCAAGTGGCTACTCAGTGCGAGCCAGGACCGTAGCTTATGGGGATGGAGTTTGCGACGAGACGGGCAAAGTACAGAGCTTAGTCAAGGTGCCATTCAGAAAAAGGCAAAAAAGATGGGTCTGCTGAATGGGACTTCGGAGGGCTCGAAGTCTCATGCCAAATTGGAAGACCTGAAAGCCCCTGCAGTCACCTGTATTGCGTGCTCCCTCAACCGCGATGGTGGCATGGGAGCGATGCCTGGCGTTGGCGGCATTTGGAACAACTCCTCCAAAGTAAAAGGACAGGATAAGAAGACTTCCGAGGTTAATATGACTGGGTGGGAAAGCATCGTTACTGGCCACGCTGGAGACAAGACCGCAAGAACTTGGTTTTGGGGACGGAAGCGAGCAGGCAGGTGGGCATTCGACACAAGTGATGGCACCGAAGTGAAAAGTGTGGCTATCTCTGCTTGTGGTACATTTGCGCTGATTGGTTCCGCTGGTGGCGCCATTGACATGTACAATTTGCAGTCCGGACAGCACCGACGAAGATTTCCTGCCCGACTGACACCAGCCGAGGCAAAGAAGTACAAGCTTCAACAACTGCAAGCGGAAGGAAGCATTTATGCACCGGATGAGGTTTCGCCTCGCAAGTTTGTAAAGGGTGAGGGCAAGCACAAGGGTTCAGTCACTGGTCTTGCTGTGGATGGCCTGAACCGAACAGTGATCAGCTGCTCCGATGATGGTAAAGTAAAGGTATGCATGATGCTTTCTGCATGTGAATACAGGTGCTAATAATTCTCAGTTTTGGGATTTCACGACCGGAATCCTGCTTCACGAAATCGACTGGTATCCCATGACCAAGATACTGGGTATTCGCTACCACCGCAACAGCGATCTCATTGCATTGAGCTGCGATGATGGTTCGATACGTGTGCTCGACATCGAGACCAAGAAACTTGTTCGAGAGCTTTGGGCATCACGATCTCACGCTGAGCTGCGGACCCTCGACTTCACTTTTTCAAATGACGGGCGATGGATCATATCGGCAGCCTCAGATTCGACCGTCAGAGTCTGGGATCTACCCACTGGCCATCTCATCGATGCCATGAAACTGCCCAAGAAGTGCAATACGGTTGCCTTCTCACCTTCCGGAGAGTTCCTCGCCACTGGCTTGGATGGCGAAGTTGGCGTTCATATCTGGACAAACCGCACGTTGTTCACTCATGTTTCTACCCGTCAAATCACGGAAGAAGACATTGCGGCGGTCAATGCGCCCACGGCATCCGGTGAAGGAGGCGTTGCCGTTGTCGAGGCTGCTGCGGCAGAGGACGAGGAGGAAGTGGACTTCGACGAGACGACCGTACCCATCATGGACCAACTGAGCGACAAGATTACAACCCTGAGTTTGGTGCCGAAGTCACGCTGGCAAACGCTGCTCCATCTCGACGTCATCCGTGCGCGTAACAAGCCAAAGGAAGCGCCTAAAGCGCCTGAAAAGGCTCCGTTCTTCTTGCCCTCTCTTGGTCAAGACAAGGTCGCGCCTACAGATAACACTGTTGCACCGCTGAACCAGGATCCGGCGTCACGCATTACGAGCTCTGCTCTGGCTTCTCGCTCCACCACCGCCAATTCGACGAACGAATTCACACGCCTTCTCGCGCTTGCGTCTCACGATGCCTTATTCACTCCGGTCCTTATGTACCTCTCCTCTTTGCCTCCTTCGGCAGCAGACATTGCCATCCGCACACTCGACACCACAGAGCCGTACACCGAGCTTCGCACATTCATTGAAGCATTAACAGCTAGGTTAAAAGAGCGGAGGGACTACGAGCTCGTCCAGGCATGGATGAGTGTGTTCTTGAGACTTCATGGTGATGTAGTGGTACAAGAGCCAGACCTCGTAACCGAGCTTAAGAAATGGCAGGAAGAAGCGAAGAGGGAGAGGGACAGAGTCGGCGGGCTGGTGGGTTACAGTGTTGGTGTTGTTGGATGGGTCCGGAGCGCGAGGTAAGGAAAGAGCCGTTATCAGAGTGCTGAAAAGAGAGTTGAGTTAAAGAAAACCAGCGCGAGGCCCTGCAACAATTCATATCCTACTCGGCCTTCACACCACACGTACCATGATGTATATACTAATCGAGTATCTTCACAATGCAGTGCAGCGCTGAAACTGCTGCGTACAGATAGGTAAGCATGTTCACTGGTGCCTCGTCATAAATAGGCACCTTGGAGGCGTGCTTATGCACCTTAAGTGTGCAACGCTTTGACAGAAACCGTTCTATTCAGCATTCGAAGCTTCACGGACCGACTTCATCAACAACCCCGGCCAAAGACATGCCGCTCAAGATTGCCGTTTTCCCCAGCTAAGCACCCCACAATCTCTGGCCCGCGAACTAATGCAAGCCTTTCTCCCGAAGGCTAAACATCGGGCTGTTGACTGGCCTATGACAGACCGTAATCGTCACCAATTACTCCACATTCTGCATCGTCCGAAGTTGAGCCAACAAGCACCCGTCAGATCATCCCCGCCAAATGCTTGAGCCCCGGATCTGGCGATGCTTGTAGTGGTAAGTGTCTCCGCTAGTGAGGTCAGGGAGCAAGAACCATTGCACATGCGCATGAAAAGATGGCTAGGCTCGTGCTAATTCTTGCTTCGGGGCGATGATGTATAAATTGGCATCGTCGTCGCCGCCATGGTGTCTGAAGTGTAGAAGCCATCACGAAGACCTCGACATGTTGCGATCAGTCGCTTGGATTTTCTCGCTGACGGCCAGCCTGGCTAGCTGCAGCTATCCTACCGCGGCTCCAATTGCCCACGTGAAGAATGGGTCCTATGTTGGTCGCTACTCGCCCGAGTACCATCAAGACTACTTCCTGGGCATTCCATATGCGCAACCTCCAGTCGGTAGCCTGCGTTTCAGGAATCCGGTTGGCTTGAATACAAGCTGGAGTGATGCGAGACCAGCTGCAGCGTACTCTGAAGTGGTATTTGTTGCAGTCACTTCATCTGAAGCAAAGCCTACTAACGTCAAAATAAGTGCTACGGCTACGGCTCGGATCAATGGAACTACCCGGTCTCGGAGGACTGCCTCTACATGAACGTCATCCGTCCTGCTGGCCACGAACATGAAAAGCTTCCCGTGGCATTCTGGATACATGGTGGAGGCTTCTATCAAGGTGGTGGCATAGACCAGCGCTACAATATCTCTTTCATGGTAGAGAACGCTGTCAAGATTGGCAAGCCCATCATTGGCATTAGCATCAACTACCGTCTAAGTGCTTGGGGTTTCCTGAGCGGAAGCGAAGAGCTTGCACATGCTGGAACGCTGAATCTCGGCCTCCGCGACCAACGTCTGGCATTGCACTGGGTCCAGGAGAATATCGAAGCATTTGGCGGTGATCCGGAACAAGTCACGATCTTCGGCGAAAGCGCCGGAGGAGCATCCGTTGGTTTCCATATCACAGCATACAGCGGTCGCGATGACAAGCTTTTCCGCGGCGCAATCATGCAGTCCGGAAATCCAATCAATTTCGGAGTATTGGAGGATCCTCTTGGGTACGCAGACATGTACGATGAGCTCATTCGCCGGACCAGCTGCGCAAATCAGAGTAGTCCACTGGAATGTCTGCGAGCCTTGCCTGCTGAGCAGCTGAATACTGCGATCAACACAACAAGCGCAACACTGAACGTTACAGCCTTCATGCCAGTTGTAGATGGCGACTTCATTCAGAAGCGCACATCCATTCAACTAGAGGCCGGAGAATTCGTTCATGTGCCCATCATCGTAGGTGCGAACTCAGATGAAGGCACGGCATTCAGCCCATCACCAGTCAACACCACAGAGGACTTCTACTTCTTCCTCACCAACGGACCTCGAGGCGCTGTGCCCGCTGAGCTCGCAAACCAGCTCCTTGAAGCATATCCAGACGACCCATCTGTCAATGTGGTCGCGAGTCTAGGAGACCAACAGGCCGGCCCCCCTTTTGGTGCGCAATTCCGGCGCTCCGCCTCCTACTTTGGCGACCAAGTCTTCATTGCACCACGCCGAAAGACGTGCGAGACGTGGGCTGCAGCGGGGGTACCAGCGTACTGCTACCGCTTCAACGCCATACCCGCCGGCATCCCCCCGGCCATAGCCGTGACGCATTTCCAAGAAGTCGCATTTGTATTCCTTAACCTGCAAGGCGTGGGATACCTACCCGCCGCTGTGCCTCCGTTCACCAACAAGACTGAGAGCTACCGAACACTGTCGAGGTTCATGAATAGCAATTGGGTCAGCTTTGTGCATGATCTGGATCCGAATGCATGGAGGCAGACGCATGCGTGGAACGGAAATGAGGAATTGTGGCCCAAGTACGATGTTGGCAATCCGTTGGACTATGTGTTTGACGCGAATGTGACGAGTTATGCGGAGTCGGATACGTACAGAAAGGAGGGGATGGATTTGATTAATGCGAATGCATTGGAGGTGTATTTGAGGTAGTGAGTTTGCGATTTTGAGGGTAGCGAGAATTATTCGACTGAGGCACAAACCTAACATTGCCTTTGAAAGCATGGCGTTGGTTCTTCAGTAACGAGTTCTCGTGGCATGTGATGGTTGAGGATAGACAAATGACGTCACCCGTCAAAAATATGCTTGAGCTGGGGTTGTGCCAACGTTACTGCCAACCCGTATGAAATCAATGGATTCCCTTGTGATGAGATCGCTGACAGGGTCAGACATGATCGAAGCAGGGGACGCGCAATGAACGAGGAAGGATGCATAGAAGGGAGGTGGGGATCATGATCGCCAACCTGGGCATCGATAAGCGAGAATGCCATCCCGAACAGATGGGAACTGTCAAGAAAGCCATGTGTTTCTGGTGGCTCAAAGTCTCCATCGTCAAGACCTGACACGTCTTGAAATAACACCCGTGTGGCTGGAGTGTGTAGCGTACTTGCTACCATACGAAATGCGCAAGAGGCGAGTTCGCGGTGTCCACGGCAGTCTGGACAGCGCTCTTTATTGATCGCCAGTGATGGTGTGGCTGCCGCCTTTAGCGTATCAGTGACGCAATGGCAGTCGCAGCTCCACTTCCACCACCTCGACGCGTCCCTCCAAGTCTTGTTAACAAAAGACAGTCTCGCACACCGAATTTCTCACTTTCGATACTATTTTACCACTTGTCCTTGCTTTCGGCCCTCCTAATCACCATGGGCACCCAGGGAGTGGTCCTCAAGGACCTTCTACCTTTGCCAGACACGGATCCGACGCAGCATGAGGGTACTACGACGACGCTAACTGACGCGCCAACTGAGAGCCATGCGCTAGCTATGGACGCTGCCAAAGCTGTTCACCCGGCTGAAGCAGGTGCAGCTCAAGTTCAGCACCAAGAAGAAGTTGTGGACTTAGGGTGGAACGAACCGAAAGAGCACGTCGCGAAGCCTCTGGTCGGAGGCCTGTCCAATGAAGACCTATGGCTACTCGTTCGTCGCTTCAACAAGGTGAGACGGCAATGAGATACATATCCTCGTACCCTGGCTAAACGTTCAAAGCAAATGTACCATGTCAAAGAGCTCACAACAGCCCCTCCTGGAGGCTTGGATCTGAACATTGCCGACGAAGAAGAATTCTCTCCAGATAAGCTACGGGCTAACATTGAACGACTGTATATGACTATTGTGAGTGTACCACGCGCAACAATATTGATGCCCGCTAATTCACTATCAGGGTATTGGAATGATGGCATTCGGCAAACACATCGTGCGAATCCGATCGTGGCGAGAGACACGTCGGACTGCATGGTTCTGCGCTGCCTACTTCCTTGCTTGGACTTTTGACTTGATCATGCCCCTGATCTCACTTACCCTCATCACCCTCATTGTTTACCCGAGAGCCCGAGAAGTCATGTTCCCGCCCGCACCAATCGCACTCGTCAGTTCCAAAGGAGGTGTCCAGAAGCCGAAAGCTGGAACACTCGGTAGTACCGACAGCGCTACAGGAGCCCCCGAGAACCACAAGGGTGAGGCTGTGGAACAAGAAGCATCCAACTTTGTCAATGGCATTGCTTCTGTGGCTCTATCTAGTGCTACCGGTAAGCATCCTCAAGGCGAGCCGCCGGAAGGCGACGCGCAGGAGAAGAGTGTTCCAGATCCTACGCGTATCGCTATCGGTGCTGCAGATGCAAAAGATGTGACCGCCGGCGCCACTCCCTCCAAAGAGCACGATAAGACCAAAGTGCCCATGGAAACTGCCATGTGGACGAAGATGCGGCCGGTCATGCATGGCCTTGCCGACGTGACAGACACATGGGAGCGCTTTGCGAAGTAAGTTCCCGCTTGACATTATTAACGTTAAACTTACGTGGTTGTAGCATGCTCGAGCCGACGCCTCCGTTTCCTAAGAATAAATACCACTATCGTCTCGCAGCCGTTGTCGCACCGCTCTTGCTACTATCCTTGTTCGTAACATCTTACATGTTCATGAAGGGAGTTACATTCGGCGTCGGCTTTGGGTTCTTTGGTGACCCTCTCATCTGGCGAGGTCTCGACTTCTTGAACCGAAAAGTTCCCAATTGGCAGAAGCTGCTTGAGCTACGCAACACCCTCCTCAAGGGCGTTCCCACAAACGCACAGCTCACAATCACTCTCCTCCGCATCGGCGAAGCCAACAAAGCGCCCTTACCACCTCCGCCACATATCGATACCCCACCGCCAGAGAAGCCCGTTGATGTCAGCGAGCAAGAGCTTCGTGCAACAGGTGCAGACTGGCCACTCAACGCCACGCAAGAAGAACTCGACGAAGCCATGGCCCACGACCCGACCACGGCGCACGAGACCGGCGGCGAAGACATCGATAATGCTAAAGACTCTAACAAGGGCAAAAAGTCAAACAAGATAGTAAACTTCTTCCGCAGCACCGTAAAAGGCGGTGTCGAAACCTCCATCGGTGCCGACAGAGTCAAAGCAGCCGTAGGCTCCGAACACGCTAAAAACCGTATCGGCGCCGTTCCCCCTAAGAACGCGGACATGACTTCGGGCCCCGTAGAATTCAAGTCGCGCTACGACGGCAAGAAAGGTCATCTATACATAACCACCAAAGCCACAATTCCATGCATCGCTTTCTCGACGGACAAGACGATTGAGAAGATTGGCACCGCGAGTCGCGAGGACTTGCATCCGCTATGGAGTATACCCATTGGCGAGATCAAGGAGATTAGGAAGGTGGGTGGATATGGGTGGAAGGCGAAGTTGGTGGTGGGATGGGCGATGGGGAGGGAAATTGCAGATGGAATTGTGATTACGGATAGGAAGGGTGTGGAGACGAGGTTGACAGCTATGCCGTTGAGGGATGAGCTCTTCAACCGGCTGGTGGCGATGGGTGGCCAGAAGTGGGAGTGTTGGTAGGGGCTGGAATGTCTCGATGCGTAGGGCGATGTCGATGAGTGTGGCGATGGTGGCGGCTGGGATGTTTCGATGCCATTGGTAATGTTGAGCTCTGGAAGAGAGGGGCCACTGGAGGTTCTCGGGATGGCGAGATCATTGTTTCACTGGCATTGGAATAATACACCTAGGATACCTTATGGCCTGTGGATGGCCAGGATGAGCAAATACATTGCATGACATTAACTGATTTCACTGCATCATCGCATATCAC
>TARA_R110002003_G_scaffold56_2_pt1 | contig 17862 bp, 24 predicted proteins | sample TARA_R110002003 | Tara Oceans TARA_R110002003 (sample SAMEA4396441) | marine metagenome | biome: Westerlies Biome; feature: [SRF] surface water layer (ENVO:00010504); material: water (ENVO:00002006), including particulate matter (ENVO:01000060) such as... | depth 5 m
GGCTCAACGATGACGTCGACTAGGGTCGGAGTACAGAATATCGCAATGAGGCTGCTAAAGAGCCGAAGGCGCCCCGATTTTGACATGGGCAAAATCATCGCGGAGGAGGTGAACGCCCCCCAACAGACAGAAGGTTGTCAATTCCACTTTCATCAATATGCCGAGCATTACTGCCTCGAGCATGTAACCAAGGTCTTTCCACTGGGTGAGCCGAACGTGGAGCAGTTTTACCGTCGAGTCCGGCGCAGATTGAATTGGGCACGGTCGAAGTTTTCAACGGACAGCCTCAGTATAGATGCCGCTGCGCGAAACAATGACCTTGGACTGATGGAAATTATCCTCCCGATATATTGGAATTGGAACTCTCCTGGATCTTGGACGAATATAGAGTGGGCACTTGGACGGGCGATATGTGAAGGATTCGAGGATATGATAAAGTTGTTAGTGGAGTATAGCACATTCGAGCACCAGTGGGGAAGTATTTCTAAGCCTTTCCTGGACGAGTATATGTGCCTGTTTGCATACAGGGGCAATGCGGAATATTACCGAGCAAATTATGCAGGTGGAGAATACAGGGCGGACAATCGCGACATGTACCACATGTGTAAGTCGGGCAGGAGTCTTCTTGCGTGCGCAATCTGGGGCGGCAATATTTCGATGGCAATCCCTATGCTCAATGACAGACTAATCGACGTCAACGCAGGATCTCCAGGGGTTTCTCCTATATGGGACGCGGTCAGGACGGGAAGTGTGGAAGCGGTGGGTTTTTTGTTTAGCTCGCGTCTGCTCAAGTTGAGGTACGGTGAAGGCACGGCGCTTTTGGCTTTGGCAAAGGAGAAGGGAAACTCCGAGCTAACGGAATTGTTCCAACGGGCTAAACTAATGAATTGTAAGAACTTGCTGTTCGCGGAGGGCATTGAAGATTGGACGGTCCAGAACTCAGATTATGTTCGTTACGGTTAGACCCTACGGCCGATAGTCGTGTAAAGGTGTACACGGACGTAACAGTCTATTTAAAACTGCAAAAACAACGCCTATCTAATAACTACTTCTTACACGCGTTGAGAGAGAGTAAAGGAGTGTATATAGTAGCGTATATTATACTCCTATCTCGTGTAAGATAACATGTAGGGATCTCTCTCGAAAGGTAGAGGAGGCAGGGGTGCAGTAGTGGAGACAGAGGTATACTTCACTCTCTCTCGTACAACCCTACTTCTACATCCGTCTGCCTTACGCCTAGTACTTCGTGCGGGTTAAAATTTCATGTTTACCCTCTGAGAAACAAAGAGGCGTAGAGAAAAGATGCACTTAGGAGACTTAGGGGTATGCCGAGAAAAGCGCTTAGCGGTAAACACTAGAATCTGAGCAATCTAAGCTTCTCACGAGGTAAAAATAATGTTACTTGACTTTCTGCAAAAGAAATACTACGTAGTTTGTTTAGTAGAAAAGTAATGTAAATTATACAACTTCTGACTGTAGTACGACTCTTTGTGTTAAGTCCAAACAGAATATCCTCAGCAACCTACTGAACCATTCTCAATTACCCCAATCTCAGCTCCCTAAAACGTCTCCACAACCCATTCACCAACCTCGCAAAATCCAGCCTCCCGTACACCACCATACCCCAGCGCCAAATCCAACGCCTCAAACATCCCCCTCCCCTCCGCACAGCCACTCTCCCCGGTGTGGATGGAAGTATAACCAGCTCCTTCCCGTGCGTCGAGCTCCCGTATCCCTGCCCCCTCCTCTTCCCACCTACCCTTCAAGGACCCCACAATGTGTACCTCACGCCCCAACAAACCCTACCATCAGCATACCATTCACACCCATCAGGCAGGCACCGAATTACAAAATCGCCAGCCCTCACATTCCATTACGCCGACGGCTCATCACGCACCATGCCCGCCCGCGACGCCGACGCCGACGCCGCACGCAAGAAGCAAACCAAAGCACGCTCGCGGGTGCATTCATCCCTCAACATCGAGATCGGCAAAACCGTACTTAGACGTGACGTCGGACAACAGCTGTGCGCGATCTTAGGTATTCCCTCTCCGACGCCCGGGACGACGGTATCGCACGTCAGCGCCTCTACCTCTTCGAACCAGCCTTCGTTTCTTGTTCGGCGCACTGGCAACATGCCCCTCAGCAATTGTGCCAAACACTTATCCCAGATCTTCGACCCCTCGAATGCGTCTCCCGGGCCGAAGGGCGAGGTTGCGACGCATACATTCGACGTTAGTACGCTTGTTAGCGGAGAGTATGGAGATCGGTGGCCGGAGGTATATGAGCCTGTGATAGCGCGGTGGCGGGATAAGGGGTTGGGCTTTGTTGTGGTGTGGGGAGTGGGAGGCACCGTGAGAGACGTGGGATGAGGAGGAGGGGAGGGGAGGGGGATGATGGGTGATAGGGATGGGGTGAGGGAGGGAGACGTATATGGATGTTGATGCGTGCAGGGGAGGAGGAAGGTGATGGAGTTGGCGGAAACAGTGGATAAGGAGCGGGGATGGGATGTATTGTGGGTTGAGGTATGTGGGCGGTTTTTGATGAAAAGAGGGAGTAAAGTCGACCATGAAGGAAGGGGCTCGCGATAAAAGAATGACAACATAATCCAGAAGCATGGCACAAGACGTCATTGAATGGCGGAAAGGTAGTCCTCCTGAGTGACTTGAGATGAATACTTCCGCCTACGACCCTGCCCCCCACAAGCTAGTGTCGACTCATCACCCAGCCGCTAGTACTCGACCCATCATAATCTCCATCGGCCAAAGCAACGACCATAGCGCCTGCCGTACGTCCGCAAAGTACTCGACGCCTCCAGCAACCTTGATCCAGCGACTACGGTCCGGCTCAATGAAGGCGATAAGCGCAGCTGTGAGGTTGGCAGATTGCGGTAAACTGAGCTCGTGGCGCGCGGTGATGACATGAAAATCGCAAGCTTAATAGTCCCGGAAGGATGCAGCGTGTAAGGTGGGGGCGAGATCTATGTCGTAATAGGTGAGCTTGGCTAGATATAGATCGTCTTGGGTCTGGCGAAAGTGTGCTTCAGCATCCAAAGGCCTAGGCACGTACCTAGAATCGCGGCCTTGAGCGCAGGAATCTCGCGATACTTGTCTGCTGTTCGTTGGGCCGCCAGCAGCTGTGAAAGTGGCGAGATCGGGGTCTTGGACTTTGTGTCAGGCACGTTGACTTGAGATTCCTTGGAACGCGCCGGCTGCTTCAGCTGTTGCTGCTGCCGACACGGATCCTTGCGGTGGTGGTACTGCGGCTGGTCCTGCTTAACAAGTGGTGGTGTCGCAGGTGGTGTCGGCTCTTCAGGTTGACCTTTGTAGCTCAACGTTCGAGCTTCATCTGAATCCATGTCAGAGAACTCCGGGGTCGAGAAGACATCAGACCCGGCCTCGAGGGCCGCGGCAGCTAACAACAGATTCTGTGGGAAAGCATTCGGGTTTCTGTTGGCGCGCGAGACTGAAGGCTTGGATATGGTGGGGAGCGAGGGTTCGGGCGAGGTTTCCATGTCTAAGTCCGGAGTGTAAACCCGTGCGGAAGGGTGAGGGCCGTTGTCGGCATTGTTGGTTTTTACTGGCGATGGTTGGATGGATGCTGGACTGCAAGCGGCGAGCGAGAGTTGTGGGTCGGGTGCTTGATTCAGGGCGGACACCACATTCTTGGGCTTGTTCTTTGACCCTTTAGGGCGGCCGCGCTTCCGTTTTAAGGGTGGGAACTTGGAATCATAACTGGCTAATTGATATTCGCGCTTTCGTGGCGCCATTATGCCTTCGCCGTGGTAGGTTGCTTGAAGTACTTGCTGGGGACGAAAGGCATCTTGGTGACCACGGCCTTTCGCTTCTTGCCTCGCACCACAACGCTGACTTCCGTTCCCGCCTTGTGCATGCCGTCCTTGATGTAGCCCATCGCAATGTTCTTCTTCAGCGTCGGCGATGGACATCCGGAAGTGACGTTGCCAATCTTCTCGCCTGCCTCGTCCACAATCTCGGCGCCCTCGCGAGCGGGTGAGCCTTCCACGACAAGACCAATGCGGCGTCGCGACACACCACCACCCTCCGACTTCTTCTTCAGCTGCTGCAGGATGACCGAGTCGCCGTAGAAGCCGCCTTTGGCACGTCGGTCTTTACCAATGATCCATGATAACGCGCCCTCAACCGGTGTTGTTGTGTCGTCAAGATCGTGGCCGTACAGGCACATGCCAGCTTCCAGGCGGAGGGTGTCTCGTGCTCCTAAACCAGCGAACCTCAGCTCATCCTTGGCAGAGTCGAGCAAGAACTGAGTGATGGCTTCTGTAGCATAGGATGGGATGCTGATCTCGAAGCCGTCTTCACCAGTATAGCCCGCTCGGCTGACCAGTACTTCTGCATCGGTTCCTTTGATGGTAGCGAACACGCACTGGCCAAAGTAAAGTGTCTCGAGATCCGTGACCGACTTGTCGTCCAGCACACGAGAGAGAATGTCCGAAGACAACGGACCTTGCAGAGCGATCAGACCTTGGCCATCGAGAATCTTCCATTCCACGGGCTGGTCCGGGTGTTCGCTCTTCCACGTCTCCAGCTGCTCCTCGAAGTATGCTGTATCCTTCTCTCTGCAGCCAGCGTTGGTCACGACATAGAACTTGTCCGGCAGGCGAGCAATGACGGTGTCATCCACAATGCCTCCAGTGTTGGGGTGCAGAAGCGTCGAGAGGGTGGACTGATGCTCTGGAAGGGCGGAGAGGGAAGATGGTGTGATGCGCTCAAGAAAAGCCTCTGCACCAGGACCAGAGAAGTGATGTTGGACCCTAAGCCTGTCAACGATTGACGTTACAGATTACGGATATGAATCGTACATATGTCCGACGTCGAACAGACTGGCCTTCTCACGCGTCCAGTTGTGCGAGTCAACGATGCTCAGGTCGCTGTACTGCACTGGCATGGAATAGCCGCCAAACGGCACGAATTTTGCGCCATATTTGCTGTGAAGCTCATACAGCCCAGTCCGTCCCAATTGCTCTTTTGGCGTCTCTGACGATGCATACCGGACCTGTTGTTGCTGTTGTCGAGTGACGTTGCGGGGTCGTGAAGCGTGACTTGAAAGAGCTCGAGTCGTATATTGCGCCTTCTGAGCGCAGTTTGCCCTCAATAATCGAGGACCCAGGCCATTGGCAGCCGGTCGCAGTGCGGTAACAACCCTCTGTGAAGCCATTGTGTGCGGGTGAAGAGGAATCGCAGTCCGGCGGGTATCGACGGCGCCGCGACTTTATATGCTATGACGGCAGCAGCTCGCCTGATTCGGCCTAGCCGCGGCCAGCTTCCCGTCGGAGCTCGACAGCCCACCAGGACTCTATACACCAAAGCAGCAATACTGTGCATACCGCCCTATATCGCGCGCCGCCGCCCTCTGCACACCTGCAACCATGTCCAAGGGCACGAAATACCTGCTGGTGTCGCTGCCGACCTCGATATCGCCGTCCAACCACCAGGAGGAAGCGCTCACAGCCCTGCGCAGCACCGTGACATCAGACGGCGGCAACACCTTTCCCTTTGCGATTCCCAACTTCAAGATCGGAACACTCGATGCGCTAGTGCAGCAGGCCGACGACCTCGCCAAGCTCAACACAGCATGTGAGGGCGTCGTGAGCAAAGTGGGGGACAGCTTGCGGTCGATCCTGGATGGTGACGAGGACAAGGTGCAGCAGCAGAAGACGATCAACGACAGTAGGTTGACCTATGTCGTGGCGCGATAAGGGAGACAGGACGCTTACGTTGGCATAGAACCCGTCGACCAGTACCTACGGAACTTCCAGTGGAACAAGGTCAAGTACCGGGCAGACAAGCCTATCGCAGACCTGATAGACTCATTACAGAAGGTACACAGGCAGTCTGAGCCCTACGACGCCGACACTAACACTACCAGGAACTACAAGGCATCGACAACGACGTCAAGTCCAAATTCTCCCAATACAACCAAACCAAAGGCGCCCTCACAGCCGCGGAGCGAAAACGAACCGGCAACCTCGCGACCAAGTCCCTCGTAAATGTCGTCAACCCCTCATCACTCATCCAAGACTCCGAATATCTCGATACCCACCTCATCGCCGTCCCCAACATGGTTGTCAAAGACTTCTACAAGAGCTACGAAGAGCTGTCACCCATGGTCGTGCCCCGCTCCGCCAGCCAGCTTGCCAAGGATGACGAGTTTACGCTGTTTGCGGTCACGACGTTTAAGAAGCACTCGAACGAATTCATACACAAGTGCAGAGAGAAGAGGTGGACGCCAAGAGAGTACAGGTACAAACAGGGCGGGAAGGAAGAAGAGGCAAAGGAAGCGGACCAGTTGACCAAGGACGAGAAGAAGCTCTGGGGCGAGGCATTACGGTTGGGGCGGACCGGGTACAGCGAGAGTGCCATGATATGGATTCACGTCCTGGCGCTACGGGTATTTGTCGAGACGGTGCTGCGGTACGGTCTGCCGCTGGATTTCGTCTGCGGGATAGTGCAGGTGAGAACCCCCCAAAAGCGTCTAGCCCACGCAGGCCGGCCATATGCTGACTACGACAGACCAACGCAAAAGCAGCAAAGAAGGCAAAGTCAAATCTCGACTCGGCCTACTCCTACCTCGGCGGCAACGCCTTCGGCCGCGACAACAAGGGCCGCATCAAGAAAGACGACTCGGCCACTTCGGCAGACATGCAACAAGCAGGCCATCTTGCCGACCAAGAGTACACAGCGTACGTGCTGTACGAGTTTGAGATTGTATAGCCGTGACTTCGAATGGGAAGAACGTAGCATTGTTGTTCAATACCAGCTGTGAATGATCGGATCAGCGCCCACGCCACCCCTGTAGCAATACCTCACATACCATTGATCCATAACGGGAGTGATAATGCCATCGCCAAGATACTATCGTATTCATGATTTCGAAGACGAGTTGTTTTTTGCCTCCATTGTGTCCATAGAACACATTTCAGTGAGTATGACTGACACGTGTCCCGCAATGCAGATTGGAGCTGTGTAGCTGGTCCATCTCACGAACACAGTGCATGCACCCGAGGACATACAGGTCCTCTCGACCTGTCCATGGCATCTTGCGTCCGTACGCTTCCTCGCACGTGATCGCGTGCCCATCAGCCGCCCACATTCCCCCTTTTATCTTCGTGCTTTGCGGTAACGGCTCGATACAGGAGCGGGACACGGCGTGGCGTGGCGCGGTGAAGCTTGTAGAGAACATGGCGGCAGCGGAGATAGCTGGGTACGGTATATCGCTCATACTCACACGGTGCATGTCCATTTGGTCATGGACTACACAACGTCGAACTCGGCGGGGTGTACGCCGAGCGCGGTGAATGCATGCGGGTATAACATGGCGAGGCCGACGCGCTTGTACGTGTTGGCGACGTCGTCGACGGGTTCGAGGAGGAGAGCCCAGTACATGAAACTCGATGTTATGTGGGAGAGTTCTGCGGCGATGGGCTGGGTGTGGGGAGTGGGGTGTGGTGGGTTTGCGGGCATGTGTGTGTATACATGAGCGGAGTCGTCGGTGGCGTAGGATGAATCCTCGTCGGACATGTCTTGGTCGTTTTGTGAGCCTGAGGCGCTGCCGTGCGAGGAATAAGGGCTTTCATGATTCAGGAGGGTAGGCGCGGGCAACTCGGTGCGCAGGCGTTCAGACTCCAGAGACACATCATACATGGTCTCGGACAGGACGCTGGGGCTACCGGTTGTGAAGTCAGCCTCGCTGGGGGCGTGCCGTTCGGTCTCTGATGTTTCGGATGGCCAGTCATCGTCACTCGACTCTTCCTCGGAGTTGGAGCTGCTATCTTCGGAAACACACGTGGCTGGCGTTCCATCAAGATGGCTGTATCTACACGCGGCGTCAGCGGGAACTGGCATCGGCGCTGTGCCGTTGGCCTTGCTTACACTCTAGAGTATCGCTTGTTCCGGGCCATTGCCGATATAACAAAACATTGCGCGTGTGGTATCGCGCTTACTAGATCGAAGCTTGCAAACCCCAGTACTGGGCCACCGGAAACCGTGTCCCAGATTGCATAGCTTGTATCTGTAACAACGTTGTCTTCAAGGACTCTATGATGGAGGTACTCCACAAGCGAGGGATGTGCACTCATTGGCGTGTAGCGGGGAGCCTTGGTAGCCGAGCTGAGATGCCCACTCGCACGCAGGCGTCCCGACCAAGTGATGCCCAGACTCCGGGGCATATGCTGTAGCGTGACATCGTAGATGTACGGACACCAAATTTTGCGCCAGCCCGTCGCCGCCCAGCTCCAAGTCGGCAAGTCCAAAGATGCGGGATCAAGGCACCCACCGTCGCGTCTCCAGAGCAGCTGTTCGACGAGTTCATCCTCCCACACTCCGTAATCCGTGAAGAATCGGTCCTTTCGAGACTGTTCCAGCTCGGCTACCATCCCCCGAATAGCCTTGAGCCGATCCGCAGGGTATGTCATGTCCTTTGCGGAATACTCGTGCAGAAGGCTCAACCAGTCGCTGGCCTCGTAGAGTTCAAAGTCCTCCCTCGCTCCACACTCGAGCATTTCACACTCCTTGCATATCCACGAAATTCCGCCTGGCATGAAGGCCATGAATCGGCGCGCGAGAAAGCGCTCTTGTAATGCCCAGGCCCGTTTGTTCAGAGGTCCAAGCCCGGGGTTTGCATCGCCTGGTGGATATGCTGCGAGATTGAAACATCCGCGGCGAAGATTCTCGGGCATGTACGGAATTCGATGGACAACTGTATTCGGGCGATCTGAGATGAATAAACCCTCCGTAGAGTCTTTGGATCCGGAAGCTGAGACAACTAAAGTTGCATTGCGATAGACTGTTCGCATCTTTGAGGCTTCCGAGTGCCAATCATCACCGTCTCCTTGGACGATACAGAGTGAGTCGATCCACACATTTCTAATTCCCATGCCGTGCGACAACAGCACTACGTCTTGAAACGTTCGCGGCAAATCGTCGAACGAAATCCCGGCTCGATGCTTGTGGAGACTTTGCCGCGTCGTTCGTAGAGGCTGTTTGTCGACGGGACCCCAGCAGTGACTTAGGGCGACGTACTGTCCTCGTTCACCCTTACTTTCCAGCAGCCGGACGGCAGGAGTGCTCCCGGGCGCTCCGGAGAGCGCAAGAACGCGCGTGGGCAGTATCACGCTGGTGGCAGGCAGACAACTTTTGTGATGGCTGCAATCACTCATCCAGTGGCGGGCCAGATCACAGACGCTCTCCATGTGAGGACCGAAGATTGGTGGTCGACTGACCAAGGCCGTACAGGCTGGGCTATCTATCATCTGGTAGTTAGCAAAAGCCACTGCGCGCGAGAGCGCTAGCTATTCGTCACCTTCGTCCGCCCATAGTGCGAAGCGCATGCCGGGATACGAAGGCGCCTCCAAAAGCACCTGACAAATCCGTCCCTCCTCTTTTCGACTGTCGCTCACGCTGAGTGTGACACGAAACTGCTGTAGGCCATCCGGTGCTAGGCCGAGCTGTTCTGACGTCGAAGACAATGTGTTCAAGAGTATGTCGCAGAGTTGACATGCTTTCTGTTTAGACCCCCAATTGAAGACCTGGGTCCCGAGAGCAGCGTTCTCAACCACGACTATCCATTGAATCAAGCTGAGACAAGACTCGCATAGGTCAATCAAAGTCGAACTTGAGCCCGCATTTGTTGTATAGGACGACATGAGGCTTTCCATCGAATCGAAATTGGCGAGTCTGCCAAAACCTAGGATTGAGATTCGACCCTGAAGCGTTGGAGACGCAACGGCGGTCTGCGTGGGTCCAGGAACCTGCTGAACTCGGTGACAAGAAGGACCTTTCCAGACATCGCCTCCTTGGGCCGAGCCGACGAGGCGCAGTCGAGGCAGCCCGATGTAGCGAGCGTGTGACGGGCAGACAAGGCAACACTTATTTCATGTTCAGTGCGCGCGCGGAGCTCTCAGGTGGCTTCGCATTTGAGCAGCCACCTCTTACGTAATCAGCGCTGATTGGTTGCCACCCCCAACGACATGCGAAGCGTCTGATTTATGAGACAAGGCAACACCTTCGTTAGAGATGTGCGATGCCAAGATTCTACCTTGCATTTGATTCGTGTCTCCAGCCGAGGTCGTTATATGTGCAGGACATCTTACTCCGTATCATCCACTGCATTTCCTATGTAAGGTAATAGTAATGTCTCGCCTCGAAGAGCAGGCGAAATCACAATAAGGGAGTGACGAGATCATCTTGCACTTCCATGGCTATTGTCGAGTATATACCTACTCATGATAGTTGGCAAACTCGCTGGTCATCTACTCCTCCTTGAACCCGACCCACTCATTGCTCAATTTCCAGAGCTTCGCCTCATTCTCTGCATCGTAAGCCCACTCCGCATACCCTCTATCAAGCAGCTGACACCCCTCCTTCAACGGCGGACTGACCTGACAGTCCTCCAGATACCTCCCACCTTTGCCCTCCCACGCTTTCCCAATGGCAGCCCACACCGTCGTCGCAGCACCCTGCTCCGTCGACTTCGTGATGCTGTTCGTCTGGGGTATGGCCGTCCAGGCGTCCAGGGCTTCGGCAGGAACGTGAACATGAAGACCGGTCCAGATGACGCCTGGATGCAGCGACAGGGCATGCAAGCCCTGACCGCCGTATCGCCGTTCAATCTCGTTGGCAAAGTAGATATTCGCCGTCTTGGAGTGCGCGTAGGCGTGGTTGCTGTCGTATTCGCCCTTCAGCATCAGATTGTCCATCTTGGGCGGGAAGTAGCGATGACCCAACGAGGACACGCTGACGACTCTGCTTTGGAAATCTGGACGGGAAGAAGCCAGTAATGTAGGCTTGACGAGCTGGAACAGCAGAAAGTGCGCTAGGTGGTTGGTGCCGAACTGCGTCTCGAACCCGTCTTCTGTGGTGCCTTCGGGTGTGGCCATGACGCCAGCGTTATTGATCAAAATGTTGAGCTTGTTGTTGCTGGCTGTAAGAAACTCGTCGGCGAACTTGCGGACCGAGGCCAAAGAATTGAGGTCGAGGAGGAGCAGGTCGACTTTGCCTGGCTCCAAAATGTCTCCAAGAGCTTCACGGGCCTTGGAAAGGTTCCTGGCTGTCAGAAACAGGCGTGCACCAGTAGCCTTCAGAGCGCGAGCTGTCTCGATTCCAATACCTGAGCTGGTACCGGTGATGAGAATGGTTTTGTCGCCGAGTTTGCCTGTCCTAGTTAGTAGAACACTCACTGGAGTAAGGTTTTGCGAAGCTTACCCTCGAGATGATTGTCTTTTACAATCTGCAGGGCAGTTGGGCGGGCGTCTCCGGGTCCTTTAGGCTCTTCATGGGCGTCCACGTAACGGGTAAATTCTGGAGAATTGTACTCTGCCATGTCAAAAGCTGGGAAAGGCATCGTGGTAGTAGAGAAGGGGGATTTGTTTTGGGTCGATCAGGGTTATGTTGCTGTTAGAGATGTGAATGCAATGAGTGCTAAGTCCAAGTGTGTGGTGGGATAGTTCCTTTATATCCTCATATCATTCCCTACGAAGGAGATGAAGCACATGAACATTACACCCTCTCAACCGGATCATGGCGATAGAGGGCATCATGATCGGTGGACGGACGAGCATCGGGACTGGCCCGGTTGTGCAGAGATTCAATCGAGCTGGATCAGGTGTTCAAGACATGATGATTTGCTTCGCAGGGGGTGTTTCGGACGAGCGAACGGAGCGACATCATCTCTAACCTATGAGTGCTTGTGAATGTATACTTGGCGTTGAATGTGGAGGGAAGGTGGGGCGGAGTGAGTTCACTTGCCAAGTTCCGGGCCTTGGCACGCTAAAGTTTCTCGAAGGCGCAAAAAGTTGTCGCAACTTAGACGTCGCGCAGAAAACGACTTTCGAACGCCGAACACAGCCATGCCGTCCACGCACAAAAAGGAAAAGCCCTGGGATACTGATGATATAGACAAGTGGAAGGTGCGACCGGCATGCTTGCGCGCTGCGACAGCCTTTTCTGACATCTCTGCAGATCGAGCCCTTCAAGCCCGAGGACAACACCGCCGGCGCATTCACTGACGAGTCGCGCTTCTCCACGCTCTTTCCAAAGTACCGCGAACAATACCTCAAGGGCTCATGGAAGTTCATCACGCAAGCGCTCGCAAAGCATGGTGTGGGGTGCGAGCTCAATTTGGTAGAAGGCTCGATGACAGTATGGACGACACAGAAGACCTATGACCCGGCAGCGATCTTGAATGCGCGAGATCTGATAAAACTACTTGCGCGAAGCGTCCCCGCCCCGCAGGCTGTCAAGATTCTCGACGACGAGGTAGCCATGGACATCATAAAGATACGAAACCTAGTGGGCAACAAGGAGCGCTTCGTAAAGAGGCGGCAGAGGATATTAGGGCCCAACGGCTCGACACTGAAGGCGCTGGAGCTGCTTACAGAGACGTACTTGTTGGTACAAGGAAACACCGTCGCCGTCATGGGACCCTTCAAAGGACTCAAGACCGTTCGGAGAATCATTGAGGACACCATGCACAACATTCACCCAATTTACGCGATCAAGGAGCTCATGATCAAAAAGGAGCTGGCAAAAGACCCAGAGCTGGTCAATGAGAGCTGGGACCGATTTCTCCCCAACTTCAAGAAACGATCGCTCAGCAAGCGACGAGTACCGCACAAGGTCACAGATAAGACCAAGAAGGTCTACACCCCATTCCCGCCGCCGCAAGAGAAGAGCAAGGTCGATCTGCAGATTGAGAGCGGAGAGTATTTCTTGGGCAAGCACGCGAAAGAGCGCAAGGCTAGGGAAGAAAGGGAAGAGAAGATGAAGGACAAGATGGATGCAAAGAGGAGAGAGAGGATGGCGGAGTACGTGGCGCCGGAAGAGAACGGCGAGACGAAGAAAAAGAAGCGAAAACACGATGAAGGTGAAGACAAGGAGAAGAAAAAGAAGAAGCGAAGCTCTGCAGTTGAGGTCAATGGAGATGCAGAATGATTCCTCGGACTAGACATGCTTTAAATTACACTCGAGTTGATTGATGGCACGGAACCGCCTTTCCGATCCAGTCGCTTTCGAGGACCATCCACGACTTCATTTTCTGGATACTGCGGAGCTTTCGGATGTATAAAAGCTAGCATTCTGTAGGCGCCTATAGCATTCAGAGGCGTTAAGGTCGGACTTGTATGATTCAAATACCCAATTTTTTCATCACCCAATTAATGAGCTGTTCCGAGTAACCGCTCCGTCTTTGAGTAAGCACTATCTTGGCAATCTAATTTTAGCGGCAGACCTCAGACAGTGCACGTCTCAGAATGGCAAACGCCATGGCGTCTGAGGCATCATCCAACATCGCAAAATGTTTTGTGGATTGCAGTCCAGTCTCTATCAACATCTGTCGCTGCGCGACCACTTTGCATAATGTCTATTTTCCAAACAGTCACACTGCTCTTCCTTTCTCTAAAGTCAATATACGCTCACGTCATTTTGAAAGACCAGTGTTGGCACGAGCATACACTTCACACATCCGATCTCTACTGTTCATCAACTGACCAAACATATTATGCTACCGCCATTCAACAACCAATCCAAACACAAGAGGAGGCATTTGCGCCGTGGTCGCACGCTCCGGTATGCACAGATGTGCTTGACAGCATCAACGACAGGCTCTGCGTATACACCTCAACATCGTTCAGCAACGGACGCGGTATTTCCATCTTCACGACGCCGCATCTAGCAGCCCAATTCGCCTCCCTTCCTGCTTTCACGGACTCGACTGCATTGAACAAGCACGATGTAAATGTATTCACGCACACATGGCGCGCGACTTCCATCCCAGGAAAAGGCATCGGCATGCTCGCCGCCAAGCCACTCGACTTCAAGAGCCGCGTGACTTCATACACACCCGCATTCCTGGCTTACCTGGAAAGCGAGCTGAGCACGCTCGAGCGGGAAAAGTGGTGGCGCATAGCCATCAAACAACTACCGCGCAAGATCAGGGACGATTTCCTGAGCCTGGCGTATGTTTTTGGCGACGAGCGCGTAAGGGTGCAAGATATCGTCAAGGCGAATACGTTCCAGGTGGAGGTGACGGGCGTCAATCATCTCGCCGTGTTTCCGGAAACAAGTCGCTTGAATCATGCGTGTAATCCCAAGTACGCTTCCCAATCCATTCCTGCCAGCGATTAAATTCCACCACTTCGGATTCTAACGACCATGTAGTGCACAGTATGTCATCGACACCGACTTACTATCTCACACCGTCTACGCCATGCGCCCAATCGCACAAGGCGAAGAAATAACCATCGCCTGTACGTCCAGCCCTATCGTTCAGAACCCAAAACCCACTACTAACACCCCGCAGACACATCCCCCCTGGACCCCACTCCCCACCGCCAACACCATCTCCAGTCCGGCTTCCACTTCACCTGCGCCTGTCCGCGCTGCCTCTCGCCTCGCACCGACTCCACGCTATCCCTCATCCAGTCCCTGCAATCCCAGCTCAACGACTGGTCGCCCGCATCCCCCGGCTCCCCGGCGCTCGCTGAGCAATTACTTCAACTGTACCGCGACGAGGGGCTGGAGGGGTTCATGGACGTGGCGTACGGGTTTGCGGCGCTGGCGTATAGTGCTGTTGGCGATGAGGCGCGCGCAGTGGGGTATGCGGAGCAAGCGCGGGAGGCGGTGCTGATGAAGGATGGGGTGTGGAGGGGGGATTTGAGGATTTGGGAGAAGGTGGTGGGGGATGTGAGGGGGCATTGGAGTTGGAGGCGGAGGGCGGAATGACGGAGCCGCGAAAGAGGAGTTGAGTTGAGGTTCGGGTGTTGGAGGAGGGATGAGAGAGGGCTACGATCACCCTCACGAGCCGATTATATGCGCACCGGTATACCAGGCCGCCTTCGCGACGTCTGCAGCCACAGCCTATGGTAGATGCCGCGCCATTCCGTAGCATGTAGCCAGAAAAGGCATATTGACCACTAAGGACTGAGAGATGAAACTGGGCCGTTGCGTTGTCCGACTACAATTGGTCAAATAGCAAGGATTTAAGGTCTCGAAGAAGAATGGACCCGTAACTCGACAGGATGACTAGCGCTCTAATAGAACACCATAAGTTAGTGCCTGGGTTTGCCCAGCGGAACTTTTGAAAGGCTTACAGAAGTGTGGAAAGATGGCAGCTCCACAGGTCTTCGATCAATCATAGCTGCATCCAGTTCTGCTTTTGGATACACGAAATTTGTCGGCGATTTTGTTGTCGGATTTTTTGCTCTTGCGTGAGCCATTCTTCGTTTGAACCACCAGTAACCGAGGAGTGCCAAGGCAGTCAGCCCGACAACTGTTACTGCAGCTGCAATTCCTCCCTTTGCACCACCAGATAGTCTTGAAGAATGCGAGTTACTTGTATTACTGGTTGTTGGAGTAGCGGATGGCGTTGTGGGCCTCGATACGACAGAGGATGTTGAGGATGCGATACGATCCTCTGCCTTCCATCGAACTTGGATTGGATACGCAACAACCCGCACCTGGTAAGTCGTAGGGGGCGTTCCAAGCACTGGCCGAAACACCGAAATCGTCTCCGTGCCTAAGCTCCTCTGATCTTTGGTGTTGTCCATCAGATTAGCAACGGTCGTGGAGTCCAGGTCACTCTGGCAAGCGAACCATTGATCCGTCGCAACGTTGCCGGGACCGGGACATCTGAAGTTGTCTATGAAGGAGTCTGTTAACTTGTTGACTGTGACTTCGTGAATGGAGGAACAATGACTGGAAGACCTTACCGGGACAGCAAAACGCCAATGTCTCTCCAGGTCCTGGAGTAAGATTGCCAGGTCCGGGACACGTCTTATGCTCTCGCGGACAAACAGCAGGGCTGTGATATGTTGTCAACCATTGATACGGTTCAGAGTATGGCTGCTGTGAACCAGGACAGCATGATGACACTGCGCAACCCAGCGTGTACGCTGTCCATGAAAAAGGATTGAAGGGCCACAGAGGTAAGGTTTGAAAGTTCCAGAGGCTAGACAAGCAGTCAGTTGGCAAGGGTGCCGGTGAAGTCATGCTTCCAACATTTACTGTGGATGTGACAGTTGGAATCGCATTTATCCGAGACCACAGAGCGGAAGAGTCTGTCATAATGAAACAAGTGAATGCAATGTATCCAAGTCAACACAATTGAGCGGTGACACCGAGGAAACAACAGAATAAGTACGGGACACAGGAAAACTTGTGCTCATGGCGAAGCCACTATATTGGATTTTGCCTTGGAACATGCATGGACCCCAAAGCAGCTGAGTTACCACAGCCACAGCCTCGCACTGTAAACATACAGTAATGTAGCCACCATAGCCATAAGTGTAGCCGAGAATAAGATTAATCAGTAGTCGCGGAGTAGGCCTCTTTGTAAAATATCAAAATCGGAACAACCTCGGTCGCGCCTTCGTTCATTCATCTATTCATTCATATAATCCTACTCGGTCTCAGCCGGTGTCATCAAAAGACGCCCCAACCGCTCATGACGGTTTAGCTGCTCTTGGCATGCAGTAACCCGCAGTAGCGTCACCAGGTGTTGCAATAATCCGTGTCCCATTACGTAAGCGAGCTGCCTCACGACACTAGGTGTTGCAATAATTCGTGTCCCATCACGTAAGTAAGGCTGCAACGGCTGGAAGCAGGCTGGTGCTTCTCTGTCCGGATCGCCTCCAACCGCACAAACACGCCTGGTCGGTGACGGACGCCTAGCTAAACCACGCCAACCCCTCCATGGCCGCCCGAATCGCTACTTCCACCCTGGGCTCGGGGTCGGCGATGGGCTCTTCGACAGGTGCCAACAAATCGGGCCTGTCCATGTCCACCGAATACGGCAGCCACTGCGTCCGCTCTAACCATGGGTTCAGATCTCGCACAGTAGCTCCGTCTAGAATAACGCGAGAATAATTGAAATCTAGTCTTAGAAATTCGTTCTATTACAATTGTTACATTGGCTCGGCCATGAAACTCTCTGCCGATACTCTACTACGCTCACGGTTTACTCAATTGATCTTTTCGGAAGAACTTGAAGAAGCCCAACGGAATGACAAGCTGCGCCGCCAACGCAACCCAGAACCAAGGCTTCCTCAATCCTTCCATGACACCCGCCGAGAAATCCGGGAACACATCACCGGGTCCATTTGCATTGGGAGCGGTAGCTTTCGCGACCATAGTGACGACTGTGCCGAGGACTTGCGCCAGCACCAACGACACCGCGACATGAATCCTGGTGAGGGTCTGCAAGAGCATCATACCGAAGCCAACTCCCTGCAGTGAATCGAGAAGGCCGAGCCAGAGCCAGAGACTGCGACCAGCGAGAGCACCGGCGACGGGACCTCCAGGCATCCAAGGAACCCAATTTCCGATTCCTGAGACGCCCCAGAGCATTTGAGCCCACCTCGGTGCGCCCAGTCCAATGGCGAAAATAGGCATAACCCAAGAATGGCTGTTGCTCAATTTGGCAAAGACGAAAAGGAATATCGCCCAGATGACAACGAAGAAAGCCAGCACAAGGAGCCCGACCGCCCAGTGTGGTGCTACGCGAGAGGACCAGAGGTAGGCCCAGTTGCGTCCATACGGCGTACTGAGGAAGTAGTTCTGCAGAATTATCATGACGGCAAACCAGACGACGATCTTCCTTCTGAGGAGTGTCTTGTAGAGAGACGGAATGTGGCCTGGAGATTGGTGATAGTAGGGTGGCAAGGATGTTACCAGCAGAGCTCCAATGGTGAACATCAAGCCGGCTATCGGAAGCGTGATCATTGCAGCTTTTGGTGAGGATGTGAGGGCGTTCTCGGCAGACGAAGTTGTGAGTGTGCTTCCCCAGTAGAAGAGTGCTGTGATGTAAATTTGCATGATCCAAGGAACTCAGCAA
>TARA_R110002003_G_scaffold171_10_pt1 | contig 17850 bp, 18 predicted proteins | sample TARA_R110002003 | Tara Oceans TARA_R110002003 (sample SAMEA4396441) | marine metagenome | biome: Westerlies Biome; feature: [SRF] surface water layer (ENVO:00010504); material: water (ENVO:00002006), including particulate matter (ENVO:01000060) such as... | depth 5 m
GTTCAGCATGCTCTGAAGCGTGTCGAGGTCTGGACCCCCGACAACGGATGCGGGCTTAGGCGGCTCTTGCGCCGGCGCTTCTTGCTTGCCGGCAGACATGCCGACGGGAGATTTAAGTGCTTCAACGGGCAGGTGCGGGTGTGGTGAAGGTGGAGTGTTGTGTGACTTTGTTCGCAGCGGCGACGCGACGACGCGAAGGGTGAGGCTGGCGGTGATGCGTGAGTGGTGCTCTGGAAGCCTTGGGTGGACCCTCCGCTCAGCGACCTGCGTCGAGCCTAAATTGGCGTGCCACCAAGCTTTAGCAGCCGAAGCGCACCTGCCGTTTAATACGCGCCAAGCCCTAAAATTTCACGTTCGCACCTGCCTGGCTTGAGCCCCTCGGACCTTCTTGAGGCAGGCGCGCGTGGTCAAGGCATCGATGAGGGAACACCATAATGGTTACTATTGTGCTACACAGACACCAAGTGACAGTCATGAGATTCCACGTGCGAGAATGTAGATCTTCGCCACAGATCAACCGCAGTTCGAGACATTCGTGAAGACGACCACTTGACGCCATCTCGATCACCTCATTGACCTCGACACAGCACCTTGCAGCACGCAGAGCTCCCCACCAAACGCTGTGCAGCCGGCAGTAGCCCCTCCAGATCTGCGGTACAAAACGCTGTCACTGGCATAGTAAGCGGCGTGGTAAGGCTACCGTGGTCCAACTAAAGCCCGGCCCGCCGTGCATTCGGCGCTTGGGCTAATTCTTGCTGCTCACCCTTCGAATCTCTCCCTCCTCACCCCACACAGAACCCAGGCCATACCAGCTTTCCGTTGTCAGGCGTCGGTTCTTTGCGTCTCTTCGCATCTCCTTGCCCTCTCTTCCTCTGTTTCTCTTTCCCTTTCCTTGCGCATCTGGGTCTTGCTCGCGCCTTACGACTTTCCTTGCCGCCTGCCTCGCGCGACACTCCCGTGCTCGTGGCCTCGTCGACGTCGCCTTTCAGCATCGCCTATCAGGTCGCTAAAGAATTCGCTTCTCCGATACACGCATAACTTATCCACTTGCGCACTTCGCGACCCCTTCTCTGCGCATCCTTCCCGCAACCATGGCCGACCAGCAGCAACCTGGGGCTAACCTCCCCCCTCCACCAGTTTCTGGAGGCGCCCCTGGTTACGACGGCGGCAACCAGGGACAACATCAGCAGCATATGCCGCCCCCTCCGCTTGCGCCCGTCGTGATTCCGCAGAACACCAACCCTATCCCGACTGCGATGGGCTCACCCCTGCCCGGTGGGCCCATGGACTCCATGTCGCCCTCTACTGGCGGACCTGGCTACGTGCCCCGTCGCGCGGCTCCCGAGCCGAACAAGCGAGCGCTATACGTGGGAGGACTGGACCCCCGAGTAACTGAAGATGTGCTGCGTCAGATTTTTGAGACGACTGGACACGTCCAGAGCGTCAAGATTATTCCAGACAAAACCGTCAGTTCTCCGTCTGTAAGATACTCTTCCAGCGCGCTGCATTGATTCACTATGTCGTGCGGCACAGTCTGAGTCTATCTTGCATTAGTTGCGAAATACACGCGCACTGACGGCTAACAGGTGAACTCTAAGGGTTTCAACTATGGATTTGTAGAATACGATGATCCTGGTGCGGCAGAGCGAGGCATGGCCACTCTCAACGGCCGTCGCATCCACAACAACGTAAGCGCGAAGGGCGGAGGATAGGCATAAGGTGTGATCTGACTCAGATAGGAAATTCGCGTCAACTGGGCTTATCAGTCGAACAACACCGCCAAGGAGGATACTTCCAACCACTTCCACATCTTCGTCGGTGACTTGTCCAACGAAGTCAACGATGAGGTCCTTCTCCAAGCATTCTCTACCTTCGGGCCCGTCTCCGAAGCTCGCGTCATGTGGGATATGAAAACTGGCAGGTCGCGTGGATACGGATTCGTCGCCTTCCGCGATCGTGCTGATGCTGAGCGCGCACTCAGCTCCATGGACGGCGAGTGGCTTGGGTCTCGCGCCATCCGCTGCAACTGGGCCAACCAGAAGGGACAGCCGTCCATCTCCCAGCAGCAAGCGATGGCTTCGATGGGCATGACTCCAACTACTCCTTTTGGACACCACCACTTCCCAACCCACGGTGTTCAGAGCTATGACATGGTCGTTGCGCAGACTCCCCAATGGCAAACTACATGCTATGTCGGCAATCTCACGCCATACACTTCGCAATCTGACCTGGTGCCTCTCTTCCAAAATTTCGGTTATGTCACTGAGACGCGCTTCCAATCCGACCGTGGCTTCGCCTTCATCAAGATGGATACGCACGAGAATGCGGCTATGGCAATTTGTCAGCTTAATGGCTACAATGTCAACGGCCGACCTCTCAAGTGCAGCGTAGGTTGAAGTGTTTCCTTATGATTTCTTTCTTGGCTTACCATTTTTCTTAGTGGGGTAAAGATCGTCCTCCTACTGGTCAATTCGAAGGCTACTCGCCTGCTGGTCCCAACTCAGCTTATCCTCAGACCCCAAGCGCGTACTTCCCACAATACGGTGGTGGTGGCCCGGGTGGCCCCATGTCACCCTCAGGTGAGCGGCACCGGAGGAAGCTGCAGTATCGCAAAACACAATCTAATACGCGGGCAGGACCCAGCCCCGGCGGACAACCATTCGCCCAGCAGCAGCAGGGCTTTGGTGGTCCTGGTATGAACTACCAGCAGATGCAGACGCCGCAAAGCGCCGGTGGGTATGGTCGTGGGGCTCCTCAGCAGCAACAATGGGGCGCACCGCAACAGGGCAACTTCAACCAGAACGGCTTCGGCGGCTATCAGGGTTGATCATGACGTCCTTTTCAGTCTTTCTTTGCTCTGCATTGTTCGACTCATCTCTACGACATGCCTGGTTGTTTACACGGGTATTGGTTGGATAGTCCCCATCTCCAGATCATCTCATTAGCTATCTGCCCATATTAGCTCGAGGGTATCTTTTACTCAAAATGGTGTACGGGGTCGTTGTTGAAGGTTGTCTCAAGTTGTACTTTCCTCCGCAGCCTGTTCATCGGCTGGCTGGAGTGACGTTATGGTCGGCGGCTGGAGGCTTTCAATAAATTTCCTTGCTCCAGATCGGTGTTTGTTTGGCTTTCGAGTCCCGATCTTCGCACCACTTACTTTGCTCTTGATACCTATTCCTACCTCAAAAGCAGCCATTCTCTTTCCCGGGCAAATGACTTCGCCTCCTTAATTTGTTCGACATCTATTGTCATTCATGATTCCCTGTGGTAGCGTTCAGCGTCTGGTTGATTTTCGCGTTCTCCGAATACCCCCACGTCGATATGCCACCCTCCCGACCCTTTTGCGCAAAAAGAAACAGCGCTGGGCCATATTAGAAAGGACACAAGGGCCCGAGCTAGACGGCACAAGAGATTGCAACGATGAGTATAGAATATGATTGCAAAACAAAGATTACGTAGAGCCACGAGATACCCTCAGACTTCTACTCACTCTTCACAAGAGGTGCCTGCCTCGAGACGTTAGAGCCAATGTGCTCACGCTATGCATGCTTAAATGTATCTGAAAAGTGACTGCGTGCATGCCTGCGTTGACAGCAGCTATATTTACTCAGGGTAGCCGCAGACTAGCAGCAAAGTAAGGCCGAGGAAGCACCAGCTCGCCTCGCGAAAACACGTGAAACACAAGCACAGACGGAGAAGCGCGTCGGCATTCGCGTGCACCAGCCGTTGCACCAGCATCACTCCCCGCACCGTGAGGGCATGCACTTTCTTGACGCATTGTCACTAATCTTTTCCTTTCTCATTGCGCTACTTCTGTGCTGCATGCTTTTCGCTCTGGCTAGGCTGGGTGCGACGCTGAAATTGTCCTGTCCCAAGGGCTCGCCTTCGTTCCTGCCGCACCCTCCCCAGACGCACCTGCCTCGAACGCGCTTCTCAGCCTCGCGCCCACAACCCAGCAGCCGACCCGAATACTTGCCGCGCTCCCACTACGGCTATCTCTCTACACGACCCCATACGACCTCAACTATGTTCAAGGCAGCAGTGCAGAACCACCACGCCACCATTCCTCCGCCCACATCGAGCCTTGCACCCAAGCAGCAGTCTCTCGGAACCTCCTTTGCTCGGAACGGCTCAACACAGAAAACACCGACGTGTCCATTGACAGGCAGCACAAAGCACAATGGCACGGGCATGTCTGGCATAGGGTCATACAGTCAAGGAACGAAGAGAACATCGAGCGGGTTGGCAAAGACTTTGAGCTCTCAGGAGGATCTATTCAGCTACCCGACCATGAACATTGCGGGTATGGAGAAAGAGAACGACTTTCCCCTTGCGTACAACCACTCGGCACGGAGTAGCAACGCTGGCTTGGCTACGGCTTTATTCGATGAGGACGATTTTGACAGCGACGTCGATCTGGACGTAGAGGATCCCGCTACTAAAGGCACAGTCACATATCCGAACCTTCCTAAAACCGGCTCAAGCGGATCGCGGGATTCCGGCTATCAATCAAGACCCCAGACCGCTTGGCAAAAGACGGAGCTGGACAGCAGTCAGCCGATACCCTGGTCTTCATCTCCTTCAGAACATTTCAAGACACCTCAGAAGCCTGTGGCGGCGAAGCCCAAAGCAAAGCGTGCCTTCTTACCCTGGTCGCAGAACCAGAAGGCTGCCAATTCCCAACAGGCGGACGACCAGATCGAATCAGAGGAAGAGACCGCACACCCGAAGAAGAGGCAGTCGGTCGAAACGAAGCAGGAAATCGCTTCTACACCAAAGCAGAAGTCACAATATCCATGGAATACAACTGCGAGCGCCTTGAAAGTGCAACAGAAGAATCTGCGTGAGCAGAACAAGAAGCAGACGAGAGAGAACGACGCGTCAGTGGATGATCTCAAGGAGGCTGTCAAGAAGCGAAAGAAGAACACTGTGCATCGAATTTTCCTCAGTGAAGAGCAACAAAATGTGCTGAACCTAGTCACGGAACACAAGAAGAGTGTCTTCTTCACTGGGTCGGCTGGTAGGTCGAGACGCGTGTGGTTTGTTGGACGTCGCTGATTATTGCAGGTACCGGTAAATCAGTCCTCTTACGAGAAATTATTGCAGCGTTGCGGAGAAAGTACGTTCGCGAGCCAGATCGAGTTGCAGTCACAGCCTCGACAGGGCTTGCCGCATGCAATGTCGGCGGCGTTACTCTGCACAGCTTTGCTGGTATCGGTCTCGGCAAAGAGCCTGCGGAAGACCTAGTGAAGAAGATTCGACGAAACGCCAAAGCAAAGCAACGATGGATGCGCACCAAAGTATTGATCATGGACGAGGTATCAATGGTGGATGGCGATCTATTCGACAAGCTAGAGCAAATCGCACGTACGATTCGCAACAATGGCAGACCATTCGGCGGTATTCAGCTTGTTATCACAGGGGACTTCTTTCAATTACCACCTGTACCAGAGTACGGACGCGCATCGAAGTTTGCATTCGATGCTGGCACTTGGACCACCTCGATCGAGCACACTATCGGGCTACACCACGTCTTCCGTCAAAAGGACCCGGTGTTTGCAGGTATGCTGAACGAGATGCGTGAAGGACGCCTTTCGCCAGATTCGATATCGCGTTTCCGACAACTCGATCGGCCATTGCCAGCGTCGGACGATAACATCGAAGCCACCGAGCTTTTCCCCACCCGTCAGGAAGTTGACCTCGCGAATAGCCTTCGCATGCAGCAGCTCCATGGTACGATCTTTAGCTTTGAAGCAAGGGATGGAGGCACGATCACGAACAAAGAGCAGCGTGACAGGCTTCTGCAAAACATCATGGTCCCAGAAGTGGTGCATTTGAAGAAGGGTGCACAGGTCATGCTGGTAAAGAACATGGACGATTCGCTCGTCAACGGCTCGTTAGGCAAAGTTACGGGTTTTATGACGGAGCAGATGTTCGTGCTGTACAAGGAGGACGAGGAAGCTTTCATCGAGGGGGGCCCATCGGAGCAGGCCATGAAGAATGAAATGGCTAAGACAACAATGGGCCTCAACACCGCGCAGGTCTTCCCAGTCGTGCGCTTCGCCATTGCAGACGGCACAACTCGCGATCTGCTCTGCAAGCGCGAAGACTGGAAAGTCGAACTACCGAATGGCGAAGTCCAAGCGTCTCGTAGTCAGATTCCTCTTATCCTCGCATGGGCACTATCGATTCACAAAGCTCAGGGTCAGACCCTGGAACGGGTTCGAGTCGATCTTGGGCGTGTATTTGAGAAAGGACAAGCATACGTCGCGCTGTCCCGTGCCACGAGCATGGCTGGCTTACAGATATTAAGGTTCGACCCCAGGAAGGTAATTGCACACGAGAAGGTCAGATCCTTCTACAGCAGCTTGAGCCGTGCAGAGCAGGTTGAAGGCAAGGCGAAGAGCAAGACAATACATGGGAAGATGCAAGCTGCAAATGCGAAGAAGAGAGACGCGGAGGATGAGCAGTAAGCATGGGTTCATCGAAGAGCACGATACATCGCAGCGGTGTGTCCAGCATTTACAAGCAGCATTGGTGGCGTCATTGGATTGGGCGAGGATAAACTTCGCTACGCCTTGAGCTCTGCTTTTCCATGCTCGCCTGTACCGCCTATCAAGTGTGAAAGCATATAGCAAACTCACAATCTTCATACTCAGAACCAAACTAATTTTGAATCAACCTCTACATTATCAGCCGTTCTCGCCCCAGCTTCCCCCATTGCTAACATTCAATTTGGTTTGGACCATTGACAGGATCTGGGAAGGTTTACCGAGAACGAACGCCTGACGCGGTTCCTAAGTGGTGCCACGCGATTCTGACTTATCGATAACGGACTCGGAACGTAGCACGTCACTTTCTGTGAACCCCTCTGCGTACCTTTTCGAGCTTCAGCATCTCCATTATACCAGCTTGTACCTGTTGCTCCAATACACTTACAAGATGCATATTCTGGTACGTCCATGAAATCCAATGGCTGAGAATCAATCCAATAACATATCCAGATCACCAATGACGACGGCCCGCCCTCCGACCAGTCTTCGCCATATGTGCACTCCTTGGTCTCGACATTACAGAAACATGGCCACACTGTCTCGGTCGTACTTCCGCATACCCAGCGCTCGTGGATAGGGAAAGCACATCTCGTCGGAAAGTCGGTACGTTACTAAATAACACGGATTGTGTCGACTCGCTTGCAGATGTAAAGCGCTGGCCCAAGGACTCGAACAGAGCAGAAGCTTACCCGCATTGCAGATAAAACCCACATATTTCCGTCCTGCCCCTCTACAGACTACCTCCGAAGGTCGTCTCACAAACCATGGCTCCACGCACAACTCGCCGCTGCCACCAGACAGCACCGAAGAAGAATGGGTCCTGGTTGACTCAACACCTGCATCATGCGTACAAATTGGCCTCTACCACTACTTCTCATCGCGCGGCCCAATCGATCTCGTCGTCTCTGGTCCAAACTACGGTCGCAACAGCACCGCCGTCTTCTCCCTTAGCAGCGGAACAATAGGAGGTGCGATGGAAGCAGCCGTCTGCGGCGTCAAGTCAATAGCACTTTCCTATGCCTTCTTCGACCGCAACCACGACGCGACCATAATATCGGACGCGTCCGAACTCAGCGCAAAACTCATTCAATATCTGTACGACAACTGGGACCCAAACACACACCTCTACACCGTCAACGTGCCGCTGGTAGAAAAGGTCGGCGACCGCAAAATCTTGTGGACAAACATGCTCCAAAACAGATGGAAATCCGGGTCGTGTTTCCAGGTCGTGGAAGTTCCCAGCGAAGCAGACGACACACCATCAGATATCGAAAGCCAGATCCGCAAACAGGAGGAGAAGTTTGGGAAGAAGGAGCTGCGGCATAATAGTCAGGTACTGAAGGATGGTGGCAAGTCGGGCACAGAAACACCGACTGAGCAGCCCCATATGCGGTATACGCATAAGCATTTCAAGTGGGCGCCGAGCTTCAAGGATGTGTACGAGAGCGTAGAGGAGGCTGAGCCAGGGAATGATGGGTGGGCGGTTGCGCAGGGATTCACAAGTGTTACCCCCTTGAGGGCGAACTTCTGGCATGTCGGCGGATTCGAGGGGGAGATTAAGCTATAGAGATGTCGTGAGCACGCTCTTGGCTGAAATACTGCCTAAGCTACCCAACACGCATCCTTCATAGTTTGCGACTCTGCGTGCACTTTTGGTGGCTACAGTCCGTTCGTACTCTTTGTGCCCCACGTCAGATCTCGGTACCTGCGCTACGGGCAGATCCGCTGCAACACCATATATATCCGTAACTCGATGAACATCAGCGCAGGCTCCACACACATCTTTCGATACACAAAGTGCAATGCGACACCTGAGATTTGCTGAAGTTTGAATTGTCGGAGAAAGCGTCGCATCTCCAACATCGCCTTGCACTCCTCACACCATGCACTCCGAGCGCAATGGCCCCTCCCCTTTCCGGCCTCCGCACCGCAGCCGGCAATCGTGCACGACATTGCAAACCTAGCACCACAGGAACCGAGACGCTTAGCGCACTGTAGACCAGACTACCAGAGCTCCGAGGTGTAGAGCCGCAAGTCCCTGTGACAGCTATTTTCGGTATTGGAGCTTCGGATCCCCGCGCCCGCCGGCGAAACTGCGAAGAAAGATGTCTGAAGAACCGCCCGACATCATATATAACGGCTTAACAGAAAGTTGTGGCAGGATTCAAGATACCCATTCTACTTTTGCGTTCTACACAGCGATTTCGCAATTTCCAAAGCAGGCTTCATCGAAGAAGGAGGAAGGCATACCAAAACCCACATTCAACCAATAGGACCATCGCATAAACCAGGCACGTGACCCTTCCACCACCACCACGAAAATGGTCATCAACGTCCCGACCGCCTCCCTCGAAGGCCAAGTCGCCCTCATCACCGGCGCCGGCCGCGGCATCGGTCGAGGGTGCGCCATCGAGCTCGGCAAGCGCGGCGCCTCCGTCATCGTAAACTACGTTTCCTCCGAAGGCCCCGCGCAAGAAGTGTGCCAAATAATCGAGGGCTTCAACAACGGCGCCAAAGCCGTCGCCATCAAGGCCGACGTCAGCAAAGTCAGCGAGATCCACCGACTCTTCGAAGAAGCAAAGAAGGCCTTCGGCAAAATCAACATCGTCATGAGCAACTCGGGCACCGAATCGTGGGACGTTACCGAGGAAATCACGGAGGAGAAATACGACCATGTCTTCAATCTGAATGCCCGTGCTCAGTTCTTTGTCGGCCAAACCGCGTACAAGTACATCGAGGACAACGGCCGCATCATCCTCATGTCGTCCATTGCCGCCGGCCTGCTCGGCGTCAAGGACCACGCCCTGTACAACGCGTCCAAAATGGCCGTCATCGGCTTCATCAAGGCGTTTGCGACGGATTTCGGAAAGCGCGGTATCACGGTTAATGGTGTGGCCCCCGGTGGTATCAAGTCAGATATGTTCACGCAGAACGCGTGGCATTATATCCCTGGCGGCTCGCCCGACTGGCCCGCGGAGAAGATCGAGACGCTGATGGCGAACCATTGCCCGCTGGGACGGTGTGCGGTGCCGGAGGATGTGGCGCGCGTGGTGGCGTTCTTGGCGAGTGAGGATGGTGGCTGGGTCAACGGGCAGGTGTTGACGATTTCGGGCGGGAGTTCGCAGTAGATGGGAGTGTAGTGTGGGGAGGTAGGTGGAGGCGTGCGAGAAAGTGGAATGATAGAGTATGAGTTGATGAATACCATAGCATTATTGTGTAACACGTTTGTGGGAAGCTCAATTGGAACCTTGGAGCTTGCGAGCGTTGGGAGGTGGCTGCTCCTAGATTCCTAGCTAGAAGATTGGTATATGTGAATATATCATCGTTTACCGTAGAAGATGTCACAAAAGCAACAACAACTCCCTGGCAGTGTAGGAACGAGCGTGCAACATGGAAAACTCGCCAGATACATCCAGGAGCGAAACTCAGATCGAAAATGCGAAGAGAAGCTGTGCATTGACGTAGGCGAACACATCAAGAGAGCGCTATGCGCTGCTTGTCAAAGAAGTGACAGTTCCCCAAAAAGGTGGGGTGGCCTATCTCTTTTGTTCTTCTTGATCCAAGCCACTATCGTCTCCCAATCGGCGTCCAATTCATCCTCGTCAAGAGACAGAGCGTAAGCCTCGTCGTCCGGTGTATGCTTGTTCGGCTTCAACGAAATGAATGTTCTGGATCGATCGAGTACTTTTATCCGCTTAACACATTGTTGCTGAACGGTGTGGAAGAAAGCTTCACCGGGGCCGTCCAGATCCAGCCATACTTTGATATGATTTGCATCCCATATGAGACTCAATACAATCCTGCTGCTGGGTGTCACCTTACCAGTGCCCGTGATGTCGCTGTCCCTGAAAGGAGACGACGTCTCATCGTAGTTAACAAAGTTCTGCTGGTCCGGCGGTGGCGACGGTCGTGTCAACTGCATTTCGACCAGGCTTGGGTCTGGAACCAGCTCAGCAATCTCCCCTTGATCCACCCAGGCGGCTGTGTCCGTAAAAGTCCGTGAAGCATTAACATCCAGGCCGCTGAAAGAGTGAGAAGATCCGGCAACATATGGATTGAATATTGTCCCCGTCGGAGTGGTTTCTCGAGACTTCAATATGGCATCTATAATATCCTCATTGAAAGAAACCGTTGTCGAGTAGGTTGGGGTACTCGGCACGCTGGTTGCACGAACCCGAACATCTACGTCCGGCTCGCTTCTCGGGTTGCCATCGGGACCTGCCGGGTGCTTACTTGCGGTTTCTGTAGGCGCAGCATCTACTGACTTTTCGCGTGGCAACGTCGCAATACCCTCAAACCTGACCGCGTCCGCTGAAGTATCTTCTCCTGGGTCCTTTCTGAGGTCATGCAACAGATCGAAACACGTGTCAAGGAGCTGTAATAGGGAGCTCTGTCCACGTGGAATATCATCGCCCACCATGAATTTGCCGTTCCTTCGTAGGTTGTCGATGGAGTTCAGCTTCATGCTATATGGATATAGCTCCCTGGGAGATGATACGCCGCCCGACGCTTTCACCTCCATGAGGCACTTCCGTAGCGTCAACAAATGGTTATAGATTGGTAGCAGTGCCTCGGAGACCATCTCGGAAGAGTCAAGAGCCGGGGACAAGTCAAGGTGCTGCCGACCTAGATCCTCTGTCTCTTCCTGTTGCTTTACTGTCTTCTTAGTCTCATCATCTCCTTGCTGACTTTTGTCGCGACCCGGAGTTTCGTAGGTTGATGAGAGATCTGTAGTCTCATTGAAGGATTGCGCAGGATTCATTGAAGTATTCTGGAGAACGGGAGCACTCCGTTGCTGCATGGGCAGGAATTCAGACGTGTCAACGCCTTCAGCTTTCCAAATACCGCGCATTATCGACCACTTCTTTTCGACAGCATATGACTGCATTGTTTGCTGCGATGGTTCTGGCAGCGAAGTCCAACGCTGACTACACATCATGTCCGTGAAAAGCCTCGCCACGATACTGTCTCTCGGTTGTTCGGGATCGGAAGTCAGCTCATCATAGAGGCTGTCTAGATACCCACCCGGCGTACTGGGGTCCGCAAAATCATCTACGGGAGTCTCCGCTGTGAGGTTGCCCAATGCTGGAACGGCAATCGATTCGACATTCTTGCTAGCTTGTAATGGCGCCAGCAACGGTTCATCATCGCCTTCTCGGGGCGCATATGTTGGATCGCACCGGCGTTTGTACTTCGACAGAAACCGCCCAATCTCTTCCACTTGCGCACCATCTATCGGCACAATCGTAAACCTCTTTTCCGCGACGTCCACGGGTTGCGAACCATCATCAGACTGGTAACCAGCTACCGCATGGATCGTGATCACTTCGGCCACATTTAGGTGTGAAATATTTTTGTGGTAGATAAACCAGCTTATTGGAATGCCCAACACAGCCAGTACGACGTGGGTGGAGTATACATATAGATGGGTTGAACGACCCAAATTGTTGTCGAGATCTGTAACTAAGACGAACCAGTCTTTTTGTTCCTGAAGTTGAGTGCTGCTGATTGGAGGTGGGTATTTGTCTAGATAATACTGTTGTGGAAGCTGTCGTGATGCGCTTGGCAAGTCGGTGTGGTGGTCTGGTGACGCAGAATCACTAGGGTCGAGGGTGCCTCCATCGATATTGGACCTTGGGTCAGAAATGACTGGAGGCGGAGACTCTGGTTTCATTGGATCCGGAGGCGATGCCTGACTGGGGTCAGATACCGGTACGGAAGACTCCCATGGAACTGCACGTAAGATGTCATGTAAGATATTAATACATGAAGTGAGGGCTTTGATCTTTTGTTCGTAGCCATTGTGATCGCCCGACAGCCTCACCTGCTTAGCTTCGGCTGCGAGACCCACTATTGCATCAAGCACACTTATCGCTGACTCTGCGACGCCCGCCTTGACTAAGCTTTCGCTGACACCTTGAGCAGTTCCGCCCTCTGGCTCAGCACGCTTGTTAATGCCCCATGTTATCAGCCTGTCCTTTTGAGCGGACAGTCGGGAGTCAAGCATGGCTGTTCTCGGCGGCAACGTTGTTGCATCCGAGAATACACCTACTATGGTGCTGATGGCTTCGCTCTCAAGTCCACGAAGCCGCGCCGCCGGAGACGATCCCGTGGCACGATCTAACGCTGTATCAAGGCTCGGATTCGACGTAACCTCTCCTGCAAGATCCGAAGCAAACCTGGCATCTCGCTCTGCAAAAGCCGGCTCAGAGCTCTGGGTAAGAAGGTTGGATCTTGGTGGCGGATGTTTCGCCTTATAATCGTTCCTTATCTGCGCAGCTTTTTTGTTCCAGATGGCGACTTGCTCCCTGGAGTCTGACGGACGCGGTCCTAGTTGCTCAATCGTAAATTGAAATATGTCGGCCTCGTACACCTCATCGCGAATCCCTGGTCCGGCGGTGTCCCCACTGGAGGTACCAGCACCTTCCTGTGAACGGCTGGCTTGATCCGAAATCTGATAGCCTTCCCGGATCCGCGAATCCTTCTCGATACGTCTGGAGTCCACGTAGCGCTTGAGATGAGTCCATATGTCCGAGGTTTGTTCTGCCAATGCTGCTGTGAAGCTCACGTCCTGCAGGAGACCACTTTGGGGCCTTTGCAGGCCATAGATTGTGATTACACCATGTTCGCCGAGGGCACAATCCTTGATCCCAGGTGAGAGTGTATTGGATGAATAGATAACTGACTCGTTGATTTTGATTGATAGACCGGACTTTCCTATGTCAAGGAATACATCCTCGTCGAAGGAACCTCCCGGCTCCGGCAATATCTTAAAGCGGGCATGCTCTTGAAATTTAGGGGGAACGGGGCTTTCGGTGTCCTTGAGTATCGGCGAGAGTGATTGTACGTTTGAACGGCGCTCGAAATCGGGACGTTCCACAGGTAACCTGTAGCGGTCGTAAATCTGTCTCAATTCTTCGGCGGCTTCAGGAGTCAGAGACGTGCCATGTCCTAGGTCATGTCCTAAGTTCATCCAGGTGCTCGTCTTGCCAATTCTCTCCAACGTAGGAGGCTTCCTCACGCACTTCAAAACCTGGTATAACGTGACGGATCTGTTATCGATGAGGAACTCGAGCTTTTCGATATTTTCTCCATGTTCTGTGGCGTGGTATCGGGCCAGTTGTTCGAAGTACTCATCAAATTCTTGCGTAGTAATCGTGATGTTGAACTGAACAGCCTGTAGCAGTTTAAACTGCCCTGGATCAACTCCTCGGGTGATCCATTCCGGCTGCTCAGCAAACCATTCTTTGAGCTGAATCCAGGTATTGACATCGTCTGGGAGATAAGATCTCAGGCGAGGACTGAGCAAAGTCGTGTCGAAGATCTGTTCATCCATGGCCTGTACAATGGCCGGGTTCGATCGAAGCAACTCCTCCGCAACATCAAAGCCATTAGATCCACGTCCCTGGTTTTCGAGAGGACGATGTACATTCCACATGTGGTCATCAAGGGCCATTCGGTCTCTATCGCCTTCGCTGAAAACAAGGCCACACTCGTCACATGTGACATGCGCAGATGACATGGATCTGCCACTCCCTGCCATGCTGGAGAGCGAGTCCTTATCTGCGGCTTCCTCCTCTATGGCATCATCGTCGTTTTTCATGTGCGAGGGTAAAGCAAACAGGGAGAGCTCGTCGTGATGCTTTCCGAGATGACGACGCAATTGAGCAAGAGAAGGTAGCCGAGAATGGCAGAGGGTGCAGTCAGCTGGAGCATCCATAGGGTCTCGCCTTTCGCAGTTGCGCATCAAATCAATGATTCTCTCGTCATCAGTGATCTCTGCGTGAGCGACAGTCAAATGTTGGTGAAATTCATGCTGCGAGTTGAAGGTCTGGTTGCATCCTTCAACACATTCCCACCATTTGCGATGTGCCTGTAGCTCGTGCTGAAACCACTCGTGTCGGGACTCGTACGTTCGGTCAGGAACTTTACATTCATCGAAAGTACAAACCTGGAGAGTGTTAGCGACGAACTTGAGGAGCGTGCGTTAAGCGTATTTACATATGGCTGGAGGTCCCTATAAACATGCTTACTCCAAGCGGTGGCTTGTCGAATCGACGTGATGCGGAAGCACAGTGGACATTCGAATGGCTCGCCATCCTGACCCTGCTCAGGCAGAGGAGGGGGTCGCAATCTGGAAGGGTCATTGTTCGAAGATGCATAAGACGTTTGCGAAAGCGTGTCTTCATAGAAGTCATCTTCGTCTAGGTTTGGTGCTGAGGAGCTGGCCTTGATCGCCAGAGGTATTGAGGATGCAACGGTACTCTCGATCTTCTCTGATGGGGCCGTGTTAGTCGCACTAGGCTGTTGTGGCAAAGTAATCTCTGGTTGTTTCAACCCCCTTTCAAGCTTCTTCCGATGCTCTTCACGGTACCGCAGATATTGACGTCGTCGTGAAATGGCTTTGCCTAGCCGGAAAATCAGGAAATCTTTGGCCATTGGGAACTTTCCCCGCACATGCTCGATATCGAAAACCTCGAAATGCGTAACGTCGATCTGCGTAGACTCCTTAAACTGGTCGTGTGGAGCTGGATTCCGAATGGACATTGAAAGTCGCATGAGACATATGTTGATCTCGACCATATTGGATGCCAGCTGCGCCAGCTCGGTGGTTGGTTCCCCGTCATACTGCTCTGATTCATGGTCGGAGTTCTCGGAATCAGAATCTGAAAGATCCTCCCAAGGCACGCGTTGCTCGGTTATAATCTCGAGTGCTTCTTGCAATACTGACTTCAAGCTTTGCAAGAGCTCCAATACTCGATCGCGAATATGAGATGCTTCGCGCAATTTATAGTCGAGCGAGCTTCTACCTCTTCGATGCGCGCCAATGTTGCCAACCCATAATCGAAAACGGCCGAGAGATTCTTGTATAGTCCCAGGTAGCAGCTTGCTGCGGATATTAGGCTTGGCCTTGGAAAGGTTGTTGCAAGCGTCGTGGAAGCCATTCAAACAATCCTGGACATGGCTGGCAATCGAGGAGAGGTCTTCAGGTCCGCCGAGAGACATGTCGTGCTTGGATCACGCAGGCTCGCGCACATCCCGTATCCTGTACTTGTTCAAAGCTTGAGTTGTGCTCACAGAAGATGGACGACCACATTCAAGAATGGCTAAAGTCCCTTGTAAGGGCCCTGTTGATATTCGTCGATGATGGTTGTATAAGGATTGCGACGAGGCTAGGAAGGGAGGATGGGGGCCGTTTCTGCGGGCGGGCTGCACGTGTCCCTCTTGAACTCGCCTTCTCAGCCTCAGCCTTGTGGGTTCTCAATGTCTCCTACAGGTTCCACGCATGCGAGACACCGCCTTCTAATACCACTGGCCATCGTTTCCTGTATCGGGCTAACATTCAGCATCATTCTGGAATTGCGAAGGTATGTCGGGCCTCGAAGTGGCAGGCGTCGTGCTTGGGTCGCTTCCCCTCGTCATCTCAGCCTTGGAGCATTACGCGAATGGCATCCAGACAGCAAAGCGCTACTGGCGCTACAAGTCAGAACTGAGGTCGTTGATTCTTCAGATTGATACTGAGCGGGGTATTTTCATCAACACGTTGGAGCAGCTGCTTCAAGGCATTGTAAGAATCGACCATATGAAGGAGTTTCTTTCCAGCCCCGGCGGCAAAGTCTGGCAAGACGCCGAAGGTCAGTTGAAGGATAGACTGAGGAGTGCGTATGACATTTATTTCGGAAATGTCGAAGGAATGGCTCGGTCGTTGGGGAGGATGCGGGAGAAATTAGCCCTCGACCCTGACGGAACGGCATGTTAGCTCTTTCCATCCTCACGGACTCGGGCACTGACATCATCCTAGCCGCAGTTCAGCGACCCCAACCTCTTCAAGCAAGAATACAAGCGACTCAAGTTCAGTCTCAGCAGGTCTGAGTACACAGAACAGCTCGGCGAACTCAGGAGCCACAATCAAGCGCTAACGCGACTCACCAAGCAGTCACTTGAACTGGAACCGTCCCGGAACGAGAAGAAAGGTCGCTCTTGTCCCAATTTCAATGCATTACAGAGCTACGCCCGCAGCGTCTACGAAACTTTGCGATCTGGTCTGCAATGCAATTGCGAGGGTCATGCGGTGAAGCTCCGTCTGGAAAGTCGGAGCCAGAACGTGAATGATGAGGACGACCTACTGGAAAGCACGCCCTTTCGCGTTATCTTTACCTACAACTCGTCAGCTCCAGCACCGCTCTGGGATTGGAGAGAAGCAGATATTCGATGGATCGCAGATAAGCCAAAATGCGTTCTCAAATCTTCGTGTACGCAAAGTACTACCTACACAGCAACGAAAGCAACCCGACGGGTGCGTTTCAATCAATCGCAATCCCTGAGTAGCAGCAATGGTACTACTGTGACCATCACGGCACAACATACCAGTGCCACCGCCACCAATCCAACCCCAGAACAAATCATCAGCCTCTGCCATACGATTTCAAAACTTCAACAGCCACAGCGCGACCTCTGCGCCGGCTACCTCCTAGACAGTCTGAAGCGTAAACACGGCATCTACCCGGTGGAGCAACTAGCCTGCCAGAACGGCCAGCAGACCTGGTCAGCCTATTCACTGCGACAGGTACTAACTAAGCGTGCCAGCTTCGGGCGACGTTTGATGCAACACGACAAATTTAAGGTTGCTGTGGATTTAGCTTCGAGTGTTTTGCAGCTCTACAAAACACCCTGGCTCAGCGATGCATGGAGTCAAGACGACGTTTACTTCGTCCATCGACCAGGCGCACCACTAGCAACCGTCTACCAACACCCCTTCATTTACCGCAAGTTCTCATCACTAGCTCCAACCCAACCTCCCATTACACAACCTCCCGTCCGCAGAGTCATCCGCAACCAAACCCTCTTCACCCTTGGCATCCTCCTGATCGAGCTGCTCTACGGCAAACCAATCGAGGAGCTTCAGACAGCTCATGACCTCGACTGCCAAGGCACACCCGGTGCGGTCTGGTGCACGGCCGAGAGACTGATTGATGAGGAAATTGCGTTCGAGGCAGGTCAGCTATACTCAGACGCGGTGAGGCGGTGCATACGCTGCGACTTCAATACAAAGAACTCGAGCTTGGACGACCAGGACTTTCAACAAGCCGTATTTGACGGCGTAGTGGCGCCGCTGGAAAAGACATTGTCGCACTTTAACGGTCAGGATTGAATATTGAAGCACCGACCTCGATCAACGATTGTGGAGTATGACTGGACGCTTGCTAGCTTTTCTCGTGTCGCTATCATGACCGACGCCCCATCCTGACCCCACATCATCCCAAAACTCGAAGGGCGCACATTGTCATGCTGGACA
>TARA_R110002003_G_scaffold431_3_pt1 | contig 17827 bp, 19 predicted proteins | sample TARA_R110002003 | Tara Oceans TARA_R110002003 (sample SAMEA4396441) | marine metagenome | biome: Westerlies Biome; feature: [SRF] surface water layer (ENVO:00010504); material: water (ENVO:00002006), including particulate matter (ENVO:01000060) such as... | depth 5 m
AGATCGAGTTAGTCAACTCTTTGTTCTAGAGCACCAATTCTTCAATGAACATACCTGCCAAATGAAGACCATGCCGACCACGCCAATCAGGAGACCAGCGACGCGTTGCTCTTCACCCCTCCAAGCTGCAAAACAACCATTGGTCCTACCAAAAGCTTCCTCACAAGCACGCGCTGTATGGCTTCTGTCCGGAAATGGCCAAGCCATGTCCCTCGAGTTGCTGAAGCCGCAGCAGCTGAAAGCATCCTGAATGGTCCTGATGGCATCCCTATCCTTGCTTCTGAACAGCTTCTCCCAGCGCTCTCGCAGACCGCAGTCGAGACCAGACGGCGGAGCAGCGTGTGTGCCCAGGAGGGTAATGACAACGGTCGAGTATATGAAGATGACTGTGTTTGCGACGATGACGAGTGGCGGACGCTGTATCTCGCCGCGCTCCAGGTGCTTTCGACGCTCTTGGCGGCAGGTGAGATCGTAGCCTGATTCGAGCAGGAGGCCAGCGACGATTGGTAGAGCAGTCGTGAAGCCCGTGAGAGTGTCCGAGATGGGTACAGAGCGGCTGTTCGCACGAGAGGAGGCATATCTGTGTACGTTAGTGGCTATTCAGAGCCTCGTCAAGATTGCGGCAAGCTAACCCTGCCAGCGCGGTCGCGATGATCAAATACTATGGCATCCGTTAGTGACTCTCAAGTCGTTGCGAGAGGCGACTCACCACCACACTGAGGCAAGTCACGACCTGCTTTCTCGTGTAGGTCATTTTGAGTTATCAGTGATAGCGTCTGATCGCTGTGATGAAGGAGGAAGTTTGCTATGGACGGGTTTATGAATGGAGAAAGAGCGAAGGAAGCGACAGAAAGGTGAGAGGTCGTTAGTATATCTGAACAGCGCGCAGGTCTTGTCTGATAGACGTCCCCGCGTTCCAGCTGGGTGGTTGGTTACACTCGAAAGAGGGGCTCCAGTACTTCACAAGGTACCTCGACGGTGCACAGTACGATAATGAGTACTCGTTGCCAATACTCCTCATGCGCCTTCCCTACCGTGTCTCGCCTCCGAGGAGCTCACCAGGCAGGCGCGATTGGTGAAGGACGAGCAAGGGAGGAGCGGCCCATGTCCGCGTAAGCTGCAGAGTGAAACTTGGAAGTCGACCTGTGACGCCTCTCCGTTGTGCAACACAAGCGCAGTTTATCTGCAACACGAAATATTTGACTGCACGTTCTATGGGCAGGCGTATCAGTCCGAGCCATGTGGTCGCGGTGGTGTGCCGACATGTCGAGATGCAAGCGCCCAAGGCTCTTCACGTCACTCGATTGGACCGTGCGGGCGCTAACGTTAGCGTACCCGTCCACGCGGAACGAAGAAAAGAGCCCACCCACGAAACGCTCAGGACTTGCTTTACTAGAATAATAGCTTAAGAAGTTAACAAGTTAACTTTAATTCTACTTCCTCTATAACTATATAGTTAAATATTATAATTTATTAATAGTAATTAAAATAGTATATTTAAGAAATAGTATCTTAAATACTAATATGCTAATGTACGAACGTAGCTGCAGCTAGAACGGAGTTTCGGAGAACGACGGAGGTTCTGCTGACCATGCTTCTCAGTCCCCTTTAGTTTCCGCACTATCACAAAGGCCTTCTAAGATTTCCGAGAAACCCGTAGAGAGCATTGACGCATCGCTCTCCACCAGCGCCAATGTAGTTACACAGTGTCTTGCGGTCCTCAAGGCCTCAGGTATGCTCCCACCTCCACGTCCGCGCTGAACAAGGAGTTCGAGACCAGCGGAGAAGACCAGGTGAGGAACAGTCCAATCCTTCAGGTAGACAGGAAGAATTGACTGGTTTGGTCGCGGCGTGGCTAGTCTTAGAAGAGGCGATTTGCGCTGCTGCTTTATGAGAAAGTTGCACGCTCGAACAAGCTTATCGCAATGCTGGTGGGCGGTGTAAGAGCCTGTTTGGTGAATTTGATCGACCATCAGTGTCGCGTGGTGGTAATGTAAGCTGGCCCATGCGTCTAGAACTGAAGATAGCTGTGGATCGTGCATTTGGCTGCTTTCGACGGTGGAGCTCATCTCACTTTTCCAGTCGAGAAGCCAGGCTTCGAGCTCCATTTGATATGACTGCTGCACATCTTGATCAACGATAGTAGATTGTTGCATGCTCGACTTGGACAGCAGCCGACCGTGGATCTGCATCTTTAGGACAGAGACTCTGTAAAAGTAACATCCTAAGTATTCTTGAACGGCCCCGGACATGGGTTTTATCATGTCCTATGGCAGTCAGCAAGTGAACACATCGACTATGATAACCAGATTCCTCACATCTCGAAGCTTATCGCCTATAGTTAGTAGACTTGGCCGCCCGAACGCAATGGATACTTGGCTGAAGGTACGTGTTATTGATGAGTAAAGGTCATAGTTACGGGGGTAAACACACCTCTCCAGACAGTACAGAGTCCTGGACAGCATAGCCAATAATGTCCTATCATTGTCGAGTTCGGACGGGCGATGAGATAAATCAAAGTACAAGCGGACTGCAAAACCTAGATTCCGCCATAGATCCCCAGATTCGGGATTAAAAAGAACGGACACACATATCAGTATCTGCCTTTGGAGAAGTAACAACGGGTCGATCGAAAGCCAGTCCGCCCGCGATCTTTCGGGGTGACAGGTAGCTTTGTAAAAGTACACATGAGAGGCGATCGGAAGTCCGGTTTCCCGACCGTTCACTGCCAAAGAGGCGACAGAGAGGACTAGGTAGAAGAGATCTCGATCAAGGTCTACCGAGGGACGGTTCTCGGCATATGAAGTGCACATGAGATTGTTTAGGTGGTTGTCCTGCAGTGTCGGATAGAATATATTGATAGAGTTTGCGAAGAGTTGGAACAGAGCGGATGAGACCGAATATGGAGGGATCTGAGGAGTTTGGTCGTCTACGTGCATGGGGACTTGTGCCGGGGTGGCCCAAGAGTTGAGTGTATCCAGTGTTGGAGGTGTGCAAGGATACAAGGACAAAGCGCGTCTTAGATAGCTAAGATAACTCCCAGGGCCGAAAAAGTAATTGTCTGGCGCCACGATCTCCAGTCGGTTCGAATAACAATCCGGGGATACGTTAACATTGTATGGCAGAAATGTGTTGTGCCAGGCCTCGTTGCCTGGAAGTGACGTTGTGATCGTGGTTGAGCTGTTGTTTGCGCTTCTATATGAGAGGGATCGGAGACGTTCGTACAGGCTATAGACATAACTAGGACATATTAGTCACAGTTACTATGCAGCTCTCTAGCGTAGAAGAATGCATCTTTACCTTCGTTCTACATCTATTTGCAATACGTGGTCATAATAGACACACGCCCGCTCAGATTTCGTACAAGCGTCGCAAGCTGGAAAGCGCTCGTCGCACTTTACATGTCGAGTACGACAGTAACTGCACGCAGGCACGGCGCGCATTAGGAGATCGAGTTCGGCGAAAGAGTGCGTGTCTGCCATATCAGGACTTCTTACATGTCCTGTACCATCGCCGTTGTCCTGGTGATCGGCTGGCTGTGTATCCAACATTTCCTTGCTTGTGAACAACTCGTCATTGAGCCACTCAAAGTTGTTATCAAATAGTTCTTGCAGTAGTTCATCGGACAACGGTGCAAAGGAACTTGGTGAAGGCTCCGACAGGGCTCTTTCTTCAGGTCTTGTGATCTCGACATTGCGGTGGTAGAGACTGTGTATCCTTCTCTGCGTGACCATAAAGTCCAGCTCGGCGAGAAGGTTAGTGTCAGACGCAGAGCGGCCGTAACTTTTACCGGCACTTGTGTCGCGGAGAACGACATTCTTCAATTCTTCGACATAGTGCGCTGTGTCGGCCACAGCGGGCCATTGGACAGCTAGACCGGTCTGAACAAATGGTCAGTCATTCTGCATAGATGGTGACGGCCTGGCTGGACTTACAAACAAGGGATAGAGAAGTTCCAATGCTTGATGCGCCTGCAGGTCGATAGCAGAACCTAGTTCGAGGGTGTTGGCGTTCCCGACCACATATATCAAGATCATGCTCGCTTGGAAAGCATCGAAAACGTCTTGAAAAGTGAGAAGTAGGCCATCGGCTTGATCAACAGTGCAGTCCCTGTTTATCATTCTGATAGCAACCTCGCACGCTTTTCGCAAGCATGACCCGTCGGGTGCAATATTCCTTGAGCACGGGCGATAGAGCAGGAGACGACACCGGTCGGCTGCCCTAACGGCCCACCCTGGTATTGAGCCATCGATAGCAAACCAGTCCTGCCAGTCCTGTACCGAACGTTCTGTACTCTGCATCCAGTCTGTATAATTCGATGCGCCGCAGGGTAGAGCCTGATCGAAAAACTGAACTCCATGAATCTCTGACAGGATCTGACAGAGTCGAACGTGTCTGGAGAAATGCTCTATTGCTCCTGCAGCACGGTGTTCGATGCCTACCAGTGTTGAACTGGTATCAGAAGGTACTTGTGTTGTTATGTGCTCATCGCTAATCGCAAAGGGGCACCCAGAAGCAATCGAAATCATCCTCTCCATCCGATATACCTATACACGTCAGCGGTCCTGGCTAGATTCAGGGGTTTTGCGTTTCTTACAGCCCAAAACAATTGTTGCCGCAGTCTGGCGTATGCTAAGTCCAGACTTGGTACCCTGCGAATCTCCTGGTGAAGGCCTAAAGCAACTGCCATCCGCATTACTTCGCCGCTCACGTACCACAAATTCGCACTGTACGGTAGGCTTAGAGCCATCTGTAACATGAGGGCGAAGCATTGCAGTGCCCTGAAATTAGTGTATGCAAGGAAGGAAGCATGAGACAACGCATCGCGCTGAAGTGCTTCGCTTAAAGATACGACTCTGGGAAGATCGTGGGCTCTGGAATTTAGTGAGCTGATTGCGAGAATCATAGAAACGATAAAGCAATTGATATCAGTCGCCTGTGATTCGGGGTCGTGGGTTCCTGAGTAGAAGTCGTTGAACTGGTTCGCGAGGTCAGACTCGAGAAAGCAGGGGTACATTGGGAGAATGTTTCTGCAATAATTATTGAAGAGTTTGGTCCAGACCCAGGAAGGGACAGCTCGAGCAGCTAGTTGCTGAGAACGAAACACTAAACCTCGACTTGCCATCCGAGGAGGCTCCTCAATATATATACCTTTCACAGGAATCTTGAGTGGCGGTCGTTCCGAAGCATAGACCAGTCTAGCAAGGTAATGTATGCCTGGGTCATTTTGAAGGACTCGAGAAGTGCAGATAAAACCAGGACTTGCGATAGCAGCCTGAAGCAACATAGTTTGCACCTCGTTGGCTTGGACGTGACCTGCATCTGGTTGCTGCTGATCTACAGGCAGCAAGCCGGGTCCGACTTGTGCCAGTCGGCTCTCTAGATATCTTACGGCACTACCAAGAGTCGGTACGTCATCCGGTCACAGGTGAAAGGAAACGGACCTGCGCGGGATTTCGGTTTTGTCACGTCGATAGATGGCGCGGCACTGCACCTTTGCCATAGTGCAGCGAGAACAGAATGGTACTCTCTTATCACACTGCAAGCTGTGTTAGTGCATCCGCACGTAGCTACCAGAAGTTACGCTTACTTTCTTCTTCATCAAGTAACAACGCGCACATGACGATGATGGTCGGTCTCTACGGGCAGAGCTCATGACGAAGATGGGTCGTTGTATTGATGGCATTGTTGGTTCTTCCGCTAATTGATCTGCTGGATAGCCCTTTGGGCCGCTAGCGCTACACGTGATGTCGAGCTACCGAGCGTGCCCGAGTATGACGTAATCTGCTGGTTTGCCTAGCTCGGAACCTTCCACCAACAGCACTATGTCCTCTGCTCGCTGAAGACCCTGCCCAGCGCCGGTACCGCTTTCGAAGACTAGTTTCCAACACTTCTCCGACGGATCATAATCCTCTCTTCGGACTTCAAAGCGACCTTGTTCATCTCGACGCATTCCCATGCATATGCCCCCCACTTTACCGTAGAAGGCGTAACCGTTCTTGCTTCGGACGATCCATGACGACGTATTTTCAGCCATGTCACCTGTTACATCTCGCCATACCTCCTCGTATGCTGTGGGCGTGCCGTCCTTCGTAAAGATGCCACTCTCAAGATCGTCGCCATTTGGCAAGGTTGTGAAGGCAGCTTCATCCGTTTGTGTACCGCCGAGCGAATCGATAAGGCGCGTCCACTGAAAGGTTGTTGGACCTTCGCTTGTTACAGCCTTTCGCTCGCCTGCGCGACTCCATTCGAGTGATTGATCCGCCGTCACAATGCGCAAATCCATATAAAAGCCTCCGACGTTAAGCGCGATTGTGTCGGTGTTTTCGTATGCTTCATCAGGCAGCCAGCGAACGCTGATGCGCTTGAGGATTTGTGGGGTGGCTTTAATTACCATATTCGATAAGGTATTTGCTGTATTAAGATGTTGGTCGCTGAAATTGATACAGAGGACGACCCTTTTGTAGTATGGAGGTGCAAGCTATCAAGTGGGGCTCCGTGTCGGGAATCTGCGAAGTCACGCGCGGCACCGATCGCTAGAAGTTTGCATCATTGTATGGTTGGATAAAACATTTGAGCCATTTTGCATCAAGAGAAACCGGGAAGACTATTTAAGCTTCGGGCGATAATTCGAACGGCTTGCCAACCAGCCTGGATTATTCTGCATACCTCCCCTCACATCACTCGTAACACCAAAGATGTCCACCCTTAATCTTGTTGAAGCTACGATTGACGACTTGCAAGCATCACTCGAATCTGGCAAGGTCACAAGCGTGGAGCTTGTGGCATGCTACCTGAGGCGCATCAGTGCCTACGACTGTCGCGGCATCTCTCTAAATTCTATTCCCAAGCTCAACGCCAGTGTTTTCGATGAGGCGACAGCATCAGATGACAGACGTGCCACTGGCCTCCCGGTGCGTCAACTCGAGGGCATACCCTACACAGTCAAAGACAGCTTCAGTGTTCGCGACATGACCGTCGCCTGTGGGTCGCCAGCTTTCGAAAAGCTCGTCGCAAGCGATGATGCCTTCACGGTCGGTGCAATCCGCAATGCTGGCGGGATACTCTTAGGACGCACAAACATGCCTCCTATGGCATATGGTGGCATGCAACGTGGCATTTATGGAAGAGCTGAAAGTCCTTACAACCCACAGTTTCTAGCTGCTGCCTTTTGGTCAGGCTCTTCCAATGGCTCGGCTGTCTCGACTGCAGCATCGCTGAGTGCTTTTGGAATGGGTGAGGAGACAGTATCTTCCGGCAGGTCTCCTGCTTCAAATAATGCCCTGGTCGCCTACACACCGTCGCGCGGGTGGATTTCGATTCGCGGCAACTGGCCCCTTTATCCGACTTGCGACGTGGTAGTGCCGCACACCCGATGCATGCGCGACATGCTGAGGCTACTTGAAGTCATTGCGGTTGATGATCCTCTCACCGAAGGGGACTTTTGGCGCGATCAGCCGCACGTCCAACTGGAAAGGCCATGGACCACAGGATCCCGTTCTCTTCGCGATGTTGAACGATGTACTTCGTTAAAGGGTTTGAGGATTGCTGTTCCGCACATGTACATTGGCGGCCAAGCTCCTGGCGGTGCCACCCCCGTAACCACTTCGTTAGAGGTAATGGAGCTCTGGGAGCAGGCAAGACAGGACCTTGAGTCATTGGGTGCCCAGATTATTGTCGTACCCGACTTCCCTGTCGTTACAGCGTATGAGAACTCGGAACTTCTGCCAAAGGGATGCCCACGCCGACCAGATGACTGGCACGTCTCAGAAAGGGGCCCACTCATAGCCCACAGCTGGGACCAGTTTCTACGGAGAAGTGGTGATCCACATTTCCCCGACCTCTCCTCCGTCGATCCCTTCAGCATCTATCCCGAGTCTTTCCGGACCGCGGCTGAGCTGACGACCATTGACCGAAGCAATGCAATTCGGTACTCGCAACTAGCCGATTACATAGCCCAGGCACCACTTTACGAAACACCGCGTCTTGGTGCAGCTCTTGAGGCACTTGAGGGCATGCGAAAATGCCTGCTTGAAGACTGGCTCGACTCAATCGGGTGTGATTGTGTTGTCTTTCCTGCTGCAGGTGATGTTGGTCATGCAGACGCAGATATTGATGAAAAAAGCGCAGCCTACGCTTGGCGCAATGGTGTGTTCTACAGCAATGGCAACAAAGCTTTGCGCCATCTGGGCGTGCCGACTGTGTCGGTTCCTATGGGCGTCATGAAGCACAAAGAAATGCCAGTGAATATAACGTTTGCAGGCAAAGCCTACGACGATGCAAACCTACTGGCGTATGGCCATGCCTACGAGAGCAAGACTCGCAAGCGTATGGTTCCTCCCCATACGCCTGCGCTGCCGACGGATATTATCGATCTGAACCAGCGTGACAGCATGCGGGGATCGTCACGCCCGAAACTGGTCGTCAACAAATGTATACTTGATCCGGAGCCCAAGGACGCTGAGACCCTGGTTCGATTGTTCCTTGAAGGCACTGTCACCGTCACAAGGTCGACCTATAGCACGAACCCTCCTCAGCTAGAGTTAACGGTCAACCATGAGGTTGTACCATCAGAGAATTTCAAGATTGAACCACAAGGCGAAGTGTCCAGCGGTAGCGAATTGTATCATTTCAACGCGACAGCGACCACCGAGCGGCCGATCTCAAGAGATGAGAGATCACAGACGAAAGCTCCAGTCGTTCGGGATGCGACGTTAGTCACTTTACTAGCAAGATCAAGCCCGAACGGTCGTCCTTCAGGTTGGCTTGGCGTTCTGGAATGTGTTTAGGCCACGGTCTCGCCATCTCACATTCTCTTTTCGAACAGTCAGATATCATACACCATTGAATGTTGAACCATCTCTCAACCATACATTAGTGCGATACGCTGTGAGAAATGAGTCCTATCTCCAATCGGTCTGATGTCCATTTGTGCGGTGAGGAGAGCGGCAGGTCTCTCGGTCCAACCAGGGGCCTGGGCTCCCAACCGCGCCAGCGTCTATTAGCGTCGGAAATTTGCTAGCGTCGGCGACCCGCGAGATTGAATCAGGGATGATAGCTCCGGAACATCATCATTGGCCAGTCGCCTCGACCACACCGGAATACGCTTAGCTGCGATAGAGATGATAACCTATCTGGCTGTTCGCGGGGACCCCGCCCCTGTCGGATATCTGCGACTCTACCTAGTTGATATCTCGACCACATGGAACGCGAGTGCTGGGACAGGGTAAGCGCGGCGGCCTGTATAAAGAGACATTATGACCGATGTGCGACGGTACTGAAGTCAAAACTTCCTACTTGTTCTATCAATCTAGTCTCTGTCAAACGCCCGTCCCTGGCCCACGATGTACTCTTCGCCCAAAGGCACAGATGAAGCTGCAGACATGAACGCCATTCATGTGTCTCAAGAGCAGGCTATCACCGATGAAAATGAAAAGGGCGAGGTCATAGACGACGAAGGAGAAGTCTTCAGAAGTGACACTGGTCATGCTGAGTTCCGCGCTCTCGGGTGGTAAGTTGCTCGCCCCAGGCACTGTCTGCATGAATTACCGCTCACGTTTCTTGCTCTTTTCTCTAGGATTCGAGCGGGCATTATCCTGATGAAGTTGTGTTTCGCAACTGGTGTGCTGGCTATTCCTTCTGCGCTCAACGTGGTGGGCTATGGACCCGGAGTCATACTGCTTGTGTGCTGGGGCTCTCTAACAACCTGTATGTGTAACAAACTATCAAACCCGACCAACGTTTGAACTTACTAACACTTCATTTCCAAACAGATTATGCCTATGTCATGTACGCTTTTCGGACTCAGTACCGTCGCGTTCACAACATAGCTGATGCAGCTGCCGTCATGGCAGGGCCAATCGCACGAGAAGTTGCCGGTGGTCTCTTTCTTTTGACATGGGTGTAAGTCGTCTATCCATGTTTGTTTGGTATGTGAGCGAACTACGTGCTGACAGTATATCAATAGCTTAGCGACAGGCTCTGGATTCATCGGACTCGCGCAAGGGCTCAAAATTCTCGCCAATGGCAAAGTGTGCATGGTCGTTTGGACCATGATCGCAGCAATTTGCACGGCGGTGTTCGCTAGTATCCAGACACTCGGCAGGCTGGCGATCTTGACCTGGATTGGTTTTGCCTCGATATTCACTGCGGTCTTCATTGTTGTGTAAGCGACAGCATCTCCGCTATCTTGGAACAAGGCTGATCGGACTATAGCGTGGGTGTCACCCAAGTCGACCGGCCTGCTGCTGCTCCTCAGACAGGTGATTTTGATCTTGGTGTAATCGCTGTTGGAACCCCCGGCTTCGTTGCAGGGTTGACTGCTGCCATCAATCTATTCGGTAAGCTCGACCTCTAAAGATCTCACTACTGTTGGGGAAACGATTTTCGCGAACTGATGCCTCTTTACTTTGCAGCTGGTTTTGGGTCTACTCCTACGTTCATGCCCGTCATCGCCGAGATGAGGCACCCGCGATCTTTCCCGAAGGCTTTGTTTTCCTCACAGGGATTCCTACTAGCCTGCTATGTTTCTTTCGGGCTCGTCGTATATACGTAAGCATCTATCGTCAAAGATTCACAAGTTGATTCGCTAATGGGCGCCCACAGTTACTGTGGCCAATACGTCGCCAGTCCATCCTTGGCCAGCGCCGGAGGTACACTAGAGAAGATCGCATACGGTATCTCCATCCCGGGTTTCATCATGACATCTACTCTGTGGGTCCATCTCGCCGCCAAATTCGTGAGTCGCATATCCTTTCTGTGTAGGGTGGCAAGAATCAACACTAAAAATATCTCTAGCTTCTTGTCCGCATCCTTCGTGACTCGGAGCACCTGCAGAGCAACACTATGATCCACTGGGTCACTTGGCTGTGCGTATTACTAGTTCTTGACTTCCTCGTTTGAATCTTATGCAGGGTCCTAACTTCTCACTAGGGGATCGACTTTCGGTATCACGGCACTTTCGTTCATCGTCGCAGAAGCCATTCCGTTCTTCAGTTACCTCATTGGGCTGATTGGTTCTTTATGTTGTGCACCGACATGCGTAAGTGGAACCAGTCTCACTCGAGTTGAAATGCTCCCTACTGACGTGTAACTCCTCTGCAGCTTATCATACCGGCCTTCATGGGACTCTATATGCAGCGTACTACGCCCAAGACGAAAGCTGGGACTGCCATTATGGCACTGCACGTGTTCACAATCGCTCTTGGCAGCTTTATCACCGTTGCCGGTACTTATACCACGATCCAGAGCATCATCGACGCCTACAAAGCTGGAACTGTTTCGGGTGCTTTCGCTTGCTAAAGACTGGACCATCACAAGTACTTGCCTCCCCTTGCCGAGGTCATCAGCATGGTGCCATTATATTCCTATCTACCTCCAGGCGGACCTCGCAGATAGGGCCTGGTCCACAACCAAAAAAGCAAGGCAGATCGCTTCCTAAAACGAAAGACTGGCAGTCCGATGAGTACCGGTAGGCTCGCCACTTTCGAGTCCTACACTGTGCCTCAATCAATTTTGTATATTTACCCTCCGTTCTTTTCCAGTGTACATGCTGCCTGATTCTGTGTGCTGTCTGAAGAACGCTAGCAAACTTGTAATAAATCAAGCTATGTACTTTTATTGCTGTCATAGGAATTACAAACTGCTAGGTGATATTTGCCGCCTCTTTGAAGCTACTGTTTCCTAGGATGCGTGTATGAGTCTGGAACGTGAGGATTCTGCATGTGAAGTCGTTCGTTATCGCTGACAACCTTGTGCGCTAGGTTCTAGCGTCCTCGCGCTCCCGCCGTTTGCAGTGACCTTGCATTAGACTACCTCCAAGTACGTCGATTATGTTCGCGTTTATGACACGCGGCCATTGCGTCTTGTATGACGGGAATATCCCAATTGCTGACAGTCCTTACATTGAATCTGCAGAGGGAAGCGTGGGAAACGCGACTGCGCCTGCAATTACTTTGATTAGACAAATTCATCAGGACGCGAGGGGCACAGGCCACCAAGCTCACTATCGAGGCTATGCATTCTCTGGAATAGCTTCTACTACTATCTATACAGCTCTAGAGCTATTAATTCTTTCTAAGACTTTATTATCTTAAAGCTTACTATCTAATTTATAATTACGTAAAATTAAAATATAATATTATTATTACTAAACTATAATAAAATAAAATATTATTATTACTAAACTATAATAAAACAAACTATTATTATTATAAAACTAATAGTAAAATAAAATAATACTAGTCTAATAATAGCTATCACGCCTATTCTTCCATCTAAAACTTCTAAGCCGGGAAAGCCCGAGCGGTTTGTGGGGCGCTTGTTTTCATTCCGCGTGCCGTCCAACCTTCCACGGCCGGGTTATGGGTTTCTTGCAGAACTCGATCTTCCGATCCACAACATCTGGCAGCCTGACATAGGCGCCATCACAATCGCATAACATCTCTTCTCAGCCCAATGTGCTGTCGAGGACTACCACTCACCCCAGGTTCGTGTTTGCCATCGCTGCCCCGAGTTGCAGGTGGCTTACATCATGTGAGATGACCAGGCAAACGCGTCTGGCCACACGATCACTCCACGGCTCTGCTAAAAGAAGGGTCATTCAGTTTGAACTGCCGCCATTCACATGCGGGGTTGACTACTTGACACGTTCATACCAAGCCAATTCCTGCGAGCGTTGCTGTCTTTCACGCCTTCCCAGCCTGTCTCATCGTGGACATCTCCTCTCCATGCGCTCGGCCCGTCGACCAGTGCAGCCTGGGTAACACCTGTTCAACATGCTTCTATTACCACCGCGGCGATGTGATCTTCTGCTCGGAGCAGGAGCTCGCAAGCAAACGCCCTTCACCTCACGGCGCTTTTCGCTTCCTCTGCCCGCACGTCCTGTCACTTCGTTGGTCGCACTCCGCTCGCTTCAAGTTGTCGTTCTCCCACAAGCGACTCCGCACCCGACCTCACGCAGACCACAAGGACCGAAATCAACCTCCGTCATGTCGTCACCACACAACATCTGCTACGGCAGCCCGCGATCTCCGCCATTTTCACCCACGCTCGGTAGCATTCAAGAAGTCTTCGAATATGAACCGCTCAACGAAATCACTAGCCAACCTACCACGCCGCTCACTCCGACGCCACTCGAGTCGCCAGATGCTTCTCAGGGTGTGCTACCAGAACCAGCGACTACCGTGGTTCCCACCATTTCGAAAGGTCCAAAAACCAAGGGTATCATTTCGAGTCCCCGCAGAGCTCGGTCCGCGCACGTGACGTCAAAGGTCACCAACGTTCTGCGCCACGTGCTCGAGGCTGACCGACTGCGACGGCGGAAGGCTCTGCGGATCTATCTGAAAGCTATTGTTTTTCTGAAACTGCTGCTCAGATCCCATGAACGATACGGCGCGCTCATGGCGACCTCTGGCATGTACATGCAGCGCTGAGGAGTGCCTTCAACCTCTACTTCGACCGAATCAGGATCCAAGATATTAATAGCGGGTTTACCTTTTTTTCCCCTTCTTCTCAGCAAAGCGACGGCATTGGCAAATGGGCATTGCACGGCGCTCGGGACTTGGGTGAGCTTTGTCGCACTGCTTGTGCACTGGCTCTAGCTGACTTATTCAGCACTTGTAACTATGTGGTCATACTGCAAGGCGCTGAATTGCACACAACGAATCAGATCTTGGCACACAACCTTTTCAGCGTTTCTTATCAAGCCTTGTCAAAAGTCTTGGCTATCTCAACATATGCGCAAAATCGACATTGGCAACTTGGCAATGTGTTTCACGACCCGCCGTGTACAAGACCTCTCCAAGAACATGAACACGGTGAACGTTACCGAAACCATGTCTTTCCTGGACCTCCTATAATGTTGAGCGAAGATCAAGGAAGGCGAAGTGAAAGGGCTGATCTGTGCACACATCGAGGTTCCTCTTGCGGCGGTCTACGATGAACATTTGCCCTTGATCGACGACGAGCGCTACATCGTGACCCAACAATCGAGTGAGAGGTCAGATAAGTTGCGCAACGGCTAAATTTCATTGCCTTGATCGAGTGACTCGGAATTGCCTGCGAGGAGTATCAAGTGAAGCATCACTCTCGCTGCACCTTCGCTCAGGCCCAAGAAGTCTGATGAAGCACCTTCATTGTGCACTGACAATCCCAGCTCAACTGCACCACCACAGACCATTTGGTACTGTGTACAGCAACACCTATCTACATCACCTCACAATGTCAACACCACGAGCACCACCATCATGCCCGCCCAATCTCCACAACCACAACCACAACCCCAATCACAACCCCAATCACAACCACGACAACAACCAGCCCCAACCACAATGTATTTCTCTCGATCCCCATCGCTAGCATCCCCACGCACCCCTCAATCCCCGTCTTTCGAGATCGAAGAAGAAATCTCCGGCAAACACGAATTGCCCTACGAGTTCTTTGAGGACGTCGACGAGCGCTTCGTCACCGAGGACGGGGAACAGCTTGATTTCAAATTCGTGGTCGGCGGACGTGGTCCGGTAAAACTTGATCGTGATCCGACCACGGACGTGGGCGAGGAGATGCAGAGCCGAGCAATAGCAAAAGAGAAAGAAAAAGAGATGAAATGCAAAGGTAGGAAATTTACATCTCCGCACGCACAAAACGGGCACGTGGCTGGATCCAAGGCTGGCAAGACCATGTCGGGGCCATGGAGCACGCTGCCAGTTTCTGGATCCAGTGCTGTATATGGCTCGGCGGGAATGCCGTCTGCATCGCCGCCGGCGGAGAAATTGGTTGGTGTCGCCGTCCCGCAGACACGGCTTGGTGCGCTGCCTGCTCGTAGCGGAAGTCTGGTAAACGACGAGCAGACCGATTGGAATGCGATGATGGTGCAGCTGCGCAAGACGCGTGCCAGAATCGCATCTGAAGCAATATCCGAACGACTAAAGGCAGCACTACAGGTGCCGAAGAAGGCTGCGGCTGCGCCGCCGGTGGTGTCGAGGGTAGTAGCTGAGGTGATGTTTTGGGTCGAGGAGGTGGATGAGAAGAAAGGGCAGATGGAGATGGAGTCGGAGAAGGAGACGTAATATTAGCGATGTACGAGCGATGCGTCTGATGTTTTCATCTGAGCAGCGTGGAATCGTGGTATCGGTTCGACGGCTGGATCGGAGGAGAAGACGATGGGCTCTGCGCATGAGCCAGTGTAATTACATCGAGAATAGTTGTTGGCTAGGGCCTGAGGTATGCCTGATATGGTGATGATGATACTTGATGTTAGCTCGCCTGCACGCTGGTATGCACTGGGGAAAGACTTGAGCTGACACATTGCAGTCTGAGCTTGGTGTCAGTTCTCACAATGTGGCACCATTAGCCTACCTAGAAATCTAGAATAACCCAAGAAATCGAAACATGCCAATATTCTAATCTATCTTCACCGGAGTGGCTGTGTATTTTTAATCGCATGAGAAATCAATTACATCAAAGCCTTGTTTTATCATCGACTGGAGGCGTTCGCGAGAGTGGTAAAGTGTTGTGCAAGTAAATCGTACTAACCTACGAGTCGGCCAGCTGGTGTGGCAATGTATGACGACCTTCGAACTTGACTCAAGTCGGTTCTCGTCATCTCTTCACTCGCCACCATTCTAACATCGCCGTCAAGGTCACCCGAGCTCCTTGAATAAAAGGCGCCGTGAGTCCCGATGCCAAGATTATTTCCGATGCACCGAGGTCGTTCTCAAACGATGTAATTGCATGCAGTCCTTCCACGATATTATCTGCTTGCAAATCACGCTGCTCGTTTGCGGACGAACAAGGCATGCGAATCGTGTTATGGATCGGCCTGCCACTGATCTCGTGAGATGTTAGGGATCGACAAGCTTCTAATCGAGCCAGGCGGACTACACAGGGCCGGAGCTTCTTTAGGAACTTTGTAGGACTTTGTGGTTTTCTGTATCGCACTTTACGATTGATGTCCGAGGGTGGGTCTAAGTAGTGCTCGGGGCAAGCGCGCCGACACTTTGATCACACTATCCGAGTTACCAATTGACCAGGATGATATAGTCCGTCTTTTGCGTCGGCTCAGCATTCTTTTTGTGGTGCCATCGCCTCAAACGAGTGATAATGGATGTAAGTCTAGCATATAACCGAGAACAGACTTCGGTTACTGCGAGCTTGTAATGCGCTATTTCCGATTGGTTGAGTCGGAACGTTTCCGAGACTTCGGAAAGAACGAGTCAGGCCAACTTCTCACGTCGGCTGCATGCCCAGCTTCCATCTGAATCCCGCGGATTCTGAGAGAGTCCAGCCCAAGCATACCGAACCGTTACAACTCGGTTGACAATGCCAGCCGAGCAAATTCGCACAAGCATGCACCTGCAATTCCGAAGCTGTTTTGATGTCTGAGCGGCATCATGACATGGACACCTCATGCCCGCTTCAGCCTCAAATTGATACAACCGAGGGTTATCGAGAGGGGAATACCGGCCACAGCTAAGCTAGCGCCACCATTCCTACGATCATCTGCGGCTATGTAGTCGGACATTTTTGGTTCTCTGAATCGTGTCTCCCTAATGACTTCCATCACATATCTTTGGCCTTCATGATGCGGGCCTTCGCGCGTGCTGTTCAACGCCAGCAGTTCGGTGCTCGTAGCTCCTTCCTCCGACGGGCCAGCAGGCAGAGTCGAGGTTTCGCCTCAGTGAATACTCAAGATGTGAAGGGGCTCACGGTCATTGACCATCACTACGAGTAAGTTTCCTTCCCCGATCTTCTTACACTAGTATCACAATCTGACCCCGCCTAGTGCCATCGTTGTCGGAGCAGGAGGCGCAGGACTTCGCGCCGCCGTAGGCCTCACAGAAGCCGGCCTCAAGACCGCATGCGTATCGAAGCTGTTTCCCACTCGATCACACACCGTCGCCGCACAAGGAGGGATCAATGCCGCGCTTGGCAATATGACCGAAGATGATTGGCGCTGGCACATGTACGACACTGTGAAGGGATCAGATTGGCTGGGCGACCAGGATGCTATACACTACATGACACGCGAAGCTGTCCCGGCGGTTGTCGAGCTTGAGAACTATGGAATGCCGTTCTCGCGGACGAATGAAGGGACGATATACCAGCGAGCGCTTGGTGGGCAGAGCTTGGAGTATGGCAAGGGTGGACAAGCGTATAGAACAGCATGTGCAGCTGATCGAACAGGCCATGCGATGCTGCATACGCTGTATGGGCAGAGTCTGAAAGAGGGCGTGCAGTTTTTCATCGAGTGGTTCGCACTGGACCTGATGATGAGCGAGGGGAAGTGTGTCGGCATCACAGCGATGAACATGGAGGACGGCACATGTCATCGCATGTTTGCGCGGAATACAATTCTCGCTACTGGTGGTGAGTAAATTTGAATCAGAGACGTTGAGTGGGATACAATTATCGGGACTGATCAAATATAGGCTACGGTCGAGCATACTTCAGCGCGACAAGTGCGCACACAAGTACTGGAGATGGCTGTGCAATGGTATCCAGAGCCGGACTTCCCCTCCAGGATATGGAGTTTGTGCAGTTCCATCCATCAGGAATATATGGCGCAGGCGTATGTGGCACAGGCAGTCTCTCGAGCGACTCAGCAGCTCACATAGTCAACAGGTTCTAATTACCGAAGGCGAACGCTTCATGGAGCGATATGCACCCACAGCGAAAGATCTTGCATCCCGAGACGTGGTCTCACGAAGCATGAATCTGGAGATCATCGAGGGTCGCGGCTGTGGCCCGAACAAAGATCACATACATCTTCAGCTATCACATCTTCCTAGAGACGTAATAATGGAACGATTGCCGGGCATTGCAGAGA
>TARA_R110002003_G_scaffold186_7_pt1 | contig 17816 bp, 20 predicted proteins | sample TARA_R110002003 | Tara Oceans TARA_R110002003 (sample SAMEA4396441) | marine metagenome | biome: Westerlies Biome; feature: [SRF] surface water layer (ENVO:00010504); material: water (ENVO:00002006), including particulate matter (ENVO:01000060) such as... | depth 5 m
TGCCGCCCGAGGTTACAAGCACGACGCGCCGGCCGCTCTCCGCATGGCGCGCAATGAACTCGCGGGCCAGCGTCGTGTTTGTCTTCAGGTCCTTGGGCGTCGGCTCGTTGCTGAAGTAGTGGCTCTCGGCCTGCGCAGCGCTGGTGATGCTGTTGTCGGCCATAGTGGCATTGTTGCTGGATGCATGATGCGCGGATGCAGCTGTCTGAGGGGAGCTTGAAGCTCGCTCCATGGCATGAGGTGGGGCTCGACCTGGTCACGTGCTCGCCCAATCACCGACGCCTCAACCTTAATTTGCCATGGGAAGGAGCGCCCTGGCCATGCCTGTTGTGATACGGTCGCACCTGCCAGAAGCTCCATCGCATTCCTGCTCCTACCCGATAGAGCGGCCCTTGCACCCCGCCATGGGAGTGGTTTCTGGCTCTAGTGTCCCTCCATAATGGGCTTGTATCATTGCAGAAATGGTCCATGCTACTGCGCGGCTCCGCGGACTGAGGGCGAGCTACATAAACCCTGAGATGCGCTCACCACTGTTCCTTCTTCGCCGTATCGCGGAGATTATCCAGGCTCGTCGCGCTTGCCGTAGGTCTAGGCGGCGTAGAGAAGGCGCTTGACTTCTCTCAAGAAAAACTACGAGCCGCTGGATGTAGAGGCAACGTCACTTTCTCGCCAGCTTCTCGTTGCAGCCAAGCCCGCACGTATCGCCAAGTGCTTACTACAGGCTAAGCGCAATATCACTCATAACTTCACATGTCTCTACCTGGACACTCAGGTCCTGGTGGTGGGCCTTCCAAGCTCGCTATCCCCCGACTGATTCAAAAACGATCCGAGCCGTCACGCAAAGCAAGCATCAGCAGACTAAATAGAGTCAACCGAGCGTGTCTAAGCTGTCGTGCACGCAAGATCAAATGCAATGGCGGAACTCCGCGGTGCGCAAACTGCAATGAGAATGCAGCAGCATGTGTCTACGCAACCAGCCGGAAGGATCGGCTCAAGACGTTCGTCATTCTGAAATGAACATATTCATTATATCAGACTGATTTTTTGCAGCGCGACAGCACAGAACCAAGATATGGTCGCGCTCCTACGGGAGCTGCGACCACAGGTCTCAGGCAGCGAGCAGGCTAAAATAGACGACTTGCTGACAGCTGTTGTTGACGACGTCACAGATGCTGCTGCTACCTTCCAGAAACCCCCAGATAAGCACGATGAAGCTGAATCTGATCAAGGAAGAGAGGAAGGAGAAGCGAATGTGAGCGCTGAAGTCGGGAGTTCTGCGGATTTGGACTTATTGGACGAAGACCTCATGCACGATGAACAGACGCGGGCCACCGGTTTCATTGGTAAAGCGTCAGAGATCCAGTGGCTTCGCAAGCTGCATTCGCGTGGTGTCAGCGAAGACCACGTAGGCCCATATGGACCACCGGGACAAACTGCTGAGGCCGCTGCCGAACGTTTGACTGCCTTAAGGCACCGACAAGAGAAGTACCCGTCGACTTTGATGCACACAAACAAGGCGAGTTTTTTCCTAGACGATGAGGTTTTCGAGATGGACCTCGAGGTTGCTCCTTTTGAACTCCCGTCATTCGAAGACGCCGAACGACTCATGCACGCATACATGGGGAGCTGTCACAATTCTTTCCCATTTTTGGCGAAGAAAGCATTTATGCACCAATTCTATCACTGTAAGTTGGCATATGATGTGCTCATGTACTACAACAACTCGCTCGAACTACACAATATTCTGGCCAGACATGACCTAGATCACATGCTAATAGCCCTCCGACAGATTATGCGGCACTAAAACGTGGCAAGCCTTACGACCCACCGCAGAAGTGGCAAGCACAATTAAACCTCGTGTTTGCCATAGGAGCAGTCTATTCGCACCTCACCGCAGCTGAATGGCGCAGAGATGAACGAGATCATCTCATATACCACTCGAGAGCATGGGCACTAAGTCTCAAAGACCCGTGGTGGTTTTCACATCCAGACCTACCTCAAATGCAGATAACAGGTACGCTATGACGCGAACATGCCTGAATGGAGCCTGACGCTGTACAGGCCTTCTATCATTCTACTACCTGAGCATTGGCCACATCAATCGGTAACACAGATTTACAGTCTATTGGCTTCACAACGCCGGCTAACTATCCTAGATCATGGATTCTCATAGGTATGGCCCTGCGATTCGGCTATGCTCTTGGACTCCACATTCGCAACGAAGATCGAGCCTCAGGTGCTGCCAAAAAAGAAGTCCTTTCTCGAGTTTGGTGGGGCCATTACTCATTGGAGAGGCTACTGGCTGCCATCACTGGCCGACCGAGCATCGGAATCAACAAGACTTGTTCTGTGCCTCTCCCACTTCCTCTATCGTCTGGGGATATTGAAGAAACCATCATCGAATCACGTTATGGAAGCCAGATGACGATGTCAGCCAGTCTTCTAGTTCGGAAACAACCAACATCATCTGCGGAAACACCAAAGTCGCCAACTCGAACGATGTCTGATTACTCCCCTGGAAGCTCGGAGCCTGCGAACTCTGGTTCGTATCTGAAGAACATTGTTCAATTGGGTGAGATCACACATGATGCTCTCAACTTGTACACGGCAAGTACAGTTGGCGAATCATGGCAGGGAATACAACAAATCATAGTCCGTCTGACAGAGGAGCTCGAACTCTGGGCGACATCCTTACCCGATGGCCTCAACTTCTTTAAGCGGGCACATAATACCGGGCATCAATACGAACGCGAGCAAAACACTCTCGATATCCTTTACCATAGCACGATGATTCTCATCACACGGCCATGTCTGTGCCGCCTCGACCGGCGGATCACAAACGAAACCGCCAGGTCGAGTGAGTTCAATCAGAGAATGGCCCTCACCTGCGTAGAGTCAGCAAAGGCTGTGGCTCGGTTGTTGCCTGACGACCCCGACGGCAATTTAGTGGCCTTGTACGAAGCTGGCCCATGGTGGGCCATGGTGCACACCATAATGCAAAGTCTCGTGATTCTACTTCTTGAGATATCCTACGATGCGGTCTATTATCCGCAAGACCGTCAGGACGTTATGCCTTCGCTAAAAAAGCTGGTACGCTGGCTGCGGTCTATGAGGTCGAGCAATGGGATGGCAAGACGTGCATACACGTTAGTGGTGAACTTGCTGAGAGTGCAAGTCACTACCATTAAGATGGTAAGCCTAGAGAGAGGTTGAGTTGGTTCTCTTCGTGTATCTTCGCTTCATAAAGTGAGAGGCTTGAGAAGGAGATTCAACCCGTGCCACTTTCGATGTGCTGACTCTACCCTTAGGATATCACAGACCTTCTTCGTGAAGACGAACAAGCCAACGCCGCCGCAGCAGCCGCCAAAGCTCGCGCTTCTCAACCTTACGAAGCACGCGACATCGGTAGCGAGCACTTCGATCCAAACACACCTACCGGTCTAGCACCGCCGTTGTTTCATCCGATCTTCCCTCAGGCCCCGCATCTAGATCAACCATACGCGAACACAATACCCGATCCGTATCACTTCCCATCGGACCAGACGTTGTACGCTGGCCCAAGTCAACAGGCTGACAACTCCGCCCATGCGTATCTTGACCTTTTCACTGAGTCGTGGGGCACTTCAGGGTCAGCGTTTCCGGGCCTCTTCTTTACGAGTTTTGATGAGCAGAACCCATTGCCTGGCTTCGGTACAGAGTTGGAGGATGTCGCGATGGGTGGATTCGAGGAGGAAACTCAAAGACCACCGCATGGCAGCTAAGCAAGTTACGCATCGCGGTCGGAAATATCACTGCGTGCTTCTCCGAATCATCACAGCAGATCGTGATAACACAGTCCTCACAATACAGCGCTCGTCCCTATAGATTAGAAATCATTGATTTTCTTGATCAGCATTAGTCTACCGTTCGAGTTCAACGGCTGCAAAGTTTACTCGGCTTGCCACCGCGGCCATTTTACTACGCCGTCACCAATACCCTACACCATCGCCCTTCCGGCAACTGCTTTCGCAAGAGCGGGGCGACACTGACGATAACGTGGACAGGCACCCATGCGGCTCGGCTCATAAGCCACCTTCCCGATCCAGCCTAGAGGGCCAGCGGCCTCGATGCTTGGAGGAGCTTCTTCCTCGTGTCGCAAGCCTCAACCGTTGCTTGCAGCCACATTCTGTACGTGCTTGGGGCCTGTGTAGTTGCTCGCTTTACCTCTCGCGCGACAGCGCCATGCGCGCGAGATACCATGTTGAATCCCAGCCTCAAACACAACTCCAATCGTACCTGGCACCGCGCACACATCCAAGTCCCAGCAAGCACCGCCCAATTTACACCGTCCACCATCTGAACTTCCTCTTTGAGCACCCCGGCGCCCGCATCAATCTAACCCGCTATCAGCACGCGCGACGCCCATTCGCTGCATCGCCTGCCATTGCCTCATCGCACATGGGTTCGTAGACATGGTAGCTGCAGCTATGATGTCTATCATTCATGAGCATAGCTTGCACGGCTGCTCGAGCTCGCGCTCGCAGTGACCTGGTCCGCGGTCGTCGGCGGCATGGAGTATAAGTTGGGCTCAGCGCAGGACGGCCCTGGTTCCAACAAAGCTTGCTACCTTTCCACCAGAGCAATCGGGTACAAGGTCGTTTCGTCACGATGCCTCGTCTCCTCTCTCGCTTGGCGAGTTTGTCTCTCGCGTCCATCGCGCTCTCCTCACCCCTTCAGGCGCGCCAGTATGGAGCGAGTCCGTGTGCGGCGGTAGCTGCGTCTGTGGCGACGCAGGCTGCGGCTGCGACGCCGACGGTGCCGGCGCAATTGGCGTATGATTGTATCACGTCGGTGCCGTTCAATCAGTCTGCTGCGTTGGCGCTGGTGGATGGCGTGAAGCCGTATTTCAAGTGGCAGAGTAATACCGTCTGGTTGAAAGATCCGCCGGCCGAGTATGCGGAGAAGGTGCAGCCTGGTATTGATGTTTGGGGCGGGTTAGAGAAGATTAGGGGGAAGGTTGTGGGTGGGGAGTATGAGAACGAATATGCGGTAGGTTCCCTTCCATATCTCGTTAACAGGTTGCAACTGACTTTGTACATCAGTTCGGGTTCGAGCTTTACACGCTCCTGCAGAGCACGCACGATGGTCACTTCGTATATGTACCAGACAGCGTTGGAAACATTTTCAACTTCGCCCGTCCGGTGCCAATTGTCTCGGTATCTTCCGACGGCAAGGAGCTACCCAAGGCATATGTTTACGCTGATGTGCTGGGCGAGTCGTTCGGAAACGCAACCTTCACCGCGTCCGCAATCTCCAAGATCAACGGCCAAGATGCCAAAGAATATCTCGAGAACTGGGCACAAATAGGCTCGCTCCAGGACCGAGATGCGCTGTACAACAACGTCTTCTACGAACTCGCCACCGTCTCGCTAGGTCCCGTTGGATCTGGCATCGGCACCTTCGCAGGATCCGGCAGAGGACGATGGGTCTACCCCGGCGCGACCACCGAATTCGTCTTCGAAAACGGCACGACTCGGACTTACGACAATTACGCGAAAGTCCTTGTTTCCTTCGCTGGCATCACTGATGGCGCAAGCTTGTACAAGAAATGGCTGACCGGACCTCCACCAACGCCAACACCCAGCGCCGCTCCTTCCGGCAACAGCACCACGCCTACCCCATCGGCCACTGCATCCGCAACGCCAACGCCCATCCCGGCGCCAGGATACCCACCACCAGTTGTCCGTGAGATCCACAATCTAATCGGCGGTTACTTCCTCGAAGACGACTACTCTGACGTTGCCGTACTCTCCGTCCCTAGCTTCGTCGGCATCAACGCGCAAGAAGAATTCCAAGCCACAGCCGCTACCTTCCTCGCTGCCGCCAAAGCCGCAGGCAAGAAGAAGCTCATCGTGGACGTGCAGGCCAACGGTGGTGGAACCATTCTGCTCGGATACGATTTGTACAAACTGTTGTTTCCGAACAACATCGATCATGCGGCTGCAGACAGGTTCCGCGCGTTCGAGAGCACCGATATCATTGGGCAGAAGTTTTCCGAGGTCGCTGGGACGTTCCCCAGGACAATGGTGAATGAGACTGGAAATGAGACGTTGGCTGCCTTGAACGATAACATTGCCTCCTCGGTCTTCAACTATCGCACCGACATCGACGTCAACCTCGAGAACTTTGACAGCTGGGAACACAAGTTCGGCCCGGGCATTCAGCAAAAGGGTGATAACTTCACGAACCTTTTCAGGTGGAACCTCAGCGATGTCCTGATTCCATTGAACTCCGGCGGCGTGTACATCCACGGCTACGGCCCCTTGGCAAATTACACTGAACAGCCGTTCGCCGCTGAAGATGTTGTCGTCGTGACAGATGGATACTGTGCGTCGACCTGTACCATATTCTCAGAGCTCATGCGTCAGCGCGCAGGCGTGAAGTACATTTCCCTCGGCGGCCGACCACGTGAGGGTATCACCCAGGCTGTTGGCGGTGTCAAGGGAACGAACAATTTTCCATGGACATACATCCAGGCGCTAGCACAGTTCACCGTTACGGAGCTTAACTCGACAGTCGAGGAGAGCACGGAGCTCAGGAATACGGAACTCGGAGAGTACTTTGATGACACACCGTTCCTGCGCGCGAGTACTGGACAAGCGATCAACGTCAACTTCCGAGATGGCATCCGGGATAACGATACTTCCAACGTGCCGCTGCAGTTCGTCTACGAGGCCTCGGATTGCAGGATCTTGTACACCAAGGCGATGACAGTCGACGTCACGGCGATCTGGAAAGCGGTCTCGGACTCCGCGTGGGGTGGCAAGAGCCATTGCGTTGCTGGAGAACTGGGTGGGTACAAGACCAATAAGATGGCAAAGAGAGAGATGACGGTGCAGGACAAGGTACTGAGTAGGAGAATGAAGGCTTGGAGGAGGGAATTGAAGGCGGAGGATTACCCTCTGGATGTGTTTACGGACGAGAGTGTGATGGAGATTAATGGAAATGGGCTTATGCCTGTATAGATTGAGACATCGAGACGAAGGAGGAAAGAAATAGATAATTCTGACAGAATGACAATGTGATGATATGAGAAGAAATCATCGCCATGATGCGAGATTCTCACCTACCTCTGCAATTGAAGTGATCTTAACCGACCTAGGTGATCGTCTAGCGCCTTCCTTTCGGATGTGTCTCCCTCGCAACAATAGGTGAGCATGATCACGAACCTCGCCGCCTACTCTGGGCAACACCACGATAGAACAATCCCAGCCCTCAATCTCGGAACAACCCGAAGTAGGAGTTAAAACCACGCCATGAACTGCAATTAAGTTCACGGTGTGGCGTTACCTCGGCGCCTCAATCAAGAATAGCAATGGTACCTTACGAATGCCAGGCCACCACCATGCACGAGCGGGAGCCATCCGACGCGGGCCTTGAAACTTGAAACCCCATAGATAGTAAACACCTCATCTTAGCGTTGTAGGATACGATGGCCGGAGTATACTCCTCGCAATAAAGACTAAGGATGCAGGCTGCATCGTAGAGGAGCAGTAGGCGCTGATGGAGGTTCACTACTCGATGCAGGGAGACGACCAAGGATAGCGCGGGTGGTAGTTAGTATATCGGATAGGGTCGCGGCAACATCCGGCTACACTGTTTAGGTATTCCGCTGCGATGCCGCGTCGCCAATGGCGAGCGAGCATCACGATGGCCAGCGTTGCTGTGACTATTGGCAGTGATGGTAGCGCAGACCTAAGAAAAGCGCTCGACTGTAAAACGCGGCGACGTGGTCCCTTGCCGCCGAAGGAGATTTGGCGGGGCAAAGGTGAATCTATCTCGGCTCCTCGGTCGACGCTGTGTCGGAAAGCGCGCACAAGCGGCTTGTGGCAGAGTTGCTAAAGTCGCTTTCAGCTGTGACGGAGATAAAGCTTCCATAACAACGATACACTTTAGAGATGTGTCAGCCTCGTCATGCACGCCCGCTCTCCACAAACGACGCGAGTGAGGCCCATCCACACTCAACAGTCCTCCTCGTCACCATCATAAGGTCTGTGACGCCCAGAACAGTGGGGCGTACCTACCCGCGTGGAAAGTGGATACAGAAACGCTCGCGCTGGAAAACGCTCCAGACGGGAGATCTTCGTTTCGGGGGCATGAGCATCGTCGATGATGGACTGCAAAAACATTGTTCACGCTACCCTGCCGCATCGAATCATTAGCAGGAACTGTAGCGCCGAGTCGTCTCAGAGCGTGACCTCGGGAGATGGCAAACTCAACAGTAGCCGAGCGTGTGAAGGATTGGAGAGGGGAAAGGAGACGGCAGTGGTTGCCTGGGGACTTGGAGTTTGGCAGCGTGTGATGAGATACTCCTCGGAGCGTTTGGTGAAGTCGTCGATTTGTGAAGGTGGTGACGAGGCTGTGGCTTGACACGAAACGGTGCGCCCACAAAAACTGTTTCCAACGTGCCTGCCTCAGGCCGTCATGCCGCGGGCTGGAGATATCGATATCGATAGCGATAAGGATAACGCATCTCTGCCCCGCCGCGCCACCAACAACGCGTCACCACTGGCGTCCTCACCAGACAAGAACACAAGCTGCTCAGCGCCCAGCAGGTGTTACGCGCGCGAGCCCAAATGTCTCATGTTGCGGCCTTGCGCTGGGCACTTGAACGCAGCCAGAGACCGTCCGCGCATCATACCGATCCCCCAGCATCGCGTTCACATCGAAACCTCGTATGCGCAGTGCTCAGTCGGACCCTGCAGACCGTTGATCCAAGCCAGAAATGTCACATCGCTCAATCGCGGCCGGAGAGATCTTCACCCGAATGAGCGCGGGCGCGAGTCCTCCTCTGCGTCCCTGGCAGAGGTGATTGGCTGTTTGCGTCCACCTGTGTCTGCGTGATTGGTGGGACGGGAAGTTACAATAGATCTACATGTATGACATCGAGCATCGACTTCCTGAATGCCGTGGGGATCGAGATTGAGAATTCGATGCGCGGGATGACGGCCTGGAGCGCTGCTGAGTGGAGCAGGTGAGTTGCGCATGGGCCTGAGCCGCCACGGGGATCGAGGATGAGTTTGAATTGGGGTTGTTTGCGGGTGATTGTTCCGTGTGCATGCGTGTCTCAGATATGAGGTCAGTTTTCGGATTGGCAGATTGCGGTGATGGCGCCGCCGCGCTGGGAAGTCAGTCAAGAGACACGATTGGTGTGTCTCGTAATCTGAATGCATCGTGGAAATAGGTGCACTTCACTGCTGTTTAGCTTGTGAATGCCATCGGCCATCGTACCGTGAGTTGAAGTCCGTTCTTGCTACTTGGGCTACAACAAGTGCAGGCTAGTGTGAGGAAATCTGCTGTGGCCACGGGGTTAATTGTAGTCTTTAGTGCTTTCCGAAGATCGTCAGGCAGTGCTTTTCGCATTCCAGACATGGCTTGGCAGGTACATCGGCACTTTGTTCGAGATTGATGGACGTGATTAAGGCGGGAATGTAACAGTCGGAATTTTCCGTGACAAGAAAAAGTTCTGGAACAAATTGTGGGGTGAGTTACGAACATACGATGATAGATTTGATGGTGTGATGTTTGTGAAATGAGTCTATTATCGTTGCTCATGCTGAACATAGCATGACTACATAAGTTATATGGAAAAGTACGGCCGTGAGGGTATCATATTCTCGGATCATTATCAGACCAGCTGTCTCGGCGCTCAGCGCATATACGAAGACTAGCTCCGTGCGTTCCTCAGACGTAAATGCACCACTCGTCCTCCCACAGGCCCTCCCTCTCGCGATACTCGTCAAACGTCCTCAATCTCCGTGGTTCTTGCTCATAGCTGGTTTCCAATGGTTTCGTTTTGCGCTGCGGAGGCCCAATCGTAATGTCGAAGGGGCGGTAACCATCATGTGGTGTGTGACAATGCTGTCTGTATATGGCCCAGTCATGGCCGGGCAAAGGGGCTGGCGGATAGGCGGTCTCATTGTGTTCGTATTGGCAGTCAAGTCGACAGTGACCATGATGGTGAGCTCAGCCAGCACTGTAGCCGACCATTCGGGCGCAATGGCTGCAGTAGTATATGTTGGTGGAGAACTGGATCATGCCAACAAGGGACTCGCGTCGGCAGCGGCAGCAGCTTATAGTTGGTTGCGACATGACGCTGCTGCTTCGCGAAGAGGAGGAACTCGAGTCGGAAGAGTTGCTCGACGAGGTGCTGGCCCGATGTTGCAATGGCTCAGCGGAAGGGCGGTGGGCGGCGGATGTCTGCAATTGGAGAAGACGCGATGCGTCGACAGGGTGGCTCGACATAGACTCTAAAGGTGTGGGGCGGATGGCCAACAGAGGATTGCTAGGGTCGGCGAAGGTGTGTGGAGAGTAGTCGTAGATGGGAGTGGTGCTGGGAGTTTCGATGCTGAAGTGTGCAGACGAGGCAGGGACGGCGATGCTGAAGTAGCAAAAGGGTGCGACGGCTGGGTAGTCTTGCACGTGTAGATCTTCGTACATGATATGGCAAGTGCGCGTACGGGTGGTGGATGACAGGGTCGCTGAATCACGGCTCAGTGGTAGGATCGCGGTGGCCTATATGCCTGTGGGAACGGCCATCGAGCGATCAGACGAGCAAGCACCACTGCACCAGCCATATTGCTAAGGAGGCCGTGGACGAGCCGTCATTTGCTGTGCGTGATGACTGCGACGCTCTGCCCAGGATGCTGGGTCGCTCCTGCGCTTGAAAGGTTTGCTTGGGCAGGAGCGGCGTCCGGTGTAAGGTAAGATCGGCCACAATTCGATCTGACTGCGATTTCCGATGCCTGGGCGACTCACCAGGGAGGACGTCGCGCGGGCCAGCCAATGGCGCCGCGCCGTGCGTCGCTCCGCTCCCAGCTCGCTATTCTCTGCCGAACTACACGGGCAAACATGGCAACGCTTCGTCCTGGATGCAAAAGTGCCCAAAGTCCATGTTCGTGTCCTCGGCCGCAGCTGTTGGCCGCGCCCGGTCACCTGCGAGCCAGCACAGCACGCGTCGCCCAGCAGCCCCAAGGTTTGCTCTAACACCGGCTGCTGCGGGCCTGACCATTGCTGACCACGCACATAGCCTCGCACTTCGGCCGCACTTGTGTGCCTGGGCGACGCAGTGCTTGCGCAACACCTGAGGCGGCGTCTTTCTCGCGCTTTCCATTTTCCGGTCCGACCGTTAAGCTCCGCTCCCAGCAACAAGACTCCCGTTCCCCTCAGCATGGAACCAAAATGGCACCCACTAGCCAGGCCTGTCGTTTGCAGCGCACTCGTTGCAGCCTCCGTTGTGTTGCTGCTCAACGTCGCTGCCCCACGGCCCGAACCACAGACCACAGTCTAGACCGTCAGTGTCTCCACGAAAAACGGTCGCACACCAGCAGGACGCCGGAACTGCCTCACCAACTTACCAACTCAGAGCAGGAATCGCTCAAACCACGCATCCGGTTTGTGCGAGACTGCAGACCCTCCACCGAGCGCTATCATCAGCATGTCTCGTCATCCGCGCCAACCCGTGATATAGCCATTTCAGCACGAAGCAGGGCCACTCAGCACCCTACTCGATCACCCTCACAAGTCTGATTCATGCGGCTGTTTGCGCATATGCTCTAGTCACAGAGCACTGAAGAGGCGTTTGCCAGGCGCTGACATGGTCTGTTTGGCTGCACTGAAATTATGTCTAGAGTCGTCCTGCCCACAGGCTGCAGCATGGCGTCCGCAAAGCCACTCAGTTGGATGAGCCACTGTGCGAACAGGATGTGCTGCAGCTATGGGACCACACGCATTGCAGTATGCTGGGGTTCGTGAAGCCAACCGAGGACTCACGGTCTGGACTCCAAGGCGTTGTCTGGACATTGCTACGACATCATAGCAACTCCACATTCCACACCAGCGAATGTGGAGTGAGATGGGCTCTGGTCAGGCTTAATGGACGTGGAACGGGAATACTGGTAACCATGTCGTCATCTCATCATCCTCATACCATGGCGCCACTGCCGGTGTTCTGCGCTGTGAAGCACTGCACTATCTAATTAAGAGCAGGTCGTGGGGCATTCTTATCAAGTCCAGCCTTTTGTCATAATCAACTCACCGCGTCCTTCCTGGCGGCTTCTGGCCCATTGGACACTTTTCAACTCAACGGACACAAGTCAGTGTGCTCTCTGGTACCCTTGTGGAAGCTGAGTCTGCGTTCCCAACGTGGCCTCAGACGCCTGGCGTGAGTGGATCGCTTGAGTGCCGCGGTAGACTTCCAGGAAGGGCCGTGAGCTCTCACCGAACATTTGCCCGAGCCAGGCTAAGGCAGAATCCAATACCTCGTTTGATAGAAAGCTCTAAGTATCGTGATCATACCACCTCACAAGGCCAGCAGCATGCAAGGGCATGACTGGAGGTAGACGTAAGTCTCAACTCTTCGAAAGCCGGCGTATTCCCAAAAGACATTTCGACATACTCCATCGCGCTATTTCCGGCATGAACTTGTTTTCGGCTTGTCTGAGGCCTGGGCTTCTCGTTGCTTGGGAGTAGCTCATAGTCCTTGCTTGTGTCTCTGGTGGATAAGCGTTGACCGAGGGCTCCCCCTGTGGGTAGGATTACGGGGTGCTCCCACAGACTTCAGTGGATTCGTACGGTCTCCTGTATCAAATCGTTGCTGGTACTATGCCCGATGAGCGAGTACAGTGTGCTGCTGCTTGGAGATCTTGTTCTGCCGAAGAATTTGCACTCATGAAGCCGGCGACGCAAGCTGGTCTCGTGGGTTGACGCCGTGGCCTCTGGAACGTACAAGGAAAAAACAGGACGTTCAAGGGGGTGTTTCGACGTGTTATGAAGAGCAAAGGTAGTGGTGGTGTAACTTGATGAGGGCGTTTCGTCTTGTTCATGCAAAGCTATCGCGAAAGGGCGTTCGTCTGATATCGTTCCTTGGTAATCATCTCGCCATCAGCCAAACGAAAGGTAGCGTGTGGAGCTGAGGTAGGCGCAGCAATGCATGAAAGCAAGTGATACATAACCTGTGTGTAGCAGGACTCACACGCACCATGTAGAACTTGTCATCAACGCGATGAACCGTGCTGAAGATATCCATACCAAAGAGCTTTGTGCTTATGACTGCCATCATCTCTAGTGCATAGGCTAGAGGTCGTCGTGAAAGTGGTCTCAACCTCGTGGTTAGGATCGAAAGTACAAGCTGTGTTTTTGAGCGTCTTCCAGCTTGCAGAGCTATCCACGGCCGACGTGAAAGATGCCGCACGTAGAAATCGGGCCACAAGCGTCTTAGCCTCATTCTTCAGCCGCACGTGGCGGCATATTTCAACGCGAGAAGTGCATGCATGCACACGGAGCACAAAGACCTATACCTTTGTGTGTCCTGTGCTCATTCCTTGTATGTACCGTCTGCTTGACCATGTTCTCCGCTCTGTCGCTGTCTGATCCAAAGACTGAAGGATGGCGCGAAACGCGGGACGCCGAACTCGCGATATGACGCTGCAGCAGAGACGCTGCAGGTCGCCGGAAGGGGATTCGGCGTTGATGCCCGCGAGATAGGCGGCCTTGAACCCATTATCCCACGACTTTGCGCCGCCTGTCGCGATTACACGAAGCAAAAAGCATTTGGTACAAAGCATTACGTCGGTCACTATCGCAGCTATCGTTGCGTTCCGTCATCAAGCACCCACCGCCCCGCCACAGCACTTTCCACACGGCCCCGCCCTCACTACGCACAACCTCACGACAGTCGCCGCTGCACACTGCCACAATGCCCAAGCCGCCGAATCTATACGCCTTTGAGGGCACCAGTCAGCTCGCTGCAAGCCTCCGCACCTTCGTCCTCGATGCGCAGCACAGCTCCATCGAGCGCCACAATGTTTTTCGCGTCGCCGTCTCGGGCGGGTCACTACCGAAGATTCTTGGGCAAGCGCTCCTGCAGGACCATGGCGATGGCAAAGTCCAATTCGACAAGTGGGAGATCTACTATGCCGACGAGCGCGCCGTGCCCCTCGACCACGAGGACAGCAATCACCGGCTGGTGCAGGAGGAGCTGCTGAACAAGATCCCAGCCGAGCTGGGCAAGCCTCAGGTGTTTCCCATCGACGTCAAATACCTCGACGATATACAAGAGCTGGCAGACCAGTACGAGCAGACGCTTGTCAGCCGTTTTGCCGCCAAGGACAGCGTCCGCATCCCCATCTTCGACCTGATACTGCTGGGCTGTGGACCCGACGGCCACACTTGCAGTCTGTTCCCCGGTTCCCCGCTTCTCCGCGAAAACGAAGCCTGGATCCTCCCCATCTCAGATTCTCCCAAGCCACCGCCGAAACGCATCACCCTTTCACTCCCCGTGGCGTCGCATGGATTGAAAATCGGCTTCGTGGCCACCGGCGCCGGCAAGAAGGATGTTCTCAAGCAGATCTTCGACACAGAGGAGGGAAGGCAGCTACCTTGCGGCTTGATCAACGAGATCGCGCAAGACCGAGTAAGCTGGTTTGTCGACTATTCGGCTGTGGAGGGAGTTTCGTTTCCAGCTCGAAGGGGCAGCCTATGACGGCTTTACCTACACACTTGACCACTTCCATGACTTCAATCATCGTCCCGCGTATTCCTGGGCTGCTTCAACGGGCTAGTTCTGGTTTGAAGGCCCATGAACTAGCGAGCGAAGTGCATATTTGGACGCATATGGCAATTGTATGCATGTCTCACAGAAACGATGGGTCTTTCGCTTAGGGTTTAGATACGACCGGTTAATCACCTTGTCCTTGCACAGTGCACTTGACAATGAGCAAATGGTGGTGTACCTATCCACGAGTCGTGACTTGAGGCACGCTATGATCGCCGCAACAAATCCGTGCGCTGCACCGACTGGCATTCGCACTCATGCTGTTCCTGTCCTGCTAGACTTTCCCGCTCTTCTTCAAGCTTGCCTCGTTGTATCTTTGGATTTGCAATTTCTGTCTCTTGTTGCATCGCTAGCTGATTGAGCTCCCTTTCGCGCTGCAAAACAACACTCCTACGCTCAGAGTGTTCGGACCGAGCCATGTCGTCTTCGATGCGTTTGTTGCTTGTGCAACATAGTCTTGATATCGACTGTACAGCGTGTGGTTTCCCACCTTTCCGAAGCATTCTCTAACCAGCCTTTACCGCCGATCAGGGATCTCATCTCGCGAACAGCGTCGTTCATCTGCTCACCGAGACTCTGACCATCGTTACAGAGAGCCTCGTACGTCTTAGAGTCTGCTTTCCTCCGCTCAAACTTCGCTTCGGCTTCCTGGAGCTCGTCCTCACGCTTCTTCAGAACCGCCAATCCCTTGTTGATACTCCTCATGTTCTGACCATAGCTGTAAGATGGATTTGTCGCAAAGTCCGTAGCTCATTATCGTGTACCTTGCGCAGTTCGGCTACCCTTTCGTTTGCGTTCTGAGTGGTAGACCCGCGAGAAGCATCTGCATCAATGAGCGCGGTACACAGCTTTGCATGCGTTCACCGGCTTAGTCGATCCATGGATGACAGGAAGGCAGGTCATTGTACAGACTAGGGCTCAGTAATTTGTGAGCAGCCGGCCTCAACGGGCGCATTGGCTCGCCCGCGCGCCATTCGTTGGGCAGCCCGAAGAGTGCTTTCTTAAGCACGAGTATAATGCCAGCACCTTTTAGCCAAGGTATATAATTAAGCATTTGGAGCTCACCTTGCTCGACTTTGATCCATCTCACCCCACTGCTGTTGGTCGCACTGGTCGTGAAGCGCTCCATATCCCAAAGAGTTGTGTGAAGCGGGTCGATGATCGTCGTGAGATGTTCAACAAAGGTTGCGATTCAGTGTTGAGCGTAGAAGGACCGCAATTGAAAACGCTCGTAGGCGTGTGACTGCTCTCGTTGTGAAGTGAGCGTGGGCCGACGTAGAGTAGGAGGAAGGCGCGGGTCTTGGCACACGTGAGTGCGCGAAATGCGGTGCTCCATGGCAGCGAGAACCCAGGCCGTGGAGGATGTTGCCGCGGATTCTTCGACTGCCCTGAATTCCTGTTGGTATATCCGTGCGAAACAAAGCCATTAACTCACCGCTGACCCATAGGGCAGCAAGCCCCACTACCTGCTTATATCACGGGCGAAGGTAATGTGTGATCTCTTCTAATTGCTCAGACTGTGCTGGAAATCTCAAACAGTCTACGGTAGGTGCGACGAGATGCGTTGAGAAAATGCTGAAAGCTTAGGTCAACAAAGATCTGCATGGAGTTTGCAGCATGTGCATGAAGTTTGCAGTCAAACAGACCTCAAAGGAACGCAACAGTAACGATCCAAGTTGGTATAAATGGTGCATGAATCATTGCTGATTTCCGTTTATTCACTCTTCAGCCCATCGCAACCCAGCACTACACGCGAGTCCGAGATGCGACCAGACCGCAGATGCCCCGCTGGCAAATGCACCTTCGCGGCCCCAGGAAAACTGACAGCCAGCAAGACTAACGCGGTACTGGTCAAAGACTGTTACAACGCTGAAAAGCACTTGTGTCCAGACTCTAACTTCCCATGGTACTATCCATACCACTATCGCAAATACCCTCGCAGATGGGCTGGCCGAGACCTTTGCAGAAGGCTATGGTCACAAGGTGCGGCCAAATACAAATACGGTCTCAACGTCTCGACTGATGACTCGTCCTCAGTCGCGGACATCAATATCGATCTGAATAAGAGCGAGGAAAGTTCGGAGGACGACGATGTCGAGGAGAAGTACCATGGTAGTGACGCCGAGGGCCTTATTGAGAACGTCCATCTTGAAGAAGAAGAGACGGATCGTGTCACTAAGCAACGGAAAGGGAATGAGATTGGCGCCCCGCGGCGGAAGAATGACGGCGCTGAGACTGTTGTTCATGGTGACGGAGGGAGAAGCGCACCGAAGCAAGCTACCGTCGACAGTATGAAGACGAAACAAAAAAGACCTGGGCTCAGTCTTCGAAGTAGAGCTCGGCAGCGATGCCAGTAACCAAGACCAGACTATTGAGAAACGAATGTCCTTCCTTTACTACTCCTGGGTTGGAGGTCCAGTTGTCAGCAGGCGCTGACATCCCAGATGCGGCCGTCTAGTGATCATTCTCTTCCACCAAAGTGCCATCACTCCCATGAGATAAGCTCCTTTCTGTACAGGGCGTAATGGTTTGACGACGATCGTCTGTGTCCACCTCCCACAATGCGACCTCGGTGCGGTTCAGAAAAGAGTGATCCGTCGCCCACAGACTCGGAGTCATGAAGTTGATTGGCCGTTTCGTTTTGTCCCACCCTTGCGGCTGCATATCGGCGAGCGTCCGGCCGCGCTGTAGATTAGGCAGAGTCGATGAAGTAGCAGTCACTTTTGGTCCGCAAGACTTTGGCCGTTCGACGTCATCGATATCGACGAGGTTGTCTACCCATCCTGGTACGAATAAGTGACCGAGCTCAGTTGCTCTTTAGATCACTAACTGCCCTGGGAACTCATCGTCCACAATTCCTTATGAACACCGTATCTCTTCTTGTTTCTCAGCGTTGCATCCAAGCTCCTCTTGTGCAAGCCGTCAAGCATCGCGTCATGGAACTTAGACGAGCACGTCGCTCCGAGATGGTACGTCGTGTTCTCGCATCTGAAGACGCGGCCGTGCTTGCTCGTGTACTACGCAGCGGTCTTGCACGCGCATCTTCCGAGGTGGTAAGCTTCCACGATCGTGGCATGGACGTCAGTGTAGTCGGCATTGTAGCGGAGGTGGATGTGCGTCGGAGGACACCCGGGCTCGGCGAGATTCATGATTGTATGTAGTGTTATGTGCAGTGAACGACGTTTGTAAAGATGTGAATGGAGGGTGTTGAGCGATGGTTACT
>TARA_R110002003_G_scaffold2382_2_pt1 | contig 17813 bp, 19 predicted proteins | sample TARA_R110002003 | Tara Oceans TARA_R110002003 (sample SAMEA4396441) | marine metagenome | biome: Westerlies Biome; feature: [SRF] surface water layer (ENVO:00010504); material: water (ENVO:00002006), including particulate matter (ENVO:01000060) such as... | depth 5 m
GGCATCTCTCAGTCGCTGTTTTCACAACGTGACTTCAGCCTTGGCTTCCCGTATAGCGTCCTTCTCCCCTTCTATGCGCCTGAGCAGTCTACCGTTGCGACATATTGAAGTCATCATATCGGGCCACACCCACAATCGCGTCATTTGACTATTACCAAACTTGCTATGAACAACTCAACCAAATTCTACGCTGTAGCTCTGTGAGAAAACGAATTCTATTCGCGCCTCTCGCAACCGCTCCGATCAACCACGACTATGTCGACACCACCGGCCGGATCGGAACGTCGTTGGCGTTCAAGCACAACACGCAAAGAGGATGCATCAAGCTGGGCAATCCTCGTCACACCAATTATACTCAAGTCTATCGATATCGAAGACCGATATTGTCCAATCTGCCGCGAGCCCTACGCAGAGCCTCCAAACAAAGATCAAAAGCCAGAAGCGGACCAAGACTGGGCCGTGAGTGTCGACATGGTGGCAGGTATGGACGGACCAAAGCACTGCTGCGGACACATTATAGGGCGGCGGTGCCTTTACATGCACTTGAAAGCACCTGGACCGTGGAAGAACAAGTGTCCGCTGTGTCGGGAGGTGTGGTACGAGCTATCCACTTCAGATGATGTTGACGATGGGGATGACGATGAGCTTGAAGCCACTCCAGCCGAGCCACAGCGGAGAAGCCAAAGGATCGCGGAGCGGGACGCGCAACGACGAAGTACCGCCGGTCCCACCGAGAGCGGTCGAAACGGAGTCAGCCGAGCAGGTCGCCACCAACGATCACGCAGACAGAACCGACCGCGTCGCTTCACTCGAGAACTCTTTGCTGCGCTTGATGTCGAAGAAGGGAGTAACGATGTCAGATGCACGTTGGAAGAAGCCAAACAAAAGTTGCAGGCATTTTACGGGCCCGCGCGGGGGCCAGGGCTGTCTGCAAATGAATAGCAACGTACGACCGAGAAGGGTGGCTCCCTATCCTGGTTGGTCTTGCCCGGTATTTGGAGTGCAATTTGTTTTGGGGACCATGTATCATTGGGAGAACACCCATGTTTGTTACCAAAACTTTTGTGTAGCCTCATGTGCACGTCTTTGCTTTCTTGGAGGCTGGCTCTCCGTTCTTGTCTTCGCTTGCGCTTGAAACCTCCTGCATAAGCGCGATAGCTTCCTGTAATAGCATCTTCTCGCCTAGTCGGACTTCAATAGCCATCCTGTGTCTCTTCGATATCTCTTCCGTTTTCAAAAGTCGTCCATCTTCCTGTATTGATGTAGAGTACTGTGCAAGCTTCATCGTCAACGCTTGTTTGATCACCGAGCTACAGATATCGTCACGCTGCCGCTTGCCCAGAAATGCATCCGGCCTCCAACTCTTGAACGCTTTGAGAACGATCGCCAACTGCTCGCCTAGCTCAGGAGAAATCTCGCGAAGCTCGGGCGCGTATATGAGTCGTCCTTCGCTGTCAGGGTCGCCGGAGTCGCGCTCGATGATGAAGTAGTCTTCTAAATCTTCCTATGACAAAGTCAATAGAAAGGCATCGGCATAGAGTCGAGATAGTAATGACCTACAAGTTTGGGAACTTTTGATTCGTCAATCTTGTAGTGCTCGGCAAGAGCTGATTGCACTAGTTTCCACGGCAGCTCGACCACATCATATCGACGATGCTCCGGTGTGACATACCCATAGCGGCGAAGGAGTTCGGATGACGGTAGTGGGCCGTAGTAGTTCAATATTTCGGTGCCGGCCCTTAGCTCGGAGCGAAGTGATGTTACTCCGAGGCTTTCTCCATGATTGACATGAGCCTTTCTCATGTAGTCAGCATCGGAAACTGTTCAAGTCCTCCCACATGCATACGTACATTAAATTCTGCATTTGCATTCAGGATGTCAGCCATTGGTACCATTCCAAGCATCGTCTTGCCTTCTCTGTCTTCAACCCAGCCATCTTCTTCATCTTCAGACTCTTCGTTCGCATTGTCGAGGTCGAAAGCGTAAGCCATGACTGTGCTACCCATTCGATGTGCCAGAGCTAGAAGTTCATACTCGTCCAGGTGGGTGGTACCTTCCCGATAGAATACCAAAGGGTTGGCTTGGACAAGCTTGACTACGCGAGTACGTAGCATATCATCACTTTCTTGCTTGCCAATCTTCTCGGTGGTCAGACAAGTACCTTCTAGCTCTTTCAATTCGGACTGCGACCAGAACAGCGGCGTGTCAAATGTTTGCGGCAGAATATCGAAGTAGGGCTTCCAGCTGGACTTCTCGCCTTGGAGGTATTCGTAAAGCATGACCAAGATCAATGAAGTCCAAGGATCTTGTTGCTCGAATTCTTCGTCTTCGTCACCATCCGGCTGATCAAACACTCCGGGAAGCTTCCTAGACAGATCTGATGTTTCGACATTGATAATGGCATTTCTGGGTATAGTGAAGAGCGTCGTGTCCCCCGGAATATCCCTTATTGCGACTGCGCTCGCGAACATCTTTAGCAATCATGTAAAAACAGACAGATAGGCACTACATACTTATGCCTCGCCCAGCATCCCGCGATCGAAGGTCTTTGATCTCAAGCAGATCTTCCCGAAACTCGCCACCCATGAACTTGAACCAGGCTAAAAAGCGGTTCGTGACAGCCTGAAACTCAGCCATAGCGGCGAAACAGTATCTTGAGTATCTGAGATGCCTAGTAGAAGGCGCCAGATCCTCGATCGATCCTTTTGGTCTTGTCGGAAAAGTCTTCGCGTGCCTGATGAACGTGTTGAGTAGCCTGGGCTGGGATTGTTTGCAACGAGATATCTGGAAATGCGGCTTTAACGATATGGTAAGTCTATCTGTGAGATGTGTTGCTGCTTTGAAATGGCAGTCAACGCGGAACAAATGTCGAGGATTGTGGCTAGAGGTGACGCGTTCTGATTGGCCACGGCGGCACTTGAGCAAATGAAGTAAGGCGTACCAGTCAGCTTCTTACACGACTTAGTAGTCTATATTAAACTGTAAACACACCTATTCTAAGACTACTTTATAGGCTTATTTAACGTATATAGGTAGTATATATTATACGTCTATCTTATATTCTATTACTTATTAGATAGAGTAAGCTAGAAGAGAAAGTAGAGAATATCTTAGAAAGTAGAGAAGAAGTAGAAATAGAGGTCTTAGAGAAGATAGAAGTATACTTAACTTACTCTCTCTCTACGTACAACTTCTACTTTAACTTCTAACTACTTTACGTCTAGTACTATATATAGGTAAAAATCTTATATTTATCTTCTAAGAAATAAAAAGACATAAAGAAAAAATTTACTTAAGAAAGTTAGAAGTATACTAATAAAAGAGCTTAGTATTTACTACTAAGATCTAAGTATTTTAGACTTCTAATTAGCTTAAATTTTATATAACTTTACTTTATTTAAAAATAAATATATAAAGTAAATATATAAAGTAAACTATAAAGTTATTTCTTTTTACTAAAGTTATATAAAGTAAACTATAAAGTTGTTTATCTAGTATAAAAGTAGTATAAATTACACGACTTCTAGCCGTAGTGTCAATGTCAACGAGGACAGCTTGCCTTATCGTTACGCATACCTGCAAGCATGCAACGGAGACACGTGCTCTAGTGAGAACGAGCCCTCGCGCATGTTCATTCTTGTACGAAGATCTCACCAACAGCGTGTCCACGCGATACCGTACATAAGGGCATGCGCATCGTTAAACAGCTCAAAATCTGACAAATCAGTATTATGAAATGCCTTATCCGCATAAGGTCAATCGCTATGGATTTGACTCAGTACACTGAAGAGCCACTGCAACGGCTGTCGACGCAATAGGGCAAGATAGCACTGGGCACACTATTTGGGTACTTCTGCTCCCTGCACACTGCTCGCCCTCAGACCCACCTATTCCCATAAAGCATATCCCTAATTCTATGCAAGCTCCTCTCCACATCATCCACTTCCCTCCTCGTCTGACTGTCCCTTATCTCCAACGCCGCCAACCCATTAAGCACGCGATCCAAAAGCCTCAGCATATCCATCCTCCCTGCATTCGGCGCCGGAAACCACTCTGCCCTGCACATCGGACATGTGTGACTCCACGGATTACCCGCGCGAATGTGTTTCTCTAAGCAGCGTCGTCCAAAGATGTGCTTACAGCCATGAAGGTTACGGATCTGGCATGCGTATTCGGGTGTGCCGTGAGGACAGTCGGGATGGACATAGGAGGAAGGCGGGTCAGAGTAAAAAGTGTGGCAAATGGGGCATTCTTGGTCGTTTGGGGAGTTGTTGGGAAGAGAGTAGATGGGGAGTGGAAGAGTGTGGCGGGAGAAGAAGTTTGCAATTTGGAAGTCCGGGATTGTGTTAGGCATGTTGAAACTTGGTTACTGTTTATGGTAGTCGTTCGTAGATGGTAGTGTCTCTTGTAGGGTGTTTGTAGGAGAGAACGAAGGTCGGCATGTGAAGGCTGGAAATTGCTGACGAGGTCTTGGTGTCTGTGATGGGACTGACGCTGACTGATACTTCACAGCTTTACTAAAAGACTACGACATCACTGCCACTCACTGACACTGTTTGCTGATGGATAACTGCATCAGCACGTCGTCACCTCAAGAGCAAACTGTGATCTTCAGCACGCGGTCATTTATCGTTGCCTGAACCACTCGTAGCCGCTCTGCACCTTTCTTCTCTACGAAATCTACGACTTCATGCGCCCAAGATCTAACGCAATGTCTCACTCTCGAGAGCTTCCACTACAGCGCTTGGGCGACCTGATCGACTGCTACTCCAGTTACATGAAACCTATTTCCATCTCCGCCCTCGATGATGCCAAGCGTAGCTGCTCACATTGCAACCGCCCCATGTGCGACTTTTATACGTTCAATACGTCACACAGATGTCACAACGAACTGCGCTGTGAGGCTGCCTTTCGCCTGATAGAGTGCGGCCATGTCATGGGGCAGGAGTGTCTGCTGCGTCAACTGGAAAAATTTGGTAAGTGTCCGGTCTGTAGGGACGAGCGACGTGTGAAGTTTGATTTGGATTCGGGGACGTTCTATCGGGTTGATGAGGAGGGTAATAGATTAGTCAGGACAGACAGTGAGGAGGAGCTGCTGAGGAGGTTGAGGGAGGCGGAAGAGCGGGCGAGGTTGGCTGAGCTCAATTTGGGAGTAGGGCAGGCTTCATGATCTACAATGGCGTGCAATGTTGCTCAAATGGTGAGATAGTTCGCTGCTTCCACCTCATGTCAGTCTGCTGGCAGTCGTAACTCATCCCAGGATGCAGCACTTACCGCCCCAATTCAAAACTCTCTCACTTCTCATACCCGTCCCATCACTTAGTCCAGTATGTCTGCATATTTCAATCCCACTAATCCAATCGCTATTCCCAGACTCAGGTCTCACCATGTTCGCATTTACCCGCGCAACATGCAGGTGTGCTCCACCAACCCAACAAGCCCGCGCGCCCACGGCCCCTGGGCACAAACCGTACTCGACATACTCTACCCCACGCCTTCGCTTGCTTTCTGGCTCAACAATCAACTCGAACATATTCCCCTGAATCGGCTTGCGGCCGCACGCCAAAGCTGTAACATGTGCTACAAACGTATGTGCGACGATATTCACCCGCCGAAAAGATCGGTCATCCAGCCACCACCGCCACTGCCTCGTGCGCCGACATCGCCAGGCAAACTCAAAAGGCTACCGAACCGACTGAGTACAAGGTACCGGTATGTCCGCTCACCTAATATGCCATCCGCGCCGCCGCCTCCGATGGGCGACGATATCTGTCCGGATTGCGCAAACTGCGAGATGGCGGTCCGAGTCATGACCGACGGGTGCGGGCATATATTTGGGTCAACATGTTTGTTGAAGTGGCTTTGGCAGGAGAAAATCAAATGCCCAATTTGTCATGCCTTGTGGTTCAGAGGTGTGAACCAGCAACTGATGTACGTTTTGCTGAGGGAGAATTGGCAGGCGCGCAAAGCAGAGTAAATGAAGGAAGCTGAGGGAGAGACTCCGGTGTCGCAGTAGCTAGAAGGACGAGGGGAGGCAGAAGGTAGGTGTAGAACGGAGCTATGTGCAAAAGAGGGATGGGATATGACGTCAAGGGGAGAAAGAAGGAAGTAACGATACAACATCAGACAACGATCATACTTCCAATCGAGACGATCCGAGTCTGGCTATATACAACCAATATCCGCATGCGAGTCAATTCTTCCCTCCATCAATCGCCCGCGTCTCCTCCTCGCTAATCACAACCGCCACATCCGTAATCTTGCCCCCGTTAAACCCCCTCAACTCATACGGACAACAACTCACCGCCACAAGCACATCCTCACACGCCTCGAACTCGACATAATCGCCGGGCTTACTACTCCCCAATCTCTTCAGGCTATAATTCGGCGTATTCTGGAAACAATTGAAGGGATCCGGCAGCTCGAGTATATCCTTCATGCCGAATTTCTGCATGGCTTCCACGACATTGGCAGCGCAGCTGCGATGTCCATGTAGTCCTTCATCCGTATACATCTTTGGGTAACACGCCATGTAAGTCATGTCATGTACCTTTACCGTGTCTGCGGTGACGCGTAGAACAGGACGGTCTGCGTTGCTGTACAGCTGCTCGCCGATGGTGGGTGTCACGCCGCTGAGGTGGTATCGGGTGTATGCCATGGACATCTTCTCAAGCGGCAGGGATGATGCAGGTTTGTCTGTGGTACTATTGTCTCGCACCCAGGCGAACAGATCAACGACTTGTTCGCCATGGAGATCGACGATGCGGAAGCGTGTGCCGCGTGCGATGGCAAAGGCGTGGCCGTGGCCTGCGGGGACGAGGACTTTGGAGAGGCGCCGGTGCGTGCAGAATGACGTGGGTGACGGGAGGTTGGTTGGAGAGCTTATCGAAGCTTCATCGTGGGTTCCAATTCGAATCGGCACGGGTGGTATCGGGGCCCGCATCGTGAAGGTCCGCTATAGAGACATTCAAGCTGGCCAGCACGCGTGGATGTCACAGCAAGGACATGACGTTACGGGCGATGCGGAGACGGATCGTGCAGCCATGGCTGAGTGATAATGACTGCGAGGTAATCACCTGCCATGCAGCCAAAAGCTGGGGTCGATTACGTTATGATGCAAGTCTGATGCGGCAATGGTGCTATCTGGTGGTTTGGAGATGCGGACTAAGTTAGATCTTCGCTTAACTTGGCTCCTGCAATGCCGTGTTTGGCTGCATGTTGCCGACAATTCCTCCGACCTCACTGAAGTGAACGTTTGCGTGTTAATATTGGAATGAGTCTTGTTTTCAAGGCTGAAAGAAGATACGAAGCTGTTTCGAACTGAGAACTTGTGCATGGAAGAGGCTCCAGTTCACGTCGCAAGGCTGACTGACATTTGACCGTCGCCATGTCACAACGGTGATATTGATTCCATCAATCGACTCATGAACGAGTATGCAAAAATTCTCAAAGACCCGTATCACGCTGCTCCCCTCAGCCAATATTTTCAAAGGAACATCTTCCTACCAATGCTTTCGACTGCCATCTTCCTTCCAGCTCTTCAGATGATGATCGACCCGTTTTTCCCAGTGATCAGACCGATCTCTCCAGGCTGGATAGTACCAGCTTGGACCGCCGCAGCATGGTGGCGAGCAAGATTGCCATAGACCGGCATGTCTAAAGATTGGCATACAGAGTCAGTATTTGTCTCACATCCACTTTATACATCGACGTTACGTACATTTATCAAGGTAAGGTAGAAGCTCCTTAGCACCAGGAGTGTTGCGCCAGTCACGCATCAGGTCGCAAACAATCGCAAAGAGCGAATACATCTGAACACCAGCCTTTGCCATCTGGTCGTTGGCAGTGTCGCGAACAAGCTCGGTAGTCGTGCCGGACGCTTCGATATTGGCGAAGACGGAGTAGCCTGCAGCGCGGAGAGATAACGACAGGAATGCAGTGCAGACGTCGGTGGTGATACCAGCAAGGATTACTTGCTTCTTGCCGGTGGCTTCGATGGCAGCACGGAATTGAGGGTTGTCCCAGGCGCTGACATCGATTAGCATTGACCTTTTTTAGTATCAAGTTGTACTTACTTGACCTCACCCTGGCGACGGATAAAGGGAGCATTGGGATACATCTCAATCATCTCCTTGGGCAGGGGACCATTGGGGCCAGTGTCGGCAGACGTAGACAGAATCACAGGGATGTCAAAGACCTGACCCAGGGCCGCATGAGCCATGATGTTGTTCTGGTACAGACTTGGGTCCCAGTCACGAGCGATGTGGTACAATCCGATTTGAATGTCGAGGATCAAAAGCACCTAGTCGTGGTTAGGCAGGAGTGCCAAGATAAATTGAGGGAGCTCGTACGGAGTTGTTCTTGTCAAGACGCTCCCAAGGAACAGCTGGAACATGTCAGCCGTGCTCAGATTCGAACAATGGATATCATACCGTCACCGCGGACGGCATTGATGAGGCCAGTAGCCACAATGGCAAGCGAAGAGAGAAACTTCATTTTGGTAGCTGATGTGCAAGTCTTCGAGGATTGTCGAAGCTGGTCGTGCTGAAGAGCTGTGGGAGCGCTGCAGAGCTGGCATGATAAATATTCTGGGGCAGCGGGAAGCTGTCTTTATACTTTTCCAGTCTCCCATCAAGACCAGCCTTGGACCGCCTCCTTATTCTTTAAAGCCCGTTCTATTGCAAGCATAACCAAGTGTCCACGATAAACCGCCCTTGGCCCACTTTCGGCGTCTCTTGTACGACTACTATCCTCGTCCAATCTCGGGTTGAACTGCATCGGCGTAGCCATAGCGGCCTTGATTCCCAGCGTCGAGATTGAGGCTACCAGAAGTTTCATCATACCGAGAGCTTATTCATCAGCTAGGTACAGTAGCTTCCGAATCGTAGCCTCAAGATTGGTCATCTCGCATGCGGGGCCTTGGTGTAACGGCTGGCTAGTTCATCCGTCGTGCAGGTCGAGATTTCACCGCTGTCAAGCAGCCTGGTGTTGAGTCTTTGAAAATTGGACCGACTACCACGTGCATGCCCAAAACGGTCTTTGATAAACAACGTTCAAGTGCGTGCTGCGATAGCGCGATTCTGTCCAGTCGTAGCGTTTCGCTTGAGGCTGCTCCCATGCGAGGCTAACGGGTATCCCCAGCTTCTGAAAGCAAGTCAGCGAATGCTTGTCTTATTCATCAGCATTTGCTCACCGTCGCTAGTTGCACGCACAGTCCTCGGAAAGAGCAGACGCAATGGGTCATACGGAGGAAAGCCTGGAGCTTGTTAGTCAGGGCTTATAAAATGAAGTTGCGTGCAGAAATCCGGTATCGCGATTATGTTTTCGCGCAGTGCTAATGCTCTGCGCTTACGTTCTTTGAGGTTATGATAGTCGCAATAGTGGGGAGTCGTCGGCAAGAGGCCAGCTGTGATGCACCAAGAGGTGCCGCACCGAGGTAAGGCTCAGCCGGTGGAGAGTAATGTTGGAGCAGGTGCTTGGCCACGATCTCGGTGATTAGCTAGAGAGTCAAAGTCGGAGCTTGTTCATGCGACTTTCTCCTTCGAACATTGATAGAGTAGAGACCGGAAAGATACCTCGTAAGTTTTCATCGCGCGAGGTCTGAACAAACGCGAGACAACACGCAATTGGGCGGCGTGGCGAACGTTGAAGGTGGGACGACCCGTCACCAGCGGCAACGGCACGAAACGTCCGACCCACCCGTTGTTCTGATTAGCACGGAAACTGTAGAACTTCGACCAGCTTTGTAAGATCGGATGCAAGCGTGAGGATGAAAATGTTGATTTCAATGTGGATCAATACATTATTGTCGTGCATACCTATCCACATTCCTGCTTCACGCCCTCGGCTCGCGTGAAAGCAACTCCTCTAAGCACCAAGGCCGTTGGCCGCCAACCAATCCTGAATGACTTGGTATCCGGACGTAGCGTTATAGTGCAAAGTCAGACCATGACCTGTGTTTGGCTGGACGTAGGCGTCAAACGCTGATGCAGAAGGGAAAGCCTTCGCGACACCAGCTGGGATGCTCGAGGCGTTGCTACCTGGCAGTTGGGCATAGCAATTACCTCCACAGAACGGAATATCGTGTTCGCCCGTCATGACAAAAGCTGGGCCGGAGAATGGGCTCATCATAGGGGCGCTGCCGATTGTCAAGAGCTCGCCAGTAGTAACTGGCTGCTTGGTCTGCTCGGCAGCAAGCGCTAAACCAACGTCGTAGTTGCCTGGGTACAAGAATGCGTACTGCAGGGCGGTAAGATCCGAGTGTTCCATATAGCCAGATGGGTAATTGTACTGATTGACGCTCTCGTTGTAGCCAGTGGTTACGTCAAAAATTTCTGTCGTCGCAACGATGTCCCATATCTCCTGCGACGTGAGGTCGACACCAGCAGCGTCTAGAACCGATTGAAGCCCAGAAACAACGTCCTTGTCAACACTGTACTGCGCGGCTAGTTTGCGAACACCATCATTCGAGGCGTTACCAAGACGAAGAGGCTGATTCAATCTTGCACTATGCAGATTCCAGCCTGCGACAATATACGGTAGGAATTGTCCCGCCACTGAGTATCCTGTCAGGACCACGCCATCGGTGTTCTTGGGATACAGGGCTGACAACCAGAACGATTGTACGGATCCAAATGAGTGGCCAACATGGATGACAGTATTGTAGGCGACGTCAACTTCCGTTATCTCGCCTCGGCGGAGCTTAAGAGTCACAGCATTAAGTGCCTCGACCTCAGCTTGTGCCTGAATTTCGTTGAATGGATCGCCATGGGATGAATTGCCAATGCCAAGGCGGTCAATGGCGAGCGTGCTATAACCGGCTGCGAGCGCGTTATTGACGTAACTGTAGTTGTAGTTGTTATAATCCAGGTCCCAGTATCTGTCCAATTGTTAGCATTTCGACTCGTATAGTAGCCTCGATGCAACATACGTCTTATCAAATCCAATACCATGGGACAGAAGCTGAATAATCCCACTACTGCCGCTGTCTGGTCGGCAGTATTGTGCTGAAATCTCATAACTACCTTGCAGGGTTTGATATCCTTCCAGTAAGGTGGCGGTGTAGTTCCCTTCGAATTCGCTAAATCGAGTCGCGAAGGCACCGGTGTCGAGATTGCTTTCAACGGGGACTTCTTTGAACTGGCCTTGTCTTGATGAGATGTCGACGGATATCAGGAAGTTCGAACATTGTCTCGCGGCCACGGTGCTAGCCAGCAGCAATGGCGAAAGTGTTTTGAGGATAGCCATGTCGACGCTCCGAAAATATACAGGTGGAGAATTATTGTTCAGACGGTGTTTGACCGGAAGATGGTCACGGCGAAGCACTCTTGTTAAGCGGCGCGCATTGCACTCATATATGCAAGCCGAGTTACAATGAGCGAAGCATGCAACTAGCTACAATGTCACATCATAGTGATTTGAAATTCAGCTATCCAAAATGGGCCTGATCTTGCGCGCTCTGTCGTCAACGCCAGTGCCTTGATGGGTCGTGTCGAGCGGAGGCATCGTCCGAACTGACGTTGTACAACCACAGCTTCTTTGCCGGACGCCTCCGCTTACTGTCATCATGGGTACCCACGTGAATACCATGGCGCAGTGTTGGAGTCGGAGTTGCGGGAGCCGAGATGATGGAAATGTACGTGTAAGAAGCCCAAGCGGACCGCCGCAAGGCTGATGCATACCGGATTAGACCATGGCGACGTGATGTTGACTTAGGAGGCAGCAGTCTAACGTTGTTAGCTGTTGAGATTAGAACTTAGTGAGCGTTAGATCTACAGGGTGAACAAGAGGTGGCGATCTTGCGGTTCCGGTCCTACGCACGCATTGGATTCGATGATGCAAGCTAGTCGGAATGCCCACGTTGGCACATCGTCCAATCGTTGCATGGCGATAGACACTGCGTTATGCACATGCTATCGCTCGTTGGAAGTCCCCTTACCGGCTATGTTATCGTGTCATTGCCGTCTAACAGTCATAACTGGTACGATTTGTACTTCGCAACACAAGCTGCACGATCGGGACGAAGTGGAGGACGGAGACGACGCTGCGCTGCGACTAGACACGACATGCGGACAATAATAACAACGCACCGCCCGAGCAGCGAAGTACGCGTCTAATAGCCCAAGGAATCAGCTGCCAAGTATTTGAGTTTTATGATTGACGCTACCTTGCTGATGATGATCTTCGATCTGGGATGAATTTGAGATTTAATTTGCCGCTCCACACTGTGGGGGCGGAGAACCGCGAAACGTCATAATTCGGCAAGGTAGCAGTAGCGCTTGCGCTAGGAAGCTGCATTTGCTATATGGGAGTAAACTTTCACGATCAGCGTGGTGGCATTTGCAGTGAGAAAAGGGGGCGCTCATGGATGGGAAAGGAATGAGGACATGAAGAGGGGAATTGCATGTCTTGTGTGGATGGAAACGGCCAATCAGAGCCGACTTTCCGCTCAATCCGACTTCTTCTTCAACATGTAGTCTCCACCTCTAATGGCTTTGTAAATTCCATAAAGTCCACTAAGAAAAGCGTTTCCGTTCACAATTCTCTTCGAAATACCCTTCAAGCCCTTCCCATACTCTTCCTTCCTGCCGCGGTCTTTGACCTTGTCCCAGATAGACGGCAAGGACATAGCATCAAACTTTTGTCGTAGAGCATCGTACGTTTGCTTGTCATACACCTGCCACCACTCCTCTTCAGTATAGAAAACACGCGAGTACAGCCACTTCAAGCCACCAAGCTCGCGCATCTTGGCTTCGATCTCGCGATTAGCTTGCATGAATTCTGTTTCGGATGACGGGTATGGACCCCAGACACCAACGTTGATGTATCCCCCCTTGTACACAGTACCATTATTTTCGCCATCAATTGAAGTCCGATACGGCTTTGGATGGCCCATCGAGCTTCGACCGTCACCTCGGAGCGGACACAACCACAGTGGGTATATACCAAACTTTTGGTCCACATATTCGGTGAATGCTGCGGCATTGCCAGCCGGAAATGCAATATCGTGTATGATGTACCGATCTGTGTACCCCGAAGCATGTAGCGCATGGTACATGATCCTGGTATGCATAAAGTAATCTAACAGAAAGCGTGTGAACCAGACGAAGGGGACCATGAAATGCTTGTAGGCGTACATGCCCATCCAGAAAGCGCCCCGGTCATAGCGAAACAAGTAGTCTTCAATGGGCACAAGTTCCTTTGTCTTTGCGCCATTCCGCGCTATCGACCTTGCGTGTATCCAGAACCACTCGTTCCAGGGCTTGGAAAACCGGCGAACAGGGGGACCTAACAGTTCTTGGGCGTCTGTCAAGCGGCCAGCCACAATAATCCCCGAGTCTCTTGCGAAGATGACACCGTCAACGTAGTCGTTCATCTGATCTGCGGTCTGCTGTTGTATCTTGCTGGTTGCTTCTGCGAAAGATGTTGTGGGATGGTAAGTCACTTCGACCATCTGCTTCAAAGGCAAAAGCTGCAATTCGACCATTGTCAACACGCCGATGGTGCCAAAGCTTCCTCGCAAGCCGTCGAAGAGTTCTTGATTCTGGGTCGCGGAGGCCGTGACAAGCGTCCCATTAGCAAGCACGACTTCTGCGCTCACGATTGTCCGATCGAAGAAGCCATACTTGAAGCTGCTACTCTCGCCTGCCGTCCCAACAAAGCCTCCTCCTACTGTGATGCCAGGGAACTCCATGACCACTGGAGGCAGAAGGCCGGCTTTCTTAGTCTCAAGTACCAGCGCGTCCATAGGCACATTCGGTTCGACTAGTGCCGTCCGTTTCTCATGGTCGATGGAAAGAACGTGATTGAGCGAGCTCACATCGACAATGGCGTCTCGGTCAAAACCTGCGTGGCGGGTGCTGTTTGTGCTGCCATGATACACACGGAAGGGAGTCTTGGTGTTGTAGAAATGTTGGATGCGACCGCGTACTTTCTCAACCGTGGCTTTGTGGGCGTCCATATTCGCGGTTTGATTCTTCTTCCCCGGCACCAGACACTATGAAGACGTCAACTGTTCTGATGAGGGTGGGTTTGCGCTAGTGAGCCACACTTGCTCTCCCAAAACAAAATGCACTTCCCCTAGAGACTGTCAACGAATGCTCAATCCTCTCCAGACGCATATGAACTTCAAACCTTCTGGTGACAACACAGCCACAGACGCGCAGACGCACGCTCTCAGCTTGCGAAATTGTCCAGTTCCCGCGCGTCCGCCGGCTTAGCGAGTGGAGCCCCCTTCCGGGGGTTCCGGCGGAAGGTGCAAGATGCACAATTTCATGAAGGCTCAGCCCTGCGCTTAGGTCAGACAACAACAACACGCCTCAGAATGTATCCCACATTCCACTCTTCCGCATCAACAACATCTCTATCCATCTGCGATGGAAAAGCACAAGTCCACAGTAGCTAAGCTTGCATTAGAGGTTGCACGCTTCAGCGCATCGGAAACACCATTCAGGATATATCATGGCTCCACATTGTCAACACGACAATCGTCTCGGCGGCGCGGAGAGATCATTGATGTCAGTCCGTTGAGCCATGTGCTCCAGTTCAACAAGGTCGAAAAAACGGTTCTCGTCGAGCCAAATGTTCCAATGGACCGCCTGGTTGAGGCAACGCTCGCGCAAGGACTCGTACCTAAAGTGGTCATGGGTCTGTGTTCACAGACGGCTATTTACACGGGCATGGGCTGACTGTCTGTCCAGAGCTACCCAACATTACGGTCGGCGGTGGGTGAGTCCCGAATCTTCCTCAGATGAAGTGTTTAGTAGGCACAATGCACATACAAGAGGCATTTGAGCTGGTTTGGCGATGTCGTTCTGCGCTAATCACTACTCAGGTTTGCCGGCACAAGTGGGGAGAGTAGCTCATATAAATATGGGCTCTTTGACCGAACCATTCGCGGCGTGGAGATGATCCTAGGAAATGGCGAAGTTGTTTGGGCGTCAGCTAGAGAACACCGAGATCTGTTCTTCACGGCTGCGGGCAGCTGTGGGAGTCTCGGGGTCATCACCCTCGTCGAGATGGAGCTCATTGAGGCGAAGCCTTACGTTGAGCTGCAATACATTGCAGTCAACAGCACGCAAGAGGCAGTCCAGCAGCTTCGGCACTACCAACATGAGACGAATGTCGACTACATGGATGGCATCATGTACTCTCTGACGCGCGGCGTGATCATGATCGGTCGCCTGACCAACGAAGTGATTCCTGGAAGGACGTATCGATTTGACAGAGCACACGACCCGTGGTTCTACATGCATGCTGAGGATGTACTGAAGCAGCTCAATGGCGACAAGGGCGAATACAGGGAGACAATACCGATCCAGACCTACCTCTTCCGATATGACAGAGGGGTATTTTGGAGCGGCCAGCGTGCTTTCAAGTACTTTGTCACGCCTTTCAATCGCCTGACGCGATACTTGCTCGATCCGTTCATGTACTCGCGGACTATGGTGCACGCTCTGCACAGATCTGGGATCGCGTCCAGAACCATCATTCAGGACTATGGTGTACCCTACGACGCAGCGGAGGAGTTTGTCAGGTGGACAGACGAAAGGACGGGGATCTGGCCACTCTGGCTGTGTCCGGTCAAATCGGCACCACAGGACGAGCGCAGCTTCTCTCAGGGCAACAACATCAACGATGATATCTTGCTTGACGTCGGCATCTGGGATTTGGGTCCAGCCAATTCGCCTGCGTTTATCAAGCTCAACCGCGACTTTGAAGCCAAGGTCACAGAACTCGGCGGCATGAAATGCCTGTACGCCCATGCTTACTACACCGAGGAAGAATTCTGGAGGATTTATGATGAAAAGAAGTACGGCGAGCTCAGACGCAGGTACCACGCGGAGAGCCTACCCAGCGTGTTTGACAAGGTCAAGGTCGATCTGCAGGGCGTGGCGGGCGGAATGCGCCGCGAGACGAAGGCAGCGAGCTGGAGTGAATGGGCATACGACGGCTTCTGGGGTCTGTGGCCGCTGGGAGGCCTGTATGGAGTCGCGAGCGCGACCAAAGGGCTGCTGGTACAGAGTGACTTTCTACTCAAGCAGTAGCCACGGTGCTCTTTCGACTCGACGCTGGCTGTGCGCGCCGCGGATGTGGTAAAAGAGGCGCCCGGTATGATGTCTGCTGCGGTCATGCACAGGTGCAGTTCACGGAACCCGCCCGTTGTGTTCCCCTTGCAGGGTTCCTGAGCGCAGGCGCCACGCGACGGGAGCGCAGCAATGACGTTTTGCGTCACCAAGCGGCTTGCGCATAGCAGAAAACCAGTTCCTGCGTTATTGATCATGGCCAGTCGCGCTGCAGCGGTGTTTTGTTTCACGTTGAGTGGTGTTGCGGGTGAAGACGCGTGAGGAAAGCTCGTCGCGTCGACGTCAGATGGCGGGCGCTAGGCAGAGAATGCGCTCCACGATTGCCATTGGCCGTGAAATAGCTGCAACACTGACGTAGCATAACCACAGCTGCTCCCCACGGTCCCACCGCCAACCTCCTCAATTCACACACCGCACAGCACGCCCACAGGCAGCAGTTGTCCCCTCCTCGCCATACAAAATCCATTTCTTCCTGCTGCCCCACTGCTGCCAGCACATCCAACTCCACACTGCACGCACCCTCAACCGCTGCACAAGTCCAGCATTGCTCGGAAATTGAGCAGACCACAGGGCACACAGCGCCTTTTGCTTTTGCAGCAAGACGCGACTTTTTTTTTGGATAGGTATGCAGCCTGACGCAAAGCCTCCCTCCCCTCTCCATACTCGCCACTGACGGAACCAAAGAACAGCACAGCTAGACATACCCGCAGCCATGGCCCGTCTTAGCGGCCTCCCCTCGGAGCACCATCACGAGGGCCCCGGCGACGCTCCCCGACGGAAGCGTGGCCGCCCGAACAAGAACCAGGCGTCCTCGCAGCCGCAGCCGCAGTCGCAGGCCCAGGACGTCGCCTCGACAGGCAAGCGCACGGCCTCGCCCAGCGCCGAGCTGTCCCAGACCAAGCGCACGAAACGCGTGCAGGTCGACGATGAAGACCAGATCGCCCAAGAGATGGAGCAGTCGGTCTCGCGGTCGCAGGCGGGCGACACCATCCACGTCGAGACACACAGCAGCACCACCACCACCACCCGTCGCGGCAACCGCCGCCACTCAGAGCCGCCCGTGGGTGCGCAGGACAGCGACGACGACGAGCTTGCAGTGAACCCGCCGCCGTCGACACAGCCCGCATCTGGCCTGACACCCCATCTGAACCGCATCGGCGCCGTCCGTCGCGACCTCGCCACTGCCCGCCGTGCCCGCATGTCGATGCCCGCCCAGCTGCACGTCGAGCGCGTCGACGAAGAGATCGGCGGCACACAGTTCCAGTACGCGCCCCTCACCGCCGTCCTCGACAGCCGCACGCGCCGCCGCCTCCGCCGCAGCCACCTCAGCCAGGAGGTCAACGACATCGAGGACCACCAGAAGAAGGACAAGAGCGTGCTGCTGGAGCTTCGCCGCCAGCTCAAGGCGCAGGACGCCAAGATCAAGGATCTGGAGTTCCGTCTGGAGGCTGGTCGCCTGGGTGACATCGACATGACCGACGATCACGCCGAGGCGCTGGAGCAGGAGCTTGAGCTGGCACGCGAGGAGATCGACGCCCTCCGTGCATCCTCGCTCTACAACGGCAGCGAGCGCGGGATGAGCGCCTTCGACGGTGCCGCAGACATGTCCGAGGACGAAGGGGATCGACTGCTGCTAGTCAACCCGGAGGAACTTCACCTCGAGCGCGACATTGACGTGGTTTACACACCCAACGGCAAGTACGCCTCTCGCGTGCAGGAGCTGTCTAG
>TARA_R110002003_G_scaffold122_9_pt1 | contig 17804 bp, 17 predicted proteins | sample TARA_R110002003 | Tara Oceans TARA_R110002003 (sample SAMEA4396441) | marine metagenome | biome: Westerlies Biome; feature: [SRF] surface water layer (ENVO:00010504); material: water (ENVO:00002006), including particulate matter (ENVO:01000060) such as... | depth 5 m
CCAACAAGCCCACGCGGCCCGCCAACAATACCAGATGCGGGACCTGTCGCGCCTGACGCCGGTCCAGCTGCTCGCGCACCAGAAGCTGTCGCATCAGCCATCGTCGCGGGTGCCACCCGTGCATACTCCCTCGGTTCCGTCCCTGCCCACCCAAACTGAACCAGACGCAGCCGTCGAGCTATCAACCACCGACCTCTACGCCGCTCCGTCCACGGCGCACACAGCGCCTCCGACGGACCCGGACCCGTTGATCGACGACATCGACGTCGGATGCTACGCGCATGTGAACTTGTCGGCGGATTGGTACGCCAGTCAGGCGGAGCCGGGGCCGTCGGTGCTGAAGCAGAGGAGGGTGGATTCGGGATTTGAAGAGAGCGAGACGGTGGAGGACGCGAGTGCGAGTGCGAGTATTGGAAGGGATATGGATGTGGGTATGGGTGGCTTGGAGGGAGGGGATGTTTTGTATGTTGGGAAGGGGAAGGGGAGGATGGGAGTAGGCGTCGGCGTCGGCGGGGATGTTATTTCGATCGACTGACTGATTGATTTCTTTGGGCGCGGTAGGAGGGGAAGGCGGTAATGTGGGTATGCTGGCAATACTACAATAGGTGCTTTTTGTCCGGGGCAGGTCACTTTTCCAAAACATGATGAATAGTAGCATATAGCGATCACGCGGTGTGGCAAAAAGTGGTGCTTCTCATGCGGAATTGCAGTACTATACACACGCACGCCGTTCCAGATGCATTCGCTCCCTGATAACCACGCATATGCAATGTCCCCACCGCACCTTCACTACCCACCATCGACTCTAGTACTGTCCCGCGGCCGCCTGGCACGCCTTGAGCTGGTCCAGGTACCATCCGCAGATGGTCAAGCTGCCCTGGTTCTCGTCCATGCACTTGCGGAAGTTATTGACGTCAGTCGCACACGCGCCAGACGATTGCTGCATCTGTGCCGTGGCCTGGTGTTGCTGGGCGAAGTCGGTGTTCTGGGGCGCGGCTTCGGCGGGCGCGGACGAGCCGCCGCTGAACCAGCCGCCGACGGCGTGGCCGATGGAGGAGCCGACTGCGACACCGCTGCGAGGGCGTTAGTGGGTGGCTCGTGGTGTAGAGTCGGGTGAAGGGGATTATGCTGGAAGCTTGGATAGCAAGAGAAGAGAGTGGGACTCACGCTGCGGTTGATGCCATCTGTCCGAACAGACCGGGCCCCTGGGGCGTGGGAGCCTGGGCCTGCTGCTGCATTGGCGGTTGCTGAGCCTGCTGGGGAGGGTGGGCAGCTGTGGATGCTGATCGCTGAGATGCCGGTGCGGGCGCCATGGTTGCGGGCTTCGCAGTAGGGACAGTGGGCCTGCGAGGGGCGGCTCCTCCACGTTGACGAGGCATTTTGGCTGATGAGTTTGACTGGATTGGTGTTGACGGTGAAGGTGGATGCGATTGGAGTGGTGGTGGTTAGGCAGCGGCGAAGGATGGCAAAGGCAAATTAGAGATGCTGGAGGTCCGAGGTTCGAGAAACATCGGCGTTAGCGCATTTGTGGGGCTTGGCATCGTGTGGACATTGCGAGAGGTCCGATTGGTTCCCTTGCTTACCTTTCACAGTCTTCTTAGCAACAAGGAGATTCACACATTATCTTGCCCAGCATTTCACTTTGAAGTTTGTCACTCTTTGCTTGTATACCTGCATTCACTCTCTCTTATCCACGGCTTGAATTACTCAACCTTGCCTATCTACAATTCCCATCTCAACCGTCCGATCATCAGGTCATCTCATGTCTTTGCGTTCTCTCCACCTCTTGACTCTGACCCATCTCATACGGCTGCGCATGACCTTGCGTCGCTTCCACCTTATTGGGTCCCTCTGTCATACTTGGTGGAGGATATCCACTGCCAGAGTACGGCGGCACTATCTGGCTCTGAGACATCTGTTCTTTGTGCGATCTCCGTTTCCTGCGCTCACGGAGAAACAACCATACCAGCGCCACAACACCGACGACTGCCACGGTACTCCCTACGCCTATCCCTGCACTAGCTCCTGGGGAAAGAGTCTTAGTTGAAGCTGCTGCACTCGGAGCAGATGTTGAGGTCGGCGCGGGCATGGACGAGCTCGAGGCGGTCAAGCTGGACGGAAAGGAAGTAGTCGCGACGCTCGACGAGGAGGTGGCCGACGAGCTCGAGGAAATCCGACTTGTCGTGGTCTTCAGTATAGCAGCGCTATCGACCTCCCACCAGATTGCACTACTATACGATCCTTTGTCCGCCACAGATTCAACTGCGCCCGTAAGAGGGTCGACGTAGATCATCTGGCCTGCATCGCATGCGCAATTGCCGCAGCAGTATCTGTTGAATCCAGTCTCTCATGCTTACGCCTGCGGCCACACCAGCTGCTCGCCGCGCCTGTCAGTATGTCGCACCACAGATGTTCCAGCACAAATGTGGGTAACGCACCCGAGCATGCAGCAGAACAACCCTGCCAGGACGAAGTGGCGCAGTACTGCCGGCTAACACCTCCATCCTCTGCCATACAGAGCAGATTCGTGCCGCATTTTTGGCCGGAGAGACAGCAGTTGTTCGTATTATTTCCGCACGAAACCAGTTCAGGACCGGTGTAATACCGGGAATTTCGAGACGCGACTCCTGTATCACACTGCGTCAGCACTACGCCGGTGCTGCTCTAGACAAGGCTGAGTTTCGTACCATCGTGGGAGTAACAATCAGCTCCGACAAGGTCAATGAGGGAAAGCAGGAGAGTGAGGAATGGCGGGACGTCGACTTGTGCCATTCTCAACCGGCCGGTTGAAGATAACAGGAAGATAAAGCACCAAGGCTGTGAACCGCAGTTGCGCGACGGACGTACTGTCCATATACCCGCATCAAGCAGCCAAGTGTGGCTTGAATCCTGCCATCAGAACACCAATCAAGCATGCCGACTGCTGAAAGTGCAGTAGTGTACTTCGGACATATAGTCATTGGCTGTACTCAATCTCACCGACGAGAAAAGGTTCTGATGATTGGCCATCTTCCCGTGGGGTCCATTGTTGCACGAAGCACCTCATTGGTTTGGCGTCTTCATCACACAGATAAATATGCGTGCACGTACATTTACCCACACCTGTCCCCGCACCTACGACTTCAGCCTTGCGCTCCACCCGACGACTTAACAGTTCCGCTCGAAAAGCCGACTCTATTAGGCTATATATCTCTTGCATCTCCCTGCGAACGATCAGTGCCAAGACAACTAACGACCCAAACTCGGCCAAAGCTCGTTTCGGGCTACATCTGGTCAGAAATACTCTCTTCTCTCTCCAGCAACCTCATCGTCTCCCTGTAAGTACCAGGACCTCAGGCATGTTGTTCACTTGCACCCAATATAATTCTCTATACTGTCCCTGTATTCATCGCTGGTTCGATGCAACGCATGCTCAGCCTTGTCTCATGCTTGGGATCAGGATAACTCCTCGCGTCTTAGACTGCGGTTGTGTCTAATTCTAGAAGAGTGCATTGCGCTTCCGGAAGAGGTGGTGGCGGGATGACAGGCGTAAGAGTGCCGGGAGGTGGTGGCTTCGATGAAGGGACGATTACGCGCAGGATTTGTATACGTTTGGGACGTGTCGGATTGTTGCACGGGAAGAAAGCTGCTGCGCGCGAGGTCGTATCAGAGGGTCGTGGAGTGCTTGCGGTAGATGTCGACGTGCTTCGAGAAGTGGAAGGAAGCGCTCCAGAAAAGTTCAAGCGCAATGATAGGAGCTATTCTTGCAACCACATTGCAGGTGGAAAACGTGCACCGTTGCCAGAGTTATATTTCAGCAGAGCAGCTCATCACTATTTTGAAGAGCAACAATCCCTGAAGTGTTTCATCAGCACGACCCGAGACAGCCTTATGCTCAGATTCTGTATGTTCAATACCCTTCCATCGTCATTCGCCATGTCCGCAGCCGCCGGGATAACACTTTCACGTCTTCCCGCAGGGTGGAGAGAGCCTACACGCAGCAGATAACGCCATCCTCTTCGCGCAATGCCCCAGCAATTCAGCGCAGAAATCCTCCGTATGAACCCCAAGCCCACACAACCACGGCTCAAATCATACACGCCCCACAAGCCGCCGTCCCACCCATGCGAATCGGCGGCCGCGAATCCCTCGCCTGCGGCACGCGTCCCACGCCCCTCGCGCCATCACCACCACTGCCCGGCCCGGCATTGCCCCGGCCATGCATGCCCGCCTGGTAGCTTCCCGGCGCAGGCGGTGTACTGGCAGGGCGGTAGAAGCTGTTTGCGCCTGGTGCGCGGTACGGCGAACCGCGTGCGGCGGCCCATGTGTCGAGCGAGAAGAGGGTGGTGAGGTACAGCGCGAAGAAGGTGATGAGGGTGTCGGTGGTGCGCGACACGAGGGATTTGCTGGGCGGTGCGCGTTAGTGGCTGCGTGGGGGTATGCAAGGGAGGGGGACGGACTTGGGGGCATCCATTGTGTCGGGTTGAGGTGGTTTTGGTAGCGCGCTTTATGGTTCTGGTGATGTGTCGTCGTACTCGGCGCGCAGTTGAGTTGTTGAGGTTTAGAGGAGAGAGGAAGATGCGTCGAAGATCTGCCTGGTCATCTTTGTGGCGCGGTCGTGGTTGCCTTGACAGGGATGTGACTCCTGACCCGTTGGCGCTAATGCAGGCTCCAGATGACTGCAGTGCTGTGATGTACGGCCAAGTGAAATTTCCGACATCAAACACACAAACTTCACCTTTACCTCCTCATCGCATTACCAAAGTATTGCTTCAGCACAGCGAGATATCGATAAAAAGCTAAGAGGATTGGTTGAGAAGTTCAGAAGAGCCTGGAAATAGTTGGGACGATGGCGGTCGATAAAGATACCATCGTGGTAAACACGAACGCGCGCTCGAAGAAGGGTGCAATAGACGAGAAAGCAGCTCAAGGCAAGGTGAGTCAAATATCACCACCACAATTATTTCATCTACTAACGGGAAGGCAGAAACGCAAGGCATCAAGCGTCGTGATCCATCAGAGCACAGACAGCCCATCCAAGAAAAGACGGAGCGAAGGCCAAAGCCAAGAAGATGTTGATATCGACACTTCAAGACCAACTGCTCTCTTCAAGCCCACTAAAGCCCGAGACTGGACCGTCAGCATTGCTTTACCTGGAAGCTGGCTCCTGAACGCCAAAAAGCCCGATCACAAGACTATGCAAGTGGGTCGGATCGCCCGCGCAGCCGCCGTCTTCTGCGTCGACGAGATCATCGTCTACGACGACGATCCACAAAACGTGGACGCCAAAGTCGTGGCGCCAAAGTACATCCGTCAAGGCAAAGGCAAGAAGTCAAAACAAGAGATCCTCGACTCCATCCTCGAAGAAGACGAGCCGTGGCAAAACCCAGACCAGTTCCTGTACCACGTCCTCTCGTTTGCAGAATGCCCTCCCCATCTCCGCTTGACGCTGTTCCCCAAGCACAAGAACCTGGAACAGGCAGGCTGTCTGCCGAGCATGGACATGCCGCACCATCTCCGCAGCCATGAATGGTGCCAGTACCGCGAAGGCGTCGTCGTCGGTCCCGCACCGCCGCCCTCCCCACCCCCATCCACCACACCAAAGGGCAAGAGCAAGAATAAAACTCCCTCCCAGGATACTCTGGAATACGCATACATCGACTGCGGTCTCCCCCACCCCATCCGCGTCCCCATCCCCCCCTCCGCCCCCGTCGAAGCCGGCATGCGCACCACAATCCGCTTCGCCTCGCCCACCCCACCGCCATCGTGGCCCCATCTCACCCAAGCAGACTGCGCCGCCCTCGCCGCCACCGCCTGCGCCAACAGCGCCCCGCGCGAAGAAGCAGGCTACTACTGGGGCTACACGGTGCGCCGCGCCCCCAGCCTCAGCGCCGTCTTCACCGAGTCCGAGCACACCGCGGGGTACGATTTCACGCTGGGCACGTCCGAGCGCGGCGTGCCCATCCACTCCATCCTGCCGCGCAACGGCGCGCCGACGCACAGGCAGGTGCTGCCGGCGTTCCGGCACGCGCTGCTGGTGTTTGGCGGCGTCGCCGGCATCGAGGCGGCCGTCGCCGGCGATCCGGAGCTGGTGGCGCGCGGGCTGGGCAAGGCGAGTGCGGGCGAGCTGTTTGATGCGTGGGTCAATCTGGTGCCGGGGCAGGGGAGTAGGACGATAAGAACGGAGGAGGCGGTCGAGTTTGGGCTGTGTGCGGTTAAGCCGTGGGTGGATGGCATGTATGGGGAGTGAAGGGGGGAGAGGGGGTTCATGTGGTGGTTGGGGATTGGGATTCTATTTTTTAATGCAGAACGTGGGTAGGATGGTGGATGCCATGAGGGTCCTGGGAGTTGAAGGATCAACTCATGCACTTGCGGAATTCACGGTGACGAAGCATATTCTAGTCGAAGCGAGATGGTCCGATGCCTTTCGCGCAGTGCTACTCAGTGCTTGGGTTAAAATTTCCATCTACAAGTCTCAAGCACCCCTCCTCACATTGGTGCTCATGAGTGTTATCTTTTTACCCTTTTTCTTCTTCCCGCCGGCCTGCTTCTTCGGCGCCTCGTCGTCACCCAGCGACATTGCCTGTGCTTGGGCAATCATGTCCTCTTCTTGCAGCAAGTCCTTCTCCCAGCCTTGCAGCCAACCATCGTCCGCGTTTTGGTCTAATTGTGGTGCCATGATGGGTGAGGTGGATGCGATCGCTGTGGTACCCCATACTGTGCGCGGTGCAGAAGGACTCGTCGATGGAGAGGCAAGGGAGGCGAAACCCTCACCCCGGCGTGTCGGCCACGGAGGTGAAGTAGATGTGAGGTCACCATCAGCTCCAGGGGGTGCGTCCGAGACACTGCTAGGGGCCAGAGGCTGGAAGTCGTCGGCCGAGAACCTCTCAGAGATGCTTAAACGCTTTCTTCGTCCAGCTGCAAACTCGGCGTACTCAGCCTTTTCCGCGCGTTGCCGCGCCTTCTCTTCTCGTGTTTCCTTCTCTGTGTGCTTTTTTCGGCGCCTCTCGATATCTGGCTTGAAGCGCTCTAGTACCTCGGGAGGGACTGTGTCGGTCCAGTCACACTCCAAGAAGCCCACTTCGCAGCCATAGGGTAGATGTGCTAGGTACTTGGTGCGTTTACGTAGGTCGTCATCAACTACATGGCCTGTTGATACGTGTTCCACCCGGGGTAGAATCGTGGCAGGAAACGAAGCAAAATCGCCAAAAGCAGCCTTCAATATTCGTATGTCGAGCGGGGAAAGGTAGTAATGGTACAGCGCCTGGTAGAAAAAGTACTCAGACGGCGTGCTGTGGTGTTCGTGATGCTGTCTGTTTCGTATTTCGGCCAGTGTGGCAGGTATGCCATGACTTGTTCTCGACGTATGCGAAGACATCGACGTTGTCCGTTGCTTGTTGCCTTCTGAAGGCGTAGTTTCTGGATTCGCCGGCGGTGTAGCAAAATCTTGTCCAGATTTAGCCGCATTCTGAATGGTGTACATCTCGGGTATGGCGTCTGTATCATCGGTGAAGACGATCGGTGCCCTCTTCATCTTCGGCTCCGCGGGTTTAGCCGGCATCTCTGGTGGGTTCCCAATACCTTTCACCTTCTCTTTCGATTCGCGTATACTTCGAATAGCCTTCCTCATCCACTCAATGTTATCGTCACCAAACATGACTTCATCTTCCTTCTCTTGCTGCTGCAACTTTGCTATCTCCTGGTCGTACTGGTCTAGCATATAGTCCTCGCCACCTCGCATCACTCTAGCGTAGTCCATGACTTCGGCAGCGAAGTGCCACGGAATGTCGTCGTCCTTGCCCAATGCGTCTGCACCGTCCCGGGGCATTGCCAGCGTGCTTCCAGCTGATCTGACCACGAGCCGGAGGACAACATCACCACCTTCCCGGGGAGGCTCGCCCTCCTGACCGACATACCACCGTACAGGCCTGGTCTCGGTGATGTACACGGTGTCGAAACACAGCGGGCATTTCTTCGACCGTGCTCGCTTCTCTGGAAGCTTGCCTTCATCCTCAGAGTGCATGTACCGGATGAGACATGGCAAGCAGAAGATGTGTCCGCATCTGGCCATCCTCGGCGCTACCGGAGTACCGAGGCAGATGGGGCAAGAGGCTTCTTGGGAGAGCTCGGACGCCAATATCTGCAGGACATTATTCCAGTCCAGGTGCACGTCGGCGTCGACACTCTGCGCGCGGTAGTCCTTGCGGGGATCGACAATGAAGCGGTAGTTGGCGTGTACATAACGCGCCTTATCCACCGCATGGTAGCCTGACCCGAGACCCCAGGTAGGGTTCCGCCGGTTGTTCCTGCCATAGCCGTGCGAATGATTCTGCGGTCGTGGCGGGAGGCTGAAGTTCATCAGGTGGGTGATGGACGTCTGCCCTTTGCGGTTGTTGAACGGACGCATGGCGAGCTGCTGCAGTTAGCCACTAAATCCAGCGCCCGCAGAGGCCGTGCACTTACCGACTCAACAATAGCATCCTCGTCGGTCTGCCTGAAGCGCTTCGAGCCCTTGTGTTGCTTCTTGGCCTGCTGGTTGTTGCGTGGCGTGGGCGAAGAGCGACTCGACGCCCCCGTTCCGACGCTACCCCGCTGCTGTCCAAAGAAGTGGACGGTGTTGAGCGAGCCCGGTTGGTTCTGCGCAGGAGAGGCGGGCCCCGAAGACGTAGGAGCTTTTGACGACGACGCGACGGGTGGCAGCTGAGAGGACATTGTGGTTCCCAATCAAGGGTCCACGATGGTGCGCGACGATGGCGATGACGCTATGCAGCGATTGTTGCCGGTATCGTCCCAGCGAATATGAGAGAGAGCGTCGCGCAAAGGGAATGAGAGTAGAGGATGACGGATGGGTTGAGGACAGTGGCTTCGAGAGGTGTTGAGTCTGGGTCCCCCAAAGGGTGACTTGGGGAAGACAGAGTCAGAGAGTGGCGGCCGGATAGATGACATGGATGGGACCGGCTTTAAGTCACGTGCTTCTTCCCCGGTTTGACAAGCTGTGGCATCGACCACGCTTCTATTTGCTTCTCCCTCCTCCTAATTCTGAATCAGCGCACTCTGGGAATTGTTTCCTTTGGGTTCCTCGGCTTGCCGATATCTTATAGCCGATTCCCGTGGCGCTGAGTCGTGGTGCTCATCTTCAAGCTCTAACGCCGCCCGCACAGACATTAACGTTTCCGGGCGGCCTGCGCGCATTTGAACTCTTTCCCCCAGACTGCTGATTACCACGCCGACGCCGCACCCTTTCACCCTCCGCGCGCCTCTCCCCGCGGGCAGCATTCTCTGCGCTCATGTCGTGCTGATAAAATGACCCCGCGCTCAGCTCAGTGCCCTACCAGTAGTCGCCGTCCCCCGCCAGCCTTAGCTTTCGTCGCGCGACCCTCTTCCGCATCCCAGCAATAATTCCACCAGGCATCGCCGCTGCCTGCGCCCTCTACCGCACCCATTGCCATCACCGCAGCTGCGATAGACGAGATCCGCCAGCTCGCCCCTTATCAAGACCTCCCGTTGCCTCACACGTTGGCCGCTTGGTCTCTTCGACCGGCGACCAGCTGTAGAGGCAACATCGCCGCCTGTCGCCCATGATGCCAGGCCCTCATGGTCCGCCTGGCGGTCCCATGCACCAGGGACGGAGGCAGGAGCACCCATACTACCATCATATCCCGCCGCAGACACATTCGCCGGTGAACCACAACCCATATGCGCAATACCACCATCCCCAGCACTATGTGCCTCCTTACGGCTATTCCCAACACATGCAGCAGATGCCGCAGTGGAACCCTTACCACCAGCCGCAGCCGCAGTATGCTATGCCGCCCCGCCAATTCCAGCCTCATGCGTCGCCCGTCGTCGTCTCCTCGCACCCGCACATGGCCGCCATGCCCCCAGTGAACCGTTCGCTGGGGCAAACCCCGCCCATCGTGCATTCACGCACACCCCCAGTCCAGCGTATCCAAACGCCTCAGCAAGCACCATCAACCCCCTCGGTGCATTCACAGACACACTTGTCGGCCTCGACGCCCCCCACGGCCACCACCGTAGATACGCCTCCATCCGTGGTCGAGTCGAAGCCTGCTCAAGTCACTTTCCCCACGCCAGTTCCATCTACAACGTACAAGCCATTCCATCCACCGCTGCCGTGGCTGTCTGTTCCCGGACCATTCCCACCGCGCGCTGCCAGGGGTAAGAGGAGGCGACGGGCGCCAGTGGCCGCTGGGGAGGAGGGTCTGGCTCTGCCATCGCGCGAGCAGGCTTTGGAGGAAGAACCCGTGGAGGAAGTTGATGACGCTGCGGATGGTGAGCGGACGCCGACGGAGGAGCCGACCGAGTCGCTTGCATCAACAGTAGCCGTGCCTTCAGACGCTGAAGTTGATACCCCTTCCACTTCGCACCCTCCATCGGAAGTCGACCTAACGCACGTTACGACGCCCTCCGCTATGCTGCCGCCTGCGCAGCCCGCGACTTCAGCGACAAAGCACGCCCGCACTGCCACCATCCCAGCCGTCCCCCTCATCCCGATCCGGCCCGCGAAGCCATCGAGCGCCGCCTCAACCACCCAAAAGTCGGTCAAGTCGCCTCCAGCCAGCCAGCAAGCTACAAAAGCTCAAGACAGCCCGCTTCCTGCAGCCGAAGGTAGCGCGGACGCGGAGGAAACGCCCAAGGCCTCTCCGCCAAAGCCAGCCCCTCCTAAATCATGGGCCGAGCTCCTGAGGGCCAAGAACGCTCCTGCTGCAGCACAGCAAACACCGGCTGCGACGAATGGAAATGTCAACAGTAACAGCGTTGTCACTGTCAACGGCCCAACGGTTCCACGCAGCAACACTCTCGCTGATGTCCTTGCATCGTTCTCGGTAGATTCTGAGAAAAAGGTTTCATTTCTAGAGCCCCGTGGCCTTGTAAATACGGGCAATTTGTGTTATATGAATTCAGTAAGGATCATCTACTCATGACTACACCGCATACTGACCGTCCCTAGATTCTTCAAGTACTTCTTTTCTGCGTTCCTTTCTACGACTTCTTAGATCAGGTTGCGAAGCGCGCAGTGCATAGCTTCAAGTCCGAGACACCTCTCGTAGACGCTTTGTAAGTCTCTTATCGAGTGGATGTACTTTGCTGTGCTAACCATTGGCAGAATCATGTTCATGCGCGATTTCAAGCTCATTGATTCGGCGACATCAGTAGAGCAGCTTCGTCTTCGTCTGAAAGACAACGAGCTTGAGCAGTACGGTGACCCACTGACCCCTGAGTACGTTTACGACGTCATCAGACGCTTGCCCCGCTTCGATAACATGAAGCGTGGACAACAAGAAGACGCCGAAGAGTTTTTGGGCTTCTTGCTCGCAGGATTGCACGATGAGGCTGCTCATATCATCAAGAGCGACAAGCAAAACCAGGCTACGGATGGACTCACATCGCCAAGCAGTGAGCGTTCAGGCTCAGTCGACGGTGGTTGGCAGGAAGTTGGGCCGAAGCAGAAATCCGCCAACACACAATCCTCTGGCGCTATTGAAATCGAGACTCCCATCACTAAGATCTTTGGTGGTAAATTGCGGTCTGAGTACAAGAAGCCTGGCGAGAAGGCTTCCGTCACGCTCGAACCGTATCAGCCGCTCCAACTTGACATTGGCGAACCCCACATCAACAACATCTCGGATGCTCTAAAGAACCTGACGCGCCTCGAAACCTTAGATGGTGCTGCTCGAGGTGCTCGAGCTTCGACCAAGCAAGTCCATATCGAGACTCTACCGCCAGTCCTGATACTGCATCTGAAGCGGTTTCACTATGATGCGCATGGACCACAGAAGATCTGGAAGAAGATCGGATACCCTCTGGAGTTGGAAGTCCCGAAGGAGGTCTTCCCACCACACAAGCGAAGCAGCTACTTGACACGCGGGGCTTTCCCGCGATACAGGCTGATTGCCGTTGTCTATCATCATGGCAAGAATGCGAGTGGAGGCCACTACACAGTCGATCTTCGCCGACAAGAAGGAAAAGAATGGATCCGCATGGACGATACCATCCTGCGCCGCATCCGTGCAGTTGATGTTGCTGAGGGTGGTGCCGAGGAGGACCCCAAGGTTCTGGCCGCTGCACTTGAGCAACACAAAAACGATGCCGGCAAGAACAAGAACTTCTTTACCCAGGTCAACATGGAGGAGGAAGAGGCTGACAAGGGCGCGTGGAGTCAGGTGAACGGCACGGAAAAGAAGGAGAACACGAAGAAGTGGAGCGGTGTTGTGAACGGCACCGCAACGCCGAACTCGACAGGGAAGAGGACACCTCTGCCGAAGGAGAACGTCAGGGACAACAAGGTGGCATACATCTTGTTCTACCAGCGCATTGAGACCTGAAAGGAGTCAGGTGAGATGGCAGGACATGGGGCAAGTGCGCTATTGGGCATACCTGCTCCAACCACAGCGTAACGAACAAAAGTTATCTAAAAGCATTTGCGAAGGGGATAATGACACGCATACACCGTTCAAGCTCACGGTACTGCCACTTCTGCGTCACCAAGCAGTGTTGCACGCAAGAGCTGGAGCATTGGGGGAGGACTGATACTATGATACCCTGAGATGGGCGTCTAGGATAGGACCAATGATGATATAATATTCCAAAGCCGTGCTATTTTCTGCAACCATGATACACTACACTCGCATCTCGCATCTCGAATCAATCAACAAAATCGAACTCTTCCGGATATACGTGGTTGCAGTTGCCTCGCTCAGTAAGCTGCTGGACTGGACCGTGCTTGAAGCTATCAACATTGCCCCTCCACCCCACCATAGCTCCATCTCCGAGGGTCTTCTGCATCAACCTCACCATTGCAAAATGTTGATCACTGAAACACACAAAGATGTGCCTACCCAGGCGGGTGGTGATATGAGTGAGCATCAATGTTCCTAGGGATACGACCGAACACTGATGCCAATAGGAATTTTCCTCTTCCACCCTACAATCCCGAATTATCCCAAGGCGAAGTTTCCGGGTGTTGTAGTATTTTCCGAGATTTATCAAGGTACTTTGTATTTGCTCTCCATCTGCTGTCATGGTCCATCTCAATTCGTCGTTCTGCCCAGTCAATTTTGAACTTCCAAACCTCACATTCCATGCTATGTAGTCCGCCATCGCACAACCACAATTCGGCATCTTGTCTCCATCCCACACATCTCCGCACAATTCGACTCATCTTCTTCCATACATCTGACACCCCACCCCCAGTCACTGGTCCCGTAGCCCGCTTTGCCCGGCAAATCGCATCCCAGGGCTACATCGTCGCCGCGCCGTCTTCATACCATGAATTCACCGGTCCGGAGGCCCTTGCGTACGACGGCCCCGGAACCGACAAGGGCAACGAATGGAAGATCACCAAGAAAGTCTCCGCCTACGACGAAGACGCCACTCTCTCCGTCGACACGCTGCTCGCGCTCCCCACGTGCAACGGACGCATTGGCGCAACAGGTACCCACTCCCATTCCCATTGGTATTTCTAGTTGATTGATGCTCATGTCAAACAGGCATGTGTCTAGGCGGCCATCTTGCGTACCGCTGCGCGCTGGACCCGCGCGTCGCAGCCGCGATATGCTACTTCGCAACGGACATCCACAGCAGCACGCTGGGCGCCGGCAAGAACGACGACAGCATCAAGCGCGCGCGACATCCAGGGCGAACTCGTCATGATCTTTGGGAAAATGGACAACCATGTCCCGCCCGAGGGGCGGGATTTGATCCGCAAGACGCTGCATGACGCCGGTGTCACGTTTAGTTTCTACGAGCCCGCGTGGGCGCAGCATGCCTTCATCCGGGACGAGTTGAGTAAAGGCCGGTATGATGCGGCGCTCAGCGGCATCTGCTTTGAGATGCTGAAGGAGTTGTTCGGTCGCACTTTGCGGGCGGATCTGGGGCCGAGGGCGGGGGGTGAGGTGGAGATTGAGGATGTGTGCTGATGCGCGCGTGACTCGTCCTCCGTACGAACCCGAGGACTAAAGCCCAGAAATGAAAATTCACGCTTCTGGCATTGCGGTTGGCGCGATAAGTTTGCCTTGGACCGCCGAAACGACACGCTGAAAACATGTATGTGCACGAGGAAGATATGGCGCAGATGCCGACGGAGCCAATGAGCTGTCCACATGCCCATTCTGCACTGTCTTGTATCTAACGACTCGAAAGTTTGAGTGCGACTGATTGACCAGCGTCCTGACAACGCTATTTCGTGCAATCTTTGGTCCTTGAGCCGTATAGCGACAACCTCCGTGAACCAGTGCTTCAGAGCTCCATGATGGAGGACCATTCCGAGGGCCGATCCTGAAGTCTGACGAGTCACATACTCTGTGATAATTTAAGCACGTTGATACCAGGATATGATCGGCGTTTCAATCATCATGCTGGACGTGGGCAGCGGAAGAGAGTCATTTTATTGTTTGCCCAAGGGTTGCTGGAAGGCGTGTGACCGCACAGATATTCGCGGCCACGTTCCGCATAGCCTCATCATAACCTGTCTTCACTGCCAGAACAGTCCCTAGAATTTGCCAGAACTTGGACGTCTCTTATTGCAAGCACTATCGACCTTCCTCTCTGTAGGTCTGGTCGATGATGGCGCGATCACGAAAAACATCGAACAATTGTCTCCACACTTCGAGCCAATACTCAAATTTTGGAACTCGCTTTTGTGTCTGCATCCACGACCCAGTCCTTGAGCGGCGGCGTATTCACGAGACTCTTCCGCTTCTCCCAGTTCTTCATCCACGAGGCTAAATTCGGTCTTCCTTCGTCCCAGTTGATTCCCAGATAGCCCATTTGGGACGTCATTGCCGTGGCGACCGCAACTGCTACCTCGTCTGCAGATGCAGGACCCTGCCCAGGATCTGGAAGCACGCCTTTTCTCACCGCAATCTCTAACCTGTCCAGTCCACGTAGGATCTTTTGCTTCTGGCCTTCCATCCACTCTCCAAAGAACAAACCGCGCTCTTTTCGTATGCGCACCTCATAGGTCATTAGGACAGCGGCGTCCATGATGCCATCTGCACAGGCATGCAGCGTGTGTAGCTGCCAATACCGAGTATCTTTCTTTCGCGTCACAGAGGCGAGACTCTCCAAGTATTCGCAGATGATGTTGGAGTCGAAGATGCCATCTGGTATGTCTTCCGGAACGAGACATGGAATCTTCGTCATGGGGTTGTACACCGATACGTCGTCGTTGTTGTCGCTCCACCCTTGAATAGGCACGGGGCATACCACGACCTTTTGTAGTGTGATGTATTTCGCAAGTCCTAGCTCGTGCGCAAGCGCAAATACTTTTCGTGTATATGGCGAGAACGGATGGTAGATGAGACGCATCTTGGGTGTTGACTTGGATGCCCCTAGATTTGTCGGGGTGCCGAGATTCTGTCCAACACTTCTGATGGTGAAGTTCCATCGCGGGAAGTGCACATTCAGGCCTTTCGCGTTTCGAATCACTACTTCAGTCGTGCTCAACCCGACAAGCTCGCCAGCGGTCTTGCCCATGTGCCCGTAATCCGACGGAAAGACTTGGACTTCATTACCGAGCTTGACATCCAATGGGTCGTCATTGATGAAGCCAATATCATCCATGGGTGACGTTGCGTTCGATATCTGATTCGCCATCGCAGCACCATCCAAACTGGTCGGTTTCGCGCGTGCACCCTTCTTCTCCTCAACTAAGCTCATGAATCGCCGGACCCATGCAAATGTCCTTGGGTAGATTTTCTCGCTGATGTGCGACTCTGGTAAACAGTCCTTCATGTACCGATCCACAATCATCCATTCGAACGGCCACACAGCATCGATATCCGCTAGCGTCGGCTCCTTGCTGCCCAGAATCCAATCTCGTCCATCCGCCAAGAACGTCTTCTCGAACAGATCGAATGCCTGCCGCATCTGCTGTAAGCCCTCTGGTCTACCTGCATCCATGGTCTCTTTCGTCATTCGCCGTCCACCCATAAGCTTCTGCCGGTCGTCCAAGAATGCCTTGTTCTGCAGTAAACCGGTATCCGTCCAGTACGGCATGAGTTTCACGGCGTTGGCAAACACACCGCCATCGATTGTGTAATTCTCGAACAGCTTTTGAACTCCAACTTCTGCCGATGTTCTTGGGGTTAAATTGCTGTCCGGGTACAGAGCTTCTAGCTTGGATATGATGAGGCGCGAGTCACAGTAGACGTCTTTGCCGATTGCCATGATCGGGATTTTGCGATATCCGACCCCAATGGATGCCAGATCTGGCCGTGGCATGACGGGCGGTTGGATGCATTCATCGTAGGAGATGCCGCGAAGCCAGAGGTACCAAAGTACGCGATGGGAGAAGATGGATGGCGGGTAGTGAAATAGTATCGGTTTGTCAGTCGGCGCCATGATCGAACGTCTCTTTCCGGCTTCGGGCAGTGGAGTAAGAAAGCAGACTTGAAGGCTCGCGCAATTACCTATTGCCTATGGAATAGGTGTTTGTTGATGCAACACAGTCCGAATCATCGACAAGTGCGCTACCCCACAATCATGCAGGTGACAATGGACCGAGGCTCAGGCAGGGCCGAGTCGATCGTTCTGATATGCTAATAAGGGCACGTACAACCATCGTCGCAAATGAACCAGGTTATCATTTGCAATGCGTCCATTAGGAGGCGCGCATCCGAGCATAGCACGGATCCTGGAGTAGGGAGGTGCTGACCTGCGCGACTGAGCTTTGGGGTAGCTGCCCATCATGCCCGCTTCCAGACTACGGCGCCAAGCCGCGGACATAACCACTTCAAGGGCATCATCTGTCAACACCTGTCAATCGAACCCAGTCGAACCAAAATGAAGGACGTGTCGACATTTTCGGGATGTCTACGGGCAATCCTTCGATCGTCTTTTCTTTTCGAGTATGGAATATGTGTCCATGTACACTTTGACGCTGCATAGCAAAGGCTCCGATACTTCCCAAACAACATCTTCACATTCTGGGACATGTTGTGGCTTCCAAATGCTCCGGCTAGGGATGAAGGAAAGGTTTTTACTGGATAAAGCCAGTCGCAAGCACTACGAAGTAGCTTGTGAGTAGTGACGCAGAACCTTATGAGAGGCTTCAGTCTCAAATTATTGGCTTACAAGAATCTCCGTCGAGCCAACCTTGAATTGACCAATGAATGCTATGCTCGCTCCAATCTCGTGCCATGCCTCGAGGCTGCAGGCTCCAGCGATTAGGCTGAGAAGGTCATGTTGCTTCCACTCTGAACCTACAACCGGTCTTTGTTCTGCTGATAAATGCTTCAAGAACGTTGCTGTTATTTCTGACCGAGACCCACGGGCAGACGCATTCGCCGATACTTTTGGTTAACAGCCGTGCCCTATCTTCTGGGCAGCCTTCTCGCAACCACAGCCCCCGTGATTAGATAGAGCGCTACACTTATCGACGTCTCGGTCTAAACGCGCACACTATCCGGCTAGTGCAATAAGAGAGTTTCCTACCCAACGTACCATATCCTTGTATCACACCGCGTGTACTAGGCCGCCAATGTCCATCTTGGACTGATAGATAGCAGCATGGCTGAAAGCATGCCATGACGACTATCAGCACGGCATTGGGCATCAGCCACAACAGTGGTAAAATCGGCCTCTTCTAACTTATATCTCATCGGCGTTAAGAACGCAATGCGTTTGTCGAGGGCAGCCTCGATGACCAATACGCCGCACTCCACTCCGCTACACTTGGGGCTCAAGCGAGCAAACAATTTGGTGAGACATGGAAGCGTTAAAGCAATCGTACTCCTGGAAATAAGTGATCTCATTCACGGGCAAGCACTAACAGTCCTAGCCAGTATAAACGTCTGCCGACA